>ERZ724504.421-NODE-421-length-24263-cov-6.040772_pt1 | contig 24263 bp, 19 predicted proteins | sample MGYA00376037_ERZ724504 | MGnify/ENA primary metagenome ERZ724504 (study PRJEB28724, sample SAMN07190888) | wastewater metagenome | isolation source: influent of sewage treatment plant in Hong Hong | place: USA: Christiansburg, Virginia | collected 2016-03-01 ... | reverse complement strand
GTGAGGATCTCACGCTGCTCTGACCACCCGGAGCGAGTTCATAACACGCTCTAAAAACTTCAAACTGGCGCTGCTGACACCGGGGCAATTCTTGCAACTGCTGAAACAGGAGAACTTTTGATGGCTAACTATGCACTTCGAGTCCCGGAGTCGCTTTTTGCTTACGCCCGCCAAGTTGCAGGTGAAGAAAAAGTGTCGATGAACCAATTTTTTGTGACAGCCATTGCCGAAAAAGTCTCGGCGCTGAAAACCGAAGCCTACTTCCGCGAACGTCAGCAGCGCGGCGAACCGGCGGGCCTGGATGCTTGGCTGGCAGCCACGCCAGAAGCGCCCCCCATGTCTGGTGATGATTTGCCCGCCTGAGATTTCAAACTAAAAAACCCGCGCCAGTTGCCTGACGCGGGCCGAGCCGGGGGACTCTAAACCGGGAAATGCGGCGCTTACATGCTGCGGCGGTACTGTCCGCCCACTTCAAACAGCGCACCCGTGATCTGGCCGAGTGAACAGACGCGCACGGCGTCCATCAGCACCTCGAACACGTTTTTGTTCTCGATCACGGCTTGCTGCAAGCGGGCCAGTTGCTGCGGCGCTAGTGCGGCGTTGCGGGTGTGGAAGTCGGCAAGGCGGCTCAGTTGGCTTTGCTTTTCTTCTTCGGTGGAGCGGGCCAGTTCGATGTTGCCTTGCACTTCGTCGCCCTTGGGGTTGCGGAAGGTGTTGACGCCGATGATGGGGTACTCGCCGGTGTGCTTTTGCATCTCGTAGTGCATGGATTCTTCTTGAATCTTGCTGCGTTGGTAGCCGGTTTCCATCGCGCCCAGCACGCCGCCCCGGTCGGCGATCTTTTCAAACTCGGCCAGCACCATTTCTTCGACCAGCTCGGTCAGCTCGTCGATGATGAACGCGCCCTGGTTGGGGTTCTCGTTCTTGGCCAAGCCCCACTCGCGGTTGATGATGAGCTGGATCGCCATCGCGCGGCGCACGCTGTCTTCGGTCGGGGTGGTGATGGCCTCGTCGAAGGCGTTGGTGTGCAGGCTGTTGCAGTTGTCGTAGATGGCGATCAGCGCTTGCAGCGTGGTGCGGATGTCGTTGAACTGGATCTCTTGCGCGTGCAGGCTGCGGCCACTGGTTTGGATGTGGTACTTAAGCTTTTGGCTGCGTTCGTTGGCACCGTACTTGTCCTTCATCGCCACGGCCCAGATGCGGCGGGCGACGCGGCCCAGCACGGTGTATTCGGGATCCATGCCGTTGCTGAAGAAGAAGCTCAGGTTGGGCGCAAAGTCGTCGATGTGCATGCCGCGCGCCAAATACGCTTCAACAAAGGTGAAGCCGTTGCTTAGCGTGAAGGCCAATTGGCTGATGGGGTTCGCGCCCGCTTCGGCGATGTGGTAGCCGCTGATGGACACGCTGTAGAAGTTACGCACGTCGTGGTGGACGAAGTACTCGGCGATGTCGCCCATGACCTTCAGGCTGAACTCGGTGCTGAAGATGCAGGTGTTTTGGCCTTGGTCTTCTTTCAGGATGTCGGCTTGCACGGTGCCGCGCACGTTGGCCAGCACCCATTCTTTGATCTTGGCAGCTTCGGTGTCGGTGGGTTCGCGGCCATTGTCAGCGCGGAACTTGTCGGTCTGCTGGTCGATGGCGGTGTTCATGAACATCGCCAAGATGGCCGGGGCCGGGCCGTTGATGGTCATGGAGACGCTGGTGGTCGGGCTGCACAGGTCAAAGCCCGAATACAGCACCTTCAGGTCGTCCAGCGTGGCAATGCTCACGCCCGAGTTGCCCACCTTGCCGTAGATGTCCGGACGCGGATCGGGGTCGGAGCCGTACAGCGTGACCGAGTCAAACGCGGTGGACAGGCGCTTGGCGGGCATCCCCTCGCTCACCAGCTTAAAGCGGCGGTTGGTGCGGAAGGCGTCGCCTTCGCCCGCGAACATGCGGGTCGGGTCTTCGCCCTCGCGTTTGAAGGCAAAGGTGCCTGCGGTGTAGGGGAAGGAGCCGGGCACGTTGTCCAGCATCAGCCACTTCAGGATTTCGCCGTGGTCTTCGTACTGCGGCAGGGCCACTTTGCGGATGGTGTTGCCGCTCAGGGTGGTGTGGGTCAGCGCGGTGCGGATTTCTTTGTCGCGGATCTTGACCACGTATTCCTTGCCGGCGTAGGCCTGCACCATCGCAGGCCACTGGGTCAGCAGCTTTTTGGCGTCGGGGTTCAGGCGGCCTTCGCGCTCGTCGGCCAAGTTCAGCAAGGTGGTGGTGGCGTCGGCACCGGGCAGGGGTTCGCAGCCGCAAGCCGCCGCTTGGGCCAGCATCTGGCTGGAGGCGCGCAGTTGCTGCACCTCGCGCGCCAAGCGGGCTTGGGCACGGGCGCGGGCCTTGTAGCCGCGCACGGTGTCGGCAATCTCGGCCAGATAGCGGGTGCGCGCTGGCGGCACGATGGGGGTTTGATGCGTGCTGTGGCGCGTGGCCACCAGCGGCAAACGGCCCGCAGCCAGCGGCAAGCCGTGGGCGATCAAGCGCGCTTTCAGGGCTTGGTAGAGCGCGGTCACGCCGTCGTCGTTGAAGCGGCTGGCCATCGTGCCGAACACAGGCATGGCGTCGGGCATGACGGTAAAAGCTTCGCGGTTGCGCTGCACTTGCTTGGCCACGTCGCGCAGCGCATCCAGCGCGCCCTTGCGGTCAAACTTGTTGATGGCGACGAACTCGGCAAAGTCCAGCATGTCGATTTTTTCGAGCTGGCTGGCTGCGCCGAACTCGGGCGTCATGACGTACATCGGGACATCCACATGCGGCACGATGGCCGCGTCGCCTTGGCCGATGCCTGAGGTTTCCACAATCACCAAATCAAACCCGGCGGCTTTGGCAGCGGCCACCACGTCGGGCAGCGCGGCAGAGATTTCGCTGCCGGTGTCGCGGGTGGCCAAGCTGCGCATGAAAACCCGTGCGCCTTGTTGCCACGGCGCAATCGCGTTCATGCGGATGCGGTCGCCCAGCAGCGCGCCGCCGCTCTTGCGGCGCGATGGGTCGATGCTGATCACGGCAATGCGCAGTTGGTCGTCTTGATCGAGGCGGAAGCGGCGGATCAGCTCGTCGGTCAGGCTGGATTTGCCTGCGCCGCCCGTGCCGGTGATGCCGATCACTGGCGTGCGGCTGGCTGCGGCGGCTTCGCGCACGCTGGTCACCAAGGCCGGGTCAGCGGCTTCGTTTTCCAGGGCGGTGATCAGCTGCGCCAGACTGCGCCAAGCGGCTTCGGTTTGGCCTTGAATGGCGGCGAGCGTGGTGGGCGCGTGGGCGACCAAACTTTGGTCGCAGCGCATCATCATCTCCCCGATCATGCCTTGCAGGCCCATGCGCTGGCCGTCTTCGGGGCTGTAGATGCGCACGCCGCGTGCGGCCAAGGCGCTGATTTCTTCCGGCACGATCACGCCGCCGCCGCCGCCAAAGACCTTGATCTGTGAGCCGCCTCGGGCTTGGAGCAGATCGACCATGTAGCTGAAATACTCGTTGTGCCCGCCTTGGTAGCTGCTGACGGCAATGCCTTGCACGTCTTCTTGCAGCGCCGCCGTGACCACTTCATCGACCGAGCGGTTGTGGCCGAGGTGAATCACCTCCGCGCCCATGCCTTGCAAAATGCGCCGCATGATGTTGATGGCGGCATCGTGCCCGTCAAACAAACTGGCAGCGGTGACGAAGCGCACTTTGTGCTTCGGGCGGTACTGGGTGAGCGCTTGGTAGTCGGCGGACAGTTGAGTCATGGCGGTGTCTCCGGGTGGAATGGTTTGCGGCTCATTCTAGGAATCGCCCCCGGTTTTGACGATGGCAAGAACGCGCCAAATCAATGACGTTTTATGCCACCCCGCTCCTTAAAATCATCCACCCGCCTGCGCTGAAAGTGCGCCCCGCCTGAATGGACAAACACACCGTTTCAATGCACTTCGTGGCCGCCGCCGTGGCCCGCTTGACCGAGGCCCAGCGCGTCGAGGTGCTGGCGTGCGCCAACATTCCGCCCTTGTGGCTGCACACGTTGGACGCGCGCGTCCCGGCGGATGCTTTTGCCGCTGTCTGGCTGGCGGTGGCCCACACCTTGGACGATGAGTTTTTTGGCTACGACAGCCGCCGCATGAAAGTCGGCAGCTTTGCGCTGCTGTGCCACGCCGCGCTGCACGCCACCACGCTGGAGCGGGCGCTGCTGCGCATCCTCAAAGGGCTGAGTTTGTTCTTGGACGATTTGCGCGGCGAGCTGCTGCTGGAAGGCGAGCAAGCCGTGATCCGCGTGCAGCACCGCGAACCGGATCAACCCAGCCAGCGCTTTGCCGACGAAACCTACTTCATCTTGCTGCATGGCTTGCTGTGCTGGCTGGCTGGGCGGCGCATTCCGGTCGATGAAGTGGTGTTCGCCCACGCCAAGCCGCCTTATGCGCAGGAGTACACCGCCATGTTTTCGGAGCACGCCAGCTTTGGGCACGGCGCGTCGGCGCTGCACTTGGCCCGGCGCTGGCTGGCGTTGCCGGTGGTGCAAAGCGAGACCACGCTCAAGGTCTTTTTGCAGCACGCGCCGCAGTCGGTGTTTCTGAAGTACCGCAATGAAGACAGTTGGAGCGCCCGGCTGCGGCGGCGCTTGCGCCATCACCTGGGCAGCGGCGAATGGCCGTGGCTGGAGGCGGTGGCGCAAGAGTTCCACATCACTCCAACCACGCTGCGCCGCCGCTTGCAAGCTGAAGGCACCAGCTACCAAGGCATCAAAGATGCGCTGCGCTACGAAGCCGCCATCGAGCTGCTGTGCCACAGCCCCTTGAGCGTGGAAGACATCTGCCTGCGCTTGGGCTTTCAAGAGCCCAGCACTTTTCACCGCGCCTTCAAAAAGTGGAGCGGCTTGCAGCCGGGCAAGTACCGCGTGCAACATGCGGCGCAGCAGCCAGACACCGCGCCCGCTGGGGAATTGACTGCGTAACGCACAATCGGCGCACTTTTTTTACCTGCACCGGAAACTGGCTGTATGCATCGTCGCAACTTTCACCGCGCCGCTTGGGCGCTGGCTCTGCAAGCTTGGTGGCTGCCTGTCGCGCGCGCCAGCGGTGCGGCTCCGCGTTGGCGCAGCAACCCGTTTCGCTTGGGCGTGGCCAGTGGCCAGCCGCAGCCCGATGGCGTGGTGATTTGGACGCGCTTGCTCGCCGAAGGCGATGAGCCCCTGCCGCCGCTGGAGGTGGCTTATGAGGTTTATGCCGACGAAGCCCTGCGCCAGCGCGTGCAAAGCGGCACCTTGCCCACCGATGCCAGCCGCGCCCACAGCGTGCATGGCGTGCTGCGTGGTTTGCAGCCGGATCGGCATTACTGGTACCGCTTCACTTGCGGCGATGCCATCAGCGCTGTCGGGCATACCCGCACCAGCCCGCTGCCGGATGCGCCGGTCAACCGGCTGCGGCTGGCGTTGGCCTCGTGCCAGCACTACGAGCAGGGCTACTACGTGGCGCACCGCGATATAGCGCGACAAGACTTGGACTTGGTGCTGTTCGTGGGCGACTACATCTACGAAAGCTCCAGTCCCAAATCCCGCGTCGCCCCCGGTGTGCGCGAGCACGGGCACAAAGAGCCTTGGACGCTGGATGAGTACCGCCGCCACTTGGCACTCTACAAAAGCGACCCCGATCTGCAAGCCGCCCATGCCGCCCACCCGTGGCTGTTGACATGGGACGACCATGACGTGGTCAACGACTACGCCAACGACCGCTATGCGGGCAACGTCTCGCCCGAGGTCTTTCTCAAGCGCCGGGCTGCGGCTTACCAAGCCTACTTTGAACACCAACCGCTGCGCGTGGGGCCGGACGCGCCCGGCAGCCCGAACATGCGCATCTACGACCACATGGCTTGGGGCCAGTTGGCGGATGTGTGGACGCTCGATTGCCGCCAGTACCGCAGCCCCCAAGCCTGCCCTGATCCCACCCGTGGCGGCGGAGGCGGTCGTGTGGTGCTTAGTTGTGATGAGTTGGCCGATGCTCGCCGCACCATGCTGGGCAGCACGCAGGAGCAATGGCTGGCGCAGGGCTTGGCCGCATCGCGCCGCAGTTGGAAGGTGATTGCCCAAGCGACGCAAATCAGCTCAACCGGCATGAACACCCCATTGGGTCGCACCACCTACACCGATGCGTGGGATGGTTACCCTTTGGCGCGCCAGCGGCTGCTGCAAACCGTGGTCGATGCGCGCCTGAGCGATGTGGTCACGCTTGGCGGCGATGTGCACATGAACGTGGCCGCCCAACTGCGTCTGAAACCCAATGATGAAAAATCGCCCATCGTGGCCAGCGAGTTTGTGACCACCTCGATCACATCACGCGGTTTGGGCGACGTGATGCTGCAACAAATGCGCGCCAGCAACCCCGACATTGCCTATGCCCGCGCTGATGAACGCGGCTACACCCGGATCGAGGTCACGCCCCAAGGCGTGCAGGCTGAGTTCCGCACCACGCCGCACCCCGCGCAGGCTGATGCGACCTTGAATGTGCAAGCGCGCTACGCGGTGCAGCGGGGGCGTGCGGGGGTGCAGGTGGCCTGAGTGCGCGCTGCGTTAGCGCACCAACAGCACGGGTACGGTGCAATGCGCCAGCACTTGGGTGGCGACTGAACCCATCACCAAGTTCACCAATGCGCCGTGGCCGTGCGAGCCCATGACGACCAGATCGAACTTGCCTTCAGCCGCGAATTGGGCGATGGCTTCGCCTGCATGGCCGATGTTCCAGGCGCTGGCGGCGTTGATGTTGTGGCGCAGCAAGAAAGCGCAGACTGGTGCCAGCACCTTTTCAGACTCTTCGGCGTGGAAGGTGTCTGCCACATCCTTGCCCACGGCAGCACGCGCACGGGGCGGCAGCGGTGGTTGCGCGGTGAAGGCGGTGTACTCGTTGTTGCCCGTGAACAGCTCGCTGTGCGTGGTCAGGTAGGCCAGCATTTTTTTGGTGTACAGGCTGCCATCTACGGCCAAAAGTATCTTCATGGGGATGCTCCTCTTGTGGTGGTTGGTGCGGGGCAGTCTATCGGGCTGAGTCAGATGTGGGGCTGCGCCGCATCAAGAATCCGCACGCATCACAAGCTGATGAGCTGGTGGGGCAAGAAGCCGTCTTGCTCGCCTTTGCGGGCATAACCGAGCGGGTTGGCGACCACGCGGCAGCCGTGCTGTTGGTAGTCGATGGCGCAGTGCAAATGGCCGTGCAGCCACAGTTGCGCCAAGGGCAGCAGCTCATCGAGCGCATTACAAAACCCGGCGGTGCCCGGTGTCAGCCCATAGCGCGGGTCGGCGCTGCGCAGGCTGGGGGCAAAGTGCGTGACCACCACGGTCGGGCCGTCAAAGGGCTGGGCCAGCGCGGCGCGCAACCAGTCTTGGCAGACCAAGGCTTGATCGCGCACGGCATCGGCCAGCATGGGGGCTTGGTGGCGAGTACCGCTGTTTTTGCGCAAATAGAAGTTGGCCGCGCGGAAGGCTTTGTCACGGGCGCGCAGTTGCTGCGTCAGCGCGCTGGTGCTGGGGTGGTGGAGGTCGGTGCGGCCCGCCAGCGGCCCCAGCGCGTCAAAGTCGCTCCACAGCGTGGTGCCGATGAAGCGCACCTCGCGCCCGTCTGCGCCGGTCAGTTGCACGCTGGTGCGCTCTAGCCATGTGATGCCCAAGCGTTCGCAGGTGGTGCGCAGGCGGGCGTGAGCGATGTCGAAATCCAGGCCGTCGTACTCGTGGTTGCCAGGCACGAACAGCACCGGCGTGGGCCAGCCGTGCAGCGGTGCGAAGCGGGCCAAGCCGAAGTCGGTATCGCCGCGCTCAGTCAGCAAGGAGCCGTTTTGGTAGGAGCCGATGTCGCCCGCCAGCACCAGCACATCTGCGCCGGGCAGGGGCTGGACGCTGAAGTCAGGGTGCGACTCTAGGTGCAGGTCAGACAGCAGTTGAATCTGCATCGCTAGCGCACCACCAGCACGGGTACGTGGCTGTTCGTCAGCACGCCCTGCGTCACCGAACCCAGCACCAGCGATTCCAGTCGGCTGTGACCATGCGAACCCATCACGATCATGTTGCACTCGTGGCGGCGGGCGAAGTCAGGAATGATCTCGGCGGCTTTGCCGATGCGGGCGATTTTGATCGGGTCAAAGCCGATTTGATGCAGCAAAAAATCAGCGCCTTCGTTCAAGATGGTGCGGGCGTGGTGGCCTTCGGGATCGGCGTGGACGGCGCTGGGCGGAGCCACATGCAGCAGAACGTAGGTGTACTCCCGGCGAAACCACATGCTGTTGGAGGCGACATACGCCAGCATCTTGCGCGATACCGGGCCGCCATCAGTTGCCAAGACGATTTTCATGCGGGGCAGTGTAGTACACCGGTTTAGAACGCCTGCGCACTGGCTCGCCCTATCGCTTGACGCAGCCACAGGTGCCCGCCGTCGTACAGGTTGCGGCGGTGCCACAGCGCTTCGATGTGGACGTGGGGCACTTCAAACGGCAAGTCGCGCAGCACCAGTTCATCGGCCATGCCGGTTTCGGGCACAAAGTGGCGCGGCAGCACGGCCAGCAAATCAGACTCGGCCACCACGCGCCCGGCGGTGAAAAATTGGTTCACCGTCAGCACCACGCGCCGCTGCAAGTCGATGGAGGCCAGCGCTTCGTCAATGAAGCCCCACGGTCGCCCCGAAAAGCTGACCAGCATGTGGCGTGCGGCGCAATAGTCTTGCAAGGTCAGCTCACGCTCGGCCAGCGGGTGGTTGCGGCGCATCACGCAAACGTATTCGCCGCTGTACAGCCGCAGGTGCGCGAAGGCCACGGCCTCGCCCGCTTGCTCGCGGGCGGTGAGGTCGGTCAGCACGGATGGGAAATAGCCCACGGCCAAATCCGCATCATTGGCATCGAGCAGGCTGCGCGGGTCGCGCGTGGTCAAGGGCAGCACGCGCAACGAGATGTTGGGGGCTTCGCTTTCGAGGATGCGCACGAGGTTGGGAATCAGCGTGGCGGCGGTGGCATCGGCCATCGCCAGCACGAAGGTGGTTGCCGCGTGGGTGGGGTCGAACACGCTGGGGGCGATGGTGGCTTGCAGCGATCGCAAGGCCTCGCGCACGCTGGGCCACAGCGCCAAGGCCCGTGGTGTTGGTTCTACGCCACGGCTTGCACCTCGGCGCACCAACTCATCGCCCAAGGCTTCACGCAAACGGCGCAGCGCATTGCTGACGGCAGGTTGCGTCAAAGACAGGTTGTGGGCCGCACGAGTGAGGTTGCGCTCGGCCATGACCTCGTCAAACACCCGCAAAAGGTTCAAATCGAGGGTTCGGAAGTTGGGCTGAAAGCGAGGTGTGGGCATGTTCAGATTTAACCATCACAGTTGTGAATGGTTTTTATCATCAATATAAAGTTGAGTCGCACTGGTGTTAACCCTAGTATTCAACCATGACCTCTGCTTTCCGCGGAGGGCGCTTGTTGAAGGAGTTTCACCATGAGCAGTTTTGTTCACACCCCCCACGCCACAGTGCCAGTTGCCTTGCAACCTCGCGTGAGCTTTGCCGGTGGCCGTGGTTTGGCCGCTTTGTTGTTGTCGGCCATTGTTTCCGCCTTGTTGGTGGTGGCAGATCAGATCATTGAAACCTGGGCTGACGGCCATTTGATGATGGCTTGGATCGGCCTGTGGGTGGTGGGCTTCATTGCCACCGTGCTGTTGGCAGGCACCGTGCGCCGCTTCTCGGCCAATGTGATTCAAGAGCTGGACGATTGGTCGGCCCGCGTGGCCCAAACCCGCGCTGACGAGCGCCTGTGGGCCATCGCCTTGAAAGATGCCCGCGTGATGGCTGATCTGCAAGCCGCCCTGAGCCGCGCTGATGCCAGCCCGGTGGTGTCGCCCAGCGTGGCCGACCGCGTGCGTGCGCATTGGATGGGTCGCACCCCCTCGGCGGCATGAAAAAAGCCGCCCCGGTTTGTGACCGGGGCGGCTTCAGGTTTTCTGGCCGGGTAGGCCAGTCATCCTTTTATCGGTTCATCACACGGCGGCCAGACGCTCGGCCAGTGCAGCCTTGGTGTCGGTCAGTGCTTGGGGCAAGTGGTAAGCCAGTTGCTCGAAGTGGCCGTCGTGCAGTTTCAGTTCAGCTTCCCAAGCGGCTTTGTCGATGCTGGTCACGGTGGCGAATTGTTCAGCCGTGAAGTCCAGACCCGTCCAAGTCAGTTCGCCGTAGGTCGGAGCCACGCCGAAGATGGTTTCTTGGCCTTGGGCTTGGCCTTCGATGCGATCCAGCATCCACTTCAGAACGCGCATGTTTTCACCGTAGCCGGGCCAGACGAACTTGCCGTCGGCATCCTTGCGGAACCAGTTGGTGGTGTAGATCTTGGGCAGCTTGGCACCGGCGGCGGTGAGCTGGTCGCCCATGTTCAGCCAGTGTTGGAAGTAGTCGCTCATGTTGTAGCCGCAGAACGGCAGCATGGCGAAGGGGTCGCGGCGCACCACGCCTTGAGCGCCAAAGGCGGCGGCAGTGGTTTCTGAACCCATCGTGGCGGCCATGTACACGCCTTCGGTCCAAGTGCGGGCTTCGGTGACGAGCGGCACGGTGGTGGAGCGGCGGCCACCGAAGATGAACGCGTCAATGGTCACGCCAACCGGGTCGTCCCAAGCCGGGTCGAGTGCGGGGTTGTTGGTGGCAGCCACGGTGAAGCGGGCGTTGGGGTGAGCGGCCTTCGCGCCAGTTTGCTTGGCGATTTCAGGTGTCCAGTCCTTGCCTTGCCAGTCGATCAGGTGATCGGGCAGGCTGCCGCTGTCTTTTTCCATGCCTTCCCACCACACGTCACCGTCGTCGGTCAGGGCGACGTTGGTGAAGATCACGTCCTTGTACAGGCTCTTCATGCAGTTGGGGTTGGTCACCATGTTGGTGCCGGGAGCGACGCCGAAGTAACCTGCTTCGGGGTTGATGGCGCGCAGGCTGCCGTCAGCTTGGGGCTTGATCCAAGCGATGTCGTCGCCGATGGTGGTCACGTCCCAGCCGTCAAAACCTGTCGGAGGCACCAGCATGGAGAAGTTGGTCTTGCCGCAGGCGCTGGGGAAAGCGGCAGCGACGTGGTACTTCTTGCCTTGGGGGTTGGTCACGCCCAAGATCAGCATGTGCTCGGCCAGCCAACCTTGGTCGCGGCCCATGTTGGAAGCGATACGCAGGGCGAAGCACTTCTTGCCCAGCAGCGCGTTGCCGCCGTAGCCGGAGCCGTAAGACCAGATTTCGCGGGTTTCGGGGTAGTGAACGATGTACTTGGTCTTGGGGTTGCAAGGCCAGACGGTGGTGTCTTTTTCGCCAGCGGCCAGGGGCGCGCCCACGGTGTGCAGGCAAGGCACGAAGTCGCCATCGGTGCCGATCACGTCGAACACGGCCTTGCCCATGCGGGTCATCAGCTTTTGGTTGACGGCCACGTAGGCGCTGTCGGTCAGTTCGATGCCGACGTGGGCAATGTTGGAACCCAGCGGGCCCATGCTGAACGGCACCACGTACATGGTGCGGCCCTTCATGCAGCCGTCAAACAGCGGGTTCAGCAGCACGCGCATGTCGGCGGGAGCCATCCAGTTGTTGGTGGGGCCTGCGTCTTCTTTCTTTTCAGAGCAGATGTAGGTGCGGTCTTCCACGCGAGCCACGTCGGACGGGTCGGTGCAAGCCAAGAAGCTGTTGGCGCGCTTGGCGGGGTTGAGCTTTTTGAAGGTGCCCGCATCGACCAGCAGTTGGCACAGGCGGTCGTACTCTTCGGTGCTGCCGTCGCACCAGTACACGCTGTCGGGCTTGCACAGGGCAGCCATGTCAGCGACCCAAGCGATCAGCTTGGCGTTCTTGACGTAGGCGGGCGTATTCAGAGCGAGGCCCTGCATCACGGGTGAATTCATTGAAAAGCTCCTGATGATAAAAACCGTCTTTTCCAAAGGCAAGCACAGTCCGCACGGCCTTGGAGAAAACGACTAAGGAGGTCGACCGGGGTCACAATTCTAAGAATCTCAGCCCAGAGATTGCTTGCAACTAAATGTTTTTATGATTTTTTCTATGCTAAATATGCATAACGTTATGCATAACATTTAAAAAGGGTCAAAAAAACGGGCGCAAGGCCCGTATTTTGTGAATTTCGATTTACGCCATCGACACGGCGATAAATGCCAGCAAAAAAATCAGCACCGCACCCACCACCGGCAGCACCACCGGAATGTGGGGGATGATGGCTTCAATCGGGTCTTGCTCGGCGGCGGTATCGTGGGCAACAGGTGTAGACATCGGAGGGCTTTCGGTGCGGGTGGAGTGGGCGCGGCGCGCGCGGTTGTGCTGATTTTCAAGCCCGTGTGCCATCCGTGCTCACCGGGCTTTCCCGCAGTGTCTTCCCACCTTGCGCGGACTGCGTTATGGTGCAAACGCGCATCGGTACGCACGAACGACGCATCAAAAATTGCACAAGCTCGGAGAACTCGGTCATGGTCAAGCGTTCGGTTCCAGAGGTCGTGGCAGGCTCGGTATTGCCCTCACCGGGGTTGGCGGCTGCGCCGGTGTTGGACTTGATGTGCTCGCATTTCGTGCTCACGCTGGTGGCTCAGCAAGGCACGCGCTTTAACGTGCGCCGCGACCTGCACGGCTTGCTCGCCTTGACGGGCCGACACCTGGTTTGGCCGCAGCCAGTGCTGGCACGGCTGCGCGAATTCTTGGCGTGGCGCTGCAAAGACAACGAGCTGTGGCGCGGTCACGAAGCGCTGAGCCCGCGTCAATTTTTAGACCGCCACGGCAACTGGAACGGCCCCTACGAAGAAGGCACGCTGTTTTTCTACCTTGACGATTACGCCAAAGACGCGCCCAAAGATCTGCTCGCCATCTTGAGTGCCACAGGCCCTTGGTTGCGCCTCAGCCTGAAAAAGCACGCCACATTGGTGGAAAAAAACATCGCCGCGCTGTCGGGGCTGTTGCAACTCAACCAAGCTGAACGCGCGCTGCTGCTGTACGGCACGCTGGCGCGTTACCAGCGCGATTTGCGCAGCATGTTGGTTGAATTCAAAGTCAGCAACGCGCCGGAAGCCTATGCCGCCATCGCCGAAGTGGCTGGAGTCAATCCCGCTGAAGTCGGCGAGGCGCTGCGTGCCGGTTCGCGGCTGGAGCGCATCGGGCTGGTGGACAACCTGATCTCCGAGCACAACATCACCGACTTGGCCGACTTGATGAAAGTCAGCGAAAAACTGCCGCCGGTGCTGATGCGCGAGTACCGCAACCCTTCCGAACTGATGGCCGTGTTCACCCGGCCCGCCGCTCACAGCCTGCTCACGCCCACCGACTTTGCCTACATCGCCGACGACGTGGCGGTGCTGGTGGCGCTGCTGCGCCAAGCCATCCACCACAAAGCTGAGGGCGTGAACGTGCTGCTCTACGGCCCACCCGGCACCGGCAAAACCGAGCTGGCCCGCGTGCTGGCCCAAACCGCTGGGGCTGAGCTGTTCGAGGTCGAGTCCGCCGACCGCGACGGCAACTCGCTCAGTGGCCGTGACCGCTACCGCTCGCTGCAAATCGCACAGGTGTTTTTGAAAGGCGCGCAGCGGGCGGCGCTGCTGTTTGATGAAGTGGAAGACGTCTTCCCGTCAGTCGATGCCGCCAGCCACTCGGTCAACGGCAAAGCGTGGGTGAACCAGATTTTGGAAACCAACCCCGTGCCCACGGTGTGGATCACCAACCGCATCGAGCACATCGACCCGGCCTTTCGTCGCCGCTTCACCTACCACTTGCAGCTCAACAGCCCGCCGCCCGGCGCGCGCGAACAACTGCTGCGCAAAACCCTGGAAGGCGTGGACGTGAGCGATGCCTTTGTCGCCCAACTCAGCGCCCGGCCCGGTTTGACCCCGGCGCAAATTCGCACCGCCGCCCGCTTTGCCGCTTTGGCCCATGACGCGCTGATCCGCCCCGACGGCGATGGCTGCATCACCGTGGCCGCGCCGCTCGCCTTTGAAACCTTGATTGAGCGCCAGCTCCACCACGCCGATGCCGCGCTGGGCCGCGCCACCAGCGCGCACGCGGTGCGACCCGCCGTCACCCGCTACGACCTGAGTTTGCTGAACTTGGACAGCCGCCACGACATCACCCGCATCATTGCCGCGCTGCAAGTGCGCAGCCACGGCACGCTGTGCTTTGACGGCCCGCCCGGCACCGGCAAAACCGCGTTGGCCGAACACATGGCGCAAGCGCTGGGGCGGCCCTTGATGGTCAAGCAAGCCAGCGATGTGCTGGGCAAGTACGTCGGCGAAACCGAACAAGCTCTGGCCGCCATGTTCCGCGCTGCCGAAGCCGAGCAAGCCGTGCTGCTGCTCGACGAAGCCGACAGCTTGTTGCAAGACCGACGTGGTGCCCAGCGCCAGCACGAAGTCAGCGCCGTGAACGAACTGTTGCAAGGCATGGAGCGTTTTCGCGGCATCTTTATCTGCACCACCAACTTGTTTGAGCAGCTCGATGCCGCCGCGCTGCGCCGCTTCAGCTTCAAGATCCGCTTCAAGCCGCTGAACGCCATTCAGCGCGAGGCCATGTACACCGCCGAAGCGCTGGGCGGCGATGCCGCGCAACTCACTCCAGCCACCCGCGCCCGCTTGGCCCGCTTGGCGCAACTGTGCCCCGGCGACTTCGCCACCGTGCAGCGCCAAGCCCAGATCCTCGCCAGCCCTTGGAGCCCCGAGGAGTTTTTAGAGCAGCTCGAAGCCGAGCACCGCCTCAAGCCCGAAGTGCGTGAGGCGCGGGGGATGGGGTTTGTGCAGTGAGCTGATGCGTGTTCACGCAGTCGCCGCTACCGGTGCCAGCAGCCCCAAGCTGTCCAGCGCGGCGGCCAGTTGGCTCACGGTGCGGTTGACATGGTGCCATTTCTCCAGGCCAAACAGGCCGACGCGGAAGGTCATGAAGTCGGCGGGTTCGTCGCATTGCAGGGGCACGCCCGCAGCGGTTTGCAGGCCGAGCGCCAAGAATTTTTTGCTGTTTTGAATGTGCGGATCGTCGGTGTAGCTCACGACCACGCCGGGCGCTTGGTAGCCTGCGGCGGCCACGCTGGCAATGCCCCGGCTGGTGAATAAGGCGCGCACTTTGGCACCGAGTTCGATTTGCTCGGCACGCACGCGCTCAAAGCCGTAGGCGCGCGTTTCCAGCATCACGTCGCGCAGGCGCGCTAGCGCGTCGGTGGGCAGGGTGGCGTGGTAGGCGTGGCCGCCGTTTTCGTAGGCTTCCATGATGTGCAGCCACTTTTTCAGGTCGCAGGCAAAGCTGGTGCTGGTGGTGGTGTCGATGGCGGCGCGGGCTCGGGCGCTCAGCATCACCATCGCGCAGCAGGGCGAGCTGCTCCAGCCTTTTTGCGGCGCGCTGATCAGCACGTCCACGCCGGTTTCGTCCATGTTGACCCACATCGCGCCAGAGGCGATGCAGTCCAGCACAAACAAGCCGCCCACGTCATGCACCGCATCGGCCACGGCGCGCAGGTAGTTGTCGGGCAAGATCATGCCGCTGGCGGTTTCAACATGCGGGGCAAACACCACCGAGGGGCGCTGCTCGCGGATGGCGGCCACCACCTCGTCGATGGGCGCTGGCACCCACGGCGCTTGCTTGCCGGTGTGGGTGCGGCGCGCTTTGAGCACCGAGGCTTCGCGGGTGATGCGGCCCATGTCCACAATTTGCGTCCAGCGGTAGCTGAACCAGCCGTTGCGCAAGATCAGCACCTTTTGCTCGTTGGCGAATTGGCGCGCCACCGCTTCCATGCCAAAAGTGCCGCTGCCCGGCACCAGCGCCACCGAGTGCGCGTGGTAGACCTCTTTCAAGACGCTGGCGATGTCGCGCATCACGCCTTGAAAGCTCTGCGACATGTGGTTGAGTGCGCGGTCGGTGTAGACCACAGAAAATTCAAGCAAGCCGTTGGGATCAACGTGGGGCAGCAAACCGGGCATGAGAGTCTCCTTTTTTGATCAGCTTAGCACGCTGATTTCGAGTGCTCTGCGAGAGTCCGAGTTGCGTGCTTGACTCTGATCAAGTCAGGGTAGGCGGGTTGATAATCCGGGCTTTACGCGCAAACACTCTGAAAGCTTGTTCATGTCATCGACTGGAATGTGTGCGTTACGTTGGATGGGGTGGGTTGTGTTGGTGGGTGGGGCGCTGATGTCCCCCATCGTTCAAGCCCAACCCAACCGTTTGGCACGTATCAAAGCGGCGGATGAGTTGCAGGTGTGCATGTGGCCGGGTTACTACGGCATCAGCTTGCGCAACACCAAGACGGGGCAAATCATGGGTTTGGATGCCGAAATGGCCCAAGAGCTGGCCCGCAGCTTGAAAGTGCGACTCAAGTGGGTGGAAACCACATTCATCAAGTTCATTCCCGATGTACTGAGCGATCAGTGCGACATCGTCATGACGGGGATTGCCATCACGCCCCAGCGGGCCACGCAAGTGGCTTTCAGCCAACCGTACATGCGCAGCGACATGTACGCCGTCACCACACGCAATCACCAGCGTGTGCGCAGTTGGGCCGACATTGACCAAGCTGGCGTGCGTGTGGCGGTTGTAGAAGGATCGGTGCAGGAGTCGGTTATGCGCGATCGCATCAGAAAAGCCGAATTGGTGGTGATTGCGTCGCCGCAGACCCGAGAAGCTGAGTTGGAGGCCGGGCGGGTGGATGTGTTCATGTCCGATTACCCCTTCACCCGCAAGATGCTGGACTACAACGAGTGGGCTCAAGTGATTTCTCCGCCCGCGTCCTTTCATTTCATGACCTATGCCTGGGCAGTCAAGCCGGGTGATACGGCGTGGCTGGCCACAGTGAATCAATTTTTAAGCACCGTCAAAGCCGATGGCCGTCTGCGACAGGCTGCCCTGCGCTATAGACTTGAGTCCATGCTGATCACTGATCCCAAGCCCTGAGGTTGCGCGTGTCCATGCATCCTTTCCCGATTTTGTTCATGCCTCGGTTGAAAGGCTTGTTGCTGCTTCTGGCGCTGTTCAGTGTGCTGACGATGGCGGCGGCGGTGTATCACGGCCTGCGCTTGCGCAGCGAGGCGTTGACCCACCATCGCAACATGGCCAGCAGCCTCACCCGCGTCGGCGAGCGCGAGCTGACCAGTACGCTGAGCACGGTTGAGCGCTTGCTCGCCCGCTATGGCAAGAACTGGCACGGGCTGGCGCAGTCAGCTCAATCTGACAAAGACCTGCGCGATGACATCGCCAAGCTGCCTGCGTTGCGTTCGATCTCGTTGATTGATGCTGACGGGCGCGTGCTGGCCAGCAGCTTGCCCGGCGCACGCGGCAAGCAATTGAGTGCCAGTGCCATCGCCGCGCTGATGCGTTCCCAAAGCGATGTCAATGGTGGCGCACTTCAAATCTCAGCGCCTTGGGTGGGGCGCGACATCACCGATGGTCAGCCCGCCAGCGCCCCGGTGAAGGTGCGCGATGAGCCTTATTTTTTCACCTTCTCATCCCCCGTAGAAAAAGACAGCAAGTTGCCCGCCAGTGCCTTCAGCCCGATCTTGGTCGCCACGGTGAATGCTGATTTTTTCAGCAACATGCTGGCCAACATGCTGGAGCAGCCCGAGTTTGTGGCCGAGCTGTACAACTACAACGGCTTGCTGTTGGTGTCGACTCGGCCTGATGTGCATCCACCCGGCAGCAGTGCCGCCAACCAGCCCGTGTTTCGCCAATGGCTGCCTGACTACGAGTACGGCAGTTTGGATGTTGACGTGGGCACCCCGCAGGCGCAAGTGTTGGCTTTTCGCACGTCGCGCTACTACCCTTTGGTGCTGCAAGTGGAGCTCCCTTATCAAGCAGCCTTGAGCAATTGGCAGTCTGAATCCAGGCATTTGGCGGAAGGTGTGGCGGGCACCTTGGTTTTTGTGTCGCTGCTGACATGGTTGCTCTACCGCCAGCAGCGCCATCGCCACGCCGTGCAGGCGCGTGTCAAAACCGAAATTGCCCTTGCCGCACAGGTGTTTGAAGACAGCTACGACGGCATTTTGGTCACCGATGCCGATTGCCGCATCTTGCGAGTCAACGCCGCCTTCACCGTCTCAACTGGCTACACCCAAGCAGAGGTGCAAGGCAAAACGCCGCGCTTGTTGGGTTCGGGTTTGCATGGCAAGGACTTTTACAAAACGATGTGGACAGCCGTGCGCAGAGACGGGCGTTGGCAAGGCGAGGTGGTCAATCGGCGCAAAAATGGTCAGGCCTACCACGAGCGCTTGGCTATCTCGACCGTGTTGGACGCGCGAGGCCAAGTGCTGCACTACATCGGCATGTTTGCCGACATCAGCGACATCAAACACCAAGAGTCTGAGCTGGCCCAAGCCCGCGACCGCGCCGAAGCCGCCAACCGTGCCAAGAGCCAGTTTCTGGCGGTGATGTCGCATGAAATCCGCACACCGTTGAACGGCATTTTGGGCATGGCGCAACTGCTGCAAATGGCCCCGGCCAGCCCCGAAGAGCAGCAAGACTACGCCGCTACCATCACCGACTCCGGCCAAGTGCTGCTGACCTTGCTCAACGACATCTTGGACTTGTCCAAAGTCGAAGCCGGGCAAATGGACTTGCTGTTGGCCCCGGTCGATCCGGCGCAACAGTTGCAAGATGTGGTCACGCTGTTTGCGAAAACAGCCCAGCGCAAAGGCTTGGCCTTGCGCGCCGACACCAGCGCCTTGCCACCGGGCGTGTGCTACCAATTGGATGCCATTCGGCTGCGGCAGATGCTCAACAACTTGGTCAGCAACGCGCTGAAGTTCACCTCGCAAGGCGAAGTCTGTTTGCGTTTGCAGCAAGAGCGGCGTGAGGGCGCGCAGGCGTGGCTGCGCTTTAGCGTGACCGACACCGGCATCGGCATTGCGTCAGACAAGCTGGCGCAGCTGTTCAAGCCCTTCTCGCAAGTAGACAGCTCCAGCACGCGACGCTTTGGGGGCACGGGCTTGGGCTTGTCCATCGTGTCCAGCTTGGCGCGACTGATGAAGGGCGAAGCTGGCGTGGACAGCACCGAAGGCCAGGGCTCCTGTTTTTGGTTCACCTTGCCGGTCGAGGTGGTTGAAGCGGTTGATGCCGCCATCACCCTGGTTGAACCCCAGCCGCTGGACGTGCCCAGTGCGCCCAGCGCTGAAGTCCCCGCAGTTGCAACCATCTCCACAGGTGAACCTTGCATGGATTGCAGCGCGGGCCCGCCGCGCAACAGCGTGCTGGTGGTGGAGGACAACCCGGTCAACAGCCGCTTCATTCAACTGCTGCTGGAACGCTTGGGTTGCGGCCAAGTGCGAGTGGTCACCAACGGCCAAGAAGCCTTGGACGTGGTGCGAACCGGCTACGCCCCCGCGCTGGTGCTGATGGATTGCCAAATGCCCGTGATGGACGGCTACGAGGCCACACGCCAAATTCGCCACTGGCAGCAAACCCAGCGTGAAGCGGGGAAGACTTGCCCCCCCATCGCCATCGTGGCCCTGACGGCTGCGGCTTTTGATGCCGAGCGCGATGCCTGCTTGGCCGCTGGCATGGACGACTTTTTGACCAAGCCGGTGGTGATTGCCGCGCTCAAAGAAGTGCTGGCGCATTGGCTGCCGTCCGCAGCCACGCCAGCTTCTCCGAACTGAAACCCCATCATGCTGAACTACCTGACCGTTCCTGTAACCCAATTCCAGCAAAACTGCTCCATCGTGTGGTGCGATGTGACGCGGCAAGCCGCCGTGATCGATCCGGGCGGCGATTTGAATGTGATCTTGAAAGAAGTCGAGCGCCTGAAAGTCACGCTCACGCAAATTTGGCTGACGCACGCCCACATTGACCACGCGGGCGGCACCGCCGAGCTGGCCGCCAAGTTGAAGCTGCCCATCATCGGCCCGCAGCGCGGTGACCAGTTTTGGATTGATGGCTTACCTGAGCAAAGCGTGATGTTTGGCTTCCCGATGTCTGACACCTTCACGCCCACGCGCTGGCTGGAAGATGGCGACACGGTGCAACTGGGCGAATCTACCGTGCAAGTGCGCCATTGTCCCGGTCACACGCCGGGCCACGTGGTGTTTTACTCGGCTGAGATGCAGCGCGCTTTTGTTGGCGATGTGCTGTTTGCCGGTTCCATAGGCCGCACCGACTTCCCGCAGGGCGACCACGACACCTTGATTGCCAGCATCACCCAGCGGCTGTGGCCTATGGGCAATGAGACGGTGTTCATTCCCGGCCACGGCCCGGAAAGCACGTTTGGCCGCGAGCGCAAGCTCAACCCCTACGTTGCAGGCACCTGAGCGCGCACCTGCGCGCCGCTGCCGCTTCAGCCGCGCCGCGCGCGTTCGTACAGCGCCTCAACCTTGGGGACGTTGGCTTGAAGCTGGCGGATGCGATCTGGCCCGCTGGGGTGGGTGGACAAAAAGCCCAAACCGCCTTTGCCGCCGCTGACGGCGCTCATCTTTTGCCACAGTTGCACGCTGGCTTGAGGCCGGTAAGCGCCCCGCGCGGCGATTTCCAGGCCGACCAGATCGGCTTCGGTTTCATCGTCGCGGCTGTATTTGAGGGTCAGCAATTGCGTGCCGAGGTTGGCCGCCACATCGCCCATTTGGCCCAAGCCCAGCAGTTGCGCGCCCAAGCGCAGCCCCATGTTGGTGGCTTGGCTTTTGGCCAAGCGCTCGCGGGCGTGTTCGCGCAAGGCGTGGGCCATTTCGTGGCCCATGACCATCGCGGCCTCGTCGTCACTGAGCTTGAGGGTGTCCAAAATGCCGGTGTAGAAGGCGATCTTGCCGCCGGGCATGCACCACGCATTGATCTCTTTGCTGGCGATGACGTTGACTTCCCAGCGCCACTGGTTGACGCGCGGGTTCCACTGCGTGGAATACGGAATCAACCGGCGCGCCATGCTGCGCAAGCGCTGCACTTGCGGGTGGTTGTCGGGCATCAACGCGCCTTTGCTGCGGGCCTCGCCGATCACTTGCGTGTACTGCTGGGTGGCAGATTTTTCGAGTGTTTCGGCGGGCACCAGCTTGCGCATGCTGGAGGCGCTGCCCACATCGACCTGCGCCAACGCGGGGCCAGCGGCAGCGGCCCCGGCGGCCAACAAGAAGGCGCGGCGCTGTGACCACGGGCGGTGGTACTCAGCGTCATCTTGCGCAGCGGTGCTTGAGGGCACATGCGGCAAGTCAGAAGCGGGCCCGGTGAGGGAGAGAGAGGTTTTTGCGTCGCAGATCCAGCACATAGTGAGCCAATAATAGTGTGATCGCGAGCCATAGGCATCTGCTGTTGTTTCAAAGCGTTCTTTGCCTCTTTCGCCCACGCCTCACTGTGAATGTCTGACCATGCCTGAAACCTCATCTCCCGCTGCGGCTCCTGCCGACGCTGCGCCGCCTGCCCATGCTTGGTTGCAGGCGTGGCGCGTGTACCTTGAACCCTCCAGCTTGCGCATGTTGGCGCTGGGTTTTGCGGCGGGGCTGCCGCTGCTGCTGGTGTTGGGCACGCTGTCGTTTCGCCTGCGCGAGGCGGGCATTGACCGCAGCACCATCGGCCATTTGAGCTGGGTGGGGCTGGCTTATGGCTTCAAATGGGTGTGGGCACCGCTGGTGGACAGGTTGCCCATTCCGTGGCTGACGCGCAAGCTGGGGCGGCGGCGCAGTTGGCTGCTGCTGTCACAGGCGCTGATCATGCTGGGGCTGGTGGGCATGGCGCTGGCCGATCCACGCGCCGCGCTAGAGCCCATCGTGTGGTGCGCGCTGGCGGTGGCTTTTGGCTCGGCCACGCAAGACATCGCGCTCGATGCCTTCCGCATTGAATCGGCCCACACCGAGCAGCAAGCCGCCTTGGCCGCCAGCTACCAAACCGGCTACCGCTTGGCCATGATCTGGGCTGGGGCGGGCGTGCTCTGGCTGGCCGCGTGGGCCGAAGTGCCGGGCGCTGCCCCCGCAGCCGCCGCTGCTGCCAGCACGCCCGAGGCCACCTTGGCGCTCAGCTATCAAAACGCGGCGTGGGCCAGCGCCTATTTGGTGATGTCGGTGTCGATGCTGGTGGGCGTGGTCACGGTGCTGTTCTCGCGTGAGCCCGCACAGGTGCCGCTACCGCCTGCCAAGAATGCCGCCGAATGGCTGCGCAGCGCGCTGGTCGAGCCCTTTGCCGACTTCATCTTGCGCTACCGCTGGCAGGCGGTGCTGATCTTGGCGCTGATTGCCATCTACCGCATCAGCGACGTGGTGATGGGCATCATGGCCAATCCGTTTTACGTGGACATGGGCTACACCAAAGACGAGGTGGCGACCGTCACCAAAGTCTACGGCGTGGTGATGACGCTGTTGGGTGCCTTCATTGGCGGCGTGATGGCAATGCGCTGGGGCGTGATGCGGGTGCTGATGCTGGGTGCTGCGCTGAGCGCCGCCACCAACTGGCTGTTCGCTTGGCTGGCCGGGCACGGACACGACGTGGTGGCGCTGATCGGCGTGGTGTCGGCAGACAACTTGGCCAGCGGCATTGCCTCAGCGGCTTTCATTGGCTATTTGTCCAGCCTGACCAACATCAACTACTCAGCCACGCAGTACGCGCTGTTCAGCTCCATGATGCTGTTGCTGCCTAAATTTGTGGCCGGGTTTTCGGGTGATTATGTGAACGCGCATGGCTATGCCGCCTTCTTCAATCACACCGCGTTGCTGGGTGTGCCGGTGCTGGTGCTGGTGGCATTGGCGGCACGCTTGCAGCCGCCCGCCGGAGGTGAGCCGCCCGCTGTACGCTGAATCTGGGCCAAGCTGGGGGTTTGTCGCTTGATTTACCCCATCTTTACCCTAGCCCCAGATCCCGCTTTGCCCATTTGCGCCACCATCACTGACCGTTGTATTGGAGTTTTGTCACCGTGCCCCTGAACACCCATTTGCTGATGATTGAAGACGACTCGCGGCTGGCCACGATGGTCGGCGAGTATTTGAGCCAGTCTGGTTTTTCTTTCACTCACGCCACTTCGGGGCAAAGTGGTTTGGCGCAATTGCGTGCCGCACCCGTGGGCTTGGTGATTTTGGATTTGATGCTGCCCGACATGGATGGCTTGGAAGTGTGCCGCCGTATTCGCGCCTTGCCCGGCGACTTGGCGCAGACCCCGATCCTGATGCTCACCGCCAAGGGCGACCCGATGGACCGCATCATCGGCCTGGAAATGGGCGCTGACGACTATGTGCCCAAGCCCTTTGAGCCGCGTGAGCTGCTGGCCCGCATCCGCGCCATCTTGCGCCGCCGCATTGACGGCCCGACCGATGCCGAAGCTGAACCCCTGCACAAGCCTTTGCGCTTTGGTTCGATGGAGATAGACCGCGATGCGCGTGTCGTGCGCATCAACAACCAAGCTTGTGACTTGACCGCTTACCAGTTTGACCTGCTGGTGGCGCTGGCCGAACGCGCAGGCCGCGTGCTGACGCGTGAGCAAATCATGGAAGCCGTGCGTGGACGCGAGTTGGAAGCGTTTGACCGCTCGATTGACGTTCACATGGGCCGTATTCGTGCGGCGATTGAGGTCGATGCCAAAAACCCGAAACGTATCTTGACCGTGCGTGGTGTGGGCTACGTGTTCGCCCGTCAGCAAGATTGAGCAGGAGCGCACGCCGTGAGCTTGGTGAGTGCCTTTTCCCGTCGGCTGTACCTGCGCATTTGGTTGGCCATGGTGATGGGGGTGCTGCTGCTGGCTGCTGTAGCCGGTTGGGCGTGGCACGTGGCAGCCGAACACAATGCGCCGCGTTCGCCGCCGCGCGAGGTCATTGTGCGCAACGAAAGGGGCGTGCAAATTGGCTCAGCGATTGATCAATTGGAGCGACAACCGGGTGCTGGACTGGAGTTTCAGGTCACGCTCAACAGCGGTCAAATCCTCGTGCTGCAACTGCCGCCGCGTGACCACCGTAGCCCGCCGCGTGAACCGCCGCCCTACTGGACACGCCCGCCTTATGGCTTTTTTTGGCTGCTGATGTTCATGGGTCTGGTGGTGGCGATTGGCGTGTACCCGGTGGTGCGCAGGCTGACTCAGCGGCTGGAGGCCCTGCAAGGCAGCGTGCAGCGCTGGGGCGAGGGCGATTTGTCCGTGCGCGTGCCTGAATACGGCCACGATGAAGTCGCTGATTTGTCGGTTCACTTCAATGCTGCCGCCAGCCGCATCGAAAGTCTGATGGCCACGCAGCATCAGTTGCTGGCGGCCCAAAAGTCACTGCTGGCCAACGCCTCGCACGAATTGCGCTCGCCGTTGACCCGCATCCGCATGGGCCTGGAGCTGATGGGCGCGCAGTCCTCGCCCAACTTTCGCACTGAGATCACCCGCAACATCAGCGAACTCGATCAATTGATCGA
>ERZ724504.414-NODE-414-length-24428-cov-4.760596_pt1 | contig 24428 bp, 24 predicted proteins | sample MGYA00376037_ERZ724504 | MGnify/ENA primary metagenome ERZ724504 (study PRJEB28724, sample SAMN07190888) | wastewater metagenome | isolation source: influent of sewage treatment plant in Hong Hong | place: USA: Christiansburg, Virginia | collected 2016-03-01 ... | reverse complement strand
TGCACAGCGGCATGACCAACCCGCAGCGCCTCAAAAGCTGGCTGGCGGCGCACAGCGGCGCGGCGCGCATCGTGCTGGGCACGCGCATGGCGGTGTTTGCCTCGATGCCGGGTCTGAAGCTGATCGTGGTCGATGAAGAGCACGACCCCAGCTACAAACAGCAAGAAGGCGCACGCTACTCGGCGCGTGATTTGGCGGTGTACCGGGCGCGGCTGGACGGGGCCAAAGTGCTGCTAGGTTCGGCCACACCGTCGCTGGAAAGCTGGCACCACAGCCGCCCCGCCAGCGCCGACGAGCCCGCAGGCCGCTACCAGCGGCTGCACATGCCCGCCCGCATCGGCGAAGGCTTGTTCCCCAAAGTGCGGCGCGTGGACATGAACCATCAGCCATCGAAGGCGGTGTTTTCCGGGCCGCTGCTAATCGCCATTCGCGAGCGCATCGCCCGTGGCGAGCAGGCGATGGTATTTTTGAACCGACGCGGCTACGCCCCGGTGCTGCACTGCGCCGACTGCGGCTGGAAAAGCGAATGCCCGCATTGCAGCGCGTTTCGGGTATTCCACAAAATTGACCGCACGCTGCGCTGCCACCACTGCGGCTACACCGAGCGCGTGCCCCGCGCCTGCCCGACCTGCGGCAACATCGACATCGCCCCACTCGGACGCGGCACCGAAAGGCTGGAAGAGCATTTGGCCGAGCTGCTGGCCGACGACACCCGGCCCGACGGCAGCCCGGTGCGCATCGCCCGCATCGACGCGGACACCACCAAGCTCAAAGGCGCACTGGAAACGCAACTGGCGCAAGTCCACGCGGGCGAAGTCGATGTGCTGGTGGGCACGCAGATGATCGCCAAAGGCCACGACTTTCGGCGCATCACGTTGGTGGCGGCCATCAACCCCGACGGCGCGCTGTTTTCCAGCGACTTTCGCGCACCTGAGCGGCTGTTTGCGCTGCTGATGCAAGCCGCAGGCCGGGCCGGACGTGATGCGGCTTTTGTCAACCAGCAAGCCTCGGCGGTGGAGATGTGGATTCAAACCTTCCACCCCACGCACTCGCTGTTTGAAGCCTTGAAAAAGCACGATTACCCCGCCTTCGCCGCCCGCGAACTGGAAGAGCGCGCCGCTGCGGGCATGCCGCCGTTCAGCTTTCAGGCGCTGGTGCGGGCCGATGCGCGCACCCAAGAAGTCGCCCAAGCTTTTTTGAACGCCGCCAGCAGCGCAGCCCAAACCGAACTGGCCCCGCTGCCCGGCTGGGACACGCTGATGGCACGCATCACGCTGTATGCCGCCGTGCCCATGAGCATTCAGCGCGTGGCGAATGTGGAGCGCGCCCAAATGCTGATCGAAAGTGATTCGCGCATGGCGCTGCAACGTTTTTTGGCCGCGTGGCAAGACGTGCTGCGCTACACCCGCAGCGCCCCGGAGCACAAGGGACTGTTGCGCTGGGCCATTGATGTCGACCCGCTGGCGATTTGAGTGTCACGGGGCAAAGACCTGCATTGCTCCATTGCGGAACACTTGCTGTGTTGCGTCACACCGCCAACCTATGCAAACAGTTACCTAAGTACAGCATCTTGCAGTGAAAACACGTTAAAAATCATCACCTTGCATCGCAATCAGGAGCTGGCACGGGACTTGATAAGAAACGAGGGTCTGCTACATGCAGCGTTACAACCACCCCTTCAAGTTCCACAGGAGACACAATGATCTACGCCGCTCCCGGCACCGTCGGTGCCACGATTGCCTACAAAGCTCAGTACGACAACTTCATCGGTGGCCAGTGGGTCGCTCCGGTGGATGGTCAGTACTTTGACGTCATCACCCCCGTCAACGGCACGGTCTACACCAAGGCCGCTCGCTCGGGCGCTGCTGATGTGGAACTGGCGCTGGACGCTGCTCACGCTGCCGCTGACGCATGGGGCAAGACCTCTGCTGCCGAACGCGCCAACCTGCTGCTGAAAATTGCCGACCGCCTGGAAGCCAATCTGGAACGTCTGGCCTACGCTGAAACCGTGGACAACGGCAAGCCCATCCGCGAAACGCTGAACGCCGACATCCCGCTGACTGTGGATCACTTCCGCTACTTCGCCGGTTGCGTGCGCGCCCAAGAAGGTGCCCTGTCCAACATCGACGAAACCACCGTCGCGTACCACATTCAAGAACCGCTGGGCGTGGTCGGTCAGATCATTCCTTGGAACTTCCCGATTTTGATGGCCGCTTGGAAGCTGGCTCCCGCCCTGGGCGCTGGCAACTGCGTGGTTCTGAAGCCCGCTGAATCCACCCCGATCTCCATCCTGATCTTGGCCGAGCTGATCGCCGACCTGCTGCCGCCAGGCGTGCTGAACATCGTCAACGGCTTTGGCCGCGAAGCCGGTATGCCTTTGGCCACCAGCAAGCGCATCGCCAAGATCGCCTTCACCGGTTCGACCAGCACGGGCCGCGTGATTGCGCAAGCTGCCGCCAACAACCTGATCCCCGCCACGCTGGAACTGGGCGGCAAGTCGCCCAACATCTTCTTCGCTGACGTGATGGACAAGGACGACGGTTTCTTGGACAAGGCCATCGAAGGCATGGTGCTGTTCGCCTTCAACCAAGGTGAAGTTTGCACTTGCCCCAGCCGCGCGCTGATTCAAGAATCCATCTACGACAAGTTCATCGAGCGCGTGCTGGCTCGCGTGGCCGCCATCAAGCAAGGCAGCCCGCTGGACACCGACACGATGATGGGCGCGCAAGCCTCCAAGGAACAACTGAGCAAGATCTTGTCTTACCTGGACGTGGGCAAGCAAGAAGGCGCTGAGTTGCTGATCGGTGGCGCACAAGCTCAATTGGGCAGCGATTTGGACGGCGGCTACTACGTGCAGCCCACGCTGTTCAAGGGCCACAACAAGATGCGCATCTTCCAGGAAGAAATCTTTGGCCCCGTGCTGGCCGTGACCACCTTCAAGGACGAAGCCGAAGCCCTGGAAATCGCCAACGACACGCTGTACGGCTTGGGCGCTGGCGTGTGGAGCCGCAACGGCAATGTCGCCTACCGCATGGGCCGCGCCATCAAGGCTGGCCGCGTGTGGACCAACTGCTACCACGCCTACCCGGCACACGCAGCCTTCGGCGGCTACAAAGAATCCGGCATTGGCCGTGAAACCCACAAGATGATGCTGGATCACTACCAACAGACCAAGAACCTGCTGGTCAGCTACAGCGAAAACAAGCTGGGCTTCTTCTGATCGGCACCTGATCGAAGACGGCTCACGCCTGACGCAACACAAGGGAACGGGGAACCGTTCCCCTTTTTTCATGCCCAACTCACCGCACCCAAGCATCACCACCTCAACGAGGAGACACATCATGGTTGAGAAAGTCATCGCCACCCCCGCCACGCTGGAGCTGATTGCGTTTTTGCAGCGCAAATACGGCCCGAATTTGTTTTTTCACCAATCTGGCGGCTGCTGCGACAACAGCGCGGCCAACTGCTACCTGCCCGGTGAGTTAACCATCGGCGCGGGCGATGTGTATTTAGGCGACATCGGCGGCTGCCCGTTTTACATGAGCACGACACAGTACGAGTACTGGAAGCACACGCAGCTCATCATCGACGTGCTGGACTGCCACGGCGGCGGCACCTTCTCACTTGAAGGGCCGGAGGGCAAAGCCTTTCACACCCGTTCACGCCTGTTCACCGACGAAGAATGCAAAGAGCTGGGGTTTTGAAGGCCAGCCGCTCGCAGGCCGCCCGGCGTGCCGGTCATGGTGTGTCTGGCGGCTGCAAGTTTTGTGTGATGTGCGGCGAGAGGGCGGCCTGTAACTGAGGCACTTCATCCGCAAAGGCCAAGCGCACATGGGCCGACTTGACCGCCGCCACCGCCAGCCGCACCGACTCCATGCTGGCGTGGGGCGAGGCGCGCACCTGCACCAGCAGCGTGGGCACTTGCGCATGCCGCGCCTGGAGCACCTCAGGCAAAGCCGCCGCCGCCACAGGCACGGTATCGAGCAGATAGGTGCCAGCTTCCGACACACGCAGCTCGGCATGGACGGCGGGCGTGGGCAGCCCGCAGGCGCTGAGCAAGGCAGCAGACAAGAAAAGTAAAGGAAGACGGTGTGTGTGCATGGTGGTGGACTGAATCAAAGTCAGTAACAAACGCAGGTCAAAAGTTCCATCAACTGGGCAGATGCGCCCAGCATCACAGCAACCAGTCAGGCGGCCAAGGCCTCAATCACAGCATTGGGGTTGTGCGCAATCACGTTCAGCAAGACCAAGGCGGGGCCGTGTGGCATGCGATCACCGCGCTCCCAGTGGCGCAAGGTGGCGGTAGAAAATCCAAAGCGTGAAGCGAACTGCTCCTGCGTCATGCCAACCTTGGAACGCAGCGCCTTCACGTCCACGGGACGGGGTCTGTGGACGCGGGTTTGCGGAGATTGACCCTCGGCGTGTGCGATAGCTTCTAGCAAGCCACGCTGGATACTCTCAAATGCAGTACTCATCTTTGTTTCCTTTTCCATGCCAAAACCAGCAAGTCAACCAATACAGCCAAGCCATTGCGTTCGGCTTTGGACAGATTGGCTTGGTCTCCTTTGGCAAACAACGTCAGGAGGTACAGCGGCATCTGCTCATCATGAAAGTAATAGATGACACGCACACCGCCACTCTTGCCTTGCCCACCACGCCCCCAGCGCAACTTGCGCACGCCACCCGTACCCTCCAACAAGTCACCTGCTTTGGGTTGTTGCGCCAAGTAGCGAATCACATCTTGCCGTTCAGCCTCAGAAAGTAACTTATCGGCAGCGCGGATGAATTCGGGCAGTTCGGCAATGGTGAGCATGGGCCATCTTAATCCAATGGGACGGTAAATCCCAGACTCACACCTTCACCGCAACAAGGCCACCGCGCCAGAAAACGTCAAGAACGCAGCGGCAGTGGAAATCAAGATGATCCGGGCGATACGACCGTTGTCCGCGTCAAATCGTTCCGCCAACAGCGACACATTGCTGGCGCTGGGCAGCGCTGCCACCAGCACCAGCACGCTCAGGGTGTAGGGACTCATGGTCGCGCCCAGCAGCATGAAGACCTTGGCTGTCAGCAGCACCAGCAGCGGATGCACCAGCAACTTGACCAGCGCCACCGGCAGATAGTCGCGCAGCAGCAGCGGATGGTGCGCGTGGCGACTGGGCACCATCTGCGAACGCGCCAGCACCGCGCCAATGGTGAACAGCGCCACGGGCGACGCCGCATCGGCCAGCAAAGCCACGGTTTTGAATACTGGGGCGGGCAACGTCAGCCCCAGCGCCGAACTCAAAGCACCCAGCAAAATCGCCCACGGCATGGGGTTGAGGAACACGCCTTTCAGGGCTTGCCGTGCCGCATGGGCCACGCCGTGTTGGCCCGCGCCGTCCAGCCGCGACAGCGCAATGCACAGCGACGAGGTGATCACCATATCGACCACGATGGTGACGATCACCGGCCCCGCTGCCTGCGCGCCCATCAGCGCCACCAGCAGCGGCATGCCCATGAAACCGGTATTGGGAAAAGCCGCCACCAACGCGCCAAAAGACGCATCGTTCCAGCCAATGCGCGGGTTGCGGCTGGCCGTCACCACCACGCCAACGACCACCAGCGCGCACAACAGCCAGGTGAAAAACACGCTCGCATCCAGCAATTGAGCCATCGGCGTGGTCGCACCAAAGCGGTACAGCAGGCAAGGCAGCGCAAAAAACAGCACGAACCCGTTCAGACCGGGAATGGCCTCCAGCGCCAGCAAGCGGCGGCGCGCCGCCAAGTAGCCGCACAGCACCAACGCGAAAAATGGGAACGTAATTTGCAAGACAGCCAGCATGGGCAGATTGTGGCAGCGATGTCACAAGTGCATGCGATGCATTCAGACACGCACGTTAGGATTCAAAGCGTCAAAAAGTACAGGGTATGAAAGTTTGAATATGCGCTTGATTTTCATGCTGATCGTCGTGAGCCTGCTGGCGGCCTGCGCCGGGAAAAAATACACCGTGGACGACGGTCGCGCCGTGAATGAAGAGCTCTTGAGCCACATTCGCAGCTTTGGTGCGGGTGAAAAAGTGCTGCGCCCGGCCATTGCCCGCAGCGCCACCTTGAAAGACCCCGACTGCGACCGCCAATGGGAATTGCCGTTTTCCGTGGCCACCAGCTACGACTGGAGCGAAGACGACCGCGTCGCATGGGTGCGCGCCTTGGGCGTGGACGAGCGCGTCACGGTGGTAGGTGTCACGCCCGACAGCCCGTTGAAACTGGGCGACAAAATCCGCTCTTTCGACAACTACCGCAGCGACAACAGCGAAGACATGCTGACCCGCTTGGCCGCCCTGCGCGAGCGCGGCTTCCCAATCAACGTCGGACTCTCCAATGGGACGAGTGTGACCGTCCACCCCTTCCAAGTCTGCCGGGGCTACACCCGACTGGCACCGCCGGGCAGTCCCAAAGCGCAGGATTACCACTGGCTGATGAGCGTCCACCCCCTCGAAGTCACCCGCGCCGACCTGACCGACGACGAGGCGCTGTGGATGGTGCTGTGGACGCAAGGCGTGTCCGAAGAAGGCGGCGTGCGCATGAAGGCCTACAGCTACACCACCACCATCGCGGGCACGGCGTACAGCTTGTTTTCGCTGGCGTCTGGCCTGCAAGGCGCGGCCTTGGCCGCCAACGCCGCCGTCAAAGCCGCGCAATCTGCCGCTGCCGCCGCCGCGACCGAAGTGCTCAAGCAGCAGCTCATGGACCAAGCCACCAGCTACGCCAGCAGCAAAGTGCGCGAGCAATTGGTGGGCGCGGTGCAAAAGCTCAGTCAGCAGCAGGTGATGAACACCATGCAACAAGCCGCCGCCAACCGGGGCGCTCTCTCGGGCGTGGCGTGGGTGGCGTCCACCGTGTTTGACCGGGCGGATGCCTGGGCCTACACCCGCATGGAAAAGCTCCAAGCCAACCCGCTGGCCGGTTTCACGCTGCACCAAAAGCTGCTGGAACAAGGCTTGGCCTCGAACTCGATGGTGCTAGACCCCGAACGCATGTCAGCGCTGAACAAAATCGCTACTGCCCAAGGGCGCGGCGAGGAAGTGACCACCATCTTGCAAGGCATCAAGCCCGACGATTTGCAAATGCCGCTCACCGACATGCCGCTGGCCACCGCGCCCGCCGCCTTCAGCTACGACGACCTCAGCGTGCCCGTGATGGGCGACCAACCGTATGCGCGCGGCCTGATCGACGGCATGTTGCACACCGCTTACGTCCCCGCCAGCGCCACCAAATAAACCACCCTCTATGCAACCCTTGCACATGCGTTTGCCTTTGCACCCCTTGACCCGGGCCGTCTTGGCCCTGTGCCTGACCTTGCCCCTGACGGCTGGGGCGCAAACCAGCCCGATGGAATTGCTCCAGCGCCTCAAACAAAATCTGCCGGGAAGCACCGCCGCCACCACGCCGCCTGCGGCTGAAGCGCCAACCGCCGCCCCTGCAACGTCACCGCCGCCGACAGCACCCAGCGCCAGCGCTGCAACACCTGCCACCACACCCGCCGCAGACGCTACATCCAGCCCCAGCGCAGTTGCCGCCGAAGTCGCCGCGCCCCAACCCGCACAGCAATCCGCACCCGAAGGCTGCCGCCCGCTGAGCGACAAAGCCACCGCCGTTGACCTCAAAGCCCTGACCGCTCAATCGCAAAAAGCCGAACTCGCCACCCAAGCTCGGCTGTTTGACGAGGCCGTGCTGCTGTGGTCGCAAGCCGTGGGCGTGTGCGAAGGCCGCGCCAAAGACCGCGCCCAACGCAACTTGAACGACAGCCTGAAGATGCGCGCAGGCATTCAAGAGCAACTCGGCTCTGGCCCGCAATGCGCCGCCGCACACAAAGACGCGGGCAGTTTTCAGGACATGGGCCGGCAAGCCTTGTCCGAGCGCCGCTGGGGCGAAGCCGCCATGCTGTACCGCAAAGCCGAAGACCTGTGGGAGCTGGCCTCGGAGCGCTGCAACGGCACGCAGCAAGAAGTGGCACAACGCCGCCGCGAGCAAGCAGAAATCGACAGCATCAACGCCGAGCACTGCGCCCCCGCGTTTGAACAAGCCCGCGAGCAAAACCAACGCCTGCGCACGCTGGCCCCCGGCATGAACCGGGAAGAAAAACAAGAAGCTTCCCAAATGGTCGAAACCCTGTGGCGCGACCTGCTGGGCCTGTGCAAAGGCCCGGTGCTGGACACGGCCCGCAGCAACGCACAAGCCTTGGCGCGCGAACGCGGCACGCCGTGGGCCTCCACGCGCAGCGCCATGTCGATGAACATCAGCGCTTCCGACCTGCGCGCTTTGGGCACCACGGCCACCAACACAGCGGCGAATACCGCAGCGCAATCGGCAGCGGCACAAATGCTGGCACCAAAGATTGAAACGGCAACCTCTGCCCTGCCCGGCCCCGCCGCCGCCAAAGCCACCGCAGGCGCGCTCGGCACCGCTGCGGCAGCCGGAGCTTTGCAAGCGGGCACAGCAGCGCCTGTGCAACAAGCCGCAACGGCAGCGCAAGCCGCGCCGGTCGCGATGGCCACCGCCGCAGCCGCTGCGACCGCCGCCAATGCCATCCGCCCCAACGCCTCCGGCAAGGCCGATGCGCAACCCGCTGAATTCACCTCAGGCAGCACGCGCTTCAGCGGCCAATTTGTGCGCGATGCTGACGGTGCCACCTACTCCGGCACGGGCCGCATCATGTGGGCCAACGGCGACATCTACGACGGCTCGCTGCTCAAAGGCCAGCGCCACGGCAAAGGCCAGTTCATCTGGGCCAACGGCCAGCGCTACAACGGCGACTGGGTGCGCGACAAACCCACGGGGCAAGCCAGCGTGCAGTTTTCCAACGGCAACATCTACGAAGGCGCGGTGGTCAACGGTATGCCGCACGGCCAAGGGCGCATGCTCTACGCCTCGGGCGACAACTATGTCGGCCAGTTCAACGCCGGGCATCCCGAAGGCCGAGGCGTGCAGACCTGGAAAGACGGCCAACGCTACGACGGCGAGTGGCAAGGCGAACAACCCCAAGGACAAGGCCGGATGCAATTCCCCGGCGGCGAGACTTATGTCGGCCAATTTGCAGGCGGCCAGCCCAACGGGCAAGGCACCTTCATGTGGCCCAACGGCGACCAGTACGTCGGGCCGTGGCTGGCGGGGCAAAAACACGGCCAAGGCGTGTTCACCTGGAAAACCGGCGACCGCTGGGAAGGCGTGTACGACCACGACCAGCAAACCGCACAAGGCAACCTGATCCGCAAATAAAGGCGATGTAAGGGCGATGGCGCTGCGCCCTACACTCGGCGTTTTCTCTCTCATCGCCCGCCCGTGTCCGCAGCCCACTCCATCTCTGGCCTCAACCTTGCGCAACAAGAAGCCGTCAACTACATGCACGGGCCTTGCCTGGTGCTGGCGGGCGCAGGTTCGGGCAAAACCCGCGTCATCACCCACAAAATTGCTCGGCTGATTCAAACCGGGATGCCAGCGGAGCGCATCGCGGCCATCACCTTCACCAACAAAGCCGCGTCAGAAATGCGCGAGCGCGCCAAAAGCCTGATTGGCCGAGCTGCGGGCGAAGTGCTGATTTGCACCTTCCACGCGCTGGGCGTGCGTTTGATGCGCCAAGACGGCGCGGTGCTGGGCCTCAAACCCCAGTTCAGCATCCTGGATGCTGACGACGTGCTGGGCATCTTGAAGGAATGCGGCGCCACCACCGACGCAGCCACCGCCCGCCAGTGGCAATGGACGATCAGCCTCTGGAAAAACATGGGCCTGAACGCCGAAGCCGCCCTCGCCCAAGCCAAGGACGAGAACGAGCGCCACATCGCCGTGCTGATGGCCCGCTACGAAGAGCGCCTCACCGCCTACCAAAGCGTGGACTTTGACGACCTGATCGGCCTGCCGCTCAAGCTGCTGCGCGACTTCCCCGAGGTGCGCGAGAAGTGGCAAAAGCAACTCGGCCACGTGCTGGTTGACGAATACCAAGACACCAACGCCACCCAGTACGAAGTGCTGAAATACTTGGTGGGCGAGCGTGGCCGCTTCACCGCCGTGGGTGACGACGACCAGTCCATCTACGGCTGGCGCGGCGCAACGCTGGACAACCTGAAAAAACTGCCGCTCGACTTCCCCAAACTCAAGGTGGTGAAGCTGGAGCAAAACTACCGCTCCACCAGCGCCATCTTGCGCGCCGCCAACAACGTGATCGGCCCCAACCCCAAGCTGTTCCCGAAAACGCTGTTCTCGGAACTGGGCGAAGGCGAGCCGGTGCGCGTGGTCGATGCCGACCACGAAGAGCACGAGGCCGAACGCGCCGTGGCCCGCATCCTGGGCCTGCGCGCCAACTCGCAGCACAAAGAGTGGCGCGACTTCGCCATCTTGTACCGCGCCAACCACATGGCCAAGCCGTTTGAAAAAGCGCTACGCCGCGCCCAAGTACCGTACAAAGTCTCGGGCGGGCAGAGCTTTTTTGACCGGGCTGAAATCAAAGACCTGTGCGCCTGGTTTCGGCTGTGGGTCAACAACGATGATGACCCGGCGTTTTTGCGCGCCATCACCAGCCCCAAGCGCGGCATCGGCCACCAAACGCTGCAAACCTTGGGCGAATTCGCCAGCCGCTACAAACTGAGCTTGTTTGCCGCGCTGTTCTCGCACAGCCTGCCCAGCGTGTTGAACGCCCGCGCCGTGGGCAGCTTGCATGAATTTGGCCGCTTCTTGAACGACCAGGAATACCGTGCCCGCCACACCCACGGCGCGGAAGAAGCCCGCGCCTTTTTGACCGACTGGCTCAAAGACATAGCCTACGAACAGCATCTGCACGAAGGCGAAGACAACGACAAAGCCGCCGCCGCCCGCTGGACGAACGTGCTGGAATTTTGCGACTGGATGGCCGGGCGCTGCGGCGGCCAAATTGACGATGCCGCCGGGGTCAGCACCAGCAACGCCACCAAAAGCCTGCTGGAAGTAGCGCAAACCATCTCGCTGCTGTCCACACTCAGCGAGCGCGAAAAAGACCAAGACGTGCTGACCTTGTCCACCCTGCACGCCTCCAAAGGCTTGGAGTGGCCGCATGTGATGCTGGTCGGCGTGAACGAGGGCTTGCTGCCCTTCAAGCTGGACGAAGCCCCGGCCCGCGAAGACGGCGACGGCGCTGAATCGCCCGCTGCCGAATCAGCCCGCGCCAGCACCCAACAGCGCTTGGAAGAAGAGCGCCGCCTGATGTACGTGGGCATCACCCGCGCCCGCACCACCTTGGCCGTGAGCTGGACGCGCCGCCGCAAAAAAGGCCGCGAAATGGTGCCCGGCAAACCCAGCCGCTTCATTGAAGAAATGGCGCTGGACAAAACCACCACCAAAGAAGACCCGCGAGAAAAGCTGCGTGCCCTGCGCGCCGAGTTCGCCCAAAAGGCCCAAGCTGCTGCTGCCAGCGCAGCCAAACTCTGACGCGGGCTGCGAGCGGGCCTGCCTTTGCGCCTTTGCCCATGAACACCACCACGCCGCCGCCCGCCCCCGCATCGCGCCAACTGCTGCTGGTGGTGCTGTGCGTGGTGCTGTGCGTGACGCTGGCCACTGGCATTTGCACTGCGCTGGACGGGCGCATGTCAGTGGCGGCGCTGGCGTTGATTTACCTGCTGGCGGTGATGGGCACATCGGCACTGCTGGGGCGCTGGTTGGGCGTGTTGACCTCGGTGCTGAGCGTGTCGGCGTTCAACTATTTTTTTGTGCCGCCGCGCTACACCTTGGCGGTGGATGACCCGGAATACCTGCTGACGCTGGGCGTGCTGCTGGCGGTGTCGCTCAGCATCAACACCTTGGTCGCCCGTTTGCGCGACGAACTGGATGCGGCCCGCCAGCGCGAACACCAAGCCGCCCAATTGCACGCGCTGAGCGAACAATTGGCCGCCTGCACGGGCGCGCAATCGACCGCCCAGCACGCGGCCAACTGGCTGGCCGCCACGCTGGGCTGGCCTTGCGCGGTGTACTTGCGCGCCAACCCCGACCCCGCCAGCCCGCCCTCGCCCATCACCCCGGTCACGCCGCAGATGCTGGAGTGCTGCGGCGCAGGCGCAACGGGCCCAGCCTCGCCGTTTCATGCCGATGCCGCCGCTTGGGCGGTCACCAACCTGCGCCTGCTGGGCTGGGGCTGCGCCGACTGGCCGCAACTGCCGCTGTGGTGTGCGCCCTTTGGCGGGCCGCAGCCCGGCGGCGCGGTGCAAATCGCGCTGAGCGAAATCGACATGGATGCCCCGCCCGACGCCGCTACCCTGCGCCACTGGCAGGCGCTGGCGCGGCAGATTGGCCTGTCGGTGGAGCGCGAACGCGCCGCCGCCCTGGCGCGCAGCGCGCAAGACAGCGCCCGCTCCGAAGCCACGCGCAACGCCCTGCTGGCCGCCCTGTCGCACGACCTGCGCACGCCGCTGGCGGGCATCTTGGGCAGCGCCAGCACCTTGCGCGAACAGGGCGACCAGATCCCGTCCGCCCAGCACGAGCGCCTGCTGGCCAACCTGGACAACGAAGCGCGCGACATGACGCTGATGGTGGACAACATCCTGCAACTGGCGCGCCTGTCGCAGCAACCCTGCCGCATCCGGCTGCAATGGGAGTCGCTGGACGAGATCGGGGCCGCGGCCGCGCAGCGGCTGCGGCGGCGCTGGCCGACGGCGCGCATCCAGTGGCGCAGCAGCAAAAACCTGCCGCCGCTGCAAGCCGAAGCCGCCCTGCTGGCCTAGGTGCTGACCAATCTGGGCGACAACGCCGCCCGCCACGGCGGCGCGCAGGCGCACATCCAGTTCCAAGCCGGACGCGCCCAAGGCGGCCTGTTCATCGCCGTGCGCGACCACGGCCCCGGCCTGCCCGCTGGCGACGTGCAGCGCCTGTTCGACCGCTGGCAGCAAGGCGAGCAAGGCCCACAACAAGGCCCAGTGGGCAGCGCCGGTCTGGGCTTGGCGCTGTGCCAGTTGATCGTGCAAGCCCACGGCGGCCAGATCGAAGCGCGCCGCTGCGAGCCGGGGGCCGAATTCCGCATCGCCCTGCCCTGCCCCCCGGCCCCACCCCCGCCGTCAGAAAGCGACCATGTCTGAAGCCCACCGCCCCCCACCCGCCCGCATCCTGGTGGTGGAAGACGACAGCTCCATCGCCCAGTTCGTCGCCGCCAGCCTCAGCGCCAGCGGCTGGCGGCCCGTGCATGTGGGCAGCGCCGCGCAAGCCCTGAACACATTGGCCGGATGGCACGGCGACGACGCAGCGCAACTGCTGATCGTCGATCTGGGCCTGCCCGACCGCGACGGCGTCGCCCTGATCGCCGAACTGCGCCAACGCTGGGCCACCCCGGTGCTGGTGCTGTCGGCCCGCAGCCAAGAAGCCGACAAAATCGCCGCCCTGGACGCCGGGGCCGACGACTACCTGAGCAAACCCTTTGGCGTGGGCGAGCTGCTGGCCCGCGTGCGCGCCAACCTGCGCCGCGCCCGTGCCACGGTGCCCGAAGGCACCCAGCCCGAAGCCATGACCCCGCTGTTCCGCTTTGGCGAGGTTGAAGTCGATCGCGTGGCCCGCGTGGTGCGCAAGCGCGGGGCCGAAGTGCATCTGACCCCCACCGAATACCGCTTGCTCACCGTGCTCATCAGCAACGTGGGCCGGGTGCTGACCCACCGCCAACTGCTGCGCGCCGTCTGGGGCCCCAGCCACACCGAACAAGGCCACTACCTGCGCATCTACATGGGCCACCTGCGCCAAAAGCTAGAAAACGACCCCGCTCAACCCCAACACCTGCTGACCGAAACCGCCGTGGGCTACCGGCTGGTCAGCGAAGGGTGATGCGCTCAGCGCCATGCAATGCTGTGATGGGCTTATATTGCAGCCCTTCCTGTTTTTTGCGTCGCCATGTCTGATACCACCACTGCCGCCCCTTTTCCCATGACCGATTTGCCTGCGGTGAAACTGGGTGCGCGGCTGTCTGAGCAGTTGGCTGATGCGTTGGCGGTGGGCATTCGTGATGGGCAGCTTCAGCCCGGCCAGCGCTTGCCCACCGAGAGCGCGTTGGTGCAGCGCTTTGGCGTGAGCCGAGGCGTGGTGCGCGAGGCGCTGTCGCGCTTGAAGACGCTGGGCTTGATCGACTCGCGCCAAGGCTCGGGCGCTTACGTCAAGCAACTGCCGCAGCCCGCGCTGGCGCAACTGGTGCTGGCCCCGGACGGCTCGGTCGACGCGGTGATTCAAATGGTCGAAGTGCGCCGTGCGTTGGAAGCTGAGTCTGCCGCCTTAGCCGCTGCTCGGCGCACACCGCAGGCGCTCAAGCAAATCAAGCAAGCCGTGCTGGCGCTGGACAAAGCCGTGGCCGCCGGTGGGGATGGCGTGGCCGAAGACGTGGCGTTTCACACCGCCATTGCCCAAGCCACGAACAACCCGTTTTTGCTGGCCACCTTGGCACACCTGAACCAGTTTTTGACCGATGCCACCCGCGTCACCCGCGCCAACGAGGCCACGCGCACCGATTTGGCCGAAGCCGTGCGCGACGAGCACGCCACCATCGTCGCCGCCATTGAAGCGGGCGATGTGAACGCGGCCCGCTTGGCCGGAGCCACCCACATGGTCAACGCCGCGCAGCGCATCGGTCAGGCCGACCCCGCGTTCTGGGCCGCGCAAGGCCGACAGTTGGCCGACCGGCTGCGCGCCGAGTTGGGCACCTTAACCATCTGAGTTCGGTGTAAACCCTGATAGGGGAGTGGCTCATCATCCGTCACAATTTGTCTGACAACTTATCAACAAGACAATTCTTTAAGTTGATCATTCATTGACCAGGAGACAAATCCCATGACTGCTCTGACGACGGATCCAAGCCAGACGGCTTACCCCAAGGTGTTTTGGCGCATCGTGCCTTTTTTGATGTTGTGTTACGTCGTGGCCTACCTTGACCGGGTCAACGTGGGCTTTGCCAAGTTGCAGATGGGCCAAGACTTGGGCTTTAGCGAGACGGTGTTTGGCTTGGGCGCAGGCGTGTTTTTTTTGGGATATTTCTTGTTTGAACTGCCCAGCAATTTGCTGATGCACCGGGTGGGCGCCAAGATTTGGATTGCGCGGATCATGATCACTTGGGGGCTGATCTCGGCGGCCTTCTTGTGGGTCAAGACCCCGGCCATGTTCTATTTCATGCGCTTTTTGCTGGGCTTGGCCGAAGCGGGCTTCTACCCTGGCGTGATCTTGTACCTGACCTACTGGTACCCCTCGCACCGCCGCGCCAAGATCGTGGCGCTGTTCATGTCAGCGATTCCGGTGGCGGGCATCTTTGGCAACCCGCTGTCGGGCTGGATCATGGATGCGTTCCAGGGCTCTAACGGCATGTCCGGCTGGCAGTGGATGTTTGTGATCGAAGCCATTCCGGCGCTGATCGTCGGTGTGGCCGTGCTGTTTTGGCTGGACAACAGCATCGAATCCGCCCGTTGGCTGACACCAGAAGAAAAGAAGTACCTCGCCGCCGAAGTCGCTGACGATCAAAAAGGCGCAGCCGCAGGCCCGCACTCGGTGAGCGAAGTGCTGTCTGACAGCCGCGTGTGGCTGATGTGCCTGATCTACTTCTGCTTCGTCATGGGCCAGTACGGCTTGACGTTCTGGATGCCCACGCTGGTCAAAGCAACCGGGGTCAAGGGCAATTTGCAAATCGGCTTGCTCAGCGCGATTCCGTTCAGCTGCGCCATCGTTGCCATGAACTTGTTTGGCCGCAGCGCCGATGCCAAGCGCGAGCGCCGCTGGCACTTGGTGATTCCGGCGGCCCTGGGTACAGCGGGTTTTTGCGTGGCGGCCTCGTTTGCTGACAACACGGTGGTGTCGATCTTTGCCCTGTCGGTGGCGGCTGCTGGCGTGTTGACCTGCGCACCGCTGTTTTGGTCGTTGCCTACGGCGTTCTTGACCGGCACGGGCGCTGCGGCGGGCATTGCCATCATTAATTCGGTCGGGAATTTGGCCGGTTTTGTCAGCCCTTATTTGGTGGGCTACCTCAAAGATGCCACCCAAAGCACGCAAACCGGCATGTACATGCTGGCGGGCATGCTGGTGTTGGGGGCGGTGCTGGTGCTCAAAACCCCGGCCAAATTGGTCAACCGCTGAGCGTCTGAGCCCGAAGTTTTTCCCTGAAGGAGTCGAAATGAACAACAAGATTGGTGTGATTGGCCTGGGCGCAATGGGCCGAGGCATGGCCGCCTCGTTGCGCCGTGCAGGTTATTTGGTACATGTTTGTGATGTGCGCTTTGAAGCCGCCCAAGCCTTTGCCGCCGAAGGGGGCGTGGCCTGCGCCAACCCCGCCGAAGTGGCCCAGCACTGCGAGGTGCTGGTGAGCGTGGTGGTCAACGCCGCGCAAACCGAGGCCGTGCTGTTTGGCGAAGGTGGCGCGGCAGCAGCAATGCGCCCCGGCAGTTTGTTTGTGATGTGCTCTACCGTTGATCCCAACTGGTCGGTGGCGCTGGAAGCGCGGTTGGCCGAGCGCGGGCTGCTGTACTTGGATGCGCCCATTTCCGGCGGTGCGGCCAAGGCCGCCGCAGGCCAGATGACCATGATGACCGCCGGTACGCCCGAGGCTTACGCCAAAGTGGGCGGCGCACTGGATGCGATGGCCGCCAAGGTCTACCGCTTGGGCGACAAAGCGGGCAACGGCAGCAAGGTGAAGATCATCAACCAACTGCTGGCAGGCGTACACATTGCCGCCGCCGCCGAGGCGATGGCCCTGGGTCTGCGCGAAGGCGTGGCCGCGCAAGACATCTATGAGGTCATCACCCACAGCGCGGGCAACAGCTGGATGTTTGAAAACCGCATGGCCCATGTGCTGGCGGCGGACTACACGCCGCTGTCGGCGGTGGACATCTTCGTCAAAGACTTGGGTCTGGTGCTGGACACCGCCCGCGCCAGTAAATTCCCGCTGCCGCTGTCGGCCACCGCGCACCAGATGTTCATGCAGGCTTCGACCTCGGGCTTTGGGCGCGAGGATGACTCCGCCGTCATCAAGATCTTCCCCGGCATCACCTTGCCGGGCGCGGCAGACTGATACAGAAGCCACCCCGACCTTGTTGCAGGACTCATGACCATGACCCACCCTTTACTAGGCTGCATTGCCGACGACTTCACGGGGGCCACCGATTTGGCCAACAACTTGGTGCGCAGCGGCATGCGCACGGTGCAAACCATCGGCGTGCCCGACAGCGCCGAGGTGCTGGACGCCGACGCCATCGTGGTCGCGCTCAAGTCCCGCACCATCCCCGCCGCCGAGGCCGTGGCCCAGTCGCTGGCGGCGCTGCGCTGGTTGCAGGCGCAGGGTGTGGAACAGGTCTATTTCAAATACTGCTCCACCTTTGATTCCATCCCGGCGGGCAACATTGGCCCCGTGACCGATGCGCTGCTGGACGCGCTGCACGGCCCGGATCAAGGCTTCACCATCGTCTGCCCGGCCTTCCCTGAGAACCATCGCACCGTGTTCAAGGGCCATCTGTTTGTGGGCGATGTGCTGCTGTCCGACAGCGGCATGCGCCAACACCCGCTGACCCCGATGACCGACGCCAATCTGGTGCGGGTCATGCAAGGTCAAACCCGCCGCCGCGTCGGCTTGGTGCCGCACGAAGTCGTGGCCCGTGGCCCCGAAGCCATCCGCCAGCGTTTTGCTGACTTGCAAGCGCAGGGTGTGGGTGTGGCGGTAGTTGATGCGGTCAGCAATGCCGATTTGTTCTTGATCGGCCAGGCGCTCCAGGGCATGCCGCTGGTGACGGCGGGATCGGGCATTGCGATGGGGCTGCCGCCCAACTGGCAGGCCAGCGGCCAGCTCCAAGCCGGTGCGCAGGCTGACACGTTGCCACCTGCCAGTGGCTTGCAAGCGGTGGTATCGGGCAGTTGCTCGGTGGCCACCAACAGCCAAGTGCTGCACTGGCGGCAACAAGGCCGCCCGGCCTTTGCCATTGACCCGCTGGCCGTGGCCTCGGGCCAGAACGTGGCGGCTGAGGCGCTGGCCTGGGCGCTGCCGCGTCTGGAACAAGGTCCGGTGCTGATCTACGCCACGGCAGAAGCCGCCGCCGTGCAAGCGGTGCAAGCCCGCCTGGGCGTGGCCCAAGCCGGTGCTTTGGTGGAACACACGTTGGCGCAACTGGCGCGTGGACTGGTGCAAGCCGGGGTGCGGCAACTGGTGGTGGCCGGGGGCGAAACCTCGGGCGCGGTGGTGCAGGCGCTGGACGTGCAGCGCATGGCCATCGGCCCGCAGATTGACCCCGGCGTGCCTTGGACGACGGTCAGCTCCAGCTTGTGTCCCGGCGAGCCGCTGCACCTGACACTCAAGTCGGGCAACTTTGGCACGCTGGACTTTTTCAGCAAAGCGCTGGCGCAGTTGCAGCCCACGGCGGCTGCCGAGGTGGCCGCGTGACCACCGCCTTGCGCAAGGAGATGTGCCGCGTCGGCGCGTCGCTGTACACGCGCGGCTACGTCCACGCCAGTGCGGGCAATATCAGCGTGCGCCTGCCTGATGGCGGTTTTTTGATCACGCCCACTGATGCTTGTCTGGGCGCGCTGGATCCGGCCAAGTTGGCCCATGTCAACGCCCAAGGCCAGCAAATCAGCGGCGACCGCGCCTCCAAAACCCTGGCGCTGCACCGCCGCATCTACGCCGCCGCGCCCGAGGCGGGCTGCGTGATCCACACCCATTCCACCAACTTGGTGGCGTTGACCTTGGCTGGCGTTTGGAGCGAGGACGACATCGTTCCGCCCATCACGCCGTACTTTGTGATGAAGGTCGGCCACGTGCCGTTGATTTCGTACCATCGCCCCGGCGATCCGGTGGTGGCTGACTTGGTGGCGCAGCGCATCCTGACGCAGCGTGCCGCTGGCTTGCCGATTCGCGCCGTGATGCTCGACCGCCTCGGCCCCAACGTCTGGCACAGCAGCCCCGCCGAGGCCAGCGCCGTACTGGAAGAGCTGGAAGAAACCGCCAAACTCTGGCGCTTGACCCGCCCGTCCCCGCTCAGCCCCAAGCAGATCGACGAACTGCGCCAGCACTTTGGCGCGACGTGGTGAGCGCCACCCCATTTGCCATTTGAATTTTTGGAGTCTGAGTCCATGCCCCGTTTTGCCGCCAACCTCAGCATGCTCTACAACGAGCACGCCTTTCTCGACCGCTTTGCCGCTGCTGCTGCGGATGGCTTTACCGGCGTCGAGTACCTGTTTCCCTACGCCTTTGCCGCCGCTGACATCGCCCAGCGCTTGGCGGACAACGGTTTGCAGCAGGTGCTGTTCAACGCCCCGCCCGGTGACTGGGATGCGGGCGAGCGCGGCTTGGCCTGCCTGCCGGGCCGTGAGGCCGAGTTCCGCGCCGGTTTCGCCCAAGCGCTGGAATATGCCCAAGTGCTGAACTGCCCGCGCATCCACGTCATGGCCGGTCTGGCCCCGGCAGGTGCAGACCGCGCCCAACTGCAAGCCACCTACGAAGCCAACTTGGCTTGGGCCGCAACCCAAGCCGCCGCTGCGGGCCGCGATGTGTTGATCGAGCCCATCAACCCGCGCGATATTCCCGGCTTCTTCTTGAACCACCAAGCCGAAGCGCACCGCATCGTCCAAGCCATCGCTGCCCCCAACTTGAAAGTGCAGTTCGACCTGTACCACTGCCAGATCGTCGAAGGCGATGTGGCGATGAAGATTCGCCAATACCTGCCGACAGGCCGTGTCGGCCACTTCCAAATTGCGGGCGTGCCCATGCGCCACGAGCCCGATCTGGGCGAGCTGAACCACCCGTATCTGTTTAGCGTGATCGACGAGGTGGCCGCTGCCTGCGGCTGGAGCGGCTGGGTCGGCTGCGAATACCGCCCGGCACGCGGCGCAGTCGCCAACGGCACCCGCGACGGCTTGGGTTGGTTGAAGCTCGCCACGGTTTGAGCGCGGGTTTGTCCATATTGGCCGTCCTTGAGATTGGGGGCAGCATCCTTGCCATAGATCAAAGGAGACCAGCCTCATGCCCCAACACACATTCCCCCGCATCGCCACCGCTTGGGCCTTGATGGCCTGCTTGGCTTTGCTGCCTCACGCGGCCTGGGCGGCTGCGCCCAAGGTGCTGAAGCTGGGCATTGCCTTGAACGGCGAATCGGTAGAGGCGCGGGCCATGCAGTTTCTGGCGCAGCGGGTCGAAGCACAAAGCCAAGGGCGACTGCGGATTGAACTCTTCCCCGGCGGCAAGCTGGGCGATGACGTCAGCATGATCAAAGCGATGCAAGCGGGCACGCAAGACATGGGCGGCCCGGATGGCTCGACCTTGTCTTCGCTGGTGAAGGATTTTTCGGTCATCAGCTACCCGTTCACCTTCATCAACGAGGCTGAGGCTGACGCGATTTTGGACGGCCATTGGGGCCAAAGCCTGATGGCCAAGCTGCCCGCGCAAGGCGTGGTGGGACTGGCCTTTTTTGAAAACGGCTTTCGGCAGATGACCAACAGCCGTCGCCCCTTGACCACGCCCGCCGATTTCCAAGGCGTGAAGCTGCGCACCATGCAAAACCCGATGCTGGTCGATAGCTTTGCGCGGCTGGGGTTTGAGGCCGTGCCCATGCCGTTCCCGAAGGTGTACGACGCGCTGAGCAAGCAAGAGGTGGACGGCCAAGAAAACCCACTGCCCACGATCTTGAGCAGCCGCTTCTACGAAGTGCAAAAGTACCTGACGCTCTCGCGCCATGTGTACTCGGTGCATGTACTGCTGATCAGCGCCAAGACTTGGGAGGGCCTCAGCCCCGAAGACCAAAAGCTGATGCAAGCCGCCGCCATTGAAGCCCGCGACTACCAGCGCCGCTTAAACCGCACTGAAAACGCCAGCGCCTTGGCCGCTTTGAAAGACAAGGGCATGCAGATCACGGAAATCTCGCGCAGCGATGCCGAACGCATCCGCAACCGCCTGCGCGACGTGCTGGACAAGTACAACCGCGACATCGGCACCGCCTCGGTGCTGGAGATGTACGTGGAACTGTCGCGGCTGCGCACCAAGGATGCCTTCGGTAAATAGGCTGTAGTTAGACGCAGGGTTTAGGGCAGCCGGTGCAAATTTTGACGTTCAACCAACGCGACTTCTTGCCGCAGGCTCACAAGTTTGGCGTTGCGGTATTGACACCGCAGCAATTTCTTCAAGGAGCATGACATGGGTTCTCAAAGCAATTACGCCTTGCGTTTGCCAATTTCACCCAAAGCCGGTGCCGAACGCGTGGCGCGAGAGGATGGCAGCACTTTGAACCAATTCATCGTCAGCGCCGTGGCGGAAAAGCTCTCTGCCTTGAAGACCGCAGACTATTTCGCGGAACGCGCCCAGCGGGGTGATTTGGCCCAAGCCCTGACTATGCTCAACCGCGCCAGCGGCCAGCCGCCTGCTGCGGATGATGTGCTGCCCTTGGTAAGCTGAGCCTCACCTAGAATCTGCCACCTTCGCGTGGCCTTGTGGCTGCGCACCGGGGCTTTAGCCCCTAACCCGCACAACGAGGATTCTGAAGCTATGGGCGCTCAGTGGAAAGCAAAGCACAAAGACGTGGCCGCCAATGCCAAGGGCCGCTTGTTTGGCAAATTAGCCAAAGACATCATGATTGCCGCCCGCCACGGCGCTGACCCCGCCGCCAATGCGCGGCTGCGGCTGGTGTTGGAGCAGGCGCGCAAGGTGTCGATGCCCAAAGACACGCTCGACCGCGCCATCAAAAAAGGCGCAGGCTTGGGCAGCGATGCGGTGCATTTTGAGCACGCCATGTACGAAGGCTTTGCCCCGCACCGCGTGCCGGTGATGGTCGAATGCTTGACCGACAACGTGAACCGCGCCGCGTCTGAGATGCGCGTGCTGTTTCGCAAAGGGCAGTTGGGCACGTCCGGCTCGGTGTCGTGGGACTTTGACCACGTCGGCATGATTGAAGCCGAACCCACCACCCCCGGCGCAGACCCCGACATGGCCGCCATTGAAGCCGGAGCCCAAGACCTGGAGCCAGCGGACGAAGACGGCACCACCCTGTTCTTGACCGACCCGACCGAGCTGGACTTGGTCAGCCGCGCGCTGCCTGCGCAGGGCTTCACCGTGCTGTCGGCCAAGCTGGGCTACCGGCCCAAGAACCCCGTCTCCGCCGCCAGCCTGAGCGCCGAGCAGTTGGAAGAAGTGGAAAGCTTTTTGGCCGCGCTCGACGCCAACGAAGACGTGCAAAACATCTTCGCCGGTCTGCACGCCTGAACCTATCGATTTGAAATGTTGAACGCCATGAACGAACCCATCGCCACGCCCGAGACCGCCGCACAACCCGAGCGCCCCACCTTGCCCGACCGCCTGTGCGTAGACCCGCGCAGCCCCTACCACGTGGCCGCCGCGTTTGAGCACGACATTGGCATTCGCATCAACGGCAAAGACCGTTTTGACGTGCAGGAATACTGCATCAGCGAAGGCTGGATCAAAGTGCCCATCGGCAAAAGCGTAGACCGCAAAGGCCGCCCGCTGACGGTGAAGCTGAAGGGGACGTTGGAGGTGTTTTACCGCTGAGTGAAAAAGGGGCACCTGCCCGCATGTACGGTTGAGCCCCCAGAAAAACAAACAGCCACGCAAGGTGGCTGCTGCATGCAAGTCTCTCTACCCTTGCGGGACTTCCACTCCAGGTGGAACCTAGTGGCCTAGGCGGCGCTTCCTTTTGCACTTGCTCAGGGAAGATCTTGAGGGCGATTTGGCGTTTGCACGGCCCCAAAACGCTGCTACGTATCACTTTCGGGGCTTTTAGCGTGGGCTATTGATGATGTTTGGGACAGTTGCAACACGGATCAGGCAGGACATGAAGTTGGTGATTACGCCGATGGCAGTATCTCCAGCCCAAGAATGGTGCCCTCTGCAACTGTGCGATCCGGCACGACCAGCAGCCGGAGCCGCCCACCCGGCGGCCAGATGGCTTCGGTGGGCAGATCAAGGTATTCCTCAATCATGGCCCGCATGGGCAGACGTAGCTGTACTTCATAGGCCACGCCCAACTCTAGCGGGCCACTGCCGGAGCCAATACGATCAAAAAAGCACGAACTGAAAACCCCTTTAGGCAGAGCCATTAAAGGTCGGTAGTTGTGAGCTACCTCTGCTAAATCAGCACCCAGTAGGGTTTTGTCGCAAAAGGTGAGGGTGGCCTTGAGGTGGTTAGTTTGCACTTCAGGTTGGCGATTGGTTATTTAGTAGTAGCTATTAAATGTTTCTTTCATCCAGTCGTCAATTAAATTGTTGTCAGCTAGGAATTTTATTCCTCTCGGCGTTGTTGCCCAATTTGAGTCACTGTATCCTTGATTTCTTCGCTTTGATATTAGTTTGTGTGCAAGGAGGTTGGCCGTAATGATGCTTAGTTCAAGTTCATCTAGTTCGCAGTGTCTTTGTATTGAGTATTTATTGGTGCCATAGTCTTTCCCGATGGATGTTATAATCTGTAGTATATTTATTTCGTCATTTGATGGCTGTATCGAAAGCTTCTTTTTTTGAGTGATATTTTTCTCGGTGGTGTCGCTACCGTTGTTCTTTGTTATTATTGGAAATATTATTGATGGTGCTTCAGATGTTTGTATTTTAAAAAATTCTCGGTTTGATTCAAGTCTAAATTCGGCTAAAGCTGTATGAATATGTTGTTCTGTCGTGATAGCATCTTGAACTAGGAATGCTGCTTCAAGGATAAAAGGTAGGGGCACTCCCGTTGTGTTTAGTTGCTTCATTCTTTCTTCAATTGTTTCATTTGTGAATCCAATCTTTAATAAATTATTGAAGGCGGGGTTGCTTAGTATGTAAATGTAGCCGCTCATGTTAATAATTTTTAATATGGTGCTATGTATTTTAAGTGAGCGCGCTCGAAGACGCTTGACTTGTTTTGCTGGGCGGGCGTTTTACTGAAACGCCACCTCCGCAAAACTCCGAAGTTTGCGGCTGTGCAGTTGTTTGGTGCCTTCGCGGCGCAGCAGTTCTACGGTGCGCAGGCCGACTTGCAGGTGTTGGTTCACGCGCTCGCGGTAGAAGTGGTTGGCCATGCCGGGCAGTTTGATTTCGCCGTGCAGGGGTTTGTCGCTCACGCACAGCAAGGTGCCGTAGGGCACGCGAAAGCGAAAGCCGTTGGCGGCGATGGTGGCACTTTCCATGTCCAGCGCAATGGCGCGGCTTTGGCTGAAGCGCCGTTGCGCTTTGTTGCCGCCCAGCAGTTCCCAGTTGCGGTTGTCGGTGCTGGCCACGGTGCCTGTGCGCAGCACGCGCTTCAAGTCGGGGCCGCGCAGTTGCGTGACTTCGGCCACGGCTGATTCCAGCGCCACTTGCACTTCGGCCAGCGCCGGAATGGGCACCCACAGCGGCAGGTCTTCGTCTAGAACGTGGTCTTCGCGCACGTAGCCGTGGGCCAGCACGTAGTCGCCCAGTTGCTGGCTGTTGCGCAGGCCCGCGCAGTGGCCCAGCATGATCCAGGCGTGCGGGC
>ERZ724504.413-NODE-413-length-24464-cov-11.003974_pt1 | contig 24464 bp, 20 predicted proteins | sample MGYA00376037_ERZ724504 | MGnify/ENA primary metagenome ERZ724504 (study PRJEB28724, sample SAMN07190888) | wastewater metagenome | isolation source: influent of sewage treatment plant in Hong Hong | place: USA: Christiansburg, Virginia | collected 2016-03-01 ... | reverse complement strand
CCCAAGCTGGGCGTGGTGGCGCGCGAGGTCACGCTCTTGCCGCGCCACTGGGACTGGCTTGGCCGCCAGCCGGGCGGCGCCTCGGTGGCGCTGCGCCGCCTGGTAGAAGAGGCGCGCCGCATTCACCACGGGCGCGACACGGAGCGCGAAGCGCGCGAGGCGGCGTACCGTTTCATGACCGCTATGGCGGGTTCGCTGGAGGGCTTTGAAGAGGCTGCGCGGGCCCTGTTTGCAGGTGACCAGCCGCGCTTTGCGGCGCTGGTGGCGGTCTGGCCCCATGACGTTTCTGAGTATCTGCAAGGCCTGGCCGCTGCTTCCTGGAGCAATGAAAATGACCCCACCTGAGCGGGCAGCTTCGGCTACGCCCAGCGCATCGCGCCCGCTGTGGCGCGTGTTTGCCGTGTTCCTGGCACCCATGCTGGCGAGCAACATTCTGCAGTCGCTCTCGGGCACGCTCAACAACATCTACCTTGGGCAAATGCTGGGCGTCAAGGCGCTGGCGGCGGTCTCGGGTTTTTTTCCGGTGATGTTCTTCTTCATCGCCTTCATGATCGGCCTGGGCGCCGGCGCCTCGGTGCTGATTGGGCAGGCCTGGGGCGCAGGCAAGGTGGAGCGGGTGCGCGCCGTGGCTGGAACCACGCTCAGCGTGGGCGTGGTGTTTGGCCTGATGGTGGCAGTGCTGGGCGGGAGCTTTACGGGCCCCATGCTGCGCGCATTGGGCACCCCGGCCGACATCCTGCAGGACGCCACGCAGTACGCCCGCATCATCCTGATCGCCATGCCCGGCCTGTTTGTGTTTCTGCTCGCCACCGCCATGCTGCGCGGCGTAGGCGACACGGTGACGCCGCTCTACACGCTGCTGATTTCGGCCGGCATCGGCTTGGTGCTGACGCCTGCACTGATTCGCGGCTGGGCAGGGTTGCCCCAGCTGGGCGTGGCCAGCGGCGCAGCGGCCACGGTGGTGTCGTTTGTCGTGGCTACCACCTGGTTGGGCTGGCGACTGATGCGGCTGCACAGCCCGCTGGCGCCTGGCCATGCGCTGGCGGCGCATCTGCGCATCGACTGGGGCTTGCTGCGCGCAGTGCTGCGGGTGGGTGTGCCCACGGGGGTGCAGATGATCGTGGTGTCGCTGGCTGAAATCGCCCTGCTGGGCCTGGTGAACGGTTACGGCTCGCAGGCCACGGCGGCCTATGGGGCCGTGAACCAGGTGGTGGCCTATGTGCAGTTCCCGGCCATCTCGATTGCCATCACCACGTCCATTTTGGGTGCGCAGGCCATTGGTGCCGGGCGCCTGCACACGCTGGGCGCTATCGTGCGCACGGCGCTGTGGATGAATGTGGTGCTGACGGGAACGCTGGTGCTGCTGGGCTACCTGTTTTCGCGCACGCTCATGGGCTTTTTCATCACCGACCCGGCCGTGATTGAGGTGGCGCAGGAGCTGCTGCACATCATGCTGTGGAGCACGGTGATTTTCGGCATGGCCTCGGCCCTCTCGGGAATGATGCGCGCCAGCGGCTCCGTGCTGGTGCCCACCGGCATTGCCATTGCGTGCATTGCCCTCGTCGAGCTGCCGGCCGCCTGGCTGCTGAGCCAGCACTTTGGCCTGCGTGGTGTGTGGATGGGCTACCCGGTGGCGTTTGCCGCGATGCTGCTGCTGCAAGCCACCTACTACCGAAAAATCTGGCGCCACCAGCCGATTCGCAAGCTGGTTTGAGCGGCATTTTCAGCGCCGGATGCGGTGCCCCGTCTTGAACACCCACCACACCACCGCCAGACACACGGACATGAACATCAGCGTCATGCCCACGCTGACGCCGATGTGCACATCGGCCTGGCCGTAAAACGCCCAGCGCAGGCCGCTGATCAGGTAGACCACCGGGTTGAAGAGTGAGACTTTTTGCCACACCGGCGGCAGCATGTTGATGCTGTAGAACGCGCCGCCAAGGAAGGTGAGCGGCGTGACCACCAGCAGCGGAATGATCTGCAGCTTCTGAAAGCTGTCGGCCCACAGGCCGATGATGAAGCCGAAGAGGCAGAAGGTGATGGCGGTGAGGATGAGGAAACCCACCATCCACACCGGGTGCGCCACTTCGTAGGGAACAAAGAGCCGCGCCGTGGACAGAATGAGCACCCCCACCAGCAGCGACTTGGTGGCCGCCGCGCCCACGTAGCCCAGCAGCACCTCGACCCAGCTGACCGGTGCGCTCAGCAGTTCGTAGATGGTGCCCGACCACTTGGGCATGTAGATGCCGAAGGCCGAGTTGGAAATGCTCTCGGACAGCAGCGAGAGCATCAGCAGGCCAGGGATGATGTAAGCGCCGTAGCTGACGCCGCCAATGTCGCCCATGCGCGAGCCAATGGCCGAGCCGAAGACGATGAAGTAGAGCGAGGTGGAGAGCACCGGCGCTATCAGGCTTTGCATCCAGGTGCGAAACGCGCGGTTCATCTCAAACTGGTAAATGGCGCGCACGCCATGCAGGTTCAGTCCCATCATGCGGGTGCTTTCGTGTCGTGGACCAGGCTGACGAAGATGTCTTCGAGCGAGCTTTCGCTGGAATGCAGGTCCTTGAAGTCAATGCCTTGCGCAGCCAGCGCACGCAGCAGTTCGGCAATGCCCGTGTCTTCCTGCTGCGAATCAAAGGTGTAGGTGAGTGCCTGGCCTTGCTTGCCCAGCTCCAGCGGCCAGCGGGCAAGCGCATCTGGCACACGCTCCATGGGTTGCTGCAGGGTGAGCGTGAGCTGCTTCTTGCCGAGCTTGCGCATCAGCACGTCCTTGTCTTCCACCACGATCAATTCGCCTTTCCTGATGACGCCGATGCGGTCGGCCATGTCTTCGGCCTCTTCGATGTAGTGCGTGGTCAGAATGATGGTGGTGCCGCCGTCCCGCAGCTGGCGCACCAGGCGCCACATGTCGTGTCGCAGCTCCACGTCGACACCGGCGCTGGGCTCGTCGAGGAACAAAATTCTGGGCTCATGCGACAGCGCCTTGGCAATCAGCACGCGGCGCTTCATGCCGCCCGAGAGGGCGAGGATTTTGGTGTCCTTTTTGTCCCAGAGCGACAGGTCTTTGAGGATTCTCTCGATCAGCGCAGGGTTGGGCGGCTTGCCAAACAGGCCCCGGCTAAAGCTCACCGTGGCCCACACGGTCTCAAACGAATCGGTGTGCAGCTCTTGCGGCACCAGGCCAATGGTGGCGCGGGCGGCGCGGTAGTCGCGCACGGTGTCGTGGCCGTCGGCGGTCACCGTGCCCTCGGTGGCGTTGCTCATGCCGCAAATCACGCTGATGAGCGTGGTTTTGCCCGCACCGTTGGGGCCGAGCAGGGCAAAGATTTCACCGCGCCGGATGTCCAGGTTCACGTTTTTCAGCGCCTGAAACCCTCCGGCGTAGATTTTGGAGAGGCCGCGCACACGGACGATGCTGTCGGAGGCGTTGGGAGAGGGGGAAGCAGTCGAAGGCATGGATCGGAGGGCAGATACCGCGCAGCGTCGCAGCGCGCGCAAGGAAGGCAACAGGCGGGCCGGCCATTGTGACGTGAACGAGCGCTTGCTGCCTGTACCGGTGTGGCGCGCAGAAAGTACTGATTTTATGTACAGTATCGCTATGCCCGACGTCCTTGTTCCCCTGCATGCGCTCAAAGGCCGAGGCGTGGCCTACCCGCAGCCGCACCGCTTTGAACGCGATGCGCGTGACGCGTTTGACGACGGCTGGGGCACACAGGAAGCGTCTGCTGCAGACCGTAGCGAAGCAGCGCTGCCAACCACCGAAGTGCGTTTTGAAGACGCACGCAGCGCCATCACGCGCAACGATTCGCCGGACATCGGCTTCAGCCAGGGGCTCAACCCGTACCGCGGCTGCGAGCATGGCTGCATTTATTGCTATGCCCGGCCCAGCCACAGTTTTCTGGGACTGTCGCCAGGGCTCGATTTTGAAACGCGGCTCATCGCCAAGCGCAACCTGGCTGAAGTGCTGCGCGCCGAACTCGCGCACCCGCGCTACCGGCCCGAGATGATTGCCGTGGGCACCGTCACCGACGCCTACCAGCCGGTGGAGCGCGAACTGCGGTTGACCCGCGCGGCGCTGAAGGTGCTGTGCAGCGCCCGGCACCCGTTTTCCGTCGTCACCAAGGGCAGTGGCGTGGAGCGCGACCTGGATCTGATCGCCCCCATGGGCGCGCAGGGGCTGGCTGCGGTGTATGTGACCATCACCACGCTGGACGCCAAGCTGGCGCGCATTCTGGAGCCGCGCGCCGCCGCACCGCACCGGCGGCTGCGCACCCTGCGCACGCTGGCCGAGGCCGGCGTGCCAGTGGGCGTGAGCGTCTCGCCGCAGATTCCCTTCATCAACGACGACATGGAGCAGGTGTTGGCCGCTGCTTACGACGCGGGTGCGCGCCGCGCTTTCTACCAAGTGCTGCGCCTGCCCTGGGAGCTGGCGCCGATGTTTCGCCAGTGGCTTGAACTGCATTACCCCGACCGCGCCGCGCGCGTGATGGCGCGGGTGCAGGATCTGCACGGCGGCAAAGACTACCAGGCGGACTTTGGGGCGCGGATGAAGGGGCAGGGTGTCTGGGCCGATTTGCTGCGCCAGCGCTTCAACAAAGCCTGCGAGCGCCTGGGCTACGAGCGAGAACGCCGTGCGCTGGACGTCTCGCTTTTTCGGCCTGCGGCACTGCGGGCCCAGCAGGAGTTGTTTTAGGGATGTTCTCCCTCATTCCATTTCCAGATCAATCCGAATATGTCGTTGCTTCGCCTTGCCGTGGCAAACCACTGTCTGCGGCTTCGCGCCTAATCTCGTATTGATCTGGAAATGGAATCAGACGCTCACGCCCGCGCGCCCCGCGGTGTGTGCAATACCCGCTGCCAAGCGCTCCAGCAGTGCGCCTGGCAGGTCGTGGCCCATGCCTGGAATGAATTCGATTTGCGAGCCAGCGATGTGCTGCGCCAGTTGGCGGGCACAGGCCGGGGGCAGCAGCGGATCGTCGGCGCCGTGCACGATGTGCGTGGGCGCGCTGATGCGGGGCAGCAGTGGCGTGCGGTCGCCGTCGGCCACGATGGCCAGCAGTTGGCGAGCCGAACCGGCAGGGTGCCAGGCGCGCTGCACCGATTCCAGCGCCAGCGCTCGCAGCGCAGTGGGGTCTGCCGGGTAGCCGGGGCTGCCAATGGTGCGCAGCACATTGACGATCCAGTCCACCGCGGCCTCGCGCCCGGGGCCTTGTGGGCGCGCCAGGAGCTTGCGCTGCACGGCCCAAGACGGCTTGGGCAAGGAGCGTGCACCGCTGCTCGTCATCATCAGCGTCAGGCTGGCGACGCGCTCTGGCGCGCTGGCGGCCAGGTGCTGCGCAATCATCCCGCCCATGGACGCGCCGCACACATGGGCACGTCCAATGCCCAGGGCATCGAGCACGCCCAAGGCATCGCGCGCCATGTCGGCAAGGCTGTACGGAGACCGCACCGGCAAGTGCAGCCAATGGCGCAGCCCGGCCACTGCGATATTGGGTACGCCCGCAGCGTCGAAACCCTGGCTCAACCCGATGTCGCGGTTGTCAAACCGCACGACGCGAAACCCGCGCTCGGTCAAGGCCTGCACCAAGGCCTGTGGCCAGGCGATGAGCTGCATGCCCAGCCCCATGATCAGCAGCACCACCGGTCCGTCAGTCGGTCCCTGGTCATCCACCTCGATACGCAGCCCGTTGGCTTGAATTTGCACAGGCTTCAGCGTGCCGCAGATAGGTCGACGTTGTGTTGTGCGCCATCCCATGAAACCGGCGCGCCCCCATGCCAGCGGACGCCGTGGATCTGGCTTTGCCAGTCCACCGGCGGCGTCCCCCCTCCCGCATCGCGCAGCGAGGCGAGAGAGGGGGGAAGGAGCGAAGCGACGCAGGGGGGAGTCGCTAATACCACTGGGTCACCGCTTCAGGCTGGTGCGCCACCTTGAAGAACCAGCGGCGCGCGCCCTGAACGTCAAAGCGCTTCCAGTGCGCCGGGTCTTGGCGCAGGCGGTCGGCAATGGCATACATGGCCAGCGGGTTCATGCCCATGCCGATGTGGCTGGCATGCACCTCAATGTTCTCGGTGTGGGCGTGGCGGGCCGGGTTGATGCTGCAGGGCCAGGCGACGATGCCATCGGTCTTGCTGTAGATCGACGTGGTGGGAACCGGCGGGGGCTTGCGCACTTCAGCCAGCAACTCGTCGTCCGGGGCCTGCTGGCGACTGACCATGCGGTAAAAACGCCAGGCATTTGTGGCCTGGGGGTGGCCGGTAAAAGGCGTGCCCAGGGTGATGACGCAGCGCACCTGCTCGGGCATTTCCTTGGCCAGTTCGCGGGCGTAAATGCCGCCCAGGCTCCAGCCCACGATGCTGACCGGGGCGCCGCCGTGCTCCGCGCTAAGCGCCTGCAGGCGCTCGCGGCAGCCTTCAACCACACCTTCTCGCGGACCCAGGTTCAAACCCTGTTTCCAGGGGTGGGCACTGTAGCCCTGGTGTTTGAGAAAGCGGCGCAGCGCCAGGGTGCTGATGTCCGAGGCACCCAGGCCGGGCAGCACCAATACCGGGTGACCGTCACCCGAGGGCATTTTGGACAGCCAGGGGGACACCGCAGCCAGGGTGATGGCTTCCCACGGCGCCCGCGCTTCCATCATCAGCAGCCATAGGCCAGGCGCTGTCAGTGCCAGTGCACTGACGGGGTCGTCGCCGGCTTCCGGGCGAATCGGGTGAGAGCGGCGGGGCCGAATGCGGGCGTAGAGCTTGGACACCATGCAAACATCCTAGCGACTGCGCCCAGCGCTGCCATCCGCCTTGACCCCCGAGTTGCGTCGCGCACGCGACACTTTGCGCGCTGCTGGGGCTTGTAGGGCGAGCTTGGCTTTGCGCGGTGAAGGCGAAGCGCTCGCAGTGGGCAGGGCTTTCAGACCAGGCACTGGCAGTACCCGCAGCTCCTCCCAAGCGGCATCCAGCGCCAGGGCCATAACTTTGACGTCGGGCAGGGCCGCTGCGTCGGCCATCAGGCCGAAATCCATGTGTGCGTCGAAGCTCTGCACCGTGATGTTCAAGGCCAGACCGTGCACCACGATGCTGGTCGGGCAGTTCGCCAGCACCCGCGCGCCGGCCAGGTAGATCGGAACCTGCGGGCCGGGCACGTTGGAGATCACTACGTTGGCCACCTGCGGCAAGCGGTCGGCCACCCGGGCCTTGCCGTAGAGCGAGGCGGCCGCTTGCATCAGCCAGGGAATGCCGATCGAGGGAAAATCGGTGGGCAGGATGCTTTTCATGCGGCCCATGGTGGTTTTCATGGCGCTGCTGGCAGTGCAGATATGTGCCAGACGCTTGCCCGGGTCGGCCAGGTGGGTGCCCAGGCTGATCAGACTCATCGAGGCCTGGTTGTCGGAGCGCGTATCGCCCGCCGGGCGCAGCGAAATCGGAACCGCCGCCACCAGGCTCTTGCGCGGCAGTTGCTGGTGTTGCAGCAGGTAGCTGCGCAGCGCGCCAGCGCACAGCATCAGCACCAGATCATTGAGCGTCGCGCCGTGCACGCGGGCCAATGCCTTCAGGTCCGACAGCGGCACGCTGGCCGAGGCAAAGGCCCGCGCGGGGGTTACCGATACGTTCATTGGCGTGGCGGGCGCCAGCGTGACATTGCCCGAGCCTTTGCCCAGCAGTTTCCTTGGGCTGAGCGCGCCTCTGGCGGTGCCAGCGACCGTGCCGAGGGCGGCCGGCAGTTCGCGCACCAGGCGCACCACCTGGCTGGCCTCGTTGCCCAGAGCCCCGCGCAGCATCTCGACCATGCCGATGCGGAAGGTTTTGCTGCGTTTGGACGGGCGAATTTCGATCTCGCGCCGTTCTGGCGTGGTGTCGAACAGCACATTGCCCAGCGCCACGGCCGCCTGGCCATCGACTGCCGCGTGGTGCACCTGGGAGAGCACGCCCACCTGTTTGCAACCCCTCGCGCTGCGGGGCAGACCTTCGATGACGTGCATGCGCCACAGCGGTTTGCTGCGGTCCAGCAGGTGCGAATGCAGTTGGGAGACGGCTTCTTCCAGCAGCGTGCGGGCGTCTGGGGGCGGGCTGCCCTTTTTGGGGCTGGGCAACTGGTGCTCGACGATGTGGTAGCTCAGATCCGGCTCAGCATCGACCCAAGCCGGGTTGGCCAGGTTGAGCGGCATCCACCACAGCCGCCGGCGCAGTGCCGGTGTGGCCGGCATGCGCGCCGCGTAGAGGCGACGCAGCGCGTTCACATACCGGCCACGAAAGCCCTTGGGCAGTTCGAGCAGATGCATGGCGCCCACGTGCATGGGCATTTCGGGTGTTTCCAGAAACAGAAAGCTCGCGTCCAGCCCGGAAAGTTGCTTGATCGGCATGAAGTTCTCCTGGTGGCTGGTGGTTTTCTCTGTGCGGGATTATTGGCCGCGAAGGCTCTCGCCACCCCGCGCTGCAGCCACTGCCTGCCCCAGCTCAATGACAGCCATGGCGTAGTAGCTGGACCAGTTGTATCGCGTGACGGCATAAAAATTGTCGGTGCCGGCCACAAAGGTGGGCGCATCGCCGCCGTTTTCCAGTTCGATCAGGGCCAGTTTGCCGCCATAGGCTGCGCCTGCGCCTTCCACCAGCGCCCCCTTGGCCGCCATGGATGCGACGCTGAAGCTGGGCAGGATGTCCGGGGCGAGCAGGGCGTCGAGGTCCAGCCGCGTGGCGTCAAAGCGCACCGGAAAATGGGTGGTCAGTCCCGGTTGCCAGCCGTGTCCGATGAAGTAGCTGGCCACGGAGCCAATCGCGTCTTCTGCGCTGCTAAACAGGTCAATGTGGCCGTCGCGGTCAAAGTCCACCGCCCAGCGCGCCCAGCTCGATGGCATGAATTGCCCCAGGCCCATGGCGCCGGCGTAGCTGCCGCGCGGCTCGAAGGGGTCGGTGCTGCTGCGGTGCGTCAGGCTCAAAAACTGCTCCAGTTCGCCGCGAAAGTAAGCCTGGCGTTCGGCAGCACGCGGATGGGCAGTGGGGAAATCAAAGGCCAGCGTGCTCAGTGCGTCCAGTACGCGGATGTTCCCCATGTGCTGGCCGTAAAGCGTCTCCACGCCCAGGATGCCGACGATGATTTCCTGCGGCACGCCGTACTCCTGCTCGGCCCGCGCCAGCGCAGCGGCGTTGTCGTTCCAGAACCGCACTCCGGCCCGAATGCGCACCGGTTCGACAAAGCGCCCTCGGTAGGCGCGCCAGTTCTTGGCCGTGCCGCGCGGCGCCGGCAACATCAGGCGCGGCACCTGGGGAAGAAAGCGTGCGCGGCCGATCACGGCGCGCACCCAGGCCGGATCGAGGTCGCGTCGCTCGGCCAGATCGCCAGCAAACAGCATGGCATCGGGTCGGCTGGCGTACAGCTGGCTCTCGGCCGGGGCGCTGGATTCGACGGCGGGTAGGGTCCGTTTTTTGGATGGTTTTTTGGCCGTAGCGCTTATGGATACGGCGCAACAAGCTACAAAAATAAGAGCAAATCTCAGAAAATGGGGCATGCAGTTCAGGCAGAGGGCGTTGGCAGGGCCAGGGTAGCAAAGCGGCGGCGCAACTGTTTCAGGCTCGGCGCGGGTTTGTCATTGTGCGCAGCGTAGCGCAAGGCTTCCAGTTCCAGCAGCCATTGGGCCAGCGGCTCGCTGGCCGCGCCGAAATGGGCGCGCACGGCTTCGGCCATGGCGCGTGGCGGCAGGTGCGTAGGCAGCGCAAGCCCCGCCCGCGCCAAGCGTTTGCGGGCCAGGGCCAGCAGGCGCAGCCAGGGGTCGTGTTGCAGGCGCTCCCACGCGGACCACGCCGCGCCGCCCAGCGCCGCCGCGGCCACCAGGCCAGCGAGCAGGTTGACCAAGTCCTGCCAGTCGGGCGCGTCGAAGCCCAGGGCCTTGAGCATGTCGAGTTGGCGCGTCTGCGTGTAGTTCAGCACCCACTGGTTCCAGCGGTTGTTGGCCGCCTCCCACACGGCGCGCAGTTGCTGCGCCAGGCCGGGGCTGATGACACTGTCCACCGCGCTGCCAAACGCCCCACGCGGCGCGCGCAGCCGGGTCAACTGGCCAATCCGGCCGGGCGCGACGGCGCCTGTGGGGTCCACACGCACCCAGCCGCGGCCTTCGATCCACACCTCGGCCCAGGCGTGGGCATCGCTCTGGCGCACGGTCCAGTAGCCGTCCACCGGATTGCGCTCGCCGCCTTGGTAGCCAGTGACGACGCGCGCCGGCACATTCGCCGCACGCATCAGGATGACGAAGGACGAGGCGATGTGTTCGCAAAAACCGGCCTTGCGGTCGAACCAGAATTCGTCGGCCGTCTGCTCGCCGTAGACGCCGGGCTCCAGTGTGTACTCGTAGCCGCCGGTGCGCAGGCGGTTGAGCGCAGCGTCTACCAGGGCCTGCGTGCCGCCCGCGGAGAGTGCCGGGTCGGCGCGCATTTGCGCTGCCAGCGCTTGGGTGCGCGGGTTGGAGTTTGCAGGCAGTGCGCTCAAAAAGCGCAGCGTGCGTGTCTCTACCAGCGGCCCATGGCGAAACTGCGGGTAGCTCGTGGCGCGGTAGCGCAGCACGTCGCCCACCGGCCGGGCCGACAACCATTCCAGATCGCGCGCCATAAACGCCTGCAAGCCGTTGGCCTTGGGGCCGTCGGGCGAAGCGTCGAGCAGCAGAAGCCAGGGTTTCTGGTGCGGCTCCAAGGTGGTTTCATAGCCGATACCGGGGCCTTGCACTTCGAGCAAAGCGGGGGTGTTGGGGGTATCTCGGATCGGCAAGGCCTGCCACTCTCGGCCGTCGAAGTCAGAGAGCACCGGGCCGCGAAAATACATGGCCGACTGCGGCGGCAGTGCGCTGTCGGGACCATCAAAGCGCACGCGAAACGCCACGGTGTCGTCCAGCGCCATCTGCGCCATGCTGCCCACCCGCATGCTGCCCGAGAGGCCGCTGCGCCCCGAGAGCTGGTCGCCGGGCAAGCCCCACAGGGGTGCCATGCGCGGGAAGAACACGAACAGCGCCACCATCACCGGCGTCCCAAAGAGCGCCATGCGCACGGCAGAGCGCAGCGCCACGGTCAGGGGCGGACGGCCCACCGGCATGTGGGCGTTGACCAGCGCTGTCAGCAGCCCCATCAGCGCCACCAGCATGGCCACAGCGGTGAGCATCGACTGCGAGAAAAAGAAGTTGCTGAGCATCGTGAAGAAACCCAGGAAGAAGATGACCAGCGCGTCGCGTCGCGCACGCGCCTCCAGCGTCTTGAGCGCGAGCAGCATGGCAATCAGCGTCACCCCGGCTTCGCGCCCGAGGATGGTGCGAAACTGGCCCAGCGTGGCCGCCACGGCCAGCACCAGCAGGGCAAACAGCAGCCAGCGCGGCGGCAGTGGCCGCGAGCGCAGCGCCAGGCCCGCGCGCCAAAGCAGCAGCAGGCCAGCCAAGGCTCCCGCCCAGACTGGCAGGTGCGGAAACAGTGGCAGCAGCACGCAGCCGATGACACCCAGCAAAAACAAGGTATCGCGCGCCTCGCGCGGCAGGTGGCTCAAAGTGGCGCGCAGATTCATGCAGGCCACCATTCGCTATTAAAAAAATAGCTGACAACGCTAGTGAGATAAGCGCTGAAGGCCAATTTGATTGAAATTCTTGGCTTGAAACTCAACACAGTGCCAGTGCCTCCAGGCAGCGCAGGCGCTGGGCGGCGCCGCTGCCTTGTGGCACCACGGTGCCCGCAAGGCGCAGGCCATAGCGCAGGCCCAGCCGGTCGGCTTGCAGCACCCAGGCACAGAGCCGGGCGATGCGTGCTTCCGGGTCCGTCAGGCCGGTGCGGCCGGACTCCAGCCACAGCTCGCTGCGCTGGCTTTGCTGCGTGTCGCGGCTGACCAATGCGTCGGTGCCCGTGGCCATGGCCTGGGCGGCTTTCTTCCAGACCACCAGTTTTTGCGGGTCGCCCCGGCGGTAGGCGCGCACGCCGTCGAACTCGCCGCTGCCTGCGTTCTGCGTGGTGGGCGCGTCGCCCCCCAAGCTTTCGCCCGGCGGCAGCGTGGGCGCATGCGGTTCGGGGGCGGGGTAGACCAGCACCTGCGCCGCCGGCCGCCACAGCGCCCAGACGCGAAAGGTACCGAGGGGAAAGCGCGTCTCGGCCGTCAGCACCGGCACATCGTGCAGGCCGCGCCGCGCCGGCGCAAACGCCACTTGCACCACGGCTGTGCCCTGGGCCGGCACATCGGTCCAGGCCCACTGGCCGCTGCCTTGCACGGCCAAGGCAATGGCCATGCGCGGCGTGGTGCGCTCGCTGCTGAGCTGCACCTCCAGCGCCGCGCTGTCGCCGGCAAAGTGGGGGGTGGGCGTCTTGAGATGCAAGGACAAACCGCGCAGCGTGCCGTGGCAGATATGCATACCGGCCACAGCGCTGCCGGCCAGCAAAAAGGTGAGCAAATAGCCCAAATTCAGTTGGAAGTTGATGGACGCCACCAGCAGCACCAGCAGCGTGAGCGCCAGCATCCAGCCCGCCCCGGTGGGCAGGATGTAAACGTTGCGCTGCGTCAGCAGGGTGGTGTCGGTGCGCGTCAGCCGCGCCATCCACCAGGCGCGAAAGCGCCGCCGCACCATGGCAGCCGGGTTCAGACGCGCCGCCAGCGGGAGGGAGTTACGAGCGGCAGCCTGTACTGGCACGGGAAAACGCCCTATGGCAGAGGTATGGCCTCGACCATGGCGCGCACCTGCTCGATGGCGCCTCGGCCCGCATCGCCCACGGGCACCAGGCGGTGCGCAATGGTCTGCGGCAGGATGGCCTGCACGTCGTCGGGCGCCGCGTAGTCGCGCCCGCTGATCAAGGCCTGCGCCTTGGCGGCGCGCACCAGGGCAATGCCGGCGCGGGGCGACAGGCCTTGCAAGAACCAGCGGCCCGAGCGGGTCGCGGCAATCAAATCCTGCACATAGGCCAGCAGCGGCTCGGACACATGGACCGCCTGCACCTGGCGCTGCAGCGCGGACAGGTCTTCGCCCGACAGCAGCGGCAGCATGCTGCTGGCCATCTCGCGCCGGTCCTCGCCGGCCAGCAGCAGGCGTTCGGCCGCGCGGTCGGGGTAGCCCAGCGAGATGCGCATCAAAAAACGGTCAAGCTGCGATTCGGGCAGCAGATAGGTGCCAATCTGGTCGTGCGGGTTCTGCGTGGCGATGACGAAGAAGGGCTGGGGCAGGGCGCGGGTTTCGCCTTCCACGCTGACCTGCTTTTCTTCCATGGCTTCGAGCAGCGCGCTCTGGGTGCGGGGGCTGGCGCGGTTGATCTCGTCGGCCAGCAGTACCTGGGTGAACACGGGGCCGGGGTGAAAGACAAACCCTTCGCGGCCGCGTTCGTACACCGAGACGCCCACCAGGTCGCTGGGCATCAGGTCGGCGGTGAACTGCACGCGCGAAAACTGCAGCCCGAAGGTGTGCGCCAAGGCGTGCGCCAGTGTGGTTTTACCGACACCGGGCACGTCTTCGATAAGCAGGTGGCCGCCGGCGAGCAGGCAGGCCACACAGTCTTGTACGCGGGCCTTTTTGCCCACAATCACCGTGTTAAGCTGATCAAGAATCGACTGAATTTTGGGCTGCGCTTGCATCCCGTGACGTTATCCGAAAAACCGCCTCAGACTCGAGCGGGGAGACAAAACTATGGGGAAGACGGGTTATTTCACCCACCGTGATTGCAAAAAGCACGAGATGGGCCCTGGCCATCCCGAATGTCCCGAGCGGCTCGACGCCATCGAAGACCGGCTATTGATCACCGGAGTGTCCGATGCGCTGGAACACTTCGAAGCGCCGGAAGCGGCCCTGGCCGACATCGAACTGGCGCATACCCGGCTGCACATCGCGTCGCTGCGCGGCCTGACCGACTGGCTGCGCGAGGAAATGGACGCGGGTGGCCCCTCGTACACCCAGATGGACCCCGACACGTCCATCAACGCCCACACCTGGAAGGCAGCGCTGCGCTCGGCCGGGGCGGCCATGGCGGCCACCGACGCGGTGATTGCGGGCGAGCTGGAAAACGCCTTTTGCGCCGTGCGCCCGCCGGGCCACCATGCCTGCCGCGACAAGGCCATGGGGTTTTGCTTTTTCAACAACGTGGCGATAGCGGCCAAATATGCGCTGGAACGCCACCAGCTCAAGCGCGTGGCCGTGGTCGATTTCGACGTGCACCACGGCAACGGGACCGAAAATATTCTTGCGGGCGACGAGCGCGTGCTGATGGTGAGCTTCTTCCAGCACCCCTTCTACCCCTACAGCGGAGACCAGTCGCCGGCGGCCAACATGGTCAACGTGCCCGTGCCGGCGTATACCAAGGGCATGGAGGTGCGCGAGCTGATCGACATCATGTGGATGCCGCGCCTGGAAGCCTTCAAGCCCGAAATGATTTTCATCAGCGCCGGCTTCGACGCCCACCGCGACGACGACATGGGCCAGATGGGCCTCACCGAGCAGGACTACGCCTGGATCACCCAGCGCATCAAGGATGTGGCGAAGAAGTATGCGCAAGGGCGCATCGTTTCTTGCCTGGAAGGCGGCTACGTGATGCGCCCGCTGGCCTTGAGTGTGGAAGCCCATCTGCGCGTGCTTGCTGATTTGTGAACAACCCCCTGAGCCGCCTTCCCCCCAGGGAGACACTGCCAGCGCGGCGGGGCGGCGCGGCCGGCACCGGCCCTCGCGCGGCGGTCCCTGGTGGGCGCTGCACTGGTGTTGAACGCTGCGGCTAGCGCAGCACGATAGGAGCATGTCGATGTCGGAATCTGTCCATTTGCTGCAAGTCACCAAAGACGCGCGTGGCGTCGTCACACTGACCTTGAACGATCCGGCGCGCTTCAATGCGCTGGGCAGTGACATGCTGGGCGAGCTACAACAGGCACTCGGCGACCTCGCAAAGGACGAAAGCGTGCGCGTGGTGGTCCTGGCCGGTGCCGGCAAAGCCTTTTGTGCCGGCCACAACCTCAAAGACATGGCGGCGCACCCCGATCTGGCCTGGTACCAGCAGCTGTTTGCGCAGTGCAGCCGCATGATGCTGTCCCTCCAGCAATTGCCGGTGCCGGTCATCGCGCGGGTGCACGGCATGGCCACGGCGGCGGGCTGCCAGTTGGTGGCTCAGTGCGATCTGGCTGTGGCGGCCGAGGGCGCCACGTTTGCCACCAGTGGCATCCACTACGGCCTGTTCTGCGCCACGCCCAGCGTGCCCCTGGTGCGCAACGTGCCGGCCAAGCGCGCCATGGAAATGCTGCTCACGGGCGACTTTATTGACGCGCAGACAGCGCTGCGCGAGGGCCTGGTCAACCGCGTGGTGCCGCTTGGTGCGCTGGATGCCGAAGTCGAGCGCTTGGTGCAGTCCATCGTCGAAAAGCCCCGCGCGGCGGTTGCCATGGGCAAGGCCTTGGTGTACCGCCAGCGCGAGCTGGGCCTCGAAGCCGCCTACCAGATCGCCGGCCAGACCATGGCTGTCAACATGATGGACGAGGCCGCGCAGGAAGGCGCGCGCGCCTTTGCCGAAAAACGCAAACCTAGCTGGAAAGCCTGATGCCTGCCAACGGCCCGTTGCTGGATGAATTGGGCGGCAAGCTGGTTGCGCTGACCCAGCCCACGGTGCTGATCGAACTGGGCGCTGCGTTAACGGCGCTGGTGCTGGCCTGGCTTTTTGTTGCGGCGCTGCGCCGTTTGAGTGGGCAGCGCAACCCCGATTCCATCCTGTTTGGCCGGCGCCTGTTTGATGGGGCGCTGTTTCCCCTGGTGCTGCTGGTTTTTGGCTACGTGGCCCGCAATTTCGTCGATGACCATATTCCCCTGGCCGCGTTTCGGCTGGTGATTCCGGCGCTGATGTCGCTTGCGGTGATTCGCACGGGCGCCAAGGTGCTGCAGGCGGCGTTCCCGCAGGCGCAGTGGCTGGGGGACATTGAACGCACGATTTCCTGGCTGGTCTGGGGCGCCATGGTGCTGTGGGTCACGGGGGTGCTGCCGCGCGTGCTGGTTGCACTGGGCCAGATTCGCTGGAAGATGGGCAGCTCGGAGATGTCGGTGCGGACCGTCCTTGAAGGGGCCATCACTGCGGGCATCGTGCTCCTGGCGGCGTTGTGGATTTCTTCCGTTCTGGAAGCCCGGTTGCTTCGCTCGGCCACAGGAAGCGGGCTCTCGGTGCGCAAGGCACTGAGCAACGCCATTCGAGCGCTGCTGCTCTTCGTGGGGCTGATGTTTGCACTTTCGGCGGCCGGCATTGACCTGACGGCGCTCTCGGTGCTGGGCGGGGCGGTGGGCGTGGGCATTGGCCTGGGCCTGCAAAAGCTCGCGGCCAACTATGTCAGCGGCTTTGTCATTCTGGCCGAGCGCAGCGTGCGCATTGGCGACAGCGTGCGCGTCGATGGCTTTGAAGGGCGCATTACCGACATCACCGGGCGCTACACCGTGATCCGCTCGCCGGGCGGGCGTGAATCCATCGTGCCCAACGAGATGCTGATATCGCAGCGTGTCGAGAACTTGTCGCTGGCCGATCCGCGCGTCTGGCAGTCCACGGTGGTGAGTGTGGGCTACGACAGCGACGTCGATCTGGTCATGCGCTTGCTGTGCGAGGCGGCTTATGCCAGCCCGCGTGTGCTGAAGGAACCTGGCCCTTCGGCGGCGCTCTCGGCCTTTGGTGCCGATGGGCTCGAGTTCACGCTGGGTTTCTGGATCGTGGATCCGGAGAACGGCACGCTGTCGCTGCGCTCGGACATCAACCTCGCTATCCTGCGGGCGTTGCGTGCGCATGGCATCGACATTCCCTTTCCGCAGCGTGTGGTGCAAATTCAGGGTTTCGGCCCGGCCGCACAGGCTGCGGGCGGGGCGATGGTGCCGAATGTGCCAGCGGATTTGGCACAGACCCCCGCGAGTGCCCTATAATTTTAAAAAGCACGATCGTTCTTTTTTGTTCAGTGTCCCGGGTTTTCCATGAGCGCCTGTGGACCGCGACTTAGAATGTTCCAGTTTACGTAAACGTCAATTCAACCAACTCTAGGAGCCGCAGCAATGAAGGTCTTGGTCCCTGTCAAGCGCGTGGTGGACTACAACGTCAAAGTCCGTGTGAAATCGGACAACAGCGGTGTGGACATTGCCAACGTCAAGATGAGCATGAACCCGTTCGACGAAATCGCCGTCGAAGAAGCCATGCGCCTGAAGGAAAAGGGCTTGGTCACGGAAATCATCGCCGTCTCCTGCGGTGTGGCCCAGTGCCAGGAAACCCTGCGTACTGCCATGGCCATTGGCGCCGACCGCGCCATCCTGGTTGAAACCAGCGAAGAACTGCAGCCGCTGGCCGTCGCCAAACTGCTCAAGGCGCTGGTCGACAAAGAGCAGCCCCAGCTCATCATTCTGGGCAAGCAGGCCATTGACGACGACGCCAACCAAGTGGGTCAGATGCTCGCCGCGCTGTGCGATTTTCCGCAGGCCACGTTCGCCAGCAAGGTGGAACTGTCTGCCGACAAGGTCATTGTCACGCGCGAGATCGACGGCGGTGCCGAAACCTTGTCGCTCACGCTGCCGGCTGTGATCACCACCGACCTGCGCCTGAACGAGCCGCGCTACGTCACGCTGCCCAACATCATGAAGGCCAAAAAGAAGCCGCTGGAGAACCTCAAGCCCGAAGACCTTGGCGTGGATGTGAAACCCCGCCTCAAGACGCTCAAGGTCAGCGAGCCGCCCAAGCGCGGCGCCGGCATCAAGGTGCCTGACGTGGCCACCTTGGTCGACAAGCTCAAGAACGAAGCCAAAGTAATCTGAAACTTTGCGGGACAGACGAAAGCGGCACGCCCGCACGCGCTGTCCCCAACCGATCAAGGGGAATTCATGACCGCACTCGTCATCGCAGAACACGACAACACCAGCCTCAAGGGCGCCACCTTCAATACCGTGACCGCCGCCAGCCAGTGCGGCGGTGATGTCCATGTGCTGGTGGCAGGCCACAATGCCGGCGCCGCCGCCGAAGCCGCCGCCAAGATCGCTGGCGTCAGCAAAGTGCTGCACGCCGACGCCGCTGGGCTGGAACACGGACTGGCCGAAAACGTCGCCGCCCAAGTGCTTGCTATCGCCAGCAACTACAGCCACATCCTGTTCGCCGCCACAGCGGGTGGCAAGAACGTTGCGCCGCGCGTGGCCGCCAAGCTCGACGTCGCGCAGATCAGCGAAATCAGCAAGGTGGACAGCCCCGACACCTTTGAGCGCCCCATCTATGCCGGCAACGCTATCGCCACGGTGCAAAGTGCCGACGCCACCAAGGTCATCACCGTGCGGGCGACAGGTTTTGACGCCGCAGCCGCCACCGGCGGCAGCGCCAGCGTGGAAAAGATCGACGCCGCAGCAGACGCCGGCAAAAGCAGCTTTGTTGGTAGCGAAATCGCCAAGAACGACCGCCCCGAACTGACCGCCGCCAAGATCATCGTCTCGGGTGGCCGGGCGCTGGGCAGCAAGGAAAAGTTCGACGAAGTGATGACGCCGCTGGCCGACAAGCTGGGCGCCGCCATTGGCGCCAGCCGCGCCGCCGTGGATGCGGGCTACGCGCCCAATGACCTGCAGGTGGGCCAAACCGGCAAGATCGTCGCGCCGCAGCTCTACATTGCCGCCGGCATTTCGGGCGCGATCCAGCACCTGGCCGGCATGAAGGATTCCAAGGTGATCGTGGCGATCAACAAGGACGCCGAAGCGCCGATTTTCAGCGTGGCCGACTACGGCCTTGAAGCCGATCTGTTCACCGCCATTCCAGAGCTGGTCAAAGCGCTGTAACAGAACCTGCTGTGCCCACAGGCCATCGGATCCCTGCAAGGACCCGATGGCCTGTGGGCCGTATAGTTGTTTCCCGAAGGAGACCATACATGGTTTCTGGCATACAACATCATTCCACTTTGGTCTCGCAACTGATGAGCGACCACCGGCAGTTGCTGGAGTCCTTTGGCGTGCTTAAAAAAACGGCTGAGGCGGGTGATGCCGTGGCGTTCAAGCAGGCGTTGCAGGGATTCAAGGCGCTGCTGGTTCCGCATCTGCTGGAGGAAGCCATCCGGCTCTACACCTATTTGCGCCAGGAACTCAAGACCCGAGGCGACGCCAATAGCTACCAATTGGTGAATGGCTATAAAAGTGAAATGAAGGGTATTGGCGATGCCGCAGTGCATTTTGTCGAAACCTACAACACCGCTGCCAACGACGCCATAGACTTCGAGCAGGTGCGCGCCAGCCTGCATGAGATCGGCCATCTGCTGGGCGATCGGATTCGCCGCGAGGAATCCGAGCTCTACCCGCTATACCAATCCCTCCACTGAACCTATCCCCACACTTCGTTCGTATATGTCCTATCAAGCCCCCATCAAAGACATGTTGTTTGCCATCGAGCATTTGGCACATATTGACCAAGTTGCCCAATTGCCCGGCTTTGAGGATGCGGGCCTGGACACTGCCCAGGCAGTGCTCGAAGAGTGCGCCAAATTGGCCGAAGGCGTTCTCGCTCCGCTGAATTGGGAGGGCGACCAGAATCCCTCAGCGTTCAAAGACGGCGCGGTGCAGACTACACCGGGTTTCAAGGATGCGTACCGCCAGTACACCGAAGGCGGCTGGCAGGGTCTGCAGCACCCACAGGATTTTGGCGGCCAGGGCCTGCCCAAGACCATTGGCGCAGCCTGCATCGAAATGATCAACAGCGCCAACATGAGCTTTGCGCTGTGCCCGCTGCTGACCGACGGCGCCATCGAAGCCTTGTTGACCGCAGGCAGCGACGCGCTCAAGACGACCTACCTCGAAAAGCTGGTGACCGGCGAATGGACCGGCACCATGAACCTCACCGAGCCGCAGGCGGGGTCTGACCTGGCATTGGTGCGCACGCGTGCCGAGCCGCAGGGTGACGGTACGTACAAGGTTTTCGGCACCAAGATTTTCATCACCTACGGTGACCACGACATGGCCGAGAACATCGTCCATCTGGTGCTGGCCCGTGTGCAGGGCGCGCCCGAAGGCGTCAAGGGCATCAGCCTGTTCGTGGTGCCCAAGTTTCTGGTCAACCCGGACGGCGGCCTGGGTGCACGCAACGACGCGCACTGCGTCAGCATCGAACACAAGCTGGGCATCAAGGCCAGCCCCACCGCCGTGCTGCAATTCGGCGATCACGGCGGTGCGATCGGGTATCTGGTGGGCGAGGAAAACCGCGGCCTCGAATACATGTTCATCATGATGAACGCTGCGCGCTACGCCGTTGGCATGCAGGGCATTGCCATTGCCGAGCGCGCCTACCAGAAGGCCGTGGCCTACGCGCGCGACCGCGTGCAGAGCCGGCCCGTGGATGGCAGCATGAAGGAGAGCGCCACCATCATTCACCACCCCGATGTGCGTCGCATGCTGATGACCATGCGCGCCCACACCGAAGGCTGCCGCGCCATGGCCACCGTGGCCGCTGCCGCGTATGACGCCGCCCACCACCATGCCGATGCAGAGGTGCGCAAGGACAACGCCGCGTTCTACGAATTCATGGTGCCGCTGGTCAAGGGCTACAGCACCGAGATGGGCATCGAGGTGGCCAGCCTGGGCGTGCAGGTGCACGGCGGCATGGGTTTCATCGAGGAAACCGGCGCTGCGCAGCACTACCGCGACGCGCGCATTCTCACTATCTACGAAGGCACGACCGCCATTCAGGCCAATGACCTGGTGGGCCGCAAGACGGCGCGTGACGGCGGGGCCGTGGCCCATGCCATTGCCGCGCAGATTGCCAAGACAGAACAGGCGCTGCACGCCAGCAGCAGCGCCGCCGCGCAAACCGTGGCGGCACGCCTTGAGGCAGCGCGTCTGGCGTACCTCGACGTGGTCGATTTCGTTGTCAAAAATACCAAGTCATCTCCCAACGCCGTGTTCGCCGGCAGCGTGCCCTACCTGCTGCTGGCCGGCCGGCTGGTGGCGGGCTGGCAACTGGCGCGCTCGCTGCTGGTGGCCGATGCACTGTTGCAAAAGGGGCAGGGCAGCGCCTTCATGCAGGCCAAAATAGTGACTGCGCAGTTTTATGCCGACCATGTGCTCAGCGCCATCCCCGGAATGCGCGACGCCATCGTGGCGGGTGCAGGCAGCGTGACCGAGCTTGCCCTGGACGCTTTTTGAGCCAGGTTTGCTGTTTAATAGATAGCTTCTAACGCTTTATACATAAGCGCTAGAAGGCGTTTTCACCTAAATCTTGAGTGCCATGTCCAAGCTTCCCCCTGTTTTGCAGCACCTCTCGCTTCCCGTCATTGGCTCGCCGCTGTTCATCATCAGCAACCCCAAGCTGGTCATCGAGCAGTGCAAGGCGGGCATCGTGGGCGCCATGCCTTCGCTCAATGCCCGCCCCGCCGAGCAGTTGGATGAGTGGCTGGCCGAAATCACCGAAACCCTGGCGGCCTGGGACAAGGCGCACCCGGAGCAGCCTGCCGCGCCCTTCGCCATCAACCAGATCGTGCACAAGAGCAACGACCGGCTGGAGCACGACATGCAGGTCTGCGCCAAATACAAGGTGCCGATCGTCATTACCAGCCTGGGTGCGCGCGAGGACGTGAACCAGGCCGTGCACAGCTGGGGCGGCATCGTGCTGCACGACATCATCAACAACAAGTTCGCGCACAAGGCGATCGAGAAGGGCGCGGACGGCCTGATTGCTGTGGCTGCCGGTGCGGGTGGCCATGCAGGTGTCAAGAGCCCATTCGCGCTGATCCAGGAAATCCGCCAATGGTTTGACGGCCCCATTGCCCTCAGCGGCGCCATCGCCACCGGCGACGCGGTGCTGGCCGCCCAGGCCATGGGCGCCGATTTCGCCTATATCGGCTCGGCCTTCATTGCCACCGAGGAGGCGCGCGCCAGCGATGCCTACAAACAGGCCATCGTGGATGGCAACTCCGACGACATCGTCTACAGCAACTTGTTCACCGGTGTGCATGGCAACTACCTTGCGCCTTCGATCCGCGCTGCCGGCATGGACCCGGACCACCTGCCCGAGTCCGATCCGAGCAAGATGAATTTTGGCGGCGACGCCAAGAAAGCCTGGAAAGACATCTGGGGTTGTGGCCAAGGCATTGGTGCCGTCACCGAGATCACCAGCACCGCGGTGTTGGTGCAGCGCTTGCGCGCACAATACCAGGCAGCTCGCGCACGGCTCGTCCTGTAGAGGCAGGCGCGCGGGCCAACAGGGCCCGTCAGTGCGTTGTAAGTGCCAGCGCCGACATTGGCGGGAGCCATCCCACGACCTTCAGGAGACTTCCCCCATGAGCGCGCCTTCGTCTGCCATTGAATCCACCCTCGTCGAGAACCGTGTTTTTCCCCCCAGCGAAGCGACGGTAAAGGCCGCACGCATCTCCGGCATGGCCGCCTATGAGGCCTTGTGCGCCGAAGCAGCTGCGGACTACGAAGGTTTCTGGGCGCGGCTCGGCCGCGAACACCTCCAGTGGACCAAGCCGTTCACGCAGACGCTGGACGAATCCAACGCCCCGTTCTACCAGTGGTATGCCGACGGCGAGCTGAATGCCTCGGCCAACTGCCTCGACCGCCACATGGGCACGGCCGCCGAGAACAAGACAGCGATCATTTTCGAGGCCGATGACGGCTCGATCACCCGTGTCACCTACAAGGAACTGCTGGGCCGCGTCAGCCGCTTTGCCAATGCGCTGAAAGCGCTTGGCGTGGTCAAGGGCGACCGTGTCCTGATCTACATGCCCATGACCATTGAAGGCGTGGTGGCCATGCAGGCTTGCGCGCGTTTGGGCGCCATTCACAGCGTGGTGTTTGGCGGGTTCTCGGCCAAGGCCGTGCACGAACGCGTCATTGACGTGGGCGCCAGCATTGTTATTACTGCCAATGCCCAGTTGCGAGGCGGCAAGGAACTGCCGCTTAAAGCCATCATCGACGAAGCGCTCACTATGGGTGACTGCGAGAAGGTGCGCAATGTGCTGGTGTTCGAGCGCACCAAGACCCCCTGCAACATGGTGGCGGGGCGCGACTTGACGTTCAGCCAGGCGATGGAAGGCCAACCGGACCAGTGCGAACCGGTTGCCGTGGGCGCCGAGCATCCGCTGTTCATCCTCTATACCTCGGGCTCCACCGGCAAACCCAAGGGCGTGCAACACAGCACGGCGGGCTACCTGATGTGGGCCAAGGTAACGATGGACTGGACCTTCGACCTCCAGCCCAGCGACGTGTTCTGGTGCACGGCCGACATCGGCTGGATCACTGGCCATACCTATGTGACCTATGGCCCCTTGGCCGCAGGTGCCACACAAATCATTTTTGAAGGCATCCCCACCTACCCGAATGCCGGTCGTTTCTGGCAGATGATCGAGCGCCACAAGTGCACCGTGTTCTACACCGCCCCAACCGCCATCCGCTCGCTCATCAAGGCGGCCGAAGCCGATGCGGCGGTGCACCCAGCGCGCTCGGATCTGTCGAGTCTGCGCATTCTGGGCAGCGTGGGCGAGCCCATCAACCCCGAAGCCTGGATGTGGTACTACAAGAACGTCGGCGGCGAGCGCTGCCCGGTGGTGGACACCTTCTGGCAAACCGAAAACGGCGGCCACGTCATTACCCCGCTGCCCGGCGCCACGCCGCTGGTTCCCGGTAGTTGCACCTTGCCGCTGCCCGGCATCATGGCCGCTATCGTGGACGAAACGGGGAACGACATCCCCAACGGCTCCGGCGGCATGCTGGTCATCAAGCGTCCTTGGCCGAGCATGATCCGCACCATCTGGGGGGACCCTGAGCGATTCAAGAAAAGCTATTTCCCTGACGAAATGGGTGGCACGACGTACCTCGCGGGTGACGGCGCGGTGCGCTCGGCCGACCGCGGTTACTTCCGCATCACCGGCCGCATCGACGACGTGCTGAACGTGTCGGGCCACCGCATGGGCACCATGGAAATCGAATCGGCCCTCGTGGCAAAGACCGACCTGGTGGCAGAAGCCGCCGTGGTGGGCCGCCCGGACGATCTGACCGGTGAGGCCATCTGCGCGTTCGTGGTCTTGAAGCGCAGCCGCCCCACAGGCGAAGAGGCCAAGCAGATCGCCAAGGAGTTGCGCGACTGGGTTGCCAAGGAGATCGGCCCCATCGCCAAGCCCAAGGACATCCGCTTCGGCGACAACCTGCCCAAGACCCGCAGCGGCAAAATCATGCGCCGCCTGCTGCGCTCCATCGCCAAGGGCGAAGCCATCACCCAGGACACCAGCACGCTGGAGAATCCCGCAATTCTCGATCAATTGTCTGAAACCAATTGATCGAGATGGCGCCGTAGGGCGCCAGCGCGCAGCGCTTGCGGGGTTTTGGGGAGATGCACGTCGCGCAGTGGCAGTGGCCTGATGTGCTCACCAAAATCCCGGTGATCTAGAACCATTGGCTGAAACCAATGGATCTAGGCGCTCCTTCTGTAAGAAATTCACCCGATCGCACACTGCAACGCCTGATGGGTGCGCGAATCGGGTACAACCTCGCAAACACGCAACTCCTGCGTGCGTCTCTCCTGTAGAC
>ERZ724504.409-NODE-409-length-24486-cov-10.922230_pt1 | contig 24486 bp, 22 predicted proteins | sample MGYA00376037_ERZ724504 | MGnify/ENA primary metagenome ERZ724504 (study PRJEB28724, sample SAMN07190888) | wastewater metagenome | isolation source: influent of sewage treatment plant in Hong Hong | place: USA: Christiansburg, Virginia | collected 2016-03-01 ... | reverse complement strand
TCATGGAGGGCTGTTCCAAGTACTGCACCTTCTGCATCGTGCCCTACACCCGTGGTGACGAAATCTATCGTCCGCTCGGCGATGTGCTGGCCGAGGTGGCCGGGCTGGCGGCGCAGGGCGTCAAGGAAGTCACCCTGCTGGGCCAGAACGTGAATGCCTGGCGTGCGCCGGTGGATGGTGAGGACGGCGAGATGGCCGACTTTGCCTACATGCTCGAATGCGTACACGAGATTCCCGGCATCGAGCGCCTGCGCTATACCACCTCGCACCCGCGGGAAATGACCCAGCGCGTGGTCGAGGCCTACGCCAAGCTGCCCAAGCTGGTGTCGCACCTGCATCTGCCGGTGCAGGCCGGTTCCGACCGGGTGCTGGCGGCGATGAAGCGCGGTTACACGGTGCTGGAGTACAAGTCGCTGGTGCGCAAGCTGCGTGCGGCGCGGCCCGACATCTCCCTGTCGTCCGACTTCATCATCGGCTTCCCCGGCGAGACCGAGGCGGACTTCGAAGCGACCATGAAGCTGATCGACGATCTGGGTTTCGACAACTCCTTCAGCTTCATTTACAGCTCGCGCCCGGGCACGCCGGCGGCCGATCTGGCTGACGATACGCCCGCGGATGTGAAGCTGGCGCGCCTGTCGCGTTTGCAAAAGCGTATCGAGGAGCAGGCCGCGAAGATCAGCGAAAGCATGGTCGGTTCGGTGCAGCGCATCCTGGTGGAAGCGCCGTCGAAGAAGGACCCGAACGAGATGGCCGGGCGCACCGACAACAACCGGGTGGTTAACTTCGCCGGCAACCCGCGTCTCATCGGAAGCTTTGTGGATGTGACCATCGTTTCGGCGCTGCCGCACTCGCTGCGCGGCGAAATCGTGGTGGCGGACTGACGGTTTTTGATGGTGGTGTCTTCCCCCGCGGGCGCGGCTCTGGCAGCATGCGCTCGATGAAACCCACCGAAATCACGCTGCATCCCCTCGACAACGTGCGCCTCGCCAATCTGTGCGGGGCGCTCGATGAAAACATCCGCCAGATCGAGACGGCCTTTGACGTGACCATCGCCCGCCGGGGCGAGCACTTCACGCTTCACGGCAGTGTGCCCCAGGCACAGGCCGCTGTGCGGGCCCTGCGGCATTTCTACGAGTGTGCGGATGTCAGCCTGTCGGTGGATGACCTGCAACTGGGTTTGATCGAGTTGTCCAACCTGTCCCAGGCCGTGCCGCTGGCGCCGGTGCTGATGACCCGCAAGAGCGAGCTGCACGGCCGTACGCCGCGCCAGGTCGAATACCTGCGCCAGATCCAGGAGCATGACATCACTTTCGGTATCGGCCCGGCCGGTACCGGCAAGACCTACCTGGCCGTGGCCAGCGCGGTAGATGCCTTCGAGCGGGAGCACGTGGAGCGCATCATCCTGACCCGTCCGGCGGTAGAGGCGGGTGAGCGTCTCGGCTTTCTGCCCGGCGATCTGGCCCAGAAGGTGGACCCGTATTTGCGCCCACTCTACGACGCGCTCTACGACCTGATGGGCTTCGAGCGGGTGACCAAGCTTTTCGAGCGCGGCTGCATCGAGATTGCTCCGCTGGCCTTTATGCGCGGGCGTACCTTGTCGCGCGCCTTCATCATCCTCGACGAGGCCCAGAACACCACGCCGGAGCAGATGAAAATGTTCCTCACCCGCATCGGCATCGGCTCGCGGGCGGTCATTACCGGCGACCTGACCCAGGTGGATCTGCCCCGCGGCCACAAGAGCGGCCTTGCCGAAGCGGCTCAGGTGCTCTCCGAAGTGCGGGGCGTGGCCTTCACCCACTTCCTCAAAGAGGATGTGGTGCGGCATCCGCTGGTGGCACGCATCGTCGCCGCCTACGAAAGCCACACCCTGGCCCGTAACCAGCAGCAACAGAACCAGCAATGAGCGACATCAAGCTAGCCCGCCGCCTCGATCTTTCTGTGCAATATGCCTGCAACAGGGAAGGCGTACCCTTGCGCACCGACTTCCGCCGCTGGCTGCGTGCGGCGGAGCCAGGCGCAGCGCGAATTACCGTACGCATCGTGGATGAGGATGAAGGGCGCGAACTGAACCGCGATTACCGCGGCAAGGATTACGCTACCAACGTGCTGACCTTCGCCTATGGTGAAGGGGAAGACATGCCCCTGCCCGAAGGCCTCCCGTTAATGGGTGATTTGGTGTTGTGCCGGCAAGTGGTGGAGCGCGAGGCGGCCGAGCAGGGCAAGCCACTGGATGCCCATTACGCCCACTTATCCGTGCATGGTATGCTGCATTTGCAGGGTTTCGATCACGAAGAGGATGCCGAAGCCGAGGAGATGGAAGCGCAGGAGCGCGCCATTCTCGCCAGCCTTGGCATCGCCGACCCCTACGCTGGAGAGCGATGACTGTGGTGTGAGCAATGCGCCATGGGCGATGGAATGATCCGTTGAGGATATCCATCGTCCATGGCCCATTTCTCATCCACCCCCTTTATGGAACCCTTTAGTAGTAAACCGTCTTTGCTTGAACGGCTTTCCGCCCTCCTTACCCGGGAGCCGGAAGACCGGGAAGAGTTGCTGCACCTTCTGCATTCCGCTCACGACCGTAACCTGTTCGATGCGGATGCCTTGGCGATCATCGAAGGCGCCCTGCAGGTTTCCGAAATGCAGGTGCGCGACGTGATGATTCCGCGGGCGCAAATGGACGTCGTCAATCTGCACGACTCCGTCGAAGACATCACCCGTTTCGGCATCAATGCCGCCCACTCCCGCTTTCCCGTCATTGGCGAAGGCAAGGATGACGTGGTCGGCATCCTGCTCGCCAAGGATCTCCTGCGTGTTTTTGCCGGCGAAGCCTTCAATCTCCGCGACATGCTCCGCCCGGCGGTTTTCGTGCCCGAATCCAAGCGCCTCAACGTGTTGCTGCGGGATTTTCGCGTCAGCCGCAATCACATGGCGATCGTGGTCGACGAGTACGGTGGGGTGGCCGGGTTGGTCACCATCGAGGATGTGCTTGAGCAGATTGTCGGCGACATCGAGGACGAATACGACTTCGACGAAACCGCTGACAACATCCGCCTCGATCAGGCGGGCCGCTACCGGGTCAAGGCCGGTACCGAAATCGAGGATTTCAACGAAGCCTTCAGCACCACCTTCAGCGACGCCGAGTACGACACCGTCGGTGGCCTGCTGATCCGCAAACTGGGGCGCCTGCCCAAGCGCAATGAAATTGTCGATCTGGAAGGCTTGCGCTTCCAGATCCTGCGTGCCGACAGCCGGCGCGTGCATTCCCTGCTCGTCGAACGCCTGCCCGACGCGGAAGCGGTCGGCGGCTGATGGATTGGCGGCGTCAGGGCAGCGCCCTGCTGGCGGGGGGCGCGTCAGTCTTTGCTTACGCCCCGTTCGAGCTGTTTCCCCTTGCCGCCGTGTCCCTCGGCCTGCTGTTCTGGCTGCTGGGGCCGGGCGCGCCGGCAGGTCTGCGGGTGCGCGACGGTTTTTTCATCGGCTTTGCCTGGGGCCTTGGCGCCATGCTTGCCGGGGTGTCGTGGATTTACATCGCATTGCAGCGTTTCGGCGGCATGCCGGTGCCACTGGCGGCCTTTGCGGTGCTGCTGTTCTGCGCCTTCATGGGTCTGTATGCCGGGCTTGCGGGGGGACTTTTCGCCTGGCTGAAGCGGGGCAGGGCGGGGCTGGATGCTGCCTTGTTCGCGGCCCTGTGGCTGCTGTCCGAATGGCTGCGCGGTTGGGCCTTTACCGGCTTTCCGTGGTTGGTGAGCGGTTATAGCCAGACGCCACCGAGCCCGCTGGCAGGTTTTGCGGCGCTCTTCGGCGTATATGGCGTGGGTGGTTTGCTGGCGCTGGTGTCGGCGCTGGGCGTGGTGGCCCTGCATGGCCGCAACTGGCGGCCGGCGGCGCTGGCTGTACTCGTCCTCGGTAGCGGCTTCGGCCTGCGCCAGGTGAGCTGGACCGAGCCGGTCGGCGCGCCGGTGAGGGTTGCGCTGCTGCAGACCAACATCGAGCAAAGCCTCAAGTGGCGGCCGGAAATGCTCCAGCAGTGGCTCGACCGCAATGTGCAGATGCTGCGCGACAACCCGGCAGAACTCGTCGTGCTGCCTGAAACCACTATCCCGCTGCTCGTCGATTACCTGCCGGCAGGCTATCTTGAGGAGGTGCGCCGTATCGCCGAGCGGAACGGCGGCGATGCCGTTCTCGGCACCTTTACCCGCGACCGGGAAGGGCACGTATTCAACGCGGCGGTCAGCCTCGGGCGCTCCCCGTCGGGGGAATACAACAAGCAGCACCTGGTGCCATTTGGTGAGTATTCGCCGCCGTTGTTCCAGTGGTTCTACGCGCTGGTGAACATTCCGATGGCAGACCAGACTCGCGGTGCGGTCCGCCAGCCACCGCTGTTGCTGGCTGGCCAGAAGGTGGCGATCAACATCTGCTACGAGGACGTTTTTGGCGAAGAGCTGATTCGCAGCCTGCCCGAGGCTACGCTGATGCTCAACATCTCCAATCTGGCCTGGTATGGGGATTCCTTTGCGCAGCCCCAGCATCTGCAGATTGCCCGCTTGCGGGCGCTGGAAACCGGTCGGCCGATGCTCCGCTCGACCAATACCGGCATGACCGCGCTGATCGCCCCGGATGGCGCCGTCAGTGCCGTGCTGCCGCCCTTCGAGGTGGGTGCGCTGCACTTTGCTGTGCGCGGTTATCAGGGACTGACACCCTACGCCCGCTGGGGCAACTGGCCGGCGGTGGCCCTTGCCCTGGCTGTTCTGGGCCTGGCGCTGGCCCGCAGTCGGCGCAGCTGAGCGGGCCGGCGTATCATCGGGGTTCGCCCAATTTCAATGAAAAGAACCCCGCATCATGCGCACCTACGCAACAAACAGCCCTGCCGCCATTGGTCGTCTGATTGCCATGGCGATCCTTGCCGATGGTCGTCTGGACAATCGGGAAGTGGACTGGATCAAGCACAACGACACCGCTTCCCTCCTCGGCGTAGACCGGGACACCCTGATCCAGGTCCTGCTCGACTGTTGCCGTGACGTCATCACCGAAGCCGAGCAGGAGCGCGTCTTCCTGCTCGAAGATCATCGTCTGGCCCGCCTTGCCGACGACATCACCGACAAGGCCCTGCAGAAGGTGGCCCTGTCGGCGATCCTGCTCATCGCCAAGGCCGACGGCGACGTCAGCGAGGGCGAGCAGACCCTGCTGCGCTTCCTGATGAACCGCTGGCAGATCACGCTTGAAGAGCTGACCAGCGCCTGATCGGCCCACATTTTTCGCAGTAAATCAAAAGACCAATAGCAAACCGGAGGATAGCCCTATGAGCGACCAGATCAAATATCTGCTCGACGAATCCCGCATGCCCAAGGCCTGGTACAACATTGCCGCGGACCTGCCGACCCCCTTGCCGCCGCCGCTTCACCCGGGCACCCTGCAGCCTCTCGGCCCGTCCGACCTGGCACCGATCTTTCCGGACGCGATCATCGCCCAGGAAATGTCCACCGAGCGCTGGATCGACATTCCCGAACCGGTCAACGAGGTGCTGCGTCAGTGGCGCCCGAGCCCGCTGTTCCGTGCCCGCCGTCTTGAAAAGCTGCTCGGCACGCCGGCCAAGATCTACTACAAGTACGAAGGCGTGTCGCCGGCCGGCAGCCACAAGCCCAACTCGGCGATTCCCCAGGCCTGGTACAACGCCCAGGAAGGGGTCAAGCGCCTGTCCACCGAAACCGGTGCCGGCCAGTGGGGCTCGTCGCTGGCCTACGCGGGTGGCCTGTTCGGGCTGGACGTGACGGTGTTCCAGGTGCGCGTGTCCTACGACCAGAAACCCTATCGCCGGGCCCTGATGGAAACCTGGGGTGCCCGCTGCGTTGCTTCGCCGTCTGCCGAAACCGAGTACGGCCGCGCCGTGCTGGCCGAGACGCCGGACCACATCGGCTCGCTGGGCATTGCCATTTCCGAAGCGGTCGAAGTGGCCGCCAAGCACGACGACACCAAGTACGCGCTGGGTTCGGTGCTCAACCACGTGCTGCTGCACCAGACCATCGTCGGCGAGGAAGCCATCCTGCAGATGGAAATGGCCGGTGACGATCCGGATGTGATTATCAGCTGTACCGGCGGCGGTTCCAATTTTGCCGGTATCGCCTTCCCCTTCCTTGGCCTGCAACTGCGCGGCGGCCCCAACGCCAAGAAGCGCCGCATCGTCGCCGTCGAGCCGTCGGCCTGTCCGTCCCTCAGCCGCGGCCAGTACGCCTACGACTTCGGTGACACCGCCAAGCTGACCCCGCTGGTCAAGATGCACACCCTCGGCAGCACTTTCACACCGGCCGGTCTGCACGCGGGCGGCCTGCGCTATCACGGCATGGCGCCGCTGGTCAGTCACGTGAAGGAGCTGGGCCTGATCGAAGCACGCAACTACCACCAGACAGCCTGTTTCGAGGCCGGCGTGATGTTTGCGCGCAGCGAAGGCATCGTTCCCGCCCCCGAGTCCACCCATGCGATTCGCGGTGCGATCGACGAGGCCCTGCGCTGCAAGGCCGAGGGCAAGAGCGAGACCATCCTGTTCTGCCTGTCTGGCCATGGTCACTTCGACATGACGTCCTACACCAACTATCTGGCGGGAAATCTGGTGGACCAGGATTACGACGAAAAGGAACTTGCCATGGCGTTGTCCTGTCTGCCTAAAGTGGCTGCCTGATCCGCTTGAGGCGTGGAGGAGTCATGCCTTGTGGGTCGGACTTCAGTCCGACATTTCCGGGCTGAACGCTTGCTGTCGGACTTCAGTCCGACCCACAAGGATTTCTTCACGCTTTAACGCATCCCATGACCCTCCCTGATTTGCCCGGCTGGCATGCCCGGCCTCACGATGCGGCCTTTGCTGCGCTTGATTCCAGTGTCGCCGATGGCCTGAGCGAGGCGGTTGCCGCCGAGCGCTTGGCTACCCAGGGCCCCAACCGCATTGATGCCCGCGCCGGGCGCAGTGCCTTGCTGCGTTTTGCGCTGCAGTTCCATCAGCCCCTCATCTACATCCTGATTGTCAGCGGCGGCACCGCGGCCTTTCTTGAAGAATGGGCCGACGCCGGGGTGATTTTTGGCGTGGTGCTGGTCAATGCGCTGATCGGCTTCATTCAGGAAGGGCGCGCTGAGGATGCGCTGGCGGCGCTGGCTCGCAGCGTGGCTAGCGACGTCACCGTGCTGCGCGACGGCCAGCGCCGGCGCATCGACGCCGTGACGCTGGTGCCCGGCGACGTGGTGTGGCTGGCGGCCGGCGACAAGGTGCCGGCCGACCTGCGCCTCTTCGATGCCCGCGCACTGCAGGTCACCGAGGCCTCCCTGACCGGCGAATCGACGGCGGTTTCCAAGGGGGTTGAGCCCGTTGCCGCTGACAGCGGCATCGCCGAGCGCACCTGCATGGCCTTTGCCGGCACCCTGGTGGTGGCCGGGCAGGCCGGCGGCCTGGTGGTGTCCACTGGCCGCGGCACCGAGACGGGCCGCATCGCCGACCTGCTCGACGCTACCGAAACCCTGGTGACGCCGCTCACCAAAGCCATGGAGCGTTTCTCCAACTGGCTGCTGGTGATCATTCTGGGGCTGGCGGTGCTGGGCTTTGTGGTGGGCAGCCTGCGTGGCGAGCCGCTCCTCGACATGCTGATGGCGGCGGTGGCGCTGGCCGTCGGGGCGATTCCCGAAGGCCTGCCGGCGGCCATCACCGTGACGCTGGCCATCGGTGTGTCGCGCATGGCCAAACGGCGCGCCATCATCCGGCGCCTGCCGGCGGTTGAAACCCTGGGCAGCACCACGGTGATCTGCTCCGACAAGACCGGCACGCTGACCGAGAACCAGATGACCGTGCGGGCGCTGCTTGCCGACGGGCAGCGCTTTGCGGTGAGCGGCGACGGCTACGCGCCGGTAGGTACCGTGAGCGCGGACGGGGTCGATGCCGAGGCGAGCGGCTCGCTGCGCGACCTGCTGGTAGCCGGCGTGCTGTGCAACGACGCCGGGCTGGCCGAGGTGGATGGTGAATGGACGATTACCGGCGATCCGACCGAAGCGGCGCTGCTCGTGTCGGCCCGCAAGGCCGGGCTCGACGAGAACAGGCTGCGGATGGAGGGGCCGCGCCTCGACGAGATTGCCTTCGACTCGGCCCGCCAGTACATGGCCAGCCTGCATCGCCTGGACGGCCAATTGATCGTGCTGGTCAAAGGGGCGCTCGAAGTCATCCTGCCGCGCTGCACGACCATGCTCGATGCCGACGGCGAGCCGGTCGCTGCAGATATCGAGGCTATCGACACGGCATCGCGGGCGATGGCCGCCGAGGGCCTGCGGGTGCTGGCCTTTGCCCGTATCGAAGTCAATTCGGAGACGCTCGACGAGATGCAAGTGGCCGGCGGCCTGTGCTTCCTTGGCCTGCAGGCCATGCTCGATCCGCCGCGGCAGGCCGCTGTACAGGCCATCCAGGCGTGCCGGGCCGCGGGCGTCAAAGTAAAGATGATTACCGGCGATCACGCCGTGACCGCGCTGGCCATCGCCAGCCAGCTGGGGCTGGCTGAGCCGGGCGAGAAGGCCTTCACCGGCCGCGAGCTGGCCTTGCTGGATGCCGACCAGTTGCGCGTCGCTGTGGAGGACGTGAATGTTTTTGCCCGCGTCGAGCCCGAACAGAAATTGCGCCTGGTGCAGGCCCTGCAGGCCAACGGCGAAGTGGTGGCGATGACCGGCGACGGGGTCAACGATGCGCCAGCCCTGAAGGCCGCCAATATTGGTGTGGCGATGGGCGCCGGTGGCACAGAGGTGGCCAAGGAGGCCGCGGCGATGGTACTGACCGACGACAACTTTGCCACCATCGAAGCGGCCATCGAGGAAGGTCGTGGCGTTTACGACAACCTGGTGAAGTTCATCATCTGGACCCTGCCGACCAATTTCGGTGAAGGGCTGGTGATTCTTTTCGCCGTGCTGGCGGGTGTCACGCTGCCGATCACGCCGCTGCAGATCCTGTGGATCAACATGACCACGGCAGTGCTTCTGGGCATGGCGCTGGCCTTCGAGCCGATCCAGAAGGATGTGATGGGCCATGCGCCGCGCCCCCCGGGGGCGCCGATTCTCGACGGCGTGCTGATCCGCCGCATTGTGCTGGTGGGGGTTTTGCTGCTGGTGGCGGCCTTCGGCCTGTTCCTGCGCTGGCAGGCGCTGGGCGCCTCGCTGGAGGAGGCGCGCACGGTGGCGGTGAACGTTTTTGTAGCTGGGGAGATTGCCTACCTGTTCAACTGCCGCAACCTGCGCGGGCCATTCTGGTGCTGCGGATGGTTTTCCAATCCGTGGTTCTGGGGCGGGATCGGAGCGATGGTGACGCTGCAGGCCTTGTTTACCTGGCTGCCGGCGATGAACCGGGTCTTCGCATCAGCCCCCATTCCCGCCGAAGCCTGGCTGGAAATCCTGGCTTCGGCGGCCTTCATTGCGTTGGTCGTGGGGGTTGAGAAGCGCCTGACCCGGGTTGTGCGGTGAGTCCTGCTAGATCCGGAAGCGGCTGATCTGGTCCTTGAGGCCGACGGCGATGCGTTCGAGCCCGATGGCCGCATCCGCGGCGCCGCGAATGTTCTCCGAGGTGCTCTCCACCATGTTCGAGATTTCCTCGACCCGCTGGGCAATGGAAGTGCTGGCGGCGCTTTGTTCACGGGTCGCATCGGCAATCTCGCGCACCCGGACGAGCGTCTGGCGGGCGCCACTTTCGATCGCCTGCAGCGCTTCTGCGGCTGAGGCGGCCAGCGTTACGCCTTGATCCACCTCGGGCAAGGCGGCGTTCATGGCGCCCACGGCACTGCTGGTGTCGCTCTGGATGCCGGTGATCATCTGCTCGATTTCAGTGGTGGCCGACGAGGTGCGTTCGGCCAGCTTGCGCACTTCGTCGGCGACAACCGCAAAGCCGCGACCCTGTTCGCCGGCCCGGGCCGCTTCAATGGCTGCATTGAGGGCGAGCAAGTTGGTCTGACCGGCGATTTCCTTGATCACGTTGGCGATGGATGAAACCTGGCCGATGCGCTCTTCCAGCGCCAGGATGCGGCTGGAGGCACCGGTGACCGTTTCCGACATGCGGCGAATGGCGGTGGAGGCCTGGCCGACCCGGTCGCTGCCCTCGGCGGCGAGACGCATGGCTTCCTGGGAGTTCTGTTCGGTTTCGAGGGCACTGGCGGAAATATGGCTGGAGCTGACGGTGAGCTCTTCCATTGCCGCAGCCATTGAGGCGGTGGCGTCGGACTGGCGGAGCGCCGCGTCGGCGACTTGGCTGGACACCCGGCTGATGTGATCGGCGTTGCTGACGAGCTGGTTGGCGCCGCTGTTGATCTCGCCCATCATCGTGCGCAGGGCGCCGATCATGCTGCCGAGGGCGGCCAGCATGCTGCCGTTCGGCGCGTTGCCCAGATGGGTGGTCAAGTCGCCTCCGGCGGCGCGCTGCATGACCGCGGTCGCTTCCCGCGGCTCACCGCCCAGCTGGCTCGTCACGCTGGCACTGACGCGCCAGCCGAACAAGCCAAGGACGAGCAGCAGGGTTGCGGAGATTCCGCCGAGGATCGTGGCGATGGAACGGAATTCCCGATCCACGTCGTCCACGTAGATGCCGGTACCCAATACCCAGCCCCAGGGGGCAAAGGGCGCCGCATAGGAGAGCTTTGGCTGGGGATCTGTTTCGCCGGCCTTGGGGTACAGGTAATCCACGAAGCCGCCACCGGCAAGGGCTGCCTTGACCAGTTCCTGGATGATGACCTTGCCGTTGCTGTCCTTGAGCCCGCTGGCGTCGGTGCCTTCCTTCTCGGGTTTGGGAGGCAGCAGTACGTAGGTGCTTTTGTTGTCTACGACGAAAAGGTAGTTGTTGCCTGCATAGCGCATGGCCCGCAGGGTTTCGGTCGCGCCTTTGCGGGCGTCGGCCTCGGCGAGTGTGCCGGCCTGCGACTGTTTGTAGAAGTGTTCGATGACGCCCTGGGCGCTTTCGACAAGATATTTGGTCTGCAGCTTCCTGTCGTCCATCAGGCTGCTGCGCAGGTTGGCCAGGCTGACGGCGCAGAGTGCTACCAGGCCGAGCAGGGCAAGGGCGACGAGCAGTCGCATTCGGGTTGAAACACGCAAGTTTTCCAGTTTCATGATGTGCTAGCTCTCCTCAAGCCTGAGTTTTTCAGGGCGTTATGCCGGTCATTCATCGATGCCGGCCTTTATGTGTGTGGTTCGTATACGGCCGGGGTGTCCCGTTTCTTGACACCTGTCCGGCGGGTGTTCGTAGCGTGTCGGGGAGACGTGGCTGCCATCAGGCATGCCCTGCCAGCAGAAACCCAGTAAAATCGGCGTTTTGCCCCAATCAGCGCGGCGGCTGCCGCGGAGCATCCATGTCCGTCCAAAAACCGACTTTTCAGCAGATCATCCTGCGCCTCTCCAATTTCTGGGCCGAGCACGGTTGCACCTTGCTTCAGCCCTACGACATCGAGGTTGGAGCCGGCACTTTCCACACTGCCACCTTCCTGCGCTCCATCGGGCCCGAGCACTGGAATGCCGCCTACGTGCAGCCTTCCCGCCGCCCGAAGGATGGCCGCTACGGAGAGAACCCCAACCGCCTGCAGCACTACTACCAGTACCAGGTGGTGCTCAAGCCGTCGCCGGTCAATATCCAGGAGCTGTACATCGACAGCCTGCGGGCGCTGGGCATCGACCCCAACGCCCACGACATCCGCTTCGTCGAGGACGACTGGGAATCCCCCACCCTCGGCGCCTGGGGCCTGGGCTGGGAAGTGTGGCTGGATGGCATGGAAGTCACCCAGTTCACTTACTTTCAGGAAGTCGGCTCGCTCAGCTGCAAGCCGGTGCTCGGCGAAATCACCTACGGCCTCGAGCGCCTGGCCATGTACCTGCAGGGCGTCGAAAACGTCTATGACCTGGTCTGGTCGATCGGCCCGGATGGCACGCCGGTGACTTACGGCAACGTCTATCACCAGAACGAAGTCGAGCAATCCACCTACAACTTCGAGCACTCGAACGTGGAATGGCTGTTCCGCCTGTTTGGCGAATACGAAAGCGAAGCCAAGCGCCTGCTGGCGGTGCCGCTGGTGCTGCCGGCCTTCGAGATGGTCATGAAGTGCTCCCACACCTTCAACCTGCTCGACGCCCGCGGCGCCATTTCGGTGACCGAACGCGCCGCCTACATCGGCAAGGTCCGCGTGCTGGCGCGGGAAGTGGCACAGGCCTATTACAACTCCCGTGAAGCCCTCGGCTTCCCGATGCTCAAGAAGGAGGCCGCGTGATGACCAGCGCGACCCTGCTCGTTGAACTGCTCACCGAAGAGCTGCCCCCCAAGGCCCTGCCGAAACTCGGCCAGGCTTTCTCCAATGGCATCGTCGCCGGCCTGCGGGCCCGCGGCCTGGCGGCCGCCGACGGTGAATTCCGCTGGTTCGCCACCCCGCGCCGCCTTGCGGTGACGGTGGCCCACGTGCTGCCCGCTGCGGCGGCGAAGGACGTGACCGAGAAGATCATGCCGGTGTCGGTGGCCCTTGGCGCCGATGGCCAGCCCACCGCGGCCCTCACCAAGAAACTCGAGGCCAAGGGCATTCCCCTGTCGGCCGTGGCTGGCTTCGAGCGCCGCATGGATGGCAAGGCCGAGGCGCTGTTCTATACCAGTACCGTGGCTGGCGCGCTGCTTGCCGACGTGCTTGGCGGCATCGTGCAGGACGCCCTCAAGGCGCTGCCGATTCCCAAGGTGATGCGCTGGGGCGACGGCGACGCCACCTTCGTGCGTCCGGCCCACAAGCTGACCATGCTGCATGGCGCCGACGTGGTGCCGGGCAGCGTGCTCGACATCCAGTCCGGCCGCACGACCAAGGGCCACCGCTTCATGAGCCGCGGCGACATCGACATCGCCAGCGCCGAAGCCTACGAGCCGACCCTGCTGGCCGAAGGCAAGGTCATCCCCGATTTCGCCGAACGTCGCGCCAACATCGAAAAGCAGCTCGTCACCGAAGCCGGCCTGCTGAACGCCAGCCTCGGCCAGTACGCCGACCTGCTCGACGAGGTAACCGCACTGGTCGAACATCCCACGGTGTACGTGGGCGAGTTCGAAGCCGAGTTCCTGTCGGTGCCGCAGGAATGCCTGATCCTGACGATGCGCGCGAACCAGAAGTATTTCCCGCTCTTCGCCGCCGATGGCAAGCTGCTCAACAGCTTCCTGATCGTCTCCAACATGCAGCTGGAAGACCCGTCGAACATCATCGCCGGCAACCAGCGCGTGGTGCGTCCGCGCCTGTCGGATGCGCGCTTCTTCTTCGAGCAGGACATCAAGGCCGGCCTCACCACCCGCGTGGTCAAGCTCGATGGCGTGGTCTATCACAACAAGCTCGGCTCCCTCGGCGACCGGGTTCAGCGCATGTCCATCGTGGCGCGCAAGATTGCCGGCCTGCTGGGCGCCGACGAGAACCTGGCCAACCGGGCCGCGCTGCTCTCCAAGGCCGACCTGCTGACCGACATGGTCGGCGAATTCCCCGAACTGCAGGGCACCATGGGTCGTTACTACGCCCTCGCCGAAGGTGCGCTGCCGGTGGTGGCGGAAGCCATCGAGCAGCACTATCGCCCGCGTTTTGCCGGTGACGCGCTGCCCGACAGCAACATCGGTCGCGCCCTGGCGCTGGCCGACAAGCTTGATGCACTGGTTGGTTTCTTCGGTATCGGCCAGGTGCCCACCGGCGACCGCGATCCCTTCGGCCTGCGTCGTGCGGCCTTGGGCACGCTGCGCATCCTGATGGAAACCCCGCTGCCCCTCGATATCGCCACGCTGATCCACGAGTCGGCCACGAGTTTCGCCCCCGGCAAGCTGAGTGCCGAAGTGGCGGGCCCGCTGTACGACTTCCTGCTCGAACGCCTGCGCAACCAGTTGCGTGACGCCGGTCATGCCCAGGATGCGGTCGATGCGGTGCTGGCCCTCAAGCCGACCCGCATGGATCTGGTGGTGCCCAAGCTCGAGGCCGTCGTCGCCTTCCAGCAACTGCCCGAAGCAGCAGCTCTGGCCGCGGCCAACAAGCGGATCGTCAACATCCTCAAGAAGGCCGAGGGCGAAGTCGGCGAGCCTGACCTGGCCCTGCTTGTCGAGGACGCCGAGAAGGCGCTCTTCCACGCCATCGTCGATGTCGCCCCGCTGGCCCGCTCGCACTTCCAGAACGAAGCCTATACCGACGCGCTGAAGGTGCTGGCCGGACTGCGCGAGGCGGTGGACCGCTTCTTCGACGAAGTGATGGTGATGGCCGAGGAGCCGCTGGTGCGTCAGAACCGCCTGGCCCTGCTGGGTCAATTGGCTGGCCTGATGAACCAGGTGGCGGACATTTCCCGTCTGTCGGCTTAAAGGCAAACCATGAAAATCATCGTGCTCGACCGGGACGGGGTCATCAATCTCGACTCCGACCAGTTCATCAAGTCGCCGGACGAATGGAAGCCGATTCCCGGCTCCCTGGAAGCCATCGCCCGGCTCAACGAAGCCAACTGGCGGGTGGTCGTGGCCTCCAACCAGTCGGGGGTCGGGCGCGGTCTTTTCGATATGGACACCCTCAACGCCATCAACGAGAAGATGGTCAAGGCCATTGGTCATGTGGGTGGCCGGCTTGACGCCATCTTCTTCTGTCCCCACGCGGCAGATTCCCCCTGCGATTGCCGCAAGCCCAAGTCGGGCATGTTTTTGCAGATCGCCGAGCGCTTCAACGTGGACCTCGATGGCATGCCGGTGGTGGGTGACAGCCTGCGTGACCTGCAGGCCGGTGTGGCGGTGGGCTGCAAGCCCTACCTGGTGCTGACCGGCAAGGGCAAGAAAACCGTCATCGATCCGGCCCTGCCCGAAGGCACCGTGGTTTTCCCCGACCTGGCTGCGGTGGTTGCGCAGCTGACTGCCTGAGAGTTTCCCCGTGGTCCTGATCCGCAACGTTCTGTTCATGCTGGCCCTTGCCGTGTTCACGCCGCTGTATGCGCTGATCGGCATGGCAACCTTTCCCTTCGGCCCGAAAACCCGTCACAAGCTGATTCGTGGCTGGCCGCGCATCATGGCCTGGGTGGTCAAGCACGTGCTGGGGATTCCCTATCGCCTGATCGGCGCCGAGAACATTCCCCAGGGGCCGGCGATCATCCTGTCCAAGCACATGTCGGCGTGGGAAACGATCATGTTGCAGGACATTTTTCCGCCGATGGTTTTTGTCATGAAGCGGGAGATCCACAAGGTGCCTTTCTTCGGCTGGGGCATTGCCCAGATGCCGATGATTGCCATCGACCGCGCCGCCGGCAAGGACGCTCTGGCTCAGGTGGAGGCGCAGGGGCGCGACCGGCTGGCCCATGGTTTCTGGGTCACGATCTTTCCGGAAGGCACCCGTGTGGCGCCGGGCAGCAAGAAGCGCTACAAGGCCGGCGGCTCCTGGCTGGCCGCCCAGACCGGTACGCCGGTGGTGCCGGTAGCCCACAATGCCGGTGAGTTCTGGCCGCGTAATGCGTTCTTCAAGCGTCCTGGCGAAGTGGTGGTGAGCATCGGCCCGGTGATCGAAACCGCCGGGCTCAATGCCGAGGAGATCAATACCCTCGCGCAAACCTGGATCGAAGGCGAGATGCGGCGTTTGTTCCCGAGCCACTACCGCAACGCAACTCCCCGCAAGGAGAAAGCCGAGGCGTGAGCGCGTCGGTCGTCGAAACCCGCGAAATCGTCCTGCAAGGTCAGCGGGTTGCCTATACGCTCAAGCGCAGCGTTCGCAAGACGCTCGGGCTGCGCATCGACCAGCGTGGCCTGACGGTCGGCGTCCCTGTCCGGGTTGGCCTGCACGACGTCGAAGCCTTCATTCGCAGCCACGCGGCGTGGGTTGTCGAAAAACTGCATGCCCGTCCCGCGCCTGTCGTTCCGCCGGTTTTCGAGCCGGCGGAGGGCGCCATCATCCCATTCCTCGGCGAAGCCTGGCATCTGCGCATCGGGCGTGGCAACAACCGTGTGCTGTGGCACGAGAGCGGGCCCGAGCCGGTACTTGAACTGGCCTTGCGGGCTGGCGGCGATGCCCGTTTGCTGTTGTTGCGCGGCTTGCAGCAAAAAGGCCTCGAATTGTTCCGCAACCGGGTCGAGGCGTTCTGTCTGCGCATTGGGCGTCCGCTGCCTGCCGTGGGCTTGTCCAGCGCCCGCACCCGTTGGGGCAGTTGCAGTACGCGTAGCGGTATCCGCCTGCACTGGCGCCTGATTCACCTCCCGCTGGGGCTGATCGACTACGTGGTGGCTCACGAGGTGGCGCACCTTGTCGAGATGAACCACTCGCCGCGTTTCTGGTCTGTGGTGGAGTCCCTGTATCCCGACTATTCCGCTGCCCGCAAGGCGCTTCGCCAGGCGGGGGCATCCCTTCCGCACATCTGAACCGAGGAAACGCCATGCGTCTTCTGCACACCATGCTTCGCGTTGTCGATCTCGACCGCTCGATCGCTTTTTACACCGAAGTGCTCGGCATGCGCCTTTTGCGCCGCCACGATTATCCGGAAGGCAAGTTCACGCTGGCCTTTGTCGGCTATCAGGATGAGTCGGAAGGGGCGGTGCTCGAGTTGACCCACAACTGGGGTGTCGAGTCCTATGAGCTGGGGACGGCCTATGGCCACATTGCGCTGGAAGTGCCGGACGCCTATGCCGCCTGCGAGGCCATCAAGGCCCGTGGCGGCAAGGTGGTGCGCGAAGCCGGGCCGATGAAGCATGGCACGACGGTGATCGCCTTCGTGGACGACCCGGATGGCTACAAGGTCGAACTCATCCAGGCCAAATCCTAGTTCTCAGGCATCCGCCTCGATCGGGAGGCCAAAGGCTTCCCGCAGGGCGCCGAGTTCATTACGCAATTCGGTCAGGATGGCCGGCGCATCGGCGAGATGTTTCTCCCGCCCGAGACGTTCCAGTTGCTGGGCCTTGGCCTGGGCCCGGCTGGCGCAGAAGTTGGATACCGCGCCCTTGAGGGCGTGGGCGGCACTGTGCAGGGCTTCCGCATCGCCAGTCCGGACGGCGTTGTCGATGTCGGCGAGCATGCGCGGTTCGTCTTCGCTGTACATCACGATCAGTTGGGCGAGCAGGTCTTCGTCGTCGCCCAGGTTGGCGAGCACGCTTTCCCGGTCGAATACGGGCCCGCTCGGCGGTGCCAATTCGGTGCCCGGAGGAGGGGCCGGGTCGCCATGGCCGGCGTGGTGAATCAGCACTTCCACCAGATCGGGGGCGTGCACCGGTTTGGACAGGTAGCCGTCCATGCCGGCTTTCAGGCAGCGTTCCCGGTCGCCCTTCATGGCGTGGGCCGTCATGGCGATGACGGGCGTGTGGGGCACGCCTGCAGCTTCCCGTTCGCGAATTCTGGCGGTGGCGTCGAAACCGCCCATGATCGGCATCTGCACGTCCATCAGGATGATGTCGTAGCGGTTGCGCTCGTGCAGGTCCAGGGCTTCCTGCCCGTTGTTGGCCACATCGACCTGATGACCGAGCTTGCCCAGCAGACGCAGGGCGAGGGTCTGGTTTACCACGTTGTCCTCGGCCAGCAGGATGCGCATCTGGCGCCGTTGTTCGCGCAGGCTGTGACGGGTGATGAGCTGCCGGTCGCTGGTGTTGTCGTCCTCGATAGGAATGACGGATAGGAGAATGGCGTTGAGCAGGTCGGAGGCCTGGATCGGCATCGGCAGGTAGGCCGCCACGCCGAGTTCGCGGCAGCGGGCGCCGTCGCCGCGGCGACCCTCGCCGGCAAGCATGATGATGCAGGGGGTGGGGTTCGTTATTTGGGGAATCGCCTCGACCAGCTGGAAGCCCTCGGAATCCGGTAGTTGGGTGCCGACGATGACGACCCGGTAAGGCCAGCCGTTGCTTGTCGCCTGGGCCAGTTCGCGGCGGCTGGTGGTGGCATCCGGGGTGGCAAAGGGGGCCATGCGCCAATGGCCGAGGAGTTCCATCAGCATTTCCCGTTCAGCCGGGTTGTCGACGGCGACGAGGACCGGGAGCCCTTCCAGGTGGGCTTGCTCTTCGGTGGCCGGTACCGACTGGCCAAGACCGAATTGTGCGGTGAAACGGAAGGTGCTGCCTTCGCCGGGCGTGCTATCCACGCCGATGTGTCCACCCATGGCCTGTACCAGCTGGGCACTGATGGTCAGCCCCAGCCCGGTGCCGCCGTAGCGGCGGGTGGTGGATGTGTCGGCCTGGGAGAACGCTTCGAAGATCAGTTCCTGCTTTTCGGCGGGGATGCCGACGCCGCTGTCCTCGACGCTGAAAGCCAGGCTGGCTCCGGAGGATGAGGGGGGGCCGGGCTGGACGACGACCTTGACGCCGCCCTCATTGGTGAACTTGATGCCGTTGGAGATCAGGTTGATGAGCACCTGACGCAGCCGGTGCGGGTCGCCGATCAGGCTGTCGGGGATTTCGGGGGCGACCTGCGCGGTGAGTTGCAGATTCTTTTCTGCTGCGCGCTGTTGCAGGGTGCGCACGGCCAGGGCGACGCAGTCGCGCAGGCTGAAGTCGATGTGCTCGAAATCCAGCTTGCCGGCCTCGATTTTCGAGAAGTCGAGGATGTCGTTGATGATGTTGAGCAGCGAGTTGGCCGAGCTTTTGACGAGGGTCAGGTATTCCTTCTGTTCGTTGTCGAGCCGGGTGTCGAGGGCCAGGTCGGTCATGCCGAGGATGGCGTTCATCGGGGTGCGGATTTCGTGGCTCATGTTGGCCAGGAAGTCGCTCTTCGAGCGGCTGTTGGCCTCCGCTAATTCCTTTGCCTGACGCATGTAGGTTTCCGCTGCCTTGCGGTCGCTGATGTCCCGCAAATACGCGGTGATCAGCTGGCTGCCGGCGCTTTCGACCGCCACCAGGGCAACTTCAACGGGGAATTCCTCGCCATTCGGGCGGATCGCAATGGCCTCGATGCGCTGGCCGAGTGCCTCGGGTTTGATGTCTGTGAGCAGATCGCGCAGGCCTCGGCTCTGGGCTTCGCGCAGGCGTTCCGGGAAGAACAGCTTGGCGTAGGGCTGGTGCAGGGCTTCGGCGCGGGTGATGCCGAAGGTCCGTTCTGCGGCGGGGTTGAATTCGAGGATGCAGCCTTCGCTGTCTACGGTGATGATGCAGTCGAGCGCCGCTTCGGTGATGGCGCGGTTGCGCGACTCACTGGCGGCCAGGGCCGACTGACCATCGAAAAGACGGATCGAGGTCCAGTTGAGGGCGTCCACCAGTTTGCGGATTTCAGCGGTGTCGCTGGGCTCGACGAGCAAGGCGCCGCGGCTGGCTTCGAGGCCTTCGGCGAAGGTGGTGGCGCGTCCCAGGCTGCGCAGGGTGGGGCGCAGAAAGAGCAGGATGGCGGCGGTGCCGATGAGCAGGGTCAGGGCGCCGGCAAGGATGCTGTCCGTGAGAATATGGCGCAGGTCGTTGTCGGCAGCTTCCGGGCTGATTTCCACGCTAAGCCAGCCCAGCGGTGCAGCGTCGCCGATGCCGGTCCAGGCAACGATCTGTTCTTTGCCCATTCTGGGGGAGAGCCGGCTCGCGGCCTGCCGGTTCTCGCTGGGTAGCGTGATGGGCGTGGTGGCGGTTTCGGCGACGAAGGCGGTGTGTTCTGTCTGCCGGCTGACGATGGTGATGGGGATGCCTTGGCGGTCGGTTACCGTCAGGCGGCGAATGCCGGGGGTTGTCTGCAGTTCGGTGAGGTGCTTGAGGATGCCGTCGGTGTCGCCCTTGACCATGTGTGGTTCGAGCACGGCAGCAAGGTGGCGGCTCAGCTCGTCGGCGTGCTGGCGCTCCAGACGCTCAACGAATTCTGCTTGTTCGAGGCCGACGTAGATGGAGTAGGCGCCGATGGACAGGGTCAGGAGCAGGGCGAACAGCACGGTGAGCTGCTGTCCGAGGGAGCGCAGGCCGGCCCGGGCAGCCAGGCGGTTGAGGACTTGGTTCATTCTTCGTCCTGGAAGCGCTCACGGATGACGAGTGCTTCCTCCCAGCGAGCGAGAAAGGCATCCACGCAGACTGGGTCGAAATGGCTGCCCCGGCCTTCCTTGAGGAGATTGACGGACCGCTCCAGATCCCAGGCGGGTTTGTAGGGGCGGGCGGAGGTGAGGGCGTCAAAGACGTCTGCAACGGCAACGATCCGGCCAGCCAGCGGGATCGCTTCGCCAACAAGACCGTTGGGGTAGCCGCTGCCGTCGAATTTTTCGTGGTGGGTGAGGGCGATCTCGGCGGCCATCTGGATCATCGGCGAGGACGAGCCATTGAGGATGTCATGCCCGATGCTGGCGTGCTGGCGCATGACCTCCATTTCTTCGTCGGTGAGGCGGCCGGGCTTGAGCAGAATGTTGTCGGGCGTGCCGACTTTGCCGATGTCGTGCATGGGCGCGGCGGTCAGCAGGCGATCACAGAATTCGCGTTCCAGGCCCAGGTGCTCGGCGATGAGCAGTGAGTAGTGGGCCATGCGCAGGATGTGACCGCCGGTTTCCGGGTCGCGGAACTCGGCGGCCCGGGCCAGGCGTGTGACGGTTTCCCGTTCCCGGGCCACGATCTCTGCGGTTTTGCGGACGACGGCTTCCTGCAGATCATCATTCCAGTTGCGCAGGCGCTTGTGGCTTTCCCGCAGCGACAGCATGGTGCGCACGCGGGGGTCGAATTCATGGCGGTCGATGGGCTTGGTGAGGAAGTCATTGGCGCCGGCCGTCAGGCACTGGTAGCGGACTTCCTTTTCGTGGGCGGCGGTGACCATCAGGATCGGCACGACATCGGCCGAGTGCAGCTTGCGTACGGCGCTGATGAATTCGATGCCGTTGAGGTCGGGCATCATGTAGTCGACGATCACCAGATCGGGCTCGTGGTCGCTGCACCATTGGAGACCTTCCAGCGGTGAGGTGAAGCAAACGATCTCCGTGCCGGCGGGCGTGAGCTTGCGGACCAGCGCCTGGATCAGGGTCAGGTTGATGGGGGTGTCGTCAACAATGGCTATGGCCATGGGGGCTCCGGAGGGGCGGCTGGCGAGAGTCGGCCCTGATGGGCAAATTGGATGGTCAGATTATCGGCTCCCGATCCACGAAGTTGAGTTTCTGTTTGCCGGCGTGAGGGCGTGCCTCAGCGTGCCGCGCGGATCACGCCGGCCATGGTGTTAAAACCTGCATCGTAGAAACCTTGAAGGATCGGCGCGAGGTGTCCCAGCGAAAGGATCAGCACGCCGAAGCCGACCGACAGGGTGATCGGAAAGCCGATGGCGAAGAGGTTCAATTGCGGCGCGGCGCGGGTCAGGATACCCAGGGCGATGTTGGTGATGAGCAGCGCCGTGACTACCGGCAAGGCCATCAGCAGGCCGGACGCAAAGATCGTGCTGCCAAAGCGGACGAGCATCATCCAGCCCTCCTTGTGCAGGGGGGCGTCGGCGATCGGTAGCCACACGAAGCTGGCGGCCAGGGCGTCGAGCATCAGCAGATGCCCGTTGAGGGAGAGAAAGATGAGGGTCGAGAGGAGGGTCAGGAGTTCGCCGACCACGGCAGTCTGGCCGCCGGCAATCGGGTCGAAGAAGGTGGCGAAGGACAGGCCCATCTGCAGGCTGATGAGTTCGCCCATGACGTCGAGTGCGGCAAATACGACCCGCATGGTGAGGCCCATGGCGATGCCGATGATGGTTTGCTGCAAGAGCATCAGCATGCCGTTCCACGAACTCAGCGAAATCGGTGTGGCGGCGGGAAGCGCGGGCACCATGCCGATGGCCACCGCCAGTCCGACCATCAGTTTGATGCGCCTGGGCATGGCGTTGTTGTTGAATACCGGTGCAGAGCCCATCAGTCCGAGGATGCGGGCCAGCGGGTAAGCCATGACGGCAAGCCAGGCGTCGAGCTGGGCGGTGGTGACGGACAGCATGGGGAGCGTCGTCAGCCGATCATCGACGGAATGCTCTCGAAGAGGCGCCGGATGTAGTCGGTCATCATCGTGATCATCCACGGCCCGGCGAGCACCAGGGTGATGAAGGTGGCGATCAGCTTGGGCACGAAGGACAGGGTCTGTTCGTTGATCTGCGTGGCGGCCTGGAAGATGGAGATGATCAGGCCGGTGGTCAGGGCCGCGATGAAGAGGGGCGCGGATACCAGCAGGGTCAGTTCGAGGGCCTGGCGACCGAGGTCGATGACGGTGGTCGGAGTCATGGCAGTTCCTATCCGAAGCTCTGGACGAGGGAGGAAATCAGCAGGTTCCAGCCATCCACGAGCACAAAGAGCATGATCTTGAAGGGCAGCGAGACGATGGCCGGGCTCATCATCATCATGCCCATGGACATCAGCACCGATGCGACCACCATGTCGATGATGAGGAAGGGGATGAAGACGATGAAGCCGATCTGGAAGGCGGTTTTCAGTTCGGAGGTGACGAAGGCGGGGATGACGACACGCATCGGCAGGTCGTCGGCCTTGTCAACCCGCGGTGTCTTGGCCAGCTTGGAGAACAGGTTGAGATCGGGTTCGCGGATCTGCTTGAGCATGAAGGTCTTGACTGGCACGGTGGCCCGGTCGACGGCTTCGTTGAAGGTGATGCGGTTTTCCGACAGGGGCAGCCAGGCCTCGGTGTAAACCTTGTCGGCTACCGGAGACATGATGAAGAAGGTGAGAAACAGCGACAAGCCGACGATCACCTGGTTGGGCGGTGAGGTCTGGGTGCCCATGGCGTGACGGAGCAGCGACATGACGATGATGATCCGCGTGAAGCAGGTCATCATCAGCACCATGGCCGGCAGGAAGCTCAGGGAGGTGAGCAGCAGCAGGGTCTGGATCGACAGGCTGTACTGGGTGCCCCCCCCTCCGGCAGGTGTGCTGGTCAGGGCCGGCAGGGCCTGGGCCAGCACCGGGAGCGGCGCCAGCAGGCACAGGGGAGCAAGGCGGCGGAGAAGAAGCTGCAACGATTTCATCGTGGGCGCCGTTCGAGGGTCTGTTTGAGCCAGCTCTGGAAGTCCTTGCCCCCGGGTTGGGATGACGAGGCGCCAGGTGCGAGGGGCAGCTCGGCGGCATCCAGGGTGAGCAGGTTGGTCACCCGGCCGGGTGCGACGCCGAGGACCAGCACCTTGTCGGCGATTTCCACCAGTACAACCCGCTCGCGCGGGCCGACGGCGGTGGCACCGCGGATGGTCAGCAGGTTGGCGCCCTTGCCACTGCCGGCACCGAGGCGTTTCAGAACGTGCAGGCTGACAAAAAGCAGGCCGATGATGAGTGCCAGTCCGAGAAGCATCTGGAGGACGCTGCCAGTAGCGTCAAAGTTGCCATCCGCAGAGATCGCGGAGCCCGTCAGGAGGAACAGACCGGCAGGGAGTAGCGGAAGGCGCATGGGGCGGCACGGATTGAGCGAGAGTCTGGTTTCAGCATAGCCCGGCAGCGTGCTGCCGTATGGGCCGATAAGATGGGCAAAAGCGGTATTTTTTCATGCTTTGCGGTTTCGCTGATGAACTGGATGGCGTAGTGTCACTCAAATCACGGGTAACGTCCTGGAGGGTGTGATCATGTTGCTGTGGCATCGTGAGATCCAGCCTGAGGCTGGCGCGTCTGAAGGCATTGCGGCGGTTTCGACCGACTCCGCGGCGTATGAGGCCAAGCGCCAGCGGGCGCTGCAGATACTCGGTGAACGCTGGTTGCTGCATCGGGCCAATGCGCCCGACCGGCATCCGCCGCGCTCGGTGCTGTCCAGACCGCGCGGAGAGGCGGCATCGCCTTGAGCTGGATGGTGATGGAGGGAGTGCCGGCCGGGGCGGGCCAGTCAGCTGCGCAGTTTGCGGATGCGCTCGGCGGGCGTGATGATGTCCGTCAGCCGGATGCCGAACTTGTCGTTCACCACCACCACTTCGCCCTGGGCGATCAGGGTGCCGTTGACCAGTACATCCATCGGCTCGCCGGCCAGGCCTTCGAGTTCCACCACCGAGCCGTGGGCCAGCTGCAGCAGGTTGCGGATGGCGATCTTGGTACGTCCCAGTTCCACGGTGAGCAGCACCGGGATGTCCAGGATCATGTCGTAATCGTTGATCGACCCGCTCTTTGTGCCCGCCTGCCCGAAGTCCGGGAACAACTGGCTGGCGGGCTTGGCTTGGTATGGCGATTCTTCTTCGAGGCCGGGCAGCGCCGGATCGGTCAGGCCTTCGGAGGCGGCCTGCTCCTGCATCGCGGCAGCCCAGTCGTCGTCGCTGATCTGGTTCTCGTCGGGGTTGTCGGTTTCTGACATGCTGTGCTCCTAGCCCTTGGGCTGGGGTTCGTCTTCCTGGGCGAGGAAGCGTTCGACCTTCAGGGCGTATTGTCCGCGCTGGATGCCGTAACGGGCTTCCATGAACGGGATGCCGTCCACTTCGGCCTGAATGGTTTCCGGAATGTTGAGGGGGATGACGTCACCGGGTTTCATGTTGACGATGTCCCTGAGCGTGACCTTGGCCGTGCCGAGGCGTGCCACCATCGTGACTTCGGCCGACTGCAATTGCTTGCCCATCATGCTGACCCAGCGGTTGTCCTGGGTGATGTGGTCGCTCTGCATCGTCGAGTAGAGCGTCT
>ERZ724504.408-NODE-408-length-24534-cov-5.387924_pt1 | contig 24534 bp, 23 predicted proteins | sample MGYA00376037_ERZ724504 | MGnify/ENA primary metagenome ERZ724504 (study PRJEB28724, sample SAMN07190888) | wastewater metagenome | isolation source: influent of sewage treatment plant in Hong Hong | place: USA: Christiansburg, Virginia | collected 2016-03-01 ... | reverse complement strand
ACACCAAGGACGCCGCCGGGCGCGGGCCGGCCTGGAACAATTCGCTGTTTGAAGACAACGCCGAATTCGGCCTCGGCATGCGCCTCGCCACCAACCAGTTGGCCGATGCGGCACGTACCCAGTTGCGTGGCCTTGCGCTGGAACTGGGCGACGATGTCGTTTCTGCCCTGCTCAATGCCGATCAAACCAGCGAAGCCGGCATTCACGAACAGCGCGAACGGGTTGCCGCCTTGCTCGCCAAGCTCGGCCATCTTGCGACACCGGCTGCCGCTTCACTGGCCGCCATTGCCGAAACCTTGATCCGGCGCAGTGTGTGGATCATCGGCGGCGATGGCTGGGCTTACGACATCGGCTTTGGCGGCCTCGACCACGTGCTTTCCTCCGGTCAGGACGTCAATATTCTGGTGCTTGATACCGAGGTTTACTCCAACACCGGCGGCCAGAACTCCAAGGCGACGCCGCGTGGTGCTGTCGCCAAGTTTGCGGCGAGCGGGCAGCCGAATCGCAAGAAAGATCTGGCACGCATCGCCATGGATTACGAAAATGTGTTCGTCGCCAAGGTCGCTTACGGCGCCAAGGACACGCATACGCTGAAGGCCTTCATTGATGCCGAAAGCTACCCCGGCGTCTCGATCATCATCGCCTACAGCCCGTGCATTGCGCATGGCGTCGATATGTCGCACAACCATAGTCAGCAGGATCTGGCGGTCAAATCCGGTCACTGGCCACTGTTGCGCTACGACCCGCGTCTGCGCGAGCAGGGCAAGCACCCGATGTCGGTCGATAGCGCCGCACCGAGCATTCCATTCCGTGATTTCGCGCGCAATGAAGCACGCTTCACGGTGCTCGAACGGCAGAACCCGGCAGCCGCCGAGCAGTTCATGGTGCAGGCCGAAAAGGATGCCCGTTTGCGCCATCAGGAATATCTTGAACTCGCCGAAATGGCCGTGCCGGAAGTGGTGATCGCTGAAAAAGACCGGGAAGCCGCTGAACAGAAGGAGGCGCCAAATGCTTGATCTATCCACCAACTATCTCGGCCTGAAGCTCAAGAACCCGCTGGTTCCCTCTTCAACGCCGCTCAGCCGCAACCTTGATCCGGTATTGCACCTCGAAGATGCTGGCGCCGCCGCCATCGTCATGCACTCGCTGTTCGAGGAGGATGTGCGCAACGATGAGAAGATGATTGACCGCTTCCTGGTCAATCCCTCGTCGTTCGGTGAATCGGCCGGTCACTTGCCGTTTGCTAATGACTACCAGAGCAAGCTCGACACCTATCTTGAGCAGATCAGTCTGCTCAAACAGCGCCTGAGCATTCCGGTCGTCGCCAGCCTGAACGGTTCCTCGCTCACTGGCTGGGTCGAACTCGGCAAGGAAATGCAGGAAGCCGGCGCCGATGCGCTGGAACTTAACGCCTGGTTCATGCCCGGAGACCCGCTGGTCAGCGGCGAGGCGCTGGAAGAAAGCTACCTCGCGCTGCTACGTGAGTTGAAAACAGTAGTCAGCATCCCGGTCAGCATGAAGCTTTCGCCTTTCTTTTCGTCTCTGCCAAATTTCGTACAACAGGCCGAACAGGCTGGCGCCGCAGGCGTTTCCCTGTTCAACCGCTTCTTCCAGCCGGATATCGATCTCGCTTCGCTAACCGTGGTTGACCGCGTTCAGCTTTCCTCTTCAGCCGATGTGCTGCTCACCATGCGCTGGATTGCCATCCTGCGCGGTCGTATCAGCCTGACCTTGGCCGCCACTGGTGGTGTGCACAAGGCCGAAGATGCACTGAAAATGCTGCTCGCCGGCGCCGATGTAGTGCACATGGCCAGCGCGCTGTTGCTCAACGGGCCACAAGCCCTGAAAGTGGTGCTCTCCGAGATCAATGAATGGATGGAAACGCACGAATACGAGTCCGTGGCGCAACTTAAAGGCTCAATGAGCCAGCAAAACCTGCCCAACCCAAGCGCCTTCGCACGTGCGGCCTACCTCAATGCGCTGGATTCATTTACGCCACCCGTTGGCGTGCGTTACTAAGTAATCAATTTTTCTCGGCTTTTAGGGCGTTGACCGTAACAGGTAGCCGAGATCAGCGGCAGAGCGGGGTGCTTTGCCGCTGTAGCTTGCTCGATAGGATGAACTATCAACAGCGCGTCAGATTTTCTGATCGTCGGCTCATTATTCATGTCGGTTTTACTACAAATTAGTGAATATTCCGCACCATCGTGGTGCCGTAAAAAATAATTCTAACTACATGATAAAAAAAGAAAATTTGCTCCTATAATCCGCGCGATTTTACAACTCGTGCAGGCTAAAAAATGACAAGTATTTCCCCCGAAAATAGCGCAACCCGTCTTGGCGAAAACCATGGTTATCGTTTCGATGGCGATTTTGTTTATCTCAATGCAGATGTGAATTTTTCCGACGCCGATCTAGATGCAGATCAGGCGTGGTCACTGCAATTGTGGGCCTGCGAAACCGGTTTTGCTGGTGCAGAACTGGCAGGGGTAAAAGTAGCTGAAATGGCGATCCTGCCAATGGCCGGCGGGTTGTTTGCTGAGGCTTGCTGTAACGCGCTGCCACCAGCAGGTTCTGCTGATCAAGTGTTGGCGCTGGCGTTGGTTACTTATACGGCCGACGGCTTGCCGGAGGTACGTGATCTGGCGGTTTATGCTGATCCGCAAAGTTTTTTCCAGCCGCGTTTCGGTGGCAATGTCAGTTGTGCACTGGTTGATGGTGTTGCCGAGCTGAAGATTGACTCGATCTGCAATCCGCGTGCCGAAGACAATTTGAGCGGTACCTTGTCGCTCGAAGTCTGGGCGCTGGATGCACCCTATGCTGGCGGTGGTTGGACGGGTAGCCCGGTGGCGACGGCGATTATTGGCGTGCTGGGTGGCGGTAATGAATGGTCTGATTGCCAGTTCAATGTGCACGCCGCATTGCCGGTTGAAGGGGCTGCACTGACTGTGATGTTGCGTGAATGGACACCGGCTGGTTACGTGACCCGTGATTATCGCAATTTCGCGGCAACGCCGGCCAAGGCCGAAGTCAAAGCAAAGCCGGCGGCCAAGGCCAAGCCAGCGGCCAAGCCGAAAGCTGCCGTTGCTGCGAAGCCAGCCGAAGCTGTCAAGGCACCGGTTGCAGCAGTTAAAAAGCCCGAGGCAAAGGCTGCTGAGGTGCCAGCTAAAAAGGCAGTCGCCACCAAGGAAGTGGCCAAGGCAGTTTCGATCAACAAGGCGAGCGAAGATGAATTGGCGGCCCTCAAAGGTTTGCCGCGTGAAGTGGCGCGTGCCATCATCGCCGGTCGCCCATATGCCGCCGTTGAAGATGTCTGCAAGGCCAAGGGCATGGGCCTCAAGAAGCTGGCCAAGCTGCGCGACCTGCTCGCCCTGTAAGACGGCTTGGTCGCAAGGGCTGGGGATTGTTGCTGGCAATCCCCGCTCTTTTGCAGTAGAGGCTCAGCCTTCCAGTAAAATCGGGGCCATGAGCCAGCCTTCCGACCCCAGCATCCTCTCCCCACTTGGCAAAGCGACCGAGTACCGCGCCAATTACGCCCCCGAACTGCTTTACCCCATTCCTCGCCAGCTGAAGCGCGATGAGTTGGGCATTACGGCCTCTTCGCTCCCCTTTGTCGGTGAGGATATCTGGAACGCTTACGAGCTTTCCTGGCTTAACCCCAAGGGCAAGCCGGTTGTGGCACTGGCCAGCTTTCGCATGCCGGCGACCAGCCCGAATCTGATTGAGTCAAAATCCTTCAAGCTTTACCTGAACTCATTCAACCAGACTTCCTTTGCCGATACAGAAACCATTCAGGAAACGCTGGTCCGCGATCTGTCCGCCGCCGCTGGTGCGACGGTTGGCGCAAAAGTTGAGGTTTTAAGCAGTCGCCCGCAAGCGAAGATCGCTTACCCCTCGGGCATCCTGCTCGATGAACTGGATATCGACTGCGATACCTACCAGCCGGCTCCAAAGCAACTTGTTACGGTCGACGCTGAAAAGGTCGAAGAAATTCTTTACTCGCACTTGCTCAAATCAAATTGTCTGGTCACCGGCCAGCCAGACTGGGCCATGGTCGTTATTCGTTATCGTGGTCGGCCAATTGATCACGCCGGCCTCTTGCGCTACATCGTTTCCTTCCGTGAGCACAACGAATTCCACGAGCAATGTGTCGAGCGCATCTATTGCGATATCACCCGCCAGTGCGCACCCGATGCGCTGTCCGTCTATGCCCGCTATACACGGCGCGGCGGGCTGGATATCAATCCATTCCGCAGCAGCGGTGAATTTGTGTTGCCCGAAAACGTGCGGGAAGTCAGGCAGTAAATGTCATGACCGTGCCGCAAAATGCCGCTGCAAAGCCGGTGTTCATCATCGTTCTCGCGCAGTTGTTTGGTACCTCGTTATGGTTTTCCGCCAACAGTGCCGCAGATGACCTGACACGCAGCTGGGGCATACAGGCGGCTGATCTCGGTACGCTGACCAATGCTGTCCAACTCGGTTTTATCCTGGGTACGCTGGGCTTTGCCATCACTGGTCTGGCTGATCGCTTTGCCGCCAGCCGCATTTTTGCCGTCTGTGCCATATTGGGGGCGCTGGCCAATGCCGCCTTTGCCGGTTTTGCCAGCGATATGAATAGTGGTATCCCCTTGCGTTTCGCCGTTGGCCTTTGTCTGGCCGGCGTTTACCCGCTGGGCATGAAGCTGATTGTGACCTGGGTGCCGGAAAGAGCCGGGGCGGCGTTGGCCTGGCTGGTTGGCATGCTGACGCTGGGTACCGCCTTGCCGCATGGCGTGCGGTGGGTGGGGGGCGGTTTGCCGTGGCAATTGGCAATTGGTGTTTCATCCTTGTTGGCAATGCTGGCTGCCGCACTGATTTTTCGCCTGGGCGACGGTCCAAATCTCAAGCGTCGACATGATGCACCACCGTTACGCCTTGGGCGCGTTATTCACACCTTTTCAATTCCAGCTTTTCGAGCATCGGCGCTCGGCTATTTTGGCCATCAATGGGAGCTATATGCCTTCTGGACGCTGGTGCCATCGCTGGTCATCCTGGCCGGTTTGGCTGAGCCGGGTAGTGCCAGTTTGTCTGGCCTGTCATTTGCGATAGTTGGCATTGGTGCCCTCGGCTGCATTGCTGGTGGGCGCTGGAGCCGGCACATTGGCAGTGCGCGCGTGGCTGCGACAGCCTTGGCACTTTCTGCCACTTGCTGTGCGATTTATCCCTTGATTGTCAGCTTTCCAACATGGCTGCGCTTGCTATTGCTTTGCCTTTGGGGATTCTCTGTGGTGGCTGATTCGCCGCATTTTTCGGCACTTTCAGCGCGCGCTTGCCCACCGGAAATCGTCGGCAGTGCGCTAGCATTCCAGAATGCACTCGGCTTTGCCATCACCATGTTCTCAATCCAGTTGAGCACACGCTGGGTCGGCAGTTGGGGCAACGAAATTGCCTGGTTACTGCTTCCTGGCCCGCTGCTTGGTCTGCTGGGCTTGTTGCCGCTTTGGCGTCGCCCGGCAGGAAATCAGCTTTAGCGTTTAGCGTGCCCAGAGTTCAAGCGGGGCGGCGCTAAACGTGCGACGTATTTCTTCACGAACCTGATTTGCAGTCAGTGGGATCTTGAATGAAATGGCGTGGGCGAACTTCTGGCCGGCCAAGCGATAAAACCACGTGCGGCGATGTACGATCATGATGAACTCCTTCGTGAGAGCGACTACTTGTTGATTTGTTGCTACACACGAAGTTATGAGCAAGAGTCAAGCCAGATAGTTCCATCAGACCGGTATCCCGGCTGCAAACAGTTACTGCGGTGGGTGATGAATTGCCACTTCTTCACGTTCCCACTGCGACACGGTATCGGAAACCAGTCTGGCTTTTTCGTGGGTGTCGGGTGCGTGATGGTGAGTTTCCTGATACTCGTCCAGTGCTTCGTGGATTGCTTCAGCTTTGGATTGGGCGTGAGTATGGGGCATGGTGTTGGCCTTTCTTGTTGCTTGGCCGGATGGCCTAAGAAAAATGGTTGTTGTTGAAAATTGCTGCTATGCAACAACCAAAGTCTAGGCTTGTGTTATAGGATTTTCAATATATGAGCTAAAAAATTAATGCATTGCACCATTTTTAAAAACGATGAATGTAAGCAGTGATTCGAGCGCAGGCAGGAGTGCTTCTATTCGTCATCACTGGTGTCGCCGAGCGCCTGCTCCAGCCGCTGATCCGGATTGGCGAAGAAGCAATCAAGTGCATCCTTCAGATTCTCAATTGCTTCGTCTTTAGTGAGTCCATCAGTTGCAATGTCGAGTTCAATGCAGCGTGCGATGAACAGGTCATCTTCTTCATCGACGGTGTAGGTGAGTTGTTTGGGCATAAATTGAGGGATCTGGGTTAATGGCAGGCTAAATGGAAAAAAGCCCCTGTATTCAGGGGCTTTTTTCAGTATCTTGGCGGAGCAGGCGGGATTCGAACCCGCGGTAGGGGATTACCCTACACACGCTTTCCAGGCGTGCGACTTAAACCACTCATCCACCGCTCCAAGAGGCGCGCATTGTAGCAGAGGCAGGCCATTCTTCAAAGTAACTTTCGCATCCAGGCCAATGCGATCCAGAGAGTAAACAGGAGCAGAAAGCAGGCTATGCCGACAATCGCGCTCGATGTTTTGGCCGGGAGCAGTTGTCCGGCAAGTTGTTGCGGTCGACGCGTGATTAAGGCGAAAAATTGGTAGATCGGGTTTTTATCGCGATTTTGTCCAGCCAGCAGATAGAGCAGCGCTTGGCCGAGCAGACAGAGACCGAGCATTTCAATAATTGAGCGCAATGCGCTCATGCAAAAAATCAGGATTTCGTGCATCTACTCGTCGTCGATGCCATATTCCGCATCAAGTTGGTGCATGCGGCGGTTGTATATCCAGATCAGCAGCAGAAAGATCAATAGCGAACCTTGCGCGGCCATGTAAAAGCCGAGCGGGAAGCTGAGGAATTGCCACTGATTGAGCCAGGGCGAGAACCAGCTCAAAACGAAGGTGATAAATACCCAGATAACGAGCAGTACCAGTGTCAGGCGTCGGGTTTTTTTCCAGTAGACATCAGTCAGTTTCATGACTGGTCCCGCCCAGGTGTTCGACGGATGCGTTCGAGGAAGTCCTTGGTTTCATTTCCGGGGGGAGCGGTGAATATACTGACGAGCAGCACGGTAATGAATCCACTGGCAACGCCAAATACCCCTGCCGAGGTAGATTGGACATGAAACCACGGCGCCATGCGGATACCGGACATGGCCAGCCAGGGAATGCTGTCGAATTCGACGCGAACAATGTAATAAACGGCGACCAATGTACCGATCACCATGCCGGCTAGTGCGCCTTTGTAATTTGCACGGTTCCAGAAAATACCAAGGACCAGCGCCGGGAAAAACGCTGAGGCAGCAATCGAGAAAGCCCAGGCGACCATCAACAGAATGGTGCCAGGTCTTTCGGCGGCAACGATAGCGGCGAGAACGGCGACAACGAGGAGCAGTGATTTTGAGATAACCAAGCGGAACTGGGTGGATGCCTGGGGACGAAAAATACGGTAGTAAACGTCGTGTGACAGCGCACCGGTGATGGTCAGCAGCAATCCATCGGCGGTTGAAAGGGCAGCAGCCAGAGCGCCGGCGGCAACCAGGCCAGAAACCACGTAAGGCATGCCGGCTATTTCCGGCGTGGCGAGAACGATAACATCCGGATTAAGGGAAAGCTCGGCCAGTTGCAGGATGCCGTCGTGGTTGATGTCTTCAATGCTGACCAGTCCGACTTTACTCCATGCCGCAACCCAGCCTGGCAGTTCGCCAATCGGTATTTCAACAAGATGTGAAAGAACCTCGTGTTTGGCAAACACGGCGTAAGCCGGCGCAGTCATATAAAGCATGAGGATGAACAGTAGCGACCAGAATACCGAGTCGCGTGCCTCGCGAACGGTTGGGGTTGTGTAGTAACGCATCAGCAAATGTGGAAGAGAGGCGGTGCCGACTGTCAGGCAGAAAATCAGGGCCAGGAAATTGATCTGCTGGGCCAGTTTTTCATCCGGGTCATTCGCCGGGAAAGCTTCGGCGTGATGAATTGGTGGTCTTGCCCGTTCGACAGCGGCAAACATGGCGGTTTCCCAACGCGCCTTGGCTTGCTCGGGGTCGTGTGGTAATTCCCGGCGCAGCCGTTCGAGCGCGACGATGTCCTTCATTTGGGCATCGCTGGCTTTGAGTTTGTTGATGTCGATGGATAACTGCTCGCGCTCCTGGTTCAGCGAGTTGGGCAGTTGCATGATTTTCTGGGCGTAGAGATCAGCGCGTTCGCGATAGAGTTGCCTTACCTGTTCTTCGGCAGGCTCCTTAAAAATATTTTCTTCCAGGCGCTGCACTTCGTTCAAGACCTGCCCATAGACGATTTGCGGTACTGGGTTGCCCGTGACTGACCAGGAAAGAATCGCGACCGGGGTGATGTAGGCGACGATCAGTACAAGATATTGTGCGACCTGAGTCCAGGTGACGGCACGCATGCCGCCCAAAAAGGAACAGACGAGTATGCCGGCGAGGCCGACAAAAACGCCGATCTCAAATTGCAGGCTGACAAAGCGGCTAGTGATAACACCGACGCCGTAAATCTGCGCCACGACGTACACGAATGAGGAAAGGATGGCTGCACCAACCGCAACCAGCCGAATCGCGTTGCCGCCATAACGAGCGCCGAGGAAGTCGGGGATGGTGTATTCGCCAAAGCGCCGCAGATAGGGAGCGAGCAGTAGGGCAACGAGAACAAAACCACCGGTCCAGCCGATGACGTAAGCCAAACCCTGAAAACCGGATAGATAAAGCGTGCCAGCGAGGCCGATGAAGGAGGCTGCGCTCATCCAGTCGGCACCGGTTGCCATGCCGTTGAAAAAAGCAGGGATGCGCCGGCCGGCAACGTAATACTCCGAGACATCGGAGGTGCGGCTCATGATGCCGATCGCGGCATACATGAAGATAGTGAAGAAGAGAAAGGAGTAGCCGATCCAGCGCGGCGGCATCCCGTGGTCTTCGAGCACCGCCAACACGGCTACAAAAGCGAGAAACGACCCCGTGTAGATGAGGTAGTAACGCTGTATCCGTGTGAGCGATGCCAAAGTGACCCGCGATCAGTGAGTGCGGCGCAACAGACTGCTGGCTTTGGATTCCTCGACCAATTTGGCTGCGGTATCGATTTCCTTATTGGTGGCACGAACCAGCAGGCGCTGCATCAGGCGAGCGAGAACCAGCGCGTTGGCCATCGAGTCACGTCTTCCTTCGGCGGCCATGCCAAAGGCTTCAAGCCAGTGATCGAGCGGCTGAAGCAATTGCGCCTTGTCGTCGAACAAGGAAGGAAGTAGCCAGGCGAGATCGATGCAATCTGGCTGGAAATCCAGACCAAGGCGCTCTTTGAAGGCTCGTTGCAAAAAGGCGCCAACAAAAGGCCAGTGATAAGAAACCAGCGGCGCTTTGGCGGTGAATTGCAAAAAGGCCATCAATTGGCGGTCAACCGTAACACTCTCGTTTTCCATGCCGGAAAAGTCGAGCGAAACAACATCATTCGGCAAAATGCAGCCACCCTGAGTCAAGGCGATTGCGGTAATGCCGAGCAGGTCGTCTTCATTTGGCTTGAAACCCGACGTGGTCAGATCGATGACGACATAGCGCGTGTGGTAATGGGCATCAGCCAGGTTAGGTGCGGGCAAGTTGCGCCAATCGGCCAGTGCTTGCTGAAGGTCAGCAGGCAAGTCGGCTGCTGCCGAGTTGCCGCGTGAGAAGATTTTTTTGAGACCGAACACCTTAGTTCACCTGATAGTCGAGTTTGAGGCGGGTCTGGATCTTGCGTGCCTGACGGAAGGACTCCTTGAGAATGCGGCGATCCAGTTCGTTAAGTTTGTCCGGATTGATCAGGTTGTTGCCCTGAACGCCCGGCTCACCTTCGAGGTACTGGTGTTGCAGACGCAATAGCTGAATGAAATCGAGGCCTTCAAGCACAGCATTGATTTCATCCTCACGGATATTGAGTCGCTTGGCGGAGATGCGCAGACGTTGTACCGAGTTGGTGTTGTGCACGCCACTGGCCAGTGCGTAGATGCGGGCGACATCGACGAAAATACGCGAGCCATATTTCTTGAGGTCGATTTTGCCTGGCTGGCCTGGTTCGAGATCGGTCAGGAAGTCGCGAATCTTGCCCAGCGGTGGTTCAACATCGAGTGCATTCTTGGCCATGGCACGAAGGAACATCGGGCTCGACTGGGTTTGCTGCAGGAGGTGACGGCGCATGGCTTCGGCCAGATCGTGCTTGCCGAACAGCGGACGGAAGTCGAAGAAGATGGTGGCGTTGAGCAGGGCATCCGGATGCGGTTGGCGTATCCACTGACTAAACTGGTTTTTCCATTCGTCGAGCGACAAACACCATTGCGGGTTGCTGGCCATAATGTTGCCTTTACACAGCGGGAAGCCGCAGCGGTCGAGGTCTTTGTTGACGTCCAGTGCAAAAGTCAGGAAGCGCTGGCGTAACGGCTCAAGCATGTTTTGATCTTCGCAGATGAAAACGATGCCGTTGTCCTGGTCGGTGCTGAATGTTTGTTCGTCACGGCCTTCTGATCCAAAAGCCAGCCAGGCCCACTCGATGCCATCGAAGTTGTGCTTGTCGAGATTGAGCTGAATAACGCGGCGGGTAATCGCATCGTTAAGCGCCGAGATGAACTGGGTCAGTTGCTCGGCGCCAATGCCTTGAGCCAGCATGTTGAACGACAACTGGCGAACGTCGGTGACCGACTGGAGCAGGGCGTCGACATTGACGGCCTCTTCGATTGTCTGACGAATCTGGCGCAGGCCAACGCGTTGCAGGGCGAAAAGGTCGCGCTCGGAAACCACGCCGGTCAGGCGGCCCTCGGCATCGCTGACCAGAATGTGACGGATGCCGTGCGTTGCCATGGCCAGCATGGCGTCGTAGGCGGTGGCCTGTTCTTCTAGGATGAACAGCGTGGTGGACATGGCTTCACTGATCGGTGCCGTGTGTGGCAGATCGGCCAGCAATACCCGATCAAGCAAATCCGAGCGGGTGAACATGCCGACCGGTTTTCTATCTTCGCTGGTTACGACCAAAGAGCCGACCTTGGCTTGCGACATGGTTTCCATTGCGGCGCGAACTGGCGTGTCTGGCGTGACAGTAATCGGTGTGCGCGAGCCGATGCCGGAGAGCGGTGAATTTAGCGTTTGTTGATCGCTGGCGCGTTGGGCGAATTGTTGTTGCAACTGCTGGCGCGACTGGTTAAGCAGGCTGGCGATGTATTGCGTGCAAAAGAGGGAAAACTCCGGGCTGGTCGTCATCAGCACCATGAAGTCTTCGGCCGGCAATTGGTAACAGAAGGTATCTTCGACCGCGAGATAATGGTTGGTCGATGGACGGCCGGCGGTGACAGCACCGATCGGGAAGCTCTCACCAGCACTCAGGCTGAGAATCGAATATTCGGTGACGGTGACTTCGCCGGCCTGGCGGGCTTGCACCTTGCCGGATTCAATCAAGTAAAAGTAGCGGACATTGCCAGATTCCGGCCCGACAATAGTGCTACCCGCCGGGTAAAAGGCAATTTGTGATTTCTGCGCAAAATCCAGCAATGCATCGCTGGTCATCTTGTTGAAAGGCGCGTGTTTCTTAAGAAAATTGATGGTCGCTCCCGCCATCCTGGTACGCCCTTCCTGGCGCAATGCTTGTTCAGTTTGAGCAATGGATTGGTCTACTGTAGTCACGACAACCTCATGTTTTCTTTAAAGTGAGTAGTTTAACTTGAGGCGCTGTTGTAAGCGTCTCGCTTGCTTGAGTGATTCTCTTAAAATTGCCTTGTCGACGTCATGGAGCAGGGCCATCCGTATGCCATGACTGCCGTCGCCACCGGCAGCTATTTCTGATAGCTGGTGGTTTAGGCGCAAGCGCAAAATATGTGCAAAAGCAGCGTCGACCGCAGCAATCTCATCAGTTTGCAAACCCGAAGCCTGCCCGGCTTCACGCAGACGTTCGGCGGTATTGACTGAGCGCGACCCGCTGGCCAGAGCGAAAATTCGTGCGGCATCGACAAAAATTCGGCTGCCATATTTTTTGAGGTCGATACCGTCGCCGCTCTTGCCGCCATCGCTAACTTCGCCCAGAAAACTAAGTGGCACCATGGCCTGAATTGCATTTGCTGCCATCAAGTGAAGAAATGCCGGGGTGACGCTGGTCATTGAAAGCAGTAGCGTGCGTAGCGATTCGGCGAGAGCGAAATCGCCGTAGAGCGGACGCAGGTCGAAGAAAATACTGGCGTTGAGTAGTGCAGTTGGCTCGGGACGGCGTACCCAGTCGATAAACTGGCTTTTCCATTCGTCGTGAGCGAGACACCAAGCCGGGTTGCCAGCCATGATTTGCCCGGAACACAACTTGAAGCCGCAGTCAGCCAAATGCTGATTCACCTGCTGGGCAAAGGGCAAAAAAATCTCGCGTAACGCATCGGCTTCCTGGCGGTCGGCCGCACTGAAAATCAGGCCATTATCCTGGTCGGTGACAAATGTTTGTTCATGGCGCCCCTCTGAGCCGAGCGCCAGCCAGCACCAGGGAACGGGAGGCAAGCGATGCTGTCGCGCGGTGAGTTCAATAATGCGTGCGGTCAACCGGTCGTTGAGGCCGGAAATTATGCGCGTCGTCGATTCCCCGCTCAGGCCGCTGGTTGCAAGTTGATGAGAAAAATCACTCAACTGGCGGGCGAGGGCTGGTGCCGCTTGCAGATCCGACAGAGCACTTAATGCAGATTCAGTGCTCGCCAGTTTTTTGCAGGGGAAAGCAATTTCGGTTGAAAAGGGCAACTTAGTACTTTATTCGGGCGAAATAGGTTTTTTCGGAAGCTTCAAGCGCCTGGCGGACGGTCATGATGCCCTTTTCTTCAAGCAGGGGAATCAGCTTGAGGAACACTGCCGCAGTGGCCAGTGCGTCTTCCAGTGCGTTGTGTCGGCTGCCGATCTGTATACCCAAGCGTTCTAGGATGACGTCGAGCTTGTGCGACTCCTGATTGGGATGGACGACTGCCGAGAGCAGCAGGGTATCGAGAACCGGCTGGCTGAACTTGATACCGGTACGTTCTTCCTTGAGTTGCAGGAAGCGCATGTCGAAGGCGGCGTTGTGAGCAATCAGCACCGTATCTTCACAAAATTCGTGGAAGGCCGGCAGCACGACATCAATATTCGGTTGGCCGCGAACCATGTCTTCAGTAATGCCGTGAATCGGGATCGATTCCGGTTTCAGCGGGCGCTCCGGATCAACCAACTGGTTAAACACTTCCTGTCGCAGCAGGCGATTGTTGACGATACGGGCGGCGCCGACCTGGATGATTTCGTCGCCATTTGACGGTTCCAGACCGGTCGTTTCGGTGTCGAAAACGGTGTACGTCAAATCGCTCAACTTGCGGTCAAGGTCGATGGACTTGTCTTCAAAATTGAATAAATCGAAGTCGTAATACTCGGGGCGATTGGCGCCCCGGGCGCGCTCATCCTGCTCCTGAGCGACTTCCGGTGTCGCCACCGGCAGCACGAAGCGGAAGAAGGCGCGGTGTGCTGCCTTTTCGCGCTGGTACCAGATTTCGCCACCGTGCCGGTCAATGACATCGCGCAGGCTGAGCGGTGAATTCTCTCCACCTACCTGCATGGTTTCCATTTCCCATGTATAAAAAGTCTCGGAAGACATTGCCGCACCGGCCCAGATCAGGTCGAGGTAAGCCAACTTGCCTTCCGAGCTGAGGCGGAAACGCAATTCACGTGGCTCGTAATGATCTTGCAGTTTGGAGGCGAGGAAGACCAGGGCAAAAACCAGAGAGAAGCTGTCGGCTTTGACCCATAGTGTGTCGTCCAGCTCCTCCATCTTGATCGGCAGCTTCAGCTTGTCCTCGATGCGGCGTTGGGCTGCCGCAATGACGTCGATACCGAGAATATCCTCAAGCGGCCAGCGTGTTTTCATCGAATCGGAAAACTCGGCCATCGTCTGATCAAGACGCTGGCTCATGCGGGCGGCTTCGTCATCAACGACACGGACAAAGCGCTCGCGCAATTCGGCTTCCATATCCGGATAGTCGATCAGGTTGGTTACTGCGGCACGGATACTGCCCAGTGAGGAACGACTGCCTTCGGTCATTGAGTGCATGGCCTGGTCGCGGCGCGCTTCCTGCTCCATGCTGCGCGTGATGTTTTCGACCGTCAGCACGTAGCCGGACATGGCCTTCGTTTCGTCTCCGGCAGCAGAAAGAACCGGCACCATCTGGGCGCGTAGCAACTGGCCGCTGCGTGTCGTGGTGATGAAATTGGACATCGCCGTTTTGCCGCTGTTCAGGCGCTGGCTGATGACTTCCTGTGCATGCTGAACCTGATTCTTTTCGAGAATGGAGAATATCGAACGACCCAGGCCAATCAGTGCGCCGCCGGAAACCGAGGTTGGGCCTTGCGCCAGTGCCTTGAATTGCAGGCGGGCGCGGTTGTTATAAAGGAGGATGCGGCCATCGAGATTGCAGACGACAACGGCTTGCGCCAGTTCCGACATCAGCGCGGCGAGACGATTTTTTTCTTCTTCAACCGACGCTTTGGCACGGGATATCTGGGCGTCGACATCATCCATCAATTCGTCACGCTGCTGCGCCAGATCGTTGGCGGCGCGCGCCAGTTGCTGCACTTCTGGCGGGCCTTCCGGCGAAACCCGGAAGTTACGGTTGGCGCTGAGCATCATGCGCAGGGTTTCAGCCATGCGCAGCAAGCCTTCAACGTATTGTTTGAAAAGTTTATGCAGGACCAGAACACCAAGGACGAAGCCAAACACCGTCATCATCGTGCCGACCGGCAGGCGAGAGAGCAGCAACTCGGTGAGCAAGTTGCGCTCGGCTTCTTTCATGTCGAGCCAGACGAGCAGGGAAGTAACAACAAATGGCCCGGTCATAAGCAAACCGAGCACAACGACAGCGAGCGCGAAACGGTGTTTGGCCTTCATGGCATTATTTCCAGAACGGATTTTGGAATGGATTTTCGGCCTGTTTTGGCCGTTGACCGTAACTGATGGGTTTAGGCTACCCCAAGCATCGATTTCACCTTGGCCACCAGTTCCTTGGTTGAAAATGGTTTGGTGACATAGGCGTCAGCGCCGATGGCAAGACCTTTGGCGACTTCGGTATCGCGACCCTTGGCGGTCAGCATGACGATCTGCAAATTGGCATTGGCCGGGTCGGCACGTAGCGCTTCGCAGACTTCAAAGCCGGATTTTTTCGGCATCATGACGTCAAGCAGCATCAGGTCCGGGCCAAAACTGGCGACTTTGGCCAGTGCTTCTTCGCCATCGGTAGCGACAGCAATTTCGAAACCTTCTTTTTTCATCAGGAATTCGAGGGAAATGACGATGTTGGGTTCGTCATCAACAATCAGAATCTTATGGGCCATGCTTTTTGTCTCCCTACTGTTGTTCTTCCGGCCCCGGCAAGGGTACCGTGAATACGAAGTTTGCTCCGGCTCCGGGCTCACTTTCAACCCAGAGATTACCACCAAAATATTCAACAATCTGCCGGCTGATCGGCAGTCCGAGTCCAGTCCCTTGCGGCTTGTCGGTCATGGTGTTTCCACCCTGACGGAATTTTTCAAAAATGACAGTGCATTCATCCGCCGTCAAGCCCGGTCCGTTATCGGCAACCTCAATCCTTACCCGCTCATCATCGGCGCTTAGCCTGACATGAACCTTGCCAATTTCGCCTGAGACAAATTTAACGGCATTGGAAAGCAAATTGATCATGACCTGAGTTAGGCGGTCGCGGTCGGCCATTACCAGCGGACAAGTCTCAGGCAATTCACTGGTCAGCAAGACTCCTTTTTCGCGGAACAGTTGCCCCAGCGAATCCATGCTTTCACGTACCACGTCGCGGGCGTCGACTTCGCTGGTCGTCCATTCGGCGCGTCCGGATTCGAGCTTTGCCATGTCGAGAATCTGGTTGATCAGTCGGGTCAGGCGTTCAGTCTCGCTGACGATGATGCCGAGAAAGCGCTTGCGGTCGGCGAGTTCCAGTTTGGGATCTTCATGCAGCATTTCCGATAACGCACGAATTGAGGTCAGTGGTGTGCGCAATTCGTGGGTGACTGTCGAGATGAAATCGTCTTTCATCTTGTCCAGTTCGCGTAGTCGCTCATTGACTGCACGCAACTCGGTTGTGGCTGCTTCAAGCTCCAATGACTTGGCTTCAAGTTCGCGGCTATAAGCACGGACCTGGGTCGCTTCATCGAGAATGTCGAGTACTTCCTCCAGGCCGATTTCTTCTTCCTGCGCCACCGAGGCGACCATCACCCGGGCGCTGGCTGAACCAATCGCGCCTGCCAGCTGGGCTTCAGCAAAATGGACCAGCTCAGCATCTGCCGGCAGCTTTCGCCAGTCTGTTGTACCGCGTTCGCTGGCAAATATGCTGAGTTGCTGCTGGGCACGGGCCGGGCCGAGGAAACGTTCGAGTAGATTGACCAGTTCTTCCATCGAGGCCCGGCCGCGCCAAATACGCGTACCGGTTTCCTGGGCCGAATGCCGGAAGATATCGACGAAGCGTTCAGCTTGTCCGGCTTCGACAGCATCTGGCCGTGAATTCAGCGAAACAATGATGTACAGCCCGAGATTGATCAGCAGGCTCCACCATAGGCTATGTGAAATTTCATCCAGCCCGCTCAAACCAAAAAGGGCCTGTGCCTTGAGCCAAGTGATGCCGAATAAGCCTTGTTCGACGAAACCGTTGCCGATCCAGCCTGAACGGGCAAACGAAGGCAGCAGCAGGGTGTAAACCCAGATGGAAAAACCGCCCAACAAGCCAGCGATTGCCCCGGCCCGTGTCCCCTGTTTCCAATACATGCCGCCGAACATGGCCGGGGCAAACTGGGCGACGGCCGCAAATGAAATCAGGCCGATACCGACTAGGGCATAGGCTTCGCCAGCGGCACGGAAATAGATGTAGCCCAGTAAAAGAATCAAGGCAATTGCGGCTCGCCGGATACCGATCAGCAGACGGGATAGATCCCTGCTCTCCCCCAAATGTGAAGAGCGAAGCAGCCATGGCATGACCAGATCGTTGCAAACCATGGTCGACAGGGCAATCGTTTCGACGATCACCATGCCGGTGGCGGCCGACAAGCCTCCAATGAAAACAAGTAGAGCCAATGCTTCAGCACCGCGAGCGAGTGGCAGAGTCAGGACAAAAGTGTCGGCATTGAAGGGCTGGCCCTGGGTATGGAGCAAACCACCCAGGGCCAGCGGCAGAACGAAAATATTGATCAGCAATAGATAGAGAGGGAAGAGCCAGACGGCGCGCTTGAGGTGTGATTCATTGACGTTTTCAACGACGATGATCTGAAACTGACGTGGTAGAAAGATGATGGCGAGACCGGAGAGCAGAATCATTGCGGTCCACGTCCCGGCGCGCATCGAATCCAGTTGCAGCAGGCGCCCTAGTTCGGGGCTGGCAGTGGCACGCTGAAAGAGGTCGCCAAGACCGCCGTACATGCCATAAGTGACAAACAGACCGACGGCAAGAAAAGCCAGCAGTTTGACGACGGATTCGAAAGCGACGGCTGCCACCATGCCTTCGTGACGCTCGGTCGCGTCAAGGTGGCGGGTGCCGAAAAGAATGGTGAATAGCGCCAGCAAGCCGGCAATCAGAAAGGTTGAATCAAGCCACCAGGGTAAATTGGTATCAGCATCAAGCAATAGCACATCGAGGCTGGCTGATACGGCTTTCAATTGCAGAGCGATGTAAGGAACAACACCGATGACTGCAATGATCGTGACCAACCCGGCCAGAAACTGACTCTTGCCGTAACGTGAGGCAATGAAGTCGGCAATTGATGTGATGCGGTGAACCTTACTGATGCGGATCATTTTCAGGATGACACCGGTCATCAACAACATCAGCGTTGGGCCGATATAGATCGTCAGGAAAGAAAGCCCACCCGAAGTGGCGCGGCCGACGCTGCCGTAAAAAGTCCATGACGTGCAATATACGGCCAGCGACAGGGCGTAAACGTTGGCGGAGATAATTGATTTGCCGGCATCGGCACGCGCATCGCCATAGCGTGCGACAGCGAATAAAACGCCCAGATAGGCTGTCGACAGGAGCAGGATGAACCAGCCGGATAGCACTTATTTTTCCTTGCGTTCGGTTACCCAGGCGGCGAGTGCAATGAGACTGCTCCAGACGCCAAAGAGGTAGAGGTAGGGCGCAGGCAAACCAAGCCATTCACCGGTTGGCAGACTAAGTAGCGGGTAGGTGAGCAGCGGAATGCCAAGTAAACCAAGGGCCGTCAGTCTTTGCCGGGTCGGGCTGGCTTGTTTCATTATTTGCAGCTGGAAAATAAAACGGCCAGCACGCTTAGCGTGCCGGCCGTTGGCTTGCAGTCAAACTGACCTACATTTGAGGCTACCTTTTGGGCAACCATTGTCCCCTCCTTGCCTTTATTTGGTAGGGGTAACGTGGCAAGCGCGCTACCCCTTGTTTGGCCTACGGCCTTGATCAGCCCTTGAGCTGTTCAAGGATGGCCGGGTTTTCCAGCGTAGATGTGTCTTGCGTCAGTTCCTCGCCCTTGGCCAGACCGCGCAACAGACGACGCATGATCTTGCCCGAACGGGTCTTCGGCAGGTTGTCACCGAAACGGATGTCTTTCGGCTTGGCAATCGGACCGATCTCTTTGCCCACCCAGTCAGACAGTTCCTTGATGATGCGCTTGGCATCGTCACCAGTCGGGCGCTGACCCTTCAACACAACGAAGGCAACGATGGCTTCACCGGTCAGGTCATCCGGACGGCCAACAACAGCAGCTTCGGCAACCATCGGGTTGGCAACCAGTGCGGATTCGATTTCCATCGTACCCATACGGTGGCCGGAAACGTTCAGCACATCATCGATACGACCGGTGATGGTGAAGTAGCCTGTGTCTTTGTCGCGGATCGCGCCGTCGCCTGCCAGGTAGTATTTGCCCTGGAAGTCTTGCGGATAGTAAGACTTGACGAAACGGTCATCGTCTTGCCAAATCGTCCGAATCATGGACGGCCACGGCTTCTTGCAAACCAGGATACCGCCTTGGCCCCACGGCAGATCAGCACCGGTCTCATCGACCACGGCGAACTGGATACCCGGGAAGGGCAGGGTGCATGAACCCGGAACCAGTGGGGTTGCGCCCGGCAACGGGGTGATCATGTGGCCGCCGGTCTCGGTCTGCCAGAAGGTATCGACGATCGGGCAACGGCTGCCGCCAACATTTTCGTAGTACCACGTCCAGGCTGCCGGGTTGATCGGCTCGCCAACAGAACCCAGGATACGCAGCGAAGACAGGTCGTAGGCTTTCGGATGGACAGCCGGGTTATTGTCGGAGGACTTGATCAACGAACGGATAGCGGTCGGTGCGGTGTAGAAAATGGAGACCTTGTGGTCCTGAATCATCTTCCAGAAACGGCCGGCATCCGGGTAGGTCGGAACGCCTTCGAAGACCACTTCGGTCGCGCCGCAAGCCAATGGGCCGTAGGTGATGTAGGTGTGACCGGTAACCCAGCCGATGTCGGCCGTACACCAGAAGACGTCCATCGGTTTGATGTCGAAGGTCCACTTCATGGTCATGATGGCGTGCAGCAGGTAGCCGCCGGTGGAGTGCTGAACACCCTTCGGCTTGCCGGTGGAACCCGAGGTATAAAGCAGGAACAGCGGATGTTCAGCTTCAACCCATTCCGGTTCGCAAACGTCGGACTGATTGGCAACTGCATCGTGCAGCCAGGTGTCGCGACCAGCCTGCATATTGACTTCGCCGCCAGTGCGCTTGAAGACGATAACGTTCTTGACAGCCTCGCAACCACCCATGGCGAAAGCTTCGTCAGCGATTGGCTTGAGCGGGATGGCCTTGCCACCACGGTACTGACCGTCAGAGGTGATCAGGGCAACAGCGCCAGCGTCATGCATACGGTCACGCAGTGACTGGGCAGAGAAACCACCGAAAACGATTGAGTGGATTGCACCGAGGCGGGCACAGGCCTGCATGGCGCAGATGCCTTCAATGGTCATCGGCATGTAAATAACGACGCGATCACCCTTCTTGATGCCCATGCCGCGCAGGGCATTGGCAAATTTGCAAACCTTGGTGAGCATCTCTTTGTAGGTAACCTTGGTTACTTCGCCATTGTCGGCTTCAAAGATGATGGCAACTTTATCGCCGAGACCGGCTTCGACGTTACGGTCAAGGCAGTTGTAGGAAACATTCAGCTTGCCATCGGCAAACCATTTGAAAAACGGAGCGTTGGATTCATCAAGTGACTGGGTAAACGGCTGCTTCCAGGTGATGAATTCACGGGCGCGCTTGGCCCAGAATTCCGGATAATCGGCATCCGCTTCCGCGCACAGCGCCCGGTAGGCGTCCATCCCCGAAACCGCCGCGTTCTTGACCATTTCGTCAGACGGATAAATTAGCTGCACGGACTCATTCGACATATTCTTCTCCTCTGCGGTACTACGCAATTTATGTTGAAACAACCGATGGAACTCCAAGCCTGAGCCTGGAGTGTTTAAAGCCGCGCAAGCTGGAGATATGAAAGCTCCCCTCGCCAGCGTTGAGGCGGCATTAGACGGTGATAATCTTACAAACCGCTTACGAAAGCACGCTGCGGCGCAGCAATTTTGCATATTCTGGAAGCGCGGCAGTGGCGTGATAAACTTTCATTCCCCCAACGAACCCGCATTGCAGATGAGCTCCCCCATAAAGTCTCTTGAAACGTTTATCTTCGCCAGCCGCTGGATACAGGCGCCGCTTTATCTTGGTTTGATTGTTGCGCAGGTGGTTTATTGCTACCTGTTCATGATCGAATTGAGCCATCTGGTCATCAACGCTTTCTCGACGACTCATGTCAGCGAAGCCGATGTGATGCTGGTCGTTCTTGGCTTGATCGATGTGGTGATGATTGCCAATTTGTTGGTCATGGTGATTATTGGCGGTTATGAAACCTTTGTATCCCGCCTTGATCTGGAAAACCACCCGGATCAACCTGAGTGGCTGTCGCACGTCAATGCCGGTGTTCTCAAGATCAAGTTATCGACTGCCATCATCGGTATTTCGTCGATTCACCTGCTGAAAAGCTTCATCAATGCTGGCAATCTATCCCAGCACACATTGATGTGGCAGGTCGTTATTCACGTTGTATTTCTCCTTTCCGCAATGGCTATGGCTTATGTCGATAAGACCATGACCCAGACCCTCGCACTTCAACATCAAAAACACCACTGACCCGGAGTTCTGCATGACCGCCATCAAACAAGAAGATCTGATCCAGTCCGTTGCCGATGCTTTCCAGTACATCAGCTACTACCACCCGCTCGATTACATCAAGGCACTCGGTGAAGCCTATGACCGCGAGGAAAGCCCCGCCGCCAAGGACGCCATCGCCCAGATACTGACCAACTCGCGCATGTCCGCAGAAGGCCATCGCCCGATCTGCCAGGACACCGGCATCGGCATGGTCTTCATCAAGGTTGGTATGCAGGTTACCTGGCCGGATGCGACGATGAGCATCCAGCAGATGATCGACGAAGGCGTCCGTCGAGCCTACGGCAACCCGGACAATCCGCTACGCGCCTCGGTGCTGGCCGACCCTGCCGGTGCCCGCAAAAACACCAAGGACAACACCCCGGCTGTCGTCCATTTCGAAATAGTCCCCGGCCATCACGTTGAAGTGATCTGTGCCGCCAAGGGCGGCGGTTCGGAAGCCAAGTCCAAGTTCGCCATGCTTAATCCGTCCGACGATCTGGTCGACTGGGTCCTGAAGAAGATACCGGAAATGGGTGCCGGCTGGTGCCCGCCCGGCATCATCGGCATAGGCATCGGCGGCACACCGGAAAAAGCCATGCTGCTGGCCAAGGAGTCGATTATGGCCCCGGTCGACATCCACGAGCTGAAGGCAAAAGCGGCCACCGGCGCCAAGCTGACCCGCCCGGAAGAACTGCGCCTCGAATTGATGGAAAAGATCAACGCCCTCGGCGTCGGCGCCCAAGGCCTGGGTGGCCTGACTACCGTGCTTGACGTGAAAGTGCTGGATTACCCCTGTCACGCCGCCAACCTGCCGGTTGCGCTGGTGCCGAACTGCGCCGCGACCCGCCACTGCCATTTCCATCTGGATGGTTCTGGTCCGGCCAAACTCGAAGTGCCGAAGCTGGAAGACTGGCCGGCGGTTACCTGGACACCGGATCTCAAGTCGGCAACCCGCGTCGATCTCAACAACCTGACCAAGGAAGAGGTCGCTTCCTGGAAGATCGGCCAAAAGCTGCTCCTCAACGGCAAGATGCTGACCGGCCGCGATGCTGCCCATAAGCGCATTTCCGACATGCTGGCCAAAGGCGAAAAGCTGCCGGTCGACTTCACCAACCGGGTTATTTATTACGTCGGCCCGGTTGATCCGGTGCGTGACGAAGTCGTCGGCCCGGCCGGCCCAACCACCGGCACCCGCATGGACAAGTTCACACGCATGATGCTCGAACAGACCGGCCTGATCTCGATGATCGGCAAGTCTGAACGCGGCCCGGTTGCCATCGAAGCCATCAAGGACAACAAATCGGCTTACCTGATGGCTGTCGGTGGTGCTGCCTATCTGGTGGCCAAGGCGATCAAAACGGCCAAGGTCGTTGGCTTCGCCGATTTGGGTATGGAAGCGATCTACGAGTTCGATGTCGAGAACATGCCGGTGACGGTCGCGGTCGATTCTTCTGGAACCAGTGTCCATGACACCGGGCCGCAGGAATGGAAGATCAAGATCAGCCAGAAATCGACCAAGTCGTAATAATTGAAGGCAGACCCTTACCTGACGCTCGGCGTTGATCGGGATGTTTCCCGCGCCGAGCTGAAGCGCGTTTTTCGTCGTCTGGCCATGGCCTGGCATCCGGATCGTAATGACGATCCGCAGGCTACGGCACGCTTCACTGAAATCCGTGCGGCCTATGAGGCTTTATTGGAGCCGGAAGAGGAAGAAATTTCCGCTGACGATATGGGGCCGGAAGATGACGCGCCGCCCGATCAACCGCCGTCCAGCGAGCCGGAGCGATCGGCCGATATTCGTCTGAATCTGGAAATTACGCTGGCCGAGGCTTGGGCTGGCTGTCATAAAACCCTGCACTATGCACGCGGTAAAGATTGTCCGACTTGTGCCGGCAGCGGTGAGCATGGCATCACGCGCACCCGTTTCTGCGGTGCTTGTCATGGCAGCGGGCGGATCCGCGATAAAAAGCACGGTTTGGTAAGTTGCCCGGATTGTGCCGGGCGCGGCTTTTTCAGCGAACGTATTTGTCCGGATTGCGGCGGCAGTGGTCGCGAATTTGCCGATGTCAGCCTGAAGATCAAGGTGCCGGCGGGGATGTTGCCGGGCGATGATTTGCGTCTGGCTGGGCAAGGTGAGCCGGGCGGCAAACACGTTAAGTCCGGCGACCTGTTTTTGACCATTGTGATTCATGCTGACCCGGTATTGGTCTTGCGTGGCCGCGATATTTGCCTGGAAATGCCGGTCAATGCTTTTGCGCTGATTGCCGGAAGTGAGATTGAAATTCCCTTGCCACTGGGCAATACGCATATTCAGCTTGAACCCGGCACAGCGCAGGTTCGTGAGTTGCATCTTGCCAAAAAAGGCTATCCAGGGCGTGGCAAAGCGAAGGCCGGTGATCTCATCATTACGCTACGGCCGGTTTTTCCGTCAAAACTGAGTGCCAAGCAGCGCAAGACACTGCAACAACTGGTCAAGGAAATTGATGGTGATGATGCTTTGCCCGAAGTGTCCGCCTGGTGGCGAAAGCTCAAGGTTGAGGATTCGGCTGAAAATTGAAACGGCGGGCGACGTCGTTTTGAGCTATGGCTTGCACCGGCAGGCCGCGCCAGGTGATGTTGGCGACTGTTTCGCCGGCCATAATTTTTAGCCAGTTTTCCTCGTCGACCGCGCCCTGAAAGAAGTCCCCTTGGGGGGTAATACTTTCGTTTTGCCGGCATTCATCGAGGAATGCGGGTAAATCGCGGTCATCAAGCAGGCCGATGCCGAGTTCCGTACTAATCAAGGCGCTGCCTTCCTGATCGAGGAAGCAGGCAGTTATGTTTTCGCAGGGTTGGCCGGTGTGCGAATGCAAACCTTTTGCGTTAAAACGAAAAACCCACGGCGTATAAGCCAGCGCAACAAAAACCCGCTGCGGGCCGTTCTGCACAAACCAGCAACCGCGATCATCGACCCCGTATTGCCGGTTGAGCAGGGCCACAAAGCCGTGGTGCAGGACGCGCTCTCCCTGCAATCGCCAGTCGCCCCGCCGGTCGAGCGACAGCCAGTCGTAACAGGCGGGGACGTTGGGCCACTTGGCGATGGCAGAGAGATCGACCGTCATCAGTCTTCGTAGGCCGATATCGGCGGACAGGCGCAGTTCAGGTTACGGTCGCCATACACATCGTCGATGCGATTGACGCTTGGCCAGAACTTGTTGGCAGCCACCCAGGGTAGCGGGAAGACGGCCTGCTGGCGGC
>ERZ724504.407-NODE-407-length-24540-cov-11.387380_pt1 | contig 24540 bp, 23 predicted proteins | sample MGYA00376037_ERZ724504 | MGnify/ENA primary metagenome ERZ724504 (study PRJEB28724, sample SAMN07190888) | wastewater metagenome | isolation source: influent of sewage treatment plant in Hong Hong | place: USA: Christiansburg, Virginia | collected 2016-03-01 ... | reverse complement strand
CCAGGACCGCCACGTCCGCTATGCGGCTTAAGACTTCTCAGGGCCGGATCAATAAGGTAGACGACACCGCCACCGTGGGCGGCAAGGAACTCAAGCTCAACGGCGCTGGCATGCGGGCCATTGTGTTTATCAAGTTCTACGCCATCGGCTTGTACCTTCCCGAGAAAAAATCCACCCCGGCCGAGGTGCAGGCCGAGGCGGGTCCCCGGCGCGTTTCGCTGACCATTCAGCGCGAAATCAACAGCGAGGAGTTCGGCCAGTTGTTCATCACGTCAATGAACAAGAACTCCTCCAAAGAAGAAAAGGCCAAAGTCGTCAACCAGACGGTGAAGTTTGGCGAGATGTTTGCCAGCCTGGACAAAGTCGTCAAAGGCGACATCATCACCCTCGACTGGATCCCCGGAACCGGCACCGTCAGCACGCTCAACGGCAAGAAAATCGGTGAAACCCTACCTGGAATCGACTTTTACAACGCCGTGCTGCGCATTTGGCTGGGCGAGAGTCCCGCCCAGGAAAGCGTGAAGAAGGAGCTGCTGGGCGGCTAGCAAATTGCGCCACCGGGCCGCTGCCAGCTCCCGGCGAACGGCTTCGGCATCCCTGGCCGGCTGGTGCGTTCTTCACCAGCACGGGCAGGCGCTGGTAGCCGACGTGCGCGAGACTGCGGCCGGAGCCCCATCTCACGACACTCGCCGATGCGGGGCTGACGGTGTAGCGCAACACCGCGCGCCCGAGCATGCCAGAGCGCGTCCGAGCGGGCTGCGCTGCTTGCGCTGGAGCGGCAGATTTATGGCCTCGCGACATTTGGCAACTGCTGCGGCCGTTGCGGTGTTGCGGCCATTGGGTGCAGATTTGGCAGAGCGCACTTCTGGGCGCCGCTGCTGCGCGCAAGCCTGGCGCTACGGTGCACGGTGCGATGGCCCAGCCAGCACATGAACATCTTGAAAAAAATGCCAGCCAGCGCTTATCCAGCGTTCGTCTATAGCTACATTTCTGATAGTGGCTGCTGCATCTGCGAATCGGGAAAGGCCAACGGGTATCGATTTGATCAGATCAGACCCGCACAGCCAGAGCCAAGCCGAATCATCAAGGTGGTTTTCTAAACGCAGGAAAACTGCGCAAATCAAAAAACATCGAAAACAATCTTCACTGAATCAGAAATACAGTGCTCAACCTGAAGCGCTGTTATCCAGTATCACGGATGATCATTGACTCGTATCAATTTCTTCCGGGGAGTCTTTCCGCGCTCGGTTTCATCCACGCCCCTTCTTAGGAGACTCATCCATGAACACGATCTACCCCGCCGAGCCATTCAAGATCAAGGTGGTAGAACCCATCGCCATGACCACGCGCGAAGAGCGCGCGCAGTACCTCAAGGAGGCCGGGTACAACACCTTTTTGCTGAACTCAGCGCAGTGCTACATCGACCTGCTGACCGACAGCGGCACCACCGCGATGAGCGACAACCAATGGGCCGGCATGATGCTCGGCGACGAGGCCTACGCCGGCAGTCGCAACTTCATCCACCTGCAACAGGTGGTGCGCGAGTACTACGGCTTCAAGCACATCATCCCCACGCACCAGGGACGCGGCGCCGAGAATCTGCTCTCGCGCCTGTGCATCAAACCGGGCGACTACGTGCCGGGCAACATGTACTTCACCACCACGCGCGCACACCAGGAATTGAACGGCGCGCAGTTTGTGGACATCATCATTGACGAGGCGCATGACTCCCAAATCAACCTGCCGTTCAAAGGCAACGTTGATATCAAAAAACTGCAAAAACTCATCGACGATGTGGGCGCAGACCGCATCCCCTACGTCTGCGTGGCCGTCACGGTGAATTTGGCCGGTGGTCAGCCAGTGAGCATGGCAAACCTGCGCGAGGTGAAAGAACTGTGCGCGCAGCATGGCATCCAGGTGATGTTCGACGCGACGCGCTGCGTGGAAAACGCCTATTTCATCAAGGAGCGCGAGGCCGCTTACGCACACAAAACCATCCGCGAAATTCTCAAGGAAATGATGGGCTACTCCGACGGCTGCACCATGAGCGGCAAGAAGGACTGCCTGGTCAACATCGGCGGCTTTCTGTGCATGAACGACGATGACCTCTATCAGCGCGCCTGCGAATTGGTGGTGCTGTTCGAGGGCATGCCCAGCTACGGTGGCTTGGCTGGGCGCGACATGGAAGCCATGGCGCGCGGCATCGAGGAATCGGTCGACTACCACTACATCCACCACCGCATCAGCCAGTGCCGCTACCTGGCCGACCAGCTCGTTGCGGCGGGCATTCCCATCGTGCTGCCCGTGGGAGGTCATGCGGTGTTTCTGGATGCGCGCAAGTTCCTCGAACACATTCCGCAAGAGCAGTTTCCCGCGCAAACGCTGGCTGCACATTTGTACCTGGAAAGCGGTGTGCGCAGCATGGAGCGCGGCATCGTCTCAGCCGGGCGCAACAAGGAAACGGGCGAGCACTACCGGCCCAAGCTGGAGCTGGTGCGCCTGACCCTTCCGCGCCGCGTCTACACCTACGCCCACCTCGACGTCGTGGCGCAGGCCTGCAAAGACCTGTACCAGCACCGCAGCGAACTCCAGGGTATGCAGATGGTGTACGAACCCAAGTTCTTGCGCTTCTTCACGGCACGCTTCGAGCCTGTTACGCAGAAGACGGTTGCAAAGTCGCCGGCTGCACCCAAGGTTGCCGCGCTGGAAACCGCATGACGCTGGGTCTTTCGCTGCTGCGCGCGCTTAAGAACCATGGCGCGCAGGAAATCTTCGGCATTCCTGGAGATTTCATTCTGCCGCTGTTTCAGCAGATGGAAGAGAGCAAGATTCTGCCGCTCATCACCCTGAGCCATGAGCCAGGCCTGGGCTTTGCCGCTGACGCTGCCGTGCGCATGCACGGTGGCATCGGCGTGGCTGCGGTGACTTACGGCGCGGGGGCGCTCAATATGGTCAACGCCGTGGCCAGCGCCTACGCCGAGCGCTCTCCGCTGGTGATCGTTGCGGGCTGCCCCGGCGCAGTCGAGTCGCATGCCGGACTGCTCTTGCACCACCAGGTGCGGCATGTGGATTCGCAGTGGCGCATCTTTCAGGAGATCACCTGCGACCAGGTGCGCCTGTCCGACCCGGCGACCGCGCCAGCAGACATTGCCCGCGTGCTGCGCAGTTGCCGCGAGTTCTCGCAGCCGGTGCTGATTGAAGTGCCGCGCGACATCACGCTTGCGCCCATGGCCGAGGTGCCGGTGCTGGGAGACAGCCCTTTCAGCCAGGATGCCGTGCAGGAATGTGCAGCGGAATGGCTCGCGCGCATTCGGGCAGCCCGCCAGCCGGTGCTGGTGCTGGACGTCGAAGTGCGCCGCTTTGGCATTGAGGCGCAGGTAGCCGAACTCGCGCGCCGCCTGCAACTGCCCGTGCTAACCACCTTCATGGGGCGTGGCCTGCTGGCGGGCGATGAACTGCGTCGCGGCGTGCAACTGCACGGTACCTACCTGGGTGTGGCGGGCGACGCGCAGACCACCGCGCTGCTCGACGAATCAGACCTCCCCATCCTGCTGGGCGCCATCCTGTCGGATGTGAATTTTGGCGTCAGCGCAGAGCGCATGGACTTTCGCCGCGCCCTCATTGCGGCCCACCGAGAGGTGCGAGTCGGTCACCACATTTACCAGAACATTCCACTCGCCGCCCTGGTGAAAGCGCTGCTCGACAGCGTGCCCGAGGCTGTGCCCCATGCCGTGCCAGCGCTGCCTAACCAGCCCGCCCCGCCCACTGGTTTGGTGGCGGACGACACGCCGCTATGCGCGGGTGATTTGAGCCGCGCACTTAACGACCGCATCCTGGCGCATGGGCCCATGCCCATCGTCTCCGACATGGGCGACTGCCTGTTTGCCGCCATGGAGCTTCTGCCCACGCTGCTGGTGGCCCCCGGCTACTACGCCACGATGGGTTTTGGTGTGCCCGCAGGCATCGGTGTGCAGGTGGCGACCGGCGAGCGCAGCCTTATTTTGGTGGGCGACGGCGCCTTCCAGATGACGGGCTGGGAGATAGGCAACTGCCCACGTCTGGGGCTCGACCCCATCGTCATCGTCCTCAACAACCAGAGCTGGGAAATGATTCGCGCCTTTCAGACCGAATCGCAGTGCGCTGCGCTGGGCGACTGGCGCTTTGCCGACCTGGCCAATGTGCTGGGCGGGCGCGGCCACCGTGTGACCACACGCAAGGAATTCAAAATAGCGCTCGACGCTGCCTTTGCAGAGCGTGGGCGCTTCCAGTTGATTGAATTCATGGTGCCGCCCGGCGACAGCACGCCTACGCTGCAGCGGTTCTCGGAAGGCATCCGCGCGCTGCGGGCGCGGGCGGCGGTGGCGTAAAGCGCAGAGAGAGTTGTGTTCGGCCTGTTCCAAAGAAGCGGCTTGCGCAACAAAGTGCACAACTTCGCATATTGCGGCGAATGCAGGACGCAAGGGTCGAGGCGCTCGCCGCTACTCGGAAGCTGCAGAGTGAGAAATCGCGGTGAAGGTTAGCGTGGCGAGGGCCGCGCCTGACCATATCACTGCCCAAAGGTGCGCTGGTGGCCACCACAGCGTCAGCAGAGAAAACAAGAGCGCCAGTCCAGATACGAAAGCCAGCGCACTCCAAACAAGCACACGCAATGCGCGAGCAGCCGTAGCTTGTGGCTTCCAGCGCTGCAGAGCCAGTGCTGCCAAGAACATCAGAAAATTGCCGAAATCGGAAGACATTTGGTTGCCTTTGTTTTTGCGCGTTGCTTCATATGGGCCAAGGCTAGCCATATGGGGCGTAACGCACGATACCGCGTCCAGGCATTGTTCGGTGTCGAAGCATTTTACGTGGGCACATTGTTGCACGCCGATGTCTTCTCACACCACCCGATTCCACTCCAGTGCTCGTGAGCGCCAGTGCGCATCAATCGTCTGCGTGAAGTCCGCCCGCACCAATTTTGCGCGGTTCTCCAGCCAGTCGGCGTTCTCGCGGCGCACCACGATGCCCTCCAGGTGGCCCTGGCGGAACTGGCTGTCGTGGGCGTGGACCCAGTCGCGCAACTGGTCCAGCGTGACCTCGCCCTCGTACAAGCGCGGAACGGGGGTGAAACCGATGTCGGCGGCCCAGGCGTTGCGGCGCGGGGTGCTCCAGAAGCGCTGCTCGCGGCGGTCGTAGACGTCGAACAGCATCCACCAGTCGGGCAGGGTGGCGTAGTCGAGCGAGTGGCGCGCGGCGCACCATTCGCCAAAGGCGACGAGGTGCGGGCCCAGCGCGTCAAACAGCTTGTCTTCGTGCGCAGCCAGCCACGGTCCGAGGCGGGCGAACTGGCCGTGGAAGGGCTGGGGCAGGTACTGCCCACGATTTTGCGCGCGCAGCACGCCGTCGGGCGAGACCGAGAAACCCAAGTTGGCGCCGTCGAGCTTTTCCTCCAGCACCACGGGGCCCGAGAGGATGTCATCGGCCTCGGCGCTGGAGAGCACCTTGTCGTCGCGCGGCTCGCCGGTGGCCAGCCAGGCAATGTGGGGGGTGTGGGGGAAGCGGAAGAAATCTTCGGACATAGGGCTCTTATTTTGCGCGTCGGATGCGCGGGTGTTTCACGTGCCAGCGCGCCTGCAACCAGTCGGGCAGCAGGTTTTCCACCTCCAGCCCCACGGCGCTCAAAGCCTGCTGGCAGTCGATCCAGTCGGTGTCGGCGGCGTTGGTGATCTGGCAGGCGTGGCCTGCGTCCAGCGCAGCCAGGGCGGCGGCCACCATTTTGCGGTCGGCCAGGTCGGTTACCGCCTCGGCCAGCTCGGGCGGCAGCACGGCGTTGCCATCCTTGTCGAGCAGCACATCGACCCACACCACTTCGCCGCGGTCCATCTTGTGCATCATGGCCAGCCAGCCGTAGTCTTGGTCGGTGAGCTTGTGCTGGTATTCCCCGCAGACATGCCAGTCCACGTCGAGCACAGCGTGGCGCGTGGGGTCGGCTTCAAAGGCTTCGAGCCAGTCGAACACCTGTTGTCGCAGCACCGCTTCTTCTATTGGGGTGGCGTCGGCGCGAAAGCGCGAGCCGTCGTCCGCCGCGCTGGCGACGATGAGCACATTGGTGTCTACCAGGCGGGCCTGCATCGCTTCCGCCTCAATCACTGGTGGCTTCCCTTAGACGCTGTGCGCGCGCCCGGGCCTGTTCGCGCGCCTCGCCCATGGCATCGCCAAAAAAGTGCGGCGGCCAGTTGCGCACGGCGCCGAACTCGTCCACATCCAGCGGCACCAGCACCGCATCGGCGCCTTGGCGTTCGACAAACAGCATCTGGCATTGCTGGGTGCTGGTCTTGCGCTGCGCCATCAGCGTCTGCATGCGGCGAAACAGGTGCTCGGAATGCGTCTCGACGATGAACTGCACCTGGCGCTGCTGGCTAACTTGCGAGAACATTTCCGCGAGTACAGCCTGGGCGAGAGGGTGCAGGTGGATTTCGGGTTCCTCCACCAGCACCGTGCTGCCGGGCGGCGCCCAGAAGGCCATGGCGAGCACTGGCAGCACCTGGGCGACGCCCACGCCCACGTCGCGCAGGTTGGCGACGACGCCGTCTTTGTGCACCACCACTTCGTAGCGGCTCGATCGCCCCACCTGCCGCACGCCAATCTGGTCGGCCATGCCCATGCGCTGCAGCCAGTGCGATACGCTGGCCAGCGTGGCGCCCTGGGTGTCGGACTTCTGCAGCGCATTGGCCAGCAGCGCCTCGATCACCTGGTTGCCGTCGCTGCCCAGTTCGCCCGGGGCCGACTTGCTCCACACCTGGTCGCGCGCCGGTTGGCGGCGCAGCGGGCCGAGGTACACGATGGCTTCCAGCTCACGGCGCAGCGCCAGGCTCAGGTCTTGCAGGTGCGCGCCGTCGGCGTCCAGCAGCGCCAGCGCCTCGGCAGAGAAGGCAATGGAGCGCTCGGGCGCGTACTGCGGCCCCTTGCCGCGCGGCTGGGTTTCATCATCCACCCACACCGAGTACGCGCCGCGCTCGCGCCGCACCACGCGAAAGCGCCGCGCCACCGTGGACAGGCTCAACTCCTGCACCACCACGGCCCCACTGGCCGTCTGCCCGTAGCTGCAGGCAAAGCGCGCATGGCGCACGCGCTCGCCTTCGGGGCGCTCGAATTCCAGTGCGATTGAAAACTGGCGCGGCGCCGCGACGCCGTGCGACAGCACGGCATCGAAGCCGCCGAAGTGAAAGAAGTCGTTGGCCTCGTCGCCTCCCAGGTTCAGGTGCACCGTGCGGTCGGGCGCGGCGGCCGTTTGCTTGAGCAGCAACAGGCTTTGCAGCAGCGTCGATTTGCCAGACGAGTTGGTGCCCAGAAGCATGGTCACCGGGGCCAGCCGCACGGGCCCACTGTCGCGCCAGGCTTTGAGGTTTTGCAGGTGGAGGAGTTTGATCATGGCAAGAGCATCTTAGGCTGCGCCAGAATTTTGATAAAAAATAGCCCCTAGCGCTTATTCAACAAGCGTTAGTAGCTATTAAATTGATACTTCCGCCCTGTGTACTGGGCCAACACATCGCCGCACTCAGTGGGCCAGAGGATTACTCAAAGTATCTATTCACAAAAAGCAAGTTACCAGGCAAAAAGCAACAAAAGTATTTATTCATACAATGCGCTATGCCCCCAGCCACCCCACGGTCCGAAGCCTTGCTCGCCATCCTGCGCCGCCAGCGCGGTGTGGCCACCAGCGCTGAGCTGGGCGACGGCTTGGGCCTGAGCCAACCCACCGTCTCGCGCGCGCTGGCGCCCCTCATCGCCATCGGCCGAGTCCTCAAAGTCGGCGCCGCCCGCTCGCAGCGCTACCTGCTGCCGCGCGCGGTGCGCGGCGTGGGTACCGAGGTCACCCTCCTGCGCATCAGCGCCCAAGGCGTGCCCGCGCCGTTTGCGCGCATGGTGCCGCTGGCGGGCGGCGGCTTCTGGGTGGATGAAGCCGATGGCGTGAGCGAGCTGCACGACGGCCTGCCCTGGTTCCTGGCCGACATGCGGCCCCAGGGCTTCATGGGCCGCAACTTTGCCCACAGCCACCCTGAACTGCAACTGCCCACCGACCCGCGCCACTGGTCCGACGACGACGCGCTGCGGGCACTGGCCCTGGCCGGCGAAGACCTGCCCGGCAACCTGCTGGTGGGCGAGGCCTCGCGCCAGCGCTTCGACACCCTGGCGCAGCGCCTGGTGCGAGCCGACTCCGCCGCGGACTACCCCGCGCTGGCCCAGGGCGCGCTGCAGGGCACGTTGCCCGGGTCGTCTGCCGGCGGCGAGCAGCCCAAGTTCTGCTGCATCACCCAGGGCCGCAGCGTCATCGTCAAGTTCTCCAGCGCCGGCAACAGCCCTGCAGACCAGCGCACCCGCGACCTGCTGCTGTGCGAGCACCTAGCGCTCCAAGTGCTGGCCGACGCCGGCCTGCCCGCCGCGCGCACCCAGGTCTTCGTGCAAGAAGGCCGCGTATTCCTCGAGTCCGAGCGCTTTGACCGGTACTCGCCGTGGCGCTCCGACAAGGGAGTGGCGAGCGCGCACCCCGGCAGGCTGGGAATGGTTTCGCTGCTGGTCTACGACGCCCAGTACATCGGCGAAATGGACAACTGGGCCGCCACCGCGCTGCGCATGCACGCCCACCAGCCGCCGCTGCTCACCGAAGACGACGCCCGCACCCTGCGCCTGCTCGAAGCCTACGGCCGCCTGATCGGCAACACCGACCGCCACTACGGCAACATCTCGCTTGTGCTGGAGGGCGACGACTGGCGCCTCTCGCCCACCTACGACATGCTGCCCATGCTGTACATGCCGATTGCGGGCGAAGTGGTGGCGCAGGAGTTGGATGTGCGCGGGATGGCGCCTACCGAGGCGACGCGCGAGGTGTGGGACGAGGCGCGGGGGCTGGCGCTGGGGTTCTGGCGGGCTGCAGCGGCGGAGCTGCGGATTTCGGAGGGGTTTCGGGAGATTGCGCGGGGGAACAATGCATCGTTCGCTGCACCTGCTGCGGTTGGCACAGGTCGTCGTCGACAGCCTGAGGTGGGTACTTCGACATAGACGCCACCAAGGGGCGCCGAAGGCTGCCAGCTACGGCCCGGTCTGCAAGTGCGGGCATCTCGGACGCCACCAACGGCGCCTCAACGCACCAACAACACAGCTGCCGCGTTCCTTCGCTTGATGTCGAGGTGCAGACCCTGGGTCTGCAGAGATTGCGCCAGTTGCGCCGTCGACGTAGCGAAATCCTGATCAGTCATCGCCAGCGTCACCATGCCGGCGGGATGCTCAAGGCGTTCGAGGGTGACCATTCCGATCCACAGCGCCACCGGTCGATCGCTTGCCGCCCCAACCTGGTAAGACGTCGGCCAGAAGCGAATCACAAGACGAAGCGACGGATTCAGCTCGCGCTCGAAACTCATCGCTGGCGACTCGCCTCCGTGAAACTTCGCCAGCACCGGGAGTTGCCCGACCGACGTTGACGGCAACAGCCACAAGAGCGTCGTGCGCAGCGTCCATGGCGGCGGTCTGCGCCACCCGCCTGCTTCGAGCGCTTGCACAATCCGATTTGCCGAACCGGCCCATTGCACCGACAGCGGCTCCTCATAGTCACCGTCCACCTCGGTTCGGCGAGCCGGCAGACGCTGCCATCCGTCCAACTGCCAATCGGCCAGGAAGCCCGGGGAAGTGGATGGGCGGGGCGCGTAGCGGGCGACGTCGGATGCATGATGTGTCACAACCACGGCGGTGCCCGCCAGGAGCAGTGCCCCGAATGCGGAGAGCGCCAAGGCGCGAGTCGGCAGGTGCTCTGTACGCGTGTGCTGTAGGTAGGCGATGCTGAGCAGCGCCACCCAGGCCGTGCCGAGGCTCAGGCTGGCGAGCACGTCCGACAGCCAGTGCGCCCCGAGGTACAGACGCGAGAACGCAATGAGCCCGACCAGCCCTGCCGCCAGCAGCGCGATGCCAAATCTGATCCTGGGCCTCTTTCCGCGCGCCAGCAAGAAAGCCAGGAAACCATAGATCACGATGCTTGATGCAGCGTGCCCACTTGGGAATGAGAACTGGTCGACGCCGTCGTACATGGCCATCGGCCGTGCACGTTCCAGTGCCATCTTCAGGACCCAGACCAGCGCCTGAGCGAAACCGACAGCCGTCAACCAATACGCCAGTGTGCGCCAGCAGCGCTTCCATGCGAGCACCGCCGATACCGCAGCGATGACGGCGATCGCAACGATGGCGCTACCGAGTTCGGTGGCGGCGATCATCACTGCGTCGAGATGCCCAGTGCGCAACTTCTGCAGGGCCGTGAACACGACGTGGTCGAACTGCACCAGTGGCTCGCTCGACACCACGTCTTCGAGAATACCAAGGAACATCCAGGCTCCGCCGAGCAACAGCGCGGCCGCAACGAGGAGCCCGAGCGCCTCTGGCCGAGCGGGGTCCAGCAACGACTGGGCGACACGTGGGAGCACACCGGTTCTGGGACGCGCCCACGCCACCAGCCGATCCCGCTGCCGACTCACGGCCGGCCAGGCGCTCCGATGAGCCAGCCGCAGCAACGCGGTGCATAGCCAGGCAACAGCCGCCACCCCTGCCAGCAGGATGAGCAAGCGGGAACTCACCGCACCGGCAAGTTGCAGCGAAGCACCGAAGAGTGCACCCGGAAGCAGGTGCGCTGCCGACCAGGCGATGGCGGACAGCACATTCACCACCGTGAATCGGAGCACCGGCATGTCGGACATGCCGGCGACCACGGGGACGATGGCACGCACAGGCCCGAGGAACCGGCCCAGGAAAACGCTCTTGCCGCCGTGCTGTGCAAAGTACGCCTGCCCGCGCGCGAACAACTCTGGATGGGTACTCAAGGGCCACCAGGCGCGAAGCCTTTCGTGATACCGGCGACCGAGCCAGAAGCTGAAGCCGTCGCCGAGCGTCGCGCCGATCACGGCCACGCCTGCCACCCACCATGGATTGAGGGTCTGAAGGCCGATCAGGATGCCGGCTGCAAAGACCACCGTACTGCCCGGGATAACGGTGCCGATCACGGCCACCGACTCCAACAAGGCCGCGGCGAAAACCACTGCGAGTGCCACAGTGGGGTGCTGCGATAGGAAGACGATCAACGCGTGCACAGGGGAAAGAAGTCAGCGGGCATTAGCGATTGTGGGGCGAACGGTTTCGCCCGCGCGTCGGCCAACGAAAGTCAATGCGGCCGATGAAACGCCATCGGTGCGCCGCCGAACAGACGGCAGCGCAATCTTGGCCTAGCCTGAGTTGCCGAGCTACTTGCGGCGCGAGTTGCGCCCCGAGAGTTTGACACCGGAGGTTTCGATGAAGTCCTTGACAGCGATGGCGACGGGTTCTGTTTGCGCGCTCGCCACGGGTGTGGCGTCCGCGCAGAACGGCACCATGATGAACGGTGGCGGCATGTGGGGCGGCGGCTGGATGGGTGGATATGGTGGCTACTGGGGGCCGATCCTGCTGATCGTCGTGGTCGGCGTGGTCGTTTGGGCCGTCCTGCAAAAGCGCAAATGATCCAGCGGCCTGCGACCCTTGTCGAGGTGCTTGTCAGCAACACGGGAGCGCGCCATGCAGCCGCCTTTGAGCATTTCCTACTTCTCCGATGTGCTTTGCGAATGGGCCTACGCGGCTCAAATCAAGCTTGATGAATTGCAACGCACGTTCGGCGATCAGATTCGTGTCGAGTATCGCTTCCTCCACTTGTTCGGCGATGTCGCCGCGCGCATAGAGACCGGCTGGGCCGACAAGGGTGGTGCTGCGGGCTATTCGCAGCATGTGCAGCAGATGGCAGAGCACTTTGATCACATCGACATTCACCCCGAGATCTGGACCAGGAATGTTCCGCCCACTTCGGTGAGTTGCCAAGGACCGGCAGCTTGTCGAAGGCAGCCCGACCTTCGTGATCAATGAAGGACGCCAGAAGCTCTTTGGCGATGTCGGCTACCGGATCATCGAGGCTAACATCAATGCGTTGCTGGCCGACCCGGGCGACCGGGCCCGCTGGTCTTGATCGGCAGCAAACGAGCCGCAGGCACGGCACACATTCGTTCACCGCACCCGGATTCGGACCAGGTCGGGCTGGACGAATACTCCGCCGAACTTCTGCCGCAGGACAAGGCCGTCAAGGTCAAGGAGGTTCAGGCGCGCGGCGTGTTGGTTGCCATGACGGCCACGGCGCGAACGACGCGCCGGCACTGGCGCAGGCCGATGTCGGCATTGCCATCGGTGCTGGGTCCGACGTGGCGGTGGAAACCGCCGACATCGTTCTGGTGCGCAGCAACCCACAGGATGTCGTGGCCATCGTTGAGTTGTCCCGCGCCACCTATCGCAAGATGATCCAGAACCTCTTCTGGGCCACGGGCTACAACGTCGTTGCCATTCCGCTGGCCGTCGGCACGCTCTACGCCTGGGGCGTGGTGCTGTCGCCGGTCCGGGGCGCGGCACTGATGGCGTCAATGCACGGCTGCTGCGACTGAAGAAGTGATAAGGCGCCATGCCCGGCCGGCTCAGTCATCGACACGGAGGTCAAGCTCTCCAGCGACCGCAAGACACGCGGTGTGTCCGACACCTTCAACCGCCCTGGCGCCGAACTGATGGTGGATGCCGTGCACGAGTCCGGCCTGCTCGCCCACTTCCAGCTGGCGTCCGTCAGCAAGGTGACTTTCCCCAACAGCAACCGGCTCAATCCCACACTGGCACTCGGCTGGCGCGGCGGCAACCCCGAAGGCGTGCACTACGGCGCCGCGGTGGCGCGTGAATGGTTTACCCGCGCCCGTGTCGATGCCCCCACGGGCTTCGATGAGCAGATGAACCCGCTTGGTATGGCCACCACCAACTTCAACACCAGCTATTTGCTGGGCGAATTGGGCTACGGCATCTTCACCGCGCGCTACCTGTACGTGGCCAGCAAGGACTTCCGGGGCCTCAACACCTCCACCGTGTGCGCCGGCTACCTGCCCGCAATGATGGCCGGGGGCGACCCCACCTCGGCGATGAATTGCTATGGCGCAGGGTTCAAGAACTCGCGCGGCACGCAGCTGCTGGATCTGGACGTGGCCTACCCCGTCAACGGCACGACCAAGCTCATCGGGCACCTGGGTTGGCAGTTCGTGCGCAATTTCAACGCCATGAACACCGTGGACTACCGGTTGGGCATCGAGCACACGCACTGGGGCTTTGTCTTTGGCGCCGAAATCGCCGGTGCCAAAGCGCGTGAACGGGAGCTTTTTGTGGCGACCGATAGCAACGGGACCTCGCGCCGCCTTGACCGCACGGCGGTGCTCCTGAGCGTTGCCAAGCGCTTCTGACCGGCGCGACACCGCTGCCGGTCCGGCTCACCGAAGGTTTCGCTGCACGCCTCGAACATGCCGCCCATGCCGCCGCACCCGTCACATCCGCCCCAACATCTGCTGCACCAAAGGGTGCATCACCTTGCGCTCCGTGCTGATGGCGTAGTAGTGCTGCTGCACGCCTTCGCACGCGCCGATGAGCTTGACGTGGCTGCGTTGCAGCAGCTCTTCCTGTGCCGCCAGAGCGGCAGGGAAAATACCCAGTTCTGTACTGCCGAACGTCTCCAGCAAGGCGCTGTCTTCAATCTCACCCACCACCCGTGGACGCAAGCCGTGTTGGCTCAGCCACCGGTCTAGCTGGCCGCGCACGACGGAATGCGTGGTGGGCAGCAGCAGCGGCACCTGCTGCAGCGATGCCGGGAAGCCTTCGTGCGCCACTTGCCACCAGTTGGCAGAGCCGTACCAGCCGATATCCGAGCTGCCCAGTGAGTGGCTGTGCACTTTCAGCTGGCCGTTGATGGGCGCGGGGTGGTCGGTCAGCACCACGTCGAGCTTGTGTAGCACCAAGTCGGCGAGCAAATCGGCCATTTCACCGTCGTCGCACAGCAGGCGCAGGTTGGGCACGGCCAACACCGGCTGCAGCAGGCGCCGCACTTCGAGTTTGGGGAGGCCGTCGGCAATGCCCACCGCCAAGCGCACTGCAGGGGTTTGGGCAGTGGCCAGCACGATTTCGGGCAAAGCCTGGGACAACTGAAAGATTTGTTCAGCCTGCTGCAAGGCCACTTGTCCGGCCTCGGTCAGCGCCAGCCCGCGCCCAGCCGGTTTAAGCAGCTGGCAGCCGAGGTCGCGTTCGAGTTCGCGCACCTGCGTGCTCACGGTTTGCACCGCCATATCCAGCCGCTCGGCCGCGCGCGACATGCTGCCTTCTTTCGCGACGACCCAAAAATAATACAGGTGGCGGTGGTTGAAAGCCAAGCTCATTGTCAGATTTTAAGGAAGTTATGTTCATCGATTGTCTGCTTTTTTCGATGGGCCACTCGCCTTACCTTACGGTGTTCGAACGCGATGGGCCGTTCGCTTTTCACACATCAGGAGATCTTTATGCGCACCCCTTCCTCCACCCGCACCAACGCAGCCGCCGTGATTGCGCTGACCATCGCCTCGCTCGTGGCGCCGTCGTTGGCCCACGCCAAGCGCATGGGCGGCTACAAGCCTGCGCCGTCCAGCTTCAAAAGAGCGCCTGCACCGGCGCCCGTCGCTGCTCCCAGGACGCCGACCGCACCGGCTGCGCCCACTGCTGCAGGGCCAGCGGCCGCTGCGCCCGCGGCAGCCCGCCCCGGACTGGGCGCCACGCTGGGCGCAGCGGCGGTAGGCGGGGTGGTGGGCTCCATGGCTGGCAATGCCATGGCCGGCGGCATGTCGAAGGACAAGGATGCCGCCAAGGCCAAGGAAACTGAGGCAGCGGCAGCAGAAAAGGAAGCACAGGACCTGCAACTCAAGGCCGATGAAGCGAAAGCCAAGGCACAAGCCGCCCGCGCGGCGGCCAAGTAAGCAAGTGCCCATGGGCTTGCTCCATTCCATCCTTCCGAGGTGATTTTATGAACGAAAACATTCAAATCTTTGGCCAGCAGACGGGCGCGGCCCTGAGCGCCGAACGCAACCAAGTTCTGCGCAACACCTACTGGCTGCTGGCACTGTCCATGGTGCCGACGGTGCTTGGTGCCTGGGTCGGCATCGCTACCGGCTTTGCAGGTGCTTTGTCGCCCGGCATTGGCTTGATGCTGTTCCTGGGCGGAGCTTTCGGCTTCATGTTTGCCATCGAGAAGACGAAGGACTCGGCCGCCGGCGTGTTTGTGCTGCTGGCCTTCACCTTCTTCATGGGGCTGATGCTGTCGCGCCTCGTGGGCAGCGTGCTGGGCCGTGCCAATGGTGCGGAGCTGATCATGACGGCGTTTGCCGGCACAGGCGCGATTTTCCTGGGCATGGCGAGCCTGTCGTCGGTCATAAAACGCGACCTGTCCGCCATGGGGAAGTGGCTGTTTGTGGGCGCCTTGTTGATTTTGGTGGCTGGTATTGCCAACTTCTTCCTGCAGTCGAGCGCACTGATGATCACGCTCGCCGTGTTGATGGTGGGCGTTTTCACGGCCTTCATCTTGTACGACTTGAAGCGCGTGCGGGATGGCCACGAGACCAACTACATCACCGCCACTTTGGGCGTGTACTTGAGCCTGTTCAACGTGTTCCAGGCATTGCTGATGCTGTTGGGCATTGGCGGGCGCGACGAATAGCCTTTGGCATGGAGGCGGGCCGGGTCGCACAGACCCGGCCACGACACTGTCGGTGGCTGTTGTCGCCGGTCATTTTTTGACGCTCATTGCGCCGCGTGCCGGCCACTCCCATGGAAATTCTTCTCGACCCCAACGTCTGGATCGCCTTTGCGATGCTGACCGCCCTGGAAATCGTCCTCGGCATCGACAACATCATCTTCATTTCCATCCTGGTCGGACGTCTGCCGCCGGAAGTGCGCGACAAGGCGCGCCGCATCGGGCTAGGCTTTGCCATGGTATCGCGGCTGGCTTTGCTGTTCGCGCTGAGCTGGATCATGGGCCTGACGGCGGATCTGTTCCAAGTCGCGGACATCGGCATCAGCGGCCGTGACCTGGTTTTGCTTTTCGGCGGCCTGTTCCTCCTCTACAAGGCGTCGCATGAGATCTTCGTAGAGGTCGAAGCAAAGGAGGAGAAGGCGCCGCCCCCGTCCGATGCCGCAGCTATGAAGGCCTCGGGAAGTCGATTGTTCTGGGCGGTGATCGGTCAGATTGCCGTCATCGACATCGTGTTTTCGCTGGACTCCGTGATCACCGCCGTGGGCATGGTCGACACCATAGGCGTGATGGTGGCGGCTGTCGTTGTGTCGGTGGGAGTGATGCTGGTGGCGGCCAAGCCGATTGGCGATTTCGTCGATCGCCATGCGTCGGTCAAAGTCTTGGCGCTGGCCTTCCTGGTCATGGTGGGCATGGCGCTCACCGCCGAAGCCTTTGACCAGGAAGTGCCCAAGGCCTACATCTATGCGGCGATGGCTTTCTCGCTTGCCGTGGAGGCTCTCAATATCCGCGCTCGTGCACGGCGAATCCTGAAGGAACAGAAGGTCTGATGAGAGGGCGGATGCCGATGCCGACGCGATGAGCGCGCACCATGCTCACGAGGCGCTTCCACACACCCGCAGCACCTCCCCCCCATAGGCTTCCAGCTTCTTCGCCCCCATGCCGCTGATGCCCTGCAAATCCGCAAGCGTCGCCGGGCAGCGCTCGGCAATCGCCGCGAGCGTGGCGTCGTGGAAGATCACATAGGCGGGCAGGCCGTGTTCGCGGGCCACTTCGGCGCGCCAGGCTTTGAGATTGATGAAGCGCACCTGCGCGGCTTGATCCAGACTGGCGGCCGCCGGGGGCAGGGTGCCGGCGGGGCTGCGGCGGCGTTTGCGTTCGCCGGGCGCGGCGGCCACCGTTTCTCGCAGACGCACCGGCACTTCGCCGCGCAGCACCGAGCGCGAGGCGTCGGTCAGTGCCAAGGTTTCAAAGCTGTGGCCGTTGTCGAGGTGCACCTTCTCCAGGCCTACCGCGCCGGTGGCGACGAGCTGGCGCAGCACGCCGCGCAGTTGCTGCTCTGACAGGTCGGCGCCCAGCCCGAAGGTGCTGAGCTTTTCGTGGCCAAACTGCGCCACTTTCTCGGTGGCTTTGCCGCGCAGCACGTCCATCAAATGGCCGGCGCCAAAGCCAATATGACTGGCTTGTTGCACGCGGTAGATGGTCGACAGCAGTTTGCGCGCGGCATCCGTGGCGTCCCAAACCGCTGGCGGGTTCAAGCAGTTGTCGCAATTGTCGCAAGGCTCGGACGCTTCATCAAAGTACGCCAACAGGCGCACGCGGCGGCAGTCGGTGGCCTCGGCCAGCGCCAGGAGGGCGTCGAGCTTGCCGCGCAGTGCGGCCTTGAATTCGGCGCCGGCCGGGCTCTCGTCGATCATGCGGCGCTGGTTGACGACGTCGTTCAGGCCGTAAGCCATCCAGGCGTCGGCAGGCAAACCATCTCGGCCGGCGCGGCCGGTTTCCTGGTAGTAGCCTTCGATGTTTTTGGGCATGTCCACATGCGCCACAAAGCGCACGTCGGGCTTGTCGATGCCCATGCCAAAGGCAATGGTGGCGACCATGACGATGCCTTCCTCACGCAGGAACCGGTCCTGGTGGTTCTTGCGCACCGCGCCGTCCAGCCCGGCGTGGTACGGCAGCGCGTTGACCCCCGCGCTTGCCAGCGTGCTGGCCAGCTCATCCACCCGCTTGCGCGACTGGCAATAGACCACCCCCGCCTCGCCTGCATGCTCGCGCTCGATGAAGCGCAGCAACTGCGTGGTGACGTCTTTCTTTTCCTCGATGCGGTAGCGGATGTTGGGGCGATCAAAGCTGCTGATGAACAGCCGCGCCTCTTGCAGTTGCAGCCGCTCGACGATGTCTTCGCGCGTGAGCGCATCTGCCGTGGCGGTGAGCGCAATGCGCGGTACGCCGGGAAAGCGCTCGTGCAGCACGGTAAGCGCACGGTATTCGGGCCGGAAGTCGTGGCCCCATTGGCTGACGCAGTGGGCTTCGTCGATGGCGAACAGGCTCAGCTTGCCCTGCGCGTACAGGTCGCCCAGCAGTCCCAGAAAACGCGGTGTGTTCAGGCGCTCGGGCGCGGCGTACAGCAGGGTGATGCCGCCGGTCTGCAGGCGCAGCTCCACGTCTTGCGCCTCGTCGTAGCTGAGGCTGGAGTTCAGGAAGGCGGCATCGACCCCCGCCTCGTGCAGTGCGCCAACTTGGCCGTGCATCAGCGCAATCAACGGCGAGACCACGATGGCCACGCCGCGCTCCTGCTGCTGGCGCACGATGGCGGGCACCTGATAGCACAGGCTTTTGCCGCCGCCCGTGGGCATGAGCACCAGCGCGTCGCCGCCGCCAATCACATGGTCAACGATGGCTTCCTGCGGGCCACGAAAGGCCTCGTAGCCAAAGACTTCTTTCAGTACGGAATGCGCGGCGGACAAAGGATTCGCTCTTTGATTAATAGCTGGTAACGCTTATGGGATAAGCGCTAGAGGCCAATTTGACATAAAAAATTCGGTGCGAACGCCTAGGGCCAGTGCAGAGCGGCGCCCCCGATTATCGACAGGCGGCGACCACCGTCGTTCCTCGATACAAAGCGAAATAAACCGAAACCGCCCCGAGATGACGCGCGGGTGGCCGCCGCGCACCATAGCGTTTCGTTTTACACCCCTATTGAAGAGGACATCATCATGAAACCCGGGATCAAAAGAACCTTGTTCGGCATGCTCGGCGCGACCTTGCTGGTGGGCAGCCTGTCGGCCTGCTCCAGTGGCCACGGCTGGCGCCACGGCCAGATGGACGAGCAAAGCATGACGGAGATGCGCGGCAAGATGCTGGAGCGCGTGGGCAGCAAGCTGGCGCTCGACGCTGCGCAAAAGCAAAAACTGGCACAGCTGGCGGACACCCTGCAGGCCCAGCGCAAGGCTTTCATGGGCGACGCCGCTCAGCCGCGTGAGGCATTTCAAGCCCTGGTGGCAGGCGCCACGTTTGACCGCACCGCAGCGCAAACGCTGGTGGATGCCAAAGTGCGCGCCGTGCAGGCCGGCAGCCCCGAGGTGATTGCCGCCATGGGCGACTTCTACGACAGTTTGAAGCCAGACCAGCAAGCCCAAGTGCGCGAGATGATGAACCAGCGCCGCGGCTGGATGCGCCACCGGGGCTGAGGCCACGCCATGCCTGGCCACCACACCAGTCTGCAGCGCCTGACGCAGGGCCTGCGCGAAGTCGGCCCCGCTTTGTTCCACGGGGTGCCGCAGCCGCACGAGGAGCTGCTGGCCCTCGTCTGGGGCCCGCGCTTTGACCGCGTGCATGCGCTGGGGCTGGCAGCGCACCAGCCTGCGCAGGCGGCGCGCACGCTGAGCGCACTGCTGTCGGCGGCGGATTGTTTTGACACGCTGGCGGCAGACGGGCAGCAGCGGCTGCGCAGGCTGATAGTGCGACACCAACGATTGACAAATCAGGCTTGAGGCGAGAATTCCCGCACCATGCACCGCATTCTGCTCATCGACGACGACGAACAGCTGGGACCACCACTGGCCACGTACTTTCAGCGCTTCGAGCTGGAACTGGTGCAGGCGCTGCGCCCCAGCCAGGGCTTGGCGTTGTTGGCGCAGGGCGGCTTTGATGCCGCCATCCTCGACGTGATGCTGCCCGAGATGGACGGCTTCGAGCTGTGCCGCAGCATTCGGCGCAGCAGCGACATTCCCCTCATCATGCTCACCGCCCGCGGCGAGGTGATGGACCGCGTGGTCGGCCTGGAACTCGGCGCCGACGACTACTTGCCCAAGCCCTTTGAGCCGCGCGAACTCGTCGCCCGCCTGCAGACCGTGCTGCGCCGGATGAAGGCGCCAGCGCCCAACGATGCCCAAGACGGGAAAGGAGTCCAAGTCGTGCTGGCGTTTGACGGCCTGCGCATCGACCCGGCACGCCGCAGCGTGCTGTGCCTGGGGCGCGAAGTGGAGCTGACCGGCACCGAATTCGACCTGCTGCACCTGCTGGCGCGTGAGGCGGGCCGGGTGCTGTGCCGCGACGACATCCTGAACCAGCTGCGCGGCCACGAGGCGGAGTTGTATACCCGCGCGGTGGATATCGTCGTCAGCCGCTTGCGCAAAAAGCTCGAACCGCTGGACGCGATCAAAACGCTGCGAAACGCCGGTTACACCCTGGCACTGCGCCCGGTACCCACATGAGGCGAAAGTTGAAGGTCCGGCATGCGGCCCGGGCACCCTGGCACCGCCGCGCGCGCCAGGCCGTGCACCGTTCACTGCGCGTGCGCCTGGTGCTGGTGTTTGTGGTGCTGGCGCTGGCCATGGCCGTCACCTTCATCGCCGGCGTCCAGAAAGCCGTGGCCGTGGGCTGGCGCGAGGCGGCCCGCCCGCTGCTGGTGGATTACGTGGACCACCTGACGCAGGAAATTGGCAGCCCGCCCAACATCGCGCGGGCTCAGGCCATTACTGCGCGCCTGCCGATATCGCTGCGCATCTCCGGCCCCACGGTGAACTGGCATTCACAACCGGAATCCCCCCGCCCCGGCTGGGTGCGTGACCCGGCCTGGCGCCACGGTCAGAGCCAGGATGGCGGAGAAAACCTGCTGGTGCGCACCACAGCCGACGGCCACCGGCTGGAGTTTGGCCTCGCAGTGCAAGCCTGGCAGCACCGCCCGCGTATCGCCTGGATCACGCTCGCGGCCCTGCTGCTGCTCACTGCGCTGGCCTACATATATGTGCGCCGCCTGCTGCGGCCGCTGGACGATATCCGCGCAGGCGCCCAGCGTTTTGGCGCCGGCGTGTTCGACCAATCCATCCCCGTGCGCTGCGCCCGCAAGCCCGACGAGCTGGGGCAATTAGCCGCCACCATCAACACCATGGGGAGCGACATCCACCAGATGCTCGACGCCAAGCGCGCCCTGCTACTCGCCATGAGCCACGAACTGCGCAGCCCGCTGACGCGCGCCCGCCTGAACGCCGAACTGCTACCCGAAACCCCCGCAGTGGATCCCCAGCGCCAGGCCTTGCTGCGCGACCTGGGCGAAATGGCACGATTGATCACCGACCTGTTGGAAAGCGAGCGCCTCGCCGGCAGCCACGCTGGCTTGCCCCACGCCACCTTGCACCGCGAAAGTGTGGACCTGGTCGCCCTGGCGCGCGAGGTGGTGGCCGAACTGGGCAACCGCCACGCCGGCGCGGCCGCCATTGCCATCCACGTGCCGCCAGGTCTGCCCACGATGGCGCTCGATCGTGCACGCGTGCGCTTGCTGCTGCGCAACCTCCTGGACAACGCACTGCGTCACACGCCCCCCTTCGCGCAAAACCCCGGCGAGGGCGCAGCGCCGCCACCCGAATTGCACATGGAGCTGCAGGACGACCACTTGGAGATTGAAGTGCGCGACCACGGCCCCGGCGTGCCGCCCGAGCACCTGGCGCAGCTCGCGCAAGCCTTCTACCGCCCCGACAGCGCCCGCCAGCGCTCCACCGGCGGTGTCGGCCTGGGCCTGTACCTGTGCCGCCTGGTGGCAGAGGCGCACGGCGGGCGGCTGGAGCTGCGCAATGCCGCGCCGGGGCTGGCGGTGCGGGTCGTGCTCCCGGTGCAGGCAACGGAGCCCGCAGCGGCTGAGAAAGCCCAGGGGTCGCAAGACGATAGCGATTGAGTGGCTCATTTCACGGGCATTGACTCGCATCGACCGCCGGGAACAGAATCGCAAAACCGCAAGGACACCATGAACACCCGGCGACCAAGAAATGAACGCGAGGGGGCTCAGACGCGCGCGCTGGCTCACGCGCCCTTGCCTGCCTTGCCATGGTGGCGCTGGCTGCTGTTCCTGGGCAGCGGTGTGGCGATCTTCAGCGCCATCTACAGGGGAATCGGCGGCACGGTTCCCGTGCATTTCATGCACCTCGCTTCTTGGCGCGAGGCGGGCGACCTCGGCAATTTGGGCATTGCCGGTGTTTTCAGCGGGCTGACGGTCGCGCTGATCAAGCTGTTCATTGATCCCGTTTTTTTGGGTATTGCACAGCGCAAGTCCGCACTGCGCATCGCCCAAGATTTGGCGATCTCCGTTGCGCAAACGGCGGCTGGCGTGGCGGCAGAGGGGCTGCTGAACGCTGCGGCCAGCGCAGCATCGTCCGGCGGCGATTCCGCTTCCTCCGGCGGTGTCGCCAGTGGCGGCGGAGGAGACTTCAGCGGCGGTGGTGCGTCGGGCCGGTTCTGATGCCGTCGCGCCGTTGATGACAGGCCGCTTGCCCTGTTCAGCAGGGTGCACGCACCGCGCACCTGACGCGTAGGTGAGGGCAAAAATCAGGGTTTATCCTGTATATACAGGTATGCACGAGGTGCACCACAATGCGGTGGCGTGGGACATCTTTCGTGTTCGCCGCCAGCCCCACTCGACACTTCACACTGCAAAGGAGTCCCTTTATGGTCTCGTTATTGATCAAGAACGCCGCGCTGCTCGTGGTCGGCACCGCCATCGCCGCCATGGCCGTTCCGGCCAGCGCTCAGACCAAGATCACCCTGGGCATGTCCGGCTGGACCGGCTTTGCGCCGCTGACGCTGGCGGACAAGGCCGGCATCTTCAAGAAGAACGGGTTGGACGTGGATCTGCGCATGATTCCGCAGAAAGACCGGCATTTGGCCTTGGCCGCCGAGGCGATCCAATGTGCCGCGACCACGGTGGAGACGCACGTGGCCTGGAACGCCAATGGCGTGCCCATCGTGCAGATTTTCCAGATGGACAAATCCTACGGCGCCGACGGCCTGGCCGTGCGCAACGACGTCAAGAGCTTCGCCGACCTCAAGGGCAAGACGATTGGCGTCTCGGCCCCCGGCACCGCGCCCTACTTTGGCCTGGCGTGGATGCTCAACAAGAACGGCATGACGCTCAAGGACGTGAAACTCGTATCGTTGGAGCCGCAGCCCGCCGCGCAAGCTTTCGTGTCAGGCCAGAACGACGGAGCCATGACGTACGAGCCCTATCTCTCCACTGTGCGCGCCAACCCGCAGGCCGGCAAAATTCTCGCCACCACGCTGGACTACCCCATGGTGATGGACACCGTGGGCTGCGCACCCAAGTGGCTCAAGGCGAACCCCCAGGCGGCCCAGGCGCTGGCGAATTCCTACTTCGAGGCGGTGGAAATGATCAAGACCGATCCCACCAAAGCCAATGAACTCATGGGCAGCGCTGTGAAGCAAAGCGGGGAACAGTTCGCCAAATCTTCCGCTTACCTTCGCTGGCAGGACAAGGCTGCCAACCAGAAATTTTTCTCTGGCGAACTCATGCAGTTTATGAACGATTCGGTGCCGATCCTGCTGGAAGCAGGCGTGATTCGCAAAGCGCCAGCCGACCTGAACGTGACGTTCGACGCCAGCTTCATCAAGTAATCCGGGGCCACCCGCAATGCCAACCAACGCTGTTTCCACGCCAGTGCTCAGTTTGCGCCCGGCCCCGGTCGCCCGGCGCAGGCGCCAGCTCAAACCGCTGGAGCCCATCAGTTCGCGCATGCAATCCCTGTTAGGCATTGGATTCTTCGTGCTGTTCGTGCTGGTGTGGGCAGGGTTCACGTTGGGCGGTTTTGTGTCGCCCACTTTCCTGGCCAGCCCCGTCACCATGGTCCGAGAAGGCTGGCTGCTGTTCACGGAATACAACTTCTTGCACGACATCGGCATGACGGTGTGGCGCGTGATGGGAGGTTTCGTGCTGGCCACGGCGATTGCCGTGCCGCTGGGCATTGCCATGGGCGCCTACAAGCCAATCGAAGCGTTCTTCGAGCCCTTCGTCTCCTTCTGTCGCTATCTGCCCGCTTCCGCATTTATTCCGCTGCTTATCTTGTGGGCAGGTATTGGCGAGACGCAGAAACTCTTGGTGATCTTCATCGGCTCGGTGTTCCAGATCGTGTTGATGGTCGCCGTAACCGTCGGTGGTGCCCGGCGCGATCTGGTCGAGGCCGCCTATACCTTGGGGGCTGGCAGCCGCGGCATCGTGCGCCGTGTGCTTATTCCTAGCGCGGCGCCCGGCATTGCTGAAACGCTGCGACTGGTGCTGGGCTGGGCCTGGACCTACGTCATCGTGGCCGAACTGATTGGCTCGGCCTCCGGCATCGGCCACATGATCATGGACAGCCAAGCGCTGCTCAACACCGGACAAATCATCTTCGGCATCATCGTCATCGGCATCATCGGCCTGATCTCCGATTTGGCGTTCAAGACGCTCAATCGGCGCCTGTTTGCGTGGAGCAACCTTTAATGGATGCACTGAACCAACTGTCCGTTCGGGGCGTTTCGCGCACCTTCACATCGGCGCGCGGACAGGCTACGCAGGCGCTGTTGCCCGTGGATTTTGAAGTGCGCGAGAACGATTTCGTCACCATTTTGGGTCCTTCCGGCTGCGGCAAATCGACGCTCCTGCGCATCGTGGCGGGGCTTGACTTTCCGACCACCGGGCAGGTGGTGCTGGACGGCCAACCGGTCGAAGGCCCAGGCGCCGATCGCGGCATGGTGTTCCAGAGCTATACGCTATTTCCCTGGTTGACGATCGAGCAAAACATCCGCTTCGGCTTGCGCGAGCGCGGCATGGGCGCGACAGAACAGAAAGAGCGCAGCGACTACTTCATCAGCAAGGTGGGTCTGCGCGGATT
>ERZ724504.405-NODE-405-length-24755-cov-6.746802_pt1 | contig 24755 bp, 29 predicted proteins | sample MGYA00376037_ERZ724504 | MGnify/ENA primary metagenome ERZ724504 (study PRJEB28724, sample SAMN07190888) | wastewater metagenome | isolation source: influent of sewage treatment plant in Hong Hong | place: USA: Christiansburg, Virginia | collected 2016-03-01 ... | reverse complement strand
GCCCAGCCGCCCAGCCGCCCAGCCGCCCAGCCGCCCAGCCGCCCAGCCGCCCAGCTTTAGAAGGCACGCACTACGCGTGTCCACGATGGACCTGCGGTCCACTTTCATGAATCAATATTTCTGCTGCAGGAATTGGCAGTGAAAGTTTTCGAGCAAGTTTGTTGTGCGCGATTACGTAGGGGTTGCCAGGATGGAGGGAAGGCTTTTCAGAGCAGCCGGAGAGTTGAAGAAAGGCCAAGGCACGCGTTCTGGAGCGTCGAATTTTTGGAGCTAAATCCGCCAGTAGACAGGATTAGATCGTCGGATCTAAAATTTCGAAGCGTCCAACTTTTTCGTTTTAATTCAACAGGTTAGAAATGAAAGAGGGTGCGACACTGCCATTGCTTTATTTAATTTGATAGTGTGATAATGCGGGTTATCACACCATAATTTTGTGAATTTATTTTGGTGCAGTTGTTTGAGTACCTCGCTGCACGAAACTGGTCTGTTGCCTTGTGCTCAGCTGCGTGTTGACCGCCAAGTCTGTTCTATCGGACCGAGCTAGCGCGGCTGGTTGACTTCAGCGCGACAACATGTACCTATGACTCCGGCATCCAGCGGCAACATTCTCTACCTATTTAGTTAGCGATCCACTATGTCAATCTTGACCCAGCTAACACCGTCAGAATAGGCTTGGCGGTGTGGGTAGCGCTCTGTGGAGACTACGTGAAGTAAATAGCACCTGCATCGATGCTCTCATTCATTAGGGCTTGATCGCCAAGGCTGATGACTTACTCTATTTGGCGCATCGAAGCCAACCTGTAGTACGCCTACAGCCGTTGGTGTTTGCCAATCATCTCAACGCAAAGGCACTGCATTGGTCTTATCTACTGTTTATATCGGGCATGAAGAATGTGATGCTCTAAAGATTGCTGAGTATCCTGAGAGCTACACAGAACGGCTTGCTCGCGCCAAGAAAGTGCATGGCCATGCAAATTGTGACTGCAATGCTGATCGACTTCGCTTAGTAATTCGCAAGATTGCCGAACTAAACCGGCTCAGTCTCTGGCCTAACGAGGGGACGAAGCATGCCCCACTCTGTATTTTTTACAGAAACGAAATTCACGACCAGGTTGCCAGGTCCTTCGCTCGCCAATCCATTATTGAATCGGTCGATGGTCTTGTCACGATCACTCCCGCCTTTGACCTCTCTCTCAAACTGAGCAAGAACGCTGTGACTAAAGGCCCTCAACCAGGGAAAACAGCTGCGCAGAGCGTGACTAGAAGGAAGGCTGGGTTGACTGCCCTACTGCAGTTTCTCTGGGAGCGGAGTAAATTGAATTCCATAAAATCACGGCCCCCGGACTTCTCAAAAACGACGTACCGTTTATGGCTGGCTATGCGCGATTGCAAGATTGGTAAGGCGGATATGGACAGCGTTACCTTCCTTCCAGGTATGAGCCGTCAATCGCCTAACTGGCACAGCCAATTTTTGACACGCCTGAAGAAAAGTGACACCGACAAGAAGATCTACGGTGTTGTTATCGGCAAGCTGGTTTCTTTGGTGAAGGCTCAATACGGATACTGCTACACAGTAAACTCGCTTGGCGCACTACTGTATGTTGACGATGCGCTTCAGTCCAAGCTTGCCACCTCATTCCCGCAGGCATTTCAAGCAGTGGCTCAGGAGTCTGGTCTTAACGTATTCCTTGCTGCTCAAGTTGAAATCACCTCCGGTGGCAACTTGAAAGCTCGTGATTGCGGATTCATAGTCACGTCGCGCGACTTTATACCTGTGGACTCAATGTATGAAGCGCAGTTCTCCAACAAGCTCGTTGATGAAGACCGAGCTTTCGATAAGCCATTGAAGGTTGAGAATGGCCTACTACCAGACTTTGTGTTGTTGGACACCCCTACCCCTACGTTCGTAGAAGTCTGGGGGATGAACACCGACGATTACAAGCTACGCCGTGCAGAGAAGGTTCAGGCATATGCCAATCTCAACCACGTACTGCTGGAGTGGGACGCGGCAAACGAAGATCCCATGCCTCAACTTCCACCTATAGGCACCAACAAGTAACTTTGGACGAAAAAAAACCGCTACCCGAGGGTAGCGGCTTATTGGAGCGTTAGAGCTTAGTTCGCGCCAGACAGAGCCAGGTAGATACCGGGGCTGTCGCCGCCCTCTTCCTTCACCACGATGGCCTTGGCGCCACTGCTCAGCACATAGCCACGGGCCTTGCGGTTCACGCCGTTTTCAGTCCAACCATCGGCATGCAGCATCATGCTTGCATTGACCACGGCACCCGACTTGGTTTTGGCCGAGCCATCAGCATTGATCGTGAGTTCAGCTGTGTCACCCTTGAGGTTGTCGCAGGAGAACATGTTGTATTCGCCAGCCAGCTGTTCCAATGTAGCAACCTGCGATTCGGCGTTGATCGCGACATTGGTCATTTCGGACTTGGCTTCAGTGCAAATCAGCAGCGCTTCTTCGTTACTGAAGGCGCGGCTGTCAGCACGGACGTTGAAGCCACCCCAGACCAGCTCTTGGTCCTTGCCCACTGTGTACAGCTCCAGAACCTGCAGACCCAGATCAATTTTCCAGTTGATCGCAGTACCGTAGCGCGTGCCATCGGCCTTGATCACAGACTTGTCACGCTTGTGGAAGATATAGCTGACAGGCTTGGAAACTTCACCGTAGGTCCGTTCAGTGTTGGCGTCCTTGGGGGTGGTAACAGTCGTAGCAGGATCGAATGCTGCGTTGGGAGCGTCAGGTGTAACGCCCGGATTGCCGCCGTTGCCAGGATTAGTGGGCTGCTCTGTATTCGAGCCGCCGCCAGGGTTGCCCTTGTCATCATCACCGCCGCCGCCTCCGCATGCAGTCAGCATTGCGGCGCAAGCCATGGCCAGAGTGAGTTGAGACAGGCGAGAGAACATTTGCTTCTTCATGATTTCAGTAGGTTTATTGAGAAACTTGGTTAATGTCACCGCATAAACTTAATCTGCGGTTTCGGCGTCAGCATTTTGTTTCGCTGTGTAGCAATATTATCAGACCTTTGAAATTTGCAAGGGTCTTGAAAAAGAATTAAGTGAGATAGTTTGTAGGGATCTGAAATGCTGGTTGTGGTGCTGCTTTGTTTTGGAAGTATTTTTCTGAAGTGATTGGTTGTGTGCATTCACTCTCTTTGACTAATTTATATATTTTTGTCCAAGCTTATTGACCTTGGATGAATGGTTTGCTCAAGTAGTATGGTTGTTGATATCAAATTCCTACCGGCAAATAAAGTGGATTCAATCTATGTGGTCAAGCTCTGAGTTGTCTATTCCAGAAGTAACTGTTCAGAAAGAAGTTCTCTTATCTGTGTGTGCACGATTCTTCATGAAGGAGTTCAGCTGGACACCTCAAATGGCTCATGCAAATGCGATCAATTTTTTTAATTTTTCCAAGGCGCTGAATTTCAGCCCAACTTATCGAGGTAATTGGTATGTGCACGGGGTTCGATATCCCGACGGCACGCATGGATTGGTAGGAAACCAATCTGGAGACGGAATGTGGCGAATAATCAAATTCCCACGCGATGGATTTTATCCATCACGCGAAGTGGCAGCTAGGCGAGAACTAGAACTCGCGTTTCGTGAGTGGAACAAGGTTGCTCAAAGTGAACTTCAGAAAGGAAGCTTCAATTACGTATAAAAAAAGGCCCCCTAATTGGGGGCCTTTTTTAAAAGTTAAATGCACATTGACCAAACGTATCTAGTACGGTGATCGGCTTTTCATACCATTCAGGCAGATAGGCTCTATCAGGAATCGAATGACGATTCTGTTTCAGTCCCAAAAATGCCTTGCGAGCAGAATTTTCAAGCGAGCAGTCAAACTTCAGATTATTCAGGAAAAGGCTTTTATATCCAGTTTCAGAAATATATGGTTTGAACTTTTCTAGTGCAAGAAATTCGAAATGCATAGCATTCCAGCGATGATATTGTGGGTGATAGCGCACCAAGGTGGACATCCCATCAACTGTCATAACGAACTCGCCAATTTGGCCCCATAGCGGAACAACCCCAGGTGGAGATGCACAGGTCTGTAGGGCTTCCATGGCGATGGATTTCATGCCATAAATAGAGCTGGAACCTTCGTTCAACTCATACAAAACACTATCGTATGTTTCGTATGCAGATTTGATAAGTGACTCATCGCCACCTATACAAGCACAATTAAGTCCCTCTATTGCGGACATGAGTTTGACAGCACAAAATGTTGTGGAAGACATTTGCATTGACTTTCTAGTGAAATTACTCGATATCCTTCACTGCTGGAATTTGAGTTCCATCAGTTCGGACCGCATGAGCTACCGAATGCGCCCTTTGGCATTACCCAGTCGGTACAGATAATTGGGTGCGAGAAAAATTTGCTATTTCCCAATGTGACCCAGTAAGCATCATCGCTACCTGTGTAAGGCGTGCCAATTGATGCTAGTTCAATAACAGAATGGGAGCGATGGATGGTGAGTCCAGTTCCCTCTTCCTTGGCTGCTATGCGCTTAAACTGATTTGGAGCAATCAGTTTAATGGTTGTCCATTGATTTTTGTCAGCAAAAATACAGCTTCGACATGAAGTTCGTGAGAAACCAAGCATGTATGAAGGATGTAGAGATACTGAATATTTCTTTATCAAATCCCAAACCATCTGCTCAGTGAATTTGTGCACTGGTCTCCAGTGATCAATAAACCGCCTTACTCGCAATCCACTTCTGTTATCAGCCCTGTGAGGCTCAAACTCGTGGTATTTCGCGCGATTAGATGATTCCTCAGCTCGCTCACCAGTGACGATGAGCGTTTTGCCGGAGTTGAAGCGTGGATCATTTCTGAGCCATGCATCCATGCAGGATATCTTGACCACGGATGAACACCATCTCGTGCTCAGATCAGCAGAAACCTGCGGAAACTTGAGTCGAGTATTGGGCTTTCCTTTGCCACCGACCAGGACACGTTGACCGTCAACTATGTATGGTATTGAGACCGCTGCAGTAGGTTCATTGTTCCGGTCCAGCTCACGCTCTATCCCGCCCAGTCTGAAACTTTCTGAGTAGGACATGCCAAATGCTTTTGCGAACTCATGGCAATAAGAGTGAGTCACAGGCCAGTCCATTAGACCTTCGGTATCGCTATGCTCCCCATCAACGTTGTGATGGTGGATTTCAATCCTTGATGGATCTACACCGCATTCAAGCAATTGAAGGACACATGCAACACTATCTTTGCCGCCAGAGAAGGCCACAATGATACTGTCATAGTCCTGAAGATTGATTGGGTGTTTGTGAGCCTTAGATTGAAGCAGTATTTTTGCTTCTTCTTCAGCTTTTTCAGCAGTGAAAAAATCGTGCTGGTCACTGGCCAATGATGGCGCAGTAATTGTGTCAAAAGACATGAAAGCGCTCCAAGTAAAAGAGCGCCCCACTGGGAGCGCCCAGAGGGTTAAGAAGGGACCGGATTGACCGGAATTGCATTAAGCAATACCTGAAGTCTAACCGATCAGTATTCGTGCATCAATATCAACTTAGTTGGAAATGCGGCCATGTGGAGCACGTTCGTAGTGAGCGGTGTCTGTAGCTCAGACATTGGTGCATCGCATTTGACTTAGAAAGGAAATATCCAAGCTGAACTTGTTGATTGTGTCTCATTAAAAGATTAGGATATCGGCACTTCGCTCTCATGAGCTTAGCGCTGACCAGTTCAGCCCTTTATCAACCCTGCCGGGATTCCTTCCCAGCAAGGGGGAGTCTCGGCATTAAGGAGGCCTTTGCCTATGCCTTAATTCTTGGAGACTCTCATGCACTTATTCTTACTTGCGGTCTTTTTGACTGTCATTTTCTTCCCTGCTGTAGTCGTGCTTCTGTGCGGCATCTACCTGGGCGCCAAGTTCGTTTACAAGGCAGCTTTTGGTGACAGCTCTTTCAGCGAGGTTTTGCTAGACCTTTTTGAATTCACTATCTCCAATGTTTCCTTCTCCGTTCTCTTCGTTGCCATCAGCGGCGTAGATATCGTTTTTGGAAATATGACCGTGGGCCGACGCATTCAGGTGGTCGGCCTATTTTTTGGAATCTACATCGTTTCGAAGATGGTTACTCTCCGTAAAGAAATGATGAAAGAGGCTAGGAAAAAAAATGGAAAATCCAACTGACTTGGGTCCACTGTTGGACATCTGTACTGTTGTTGTCTTCACTGCGATTTTGTGGCTCGCTGTAGCGAATACAAGACTGCTGAAAAAGGCTGAACAGAAGAGCTAAACAAAAAGCCGCGCATCCTTGTGATCGCGGCTTTTTTGTTTTCTCATGGCAAGTATGTTGGGTTCATGCACATGCGCTTGACGTTTGGACTAGAATCACTAGCGAAAGTCCTCAACTGAAGCTAGGACCTCAAGGAGGTAACCATGTCCCCTACTACAAGCACGCTCCTGGACGCTCTATCGGTCATTGTGATCGTAGCTATTGCTGTATTGGCCTACCTGAACAACCGTCGTGGCCAAAGCAGGCATGAAGACAAGTAAGTTGCGAAAAATGATGATGCCTGCTTTCGAGCAGGTTTTTTTTTGGGCATCTAACGGATGAAGAAGGTACACACAAACCCATATCGCATCGCAGCTGCAGAGCGTATGCAGTCGGTGCATCGCGAGCGATACGAGGTTTTCTGCCAGTTGCGTAGCAAGTACGCGACCTGGTCACAGTTCGCCAAGGTCACAAACACAAGTATGTCGCTACTTCAGGGTGTTTATGCTGGGCGCCACAGGCTATCAGAGGGCTTGTGCAGGGGGGTAGAGGCTGGCCTGCAGACTCCAAACCTGTTTGGACTTGCAGCAATCAGCGATCAACAAGTAAGTTGCATGCCGGATCACTACCGTGCGCGATTATTGTGTGTCCAGCCGATCAATAGACTTGACTACTTCCGCTATTTGAGGGTTCATGCCTTTCTTGAAGCGTATCCAAAAAGCGCTACGCTGAACCAAGAAAATCATGTTGGAAAGTTGCTGGGTTTTCCGGGTGCTGCCTCAATCTACAGCATTACGCGGTATGGGCAGCGTGTTACCGAAGAAGTGGCGATGGTGTTTGAAGCAGTGCCAGGTTTTGATGGTTGGTTCGACCCGGCGGAGATGAGCAACAAGCACTCATTGCGTATCGAACTCGCAGCTGGTAAATTTTGAGCAAAAAAAACGCAGCAGAGCTGCGTTAATTTATTTGAGGGTGGATTTAAACAGACGCTGATGCGGTAACTGTAGGGGGAGTAGCCGAGTCAGATGACTGTGCAAAAACGCCAACAGCAGAACCGAAGAAAGCGGAAACTGTGATGGACAAAGAAATTGCGATTTTACGGGCCATGGTGAATCTCCGAGAGAGGATGATGAGCACCATGTTCCGAAATTGGACATAGATGCCCAATCGGGATTTAATTAAGGGTTAGCACGAAGCTAAGACATGCCGAAGCAATGAGTCTTTATTATGCACGAAATTTTGTTACTGCAGTTTTATTTTGCTTTATGATCTCATCAAGCATCACGCTTGCGCATTTTTTGCGACCCTTATCAACCCACTTGGGCTATCCCATTTGGGATGGCCTGCTTAGAAAGGCCATCATGCAATTTTCAATCAGCGACTACCAATCTGACGGCCCAGGCTTCCAGGGCCAGGTCGAAGTCAACTACTCCGCTCTCACGCGCGGTCTGGTGATCAAGGCCGGGACCTACGAGGCGAGCTATGTGGTTCCAGCGTTGGTCCCTCGCTTTGTTCGTGTCGTACCAAACGCACCTGATGTAGAGCATCAAGCTTTTGTCGCGTGCAGTGGCGGTAGTGGCACATATGAACCAGAAGAGTTTGAAGAAGGCCGAATTGTGACTCTGGAGTTTGTCGGGGGTCTTCTCGGTTACTTCGTTCTATTCGGCGAGCCTTGCTATGCGGCTATGACTATCGGGCGCTTACGATACGCGCTGCAGGAAGAAGAAATTACCAGCTTCTAATCCTTAAAAAAGAAATGCCAGCGGACCTATTGGGTCAGCTGGCATTTTTCATTGTGTTCTGCTTATTTTGATAGCATCTAGGATTTCATCCTCCACCATTTTATTTAATTTTCGATCAAAATCCTGAGTAGCATTTAGTAATTTTTGTTGTATCAATATCTCTATGCGATAAAGATAGGCAATGTGTGCGGCGTTGATGTTGTCATTGAAATTGATCTCACTAAATTTTGCATTTACTTGTTTGTTGGATAGTAAATAATTCTGCAGTGCTTCCAAATCAACAACAGAAGATGCATTTTTTAATGCATTCTGCTTTATTTGACTGATTGAAAAGTATTGTGCGCAAAACATAAGGCTAGCAAATATAAACACGACAGCTATAGCTGGCATTGCGTACATTACCAATTCTATAATTGCCATTATAAAAATTGGCTCTATTGAGAAGTTTGATAAATATCGTGAGTCATTTGCAGCGATGAAGATGCTAGCCAAGCCAATCATTGCAAATGCGATTCCAATCTGTAATTTTCTGCGCTGGAAATGGCTTACTTCATTAATAAATAAATCAGGGGATTTGATTAGGGTCTTATACAGTTTTGGCAACTCCCCTGCACTTTTGCATTGACTTAGCTCGCATATAGATTCGTCAATGTGGAAGACTGTTGAAAATGAAAAGTTTTTGAGGCTTTTGATTGAATCTGCTTTATCCATTGTCTGCATTCTATTTTCTGTCTATCAATAATGGCACTTAAACAGGTAGCTCGTATAACCTGTGCCAGGCGCCATGAAAACCATGTATGGAAACCCTGGCACAGTGGGATGCACAGTTTCAGAGAGACATCAACTCTGTTGAGACTTCAATACGGTAGTGGGTTTGCATAAGCTCGCAAAATTTTAGCCAGTCTTCTTGGGTCGGCTTTGTATGCGTACAGTACAAACACTGCGATTTGCCCTCCATCTGTTCTGTTGCGGTGGTATGTACGTCCATTCCGAATACCGCAGAAAAGCGCCCTACCGTACTTCCGTCCAAAGCATGCACCCAGACCGTATTCCCATCCGGGCTTTTCTCAATTTGCTCTTCAAGTTGTTTCATGGTGTCGTGGCAATCCAAGTAACTTTACGTTGTTTATTCGACATCTGTCAGAAGGAATAACATCATCGCGGATGATCAATCCTTATGACGCAATCAGTGATTTTATGTGCATGTTGTTATGTTAGTTTTGCAGTCTTCAATCATGTTGCCGTCCGTTGATTCTGGCGCAATTGAAATGAGAGCGCGCTGCAGGGCTTTAATTCTTTCGTTTAAGCAATTTACCACCGCGTTGACAGCACCACGCGGAGTTTCACGCGTTTCTGTAACAGACGACTTCACATTGTCTTGAAGCTCAAATCGAATGCTTGCTTGGTAATTAAAGTCGTCATCAACGATCACTGTGGCTCCACGTTTCACTGCCTCGTAATGCCAGCCAAGGTTCTCCCAGACATGTGGTTCCCAGCCATGACCAAGTTGGCGAACGAGTGTATGTGCAGCAGTTGTTGCAGTGTCAAAGTCAGACTTTTTGCATTTACCACCGCATGCTGGTGAGCAGTAGATCACGCCATCGAGTTTAGGTGTCCAGGCGTCTGGAGTGGTTGGAGGTGTAGTGTTTCCATTGTCAATAACCTCTCGCATATATTATTCCTATCCTGATTATTTTGTTGGTATGGTGCTCAACCGTGCTAATCCCCGATTGAAATGTAATTGTTATGCGTTCGGTGCTTCTGTCAAGTTGAAGAAGTAATTAATGCAAGCGATGAAGGAATAATTAACACCATAGTAAATTTTTCTCGTGAAATTGGTTAGATAATTGCTATTATAAATAGCAAAAAATAAAAAAGGCCCAACAATATGCTGGGCCTTTTTTGTGTAAAACAAAGACATTGTCTTGGATGTCTTATGACTGTGTATCAACTTTCGACAATACCACGCCATTTCGAGCTATGAGGCTTGTTCGCTGACCATCTGGCAAGGTGGCCACAATTTCCACGAATGAGCCGAGTGCGACCATGTTATTCAAGGTTTGACGAACCTCGAAGAAATGTTTGCCTTTTTCAGTTGCGGACATGTGGTCTTCAATCGAAATAATCAAATTCGATTTAGGAACGATTACACGGTCCCCCATGAACAGCTGAAATGCTTGCGCGATGATATTGCAAACCTTCTCATCTACAGGTATTTGCGGCGGTAATTTGCCGTGCGAAGGCCGAACCACTACGTCTGCCCAGTCACAAGCTTCCTTTTCGGACACAAGTGACTTTTCGTGCTCAGACCTGCGATCACCGTCGGCATCGTAAACCTGAACTTGAAACAGGCCATCTGTGGGTATTACCTTGGCAAACCACTGAGTGCCGTCATCGCCAGCTTCATAGACATGAACCCCTGTGTTGGGTTGCTGTAGGCACTTGCTCCCGAACGTCTGTAACTGCATCTGGGAAGTGTGCAGCTCCTTGGCCGCTGCCAGTGTTGCTTGGTGCTCGTAATATTCCACCAGGCTTGAGAAACCAAGGGCTGTGATCTCTTCAGAAATTGATGGCATTGCCCCCCACTCTGCACCTTTTTCAGAGAGTGCAACAGCGTCAACCAATGAGCCATCTTCCTTGTTGAAATGAACCGTGAAGTTGAGGACATGGCGCGGCGCCGGTCCGTCATCTTCTCGTGCAGTTTCTACATAGACCTTCCGGCTCCACTCCCATCCCGGTGTGGAATAGCTCCAGCTACCCGTGTCCGTAACTTCGGTATCAATGCCAAAGTCATATTCGCTGAACGCTAGTTCCGCAGCAGCACTCTTTTTGAGCATTTGATACGTCTCTACATGAGTAGGACGTTGGGCCGTTGTCAGGGTTTTTTCTGGGGTGTTTGCTTTATCGAAAGACATTTCCATCTCCTAGAGAGATGGGCACCTACCCAGGCGGGCATGGTGGCCCATCAGGGGTAAATTGACGGCCTTTAGATTGACCGTTAGGGAGGAGCGCCCACGTTACCGTGGACGTTCCTGAATTGCAGCTTATTAGGCCGGTTGATTTGAGCCACTCTTAGCCACGGCGCCGAGGCGTGTGTCAAAGGTGTATTTGCTTGCCTTGAAGACCTTGCGGATCTGTTGGGCGCGCTGGAGGCCGCAATTGCCCACTTCCAGCTCATTGTGCAAGAGCATGTATGCGTATGCGGTGTTGGCAACTTCAGTCCATTGACCATCGGCAAATGTCAATTTGCCCAAGCCAACGTCTGTCGTCTGCCAATCATTCATCTTGTAGCCAGGGCACTCTCTGGGAAGAGAGGAACCTGCGCCGCCACAATTTTTGCAGCATTGAACGCCTTTGGCGTTAACGTGCAGATCGTGGTTCTGATGCACAGTGAGTGCAGTATTGACCTCATCGGCCAAAGCTTCAGTAGTCATTCCATCAGCGAATCTCACGCGGTATGCAGGGCGAACTTCTTGATCAGCGTTGGTTGTCGAATCGACAGGTCCAAGCAGATCAAAAGATTGGCCATTACGTTCTGCAGAAGAGGCACTGACCGAGTGAAAAATACCCTTGCCTTGAACTCTCACAGCTGCTGTCGTGACAGAAGAAGCTTGAGCAAAAGTAGCAGTAGAACGATTCATGTTTCATCTCCGAGGAGATGAGCACCTGCCCGAAGGCAAAAGCGCCCATCGGGGTTAATTAAGGGTTGGCATGAAGCCAAGAATTGCCATATGGCAATTGCTTTGGATCTTATCTCATCTTGTGGCTTTTGCACTGCTCTGGTTACAGCTGGCTATAAATCAAGGTGAGCAAATTAGCCGTCTGTGCGAGCTAGTTCCAGAGCTTCGGACCGTGCATCCAGGTAGTGAGGTCTCTCTTTAAAGCTTCGCATTCAAACGAATACTGTATAAAAATACAGCCTAGATTTTTTGTACTTGCCATGGCATCCCACCTCACCCCAAATTTCCCTGAACCGCTTTCGCTTGTCTCTGCAAGCCCTGCAACAGTGCTTGTTGGTGAGGCGAGCGTTCGCGCAGGTTTCCCTAGCCCAGCCGAAGGAACAGCCGTCAGCCGTCTGGATATCTCAAAGATACTTGTTCAGCATGACCAGGCAACGTTTTTGCTTCGGGTTGCGGGCGATTCAATGCGTGACTTTGGCATTAATGATCGCGACCTCATTTTGGTGGATCGTGCAATTCGCCCAGGGCACGGAATGGTCGTTGTTGCTGAACTCGATGGTGACTACACCCTGAAGAGGCTCTTCAAATCAGGTGGTGTTGTGAAGCTGCAGGCTGGAAATGACAACTACCCCGATATCTATCCGCGCGACGGTCAAACACTTTCTATCTTCGGTGTTGTGACGTGGAGCATGACCAAGTTTGGGCCTTGATATGTTCGCTCTGATCGATGCTGACGCCTTCTACTGTAGTTGCGAAATTTTGTTTGAGCCTTCACTGAGAGGCCGTCCACTTGTTGTCCTGTCGAACGGGGATGGCTGTGTCGTTTCCCGCACGGAAGAGGCGAAAGCACTTGGTGTAAAGATGGGGCAACCGATGTTTCAGCTCAGGTATCTGGTGCGCAGCAAAGGCCTTGTTGCACGTAGTTCTAACTACGAGTTGTATGCGGAGATATCCGACAGGTTCATGTCGTTGGCGGCTGGGCTAGGCCCTCTTATTGAGCAGTATTCGATTGATGAATCCTGGTTGGGGGACCTAGATGGAATAAAGGATTTAACACGTCGCGCGCATGCCATAAGGAGTCGTATCCTGCGCTGGGTTGGCATAGGGTCAGGTGTAGGTATTGCGCCTTCAAAAACCCTAGCCAAGCTCTGCAACCTTGTGGCCAAAAATTCCAGCCGCAAACCTGGCTCCTATCCAAGTGAGCTTGCCTATGTTTGCAACTGGGCTGACCTTGATCCCGATACTAGGAGGCTGCTGCTGCAGCGGACGGAAGTTGGCGATGTTTGGGGTATCGGCGGGAAGCTGGCCCCTCAGCTCATCAGTCGTGGTGTCATGACTGCCTTAGATCTCGCCAATATGCCGCCAGGTTACGTGCGCAGTACGTGGGGCTTGGTGATGGAAAGGACAGTGCGCGAACTTAATGGAATCAGCTGCATCCCTCTGGAAGAGATCCCTCCCTCCCGCCAGCAGATCGCGGTCACACGCAGTTTTGGCAAGCCGGTCTGGGAGCTGCCCCTGCTTATAGAAGCAGTTTCGGAGTTCACGAGTATGGCTGCAGAAAAGTTGCGCAAAGGTAAGCTGCGCGCTGGCGCAATTCATGTGTTCATTCGAACATCGCCATTTCGGCATAGCCCCAGGTTCTATAACAGCGCCGTGATGCAGTTGGGAGCGCCAACATCGGACTCAAAGGTGCTTGTCGGCGCCGCGATCTCCGCATTGAAGTCGATTTTTGAACCTGACTACCTGCTCGCGAAAGCGGGAGTGATCCTGCTGGATTTAACGCCTGCGACCCAGCAGCAGCAAGACCTACTAGCCCCACCAGCTGAGCGTGATCAAAGCCTGCTCATGGAGGCAATGGACTCGATAAACGCCAAGTACGGGCGCGGAACACTGCATGTGGCCAGCCTTGCTGATGAGCGAATACGAAGTTCGACATGGCGTCCTAAGCAGCAGATGCGTTCTCCTCGCTATACGACAAGATTGGATGAAATCCCTGTTGTGCATGCATAAGCAACTAGGGGGGCGTTTCATATTGAAACAGATTTCGCCTAAGCAAATTCCTGTGGTTGAGTCAATAGTTTTTGTTGAGTCTGGGGTTAGAAATTCCCAAAGGATCTGGGCTGACCGAAGCTGAGTTTCCCGAGCAGAATGGCACCACCTGAAACACTGCTTGGCTTATCACTTGCGCCAGGCGGAACTTGTACCTATGAACATGAACCAGACCGATACCATCGCGGTGCGCCAGCGAGCATATGCACTGCTCACACCATCCTCATTGGCGACAAAGCTAGAGACCCGAAAGATCAATTTCTGCACGGCCTTCGTCGGCGTCAACAAGGAAAAAGGAATTGCATTCCTTTGCCATCTTGATGTGCCCACATCAACAAATGCGATCGATGAAATTTGTGAAGCCCTCCGAACGGAGCATGGTGGCATGGACGGATTCGAGCTGTATGCAGTAAGCCGTTTCGGGCCGTTCAAACGTTCATTGTTTGCCCTCGGCATGGTTTGGTTTTTCTGGGAGATCGTGGGATTTAATAGTGCCGCACTCGCCTTGATTACCTCAATCGCCAGCCTAGTCACGCTGTGGCTGTTTTTGTGGCCGCAGTTGATGATGTACTGCGCGGCATGGCGTCATTTCAAAAAGAAGGTTGCCTGGCGAAGTCCGAAGGGCATCGGTCGAATTTTTGGAACCATGGGGGTCCAGATTGACCTGAAAAGTGCCCAGAGTGTGAGGGCTTCTTGGGACACGCCAGATGAACTGAAAGCGCGATGGGTAGAGAAGTCATCAACCGCTCTGAAGGCGAACAAGAGCGACGAAGCGTAAAAAAAAGCCTAGCGCGAGGCTAGGCTTTTTATGAAGGTCAGATGCAAAGATCCATTTGTTTCAGTCTCAATGCGTCCAACTGTGCCAGCGGTTTGTAGACAGGAGTATTTAGCTCCACATCCTCAACAACTGCCAAAGTAGCTTTAGCAACTTCCACGCCCTCCTCAACTGGGCTGCAGACTATGTCTACAACCACGTTGATTGGGGCGTCCTCATCTACAGGCGTAATGCAAGTAGATTCGTGAAGCGCTGCTGGAGGCGCAGCTGGTGCAAGCAGCTTGGGGGCTGGGGCTTGCAACGTCTGCTTGCTTGCAGGTCTTTCAGCTGTGAGCACGTTGTTGGGTGCAATACCCAAGGCATCGTGCGCAGCAGTGATAGCATCTACGAAAGCGTCGTAAAAAAACACGCGTTCGAGTTCGCCCTTCTCCACCTCTCTTGCAATATAGGATAGGTCAACGTCCGATTTACGAGTGCCCGATTTCTTGTACTGATCGTGGTATGCATCAGTGAAGGATTCGGCCTTTTCGTACTGCTTTTTGAAGTCTGCATTGGCCTGCTCCATGTCTGGAGGTAGCCATTGACGCGCAGCACCCACAAACAGATTGAGCTTATCGATCATCAGCTGCGAGTTAGGGTAGAAGTGGAATGTTCCCGCACCTGGATAGTGGCGAATATCAAACCACGTTGTTTTGATACGTTCACCGCGACTCAATCGATCAAATTCACGATTGGCTGTAGTGTTCAAATCAAAAAAACTACGGGCAATATTCTCGCCTTTACTTTCTGCATAGTTGGCCAGCATCTCGAACACGCGGTCCATGTCTCGCAGATGTTGGATGACATCGCTCGTAAAAGACCTTGTAGAGGTTGAATACTTCGCCAACGGCAGGACGAAACGGGACTTTCTGATCCGCATTCCAAGTCGTCGGTGCTTCTCGTTCGACTTCCACGACTTGTAGAAGGTGCAGTTGGATGTGTCCTGACCAATGATCATGTCGAACACTTCCAAGGCCATGTCCTTTGCCAATTCACCTTGTGCTGCTTGCAGTCCACTGATGAAGGCAAGGATGTTGTCGCGATTAAACTCCATCTGACAGATGACGGTGAATTGCGATTCAACGGCCTTACGCCCCTTCGTGGTCAACAAATTGAGTACATCACTTGAGCGGAGGACCTGACCCCATGCGCGTTCGCGCAAGGTGAAAAGCTTCTCGCTCAGAATGCCTCGCGTTTTAACAGCGATGTTGATCGGTTCGGGACGCGTATTCGCATCAACACCCGAAGTCTGCATCTCCGTAAACGTGAGTCCAAGGCGCTGTTCAGCTGCATCGAAGATCGCCGCAGCTTCTGCTAACTCGCGCGCCGCATTTACGGCTACCGTGTAGTCAAGCATGACACGCTCAATGAAATTCATCGGCAATGCAACTGCCTGCAGTGCGTCGAACTCATCCTCATGCGGCACATAGCTGTCTGGTTTCAAATTGGAAAGTATTGATTCCAAGTTGAGAGCTGCATCGGGCACCTTGTGAAGGTGGATCACAGCAACTTCGACCGCTGTCTCGCGTTCGACGCCTTCGCCCAGAAACTGATTTTCCAAATACTGCACGGAACCGTACTTTTCGATCAGCTCCACAATCTTGCGCGCTTCTGGCGTGCTGGGATTGCGGATAGTTGAGGCATTCAGAATGCAGCCGATTTCCCCTGCGTAGAAGATGTTCCAGGCGTGCATTAAGTGCTTGTCCCCGTTTCTGAATGGGGGATTTAGCACCAAATGTGAATAAATGGCAGCACTTTGCATGCCGAAGAAATCGCATCCCACCATGACTGCTCCGGCTTCCTTGAGGCTGGGATGCATTTGCATGTTGATCTCACAGGCATGCCAGGTGGTGTTGTGGTAGTAGCGCTCTTTTTCCAAGTATTCAGCACGACGCTTAGCAACTCTTGGGTCCCAATCCTCTGGGAACCCCATCAAGTAGGGGGTGACGAGATCACCACCACCTGCATGCGGGTCAAGAATCGCGGTGATATCGGTTTTGAAACCGCTCCAGACAACCTTCGCGAGGTGACGAGGCGTTGGATAGTATTGAAATTCATCCATTTGGATTCTCCGAATGAACGGGAATCCAACCCTTGCGGTGGATTCCCGCAGGGGTGAAAAGAAGGGTCTAGACAAAGCTAGGTCACGAGCAAAAGCTGTGTGGCTTGATGTTAGCGGATACAGGCGCGCAGCTCAAGTGCTCGGCCTAGAGGTGCAGGAAAAGGCCCTGCAATTTCTGCGAGGGCCTTGTTTGTGGGTGGTGCATCAATCGGCTGTCGAAACAGCATCGATCCCAGCTTGGATCTCACTTTCAGCGAAGCCGTAGATGCGCGAAACTTCGGCTAAGGCTGCGTTGGCGCAAAAGTCTTCTTGCAGCAGCTCTGCATAGTGCTCTACAGCATGTTGGATAGTGGCGGTAATTCTGTTGCACATGGTGTGCTCCTAAAACGTTCGGCTATATGGGCTTGAGTTGAAAAAAGCGCACCTGCACTGGGTTGCCGGTTGCATCGTCACACACGAAGGTGTGCTCATACCAAGTGCCCTCTTCAAAGGACTCCACGGTGAGCACCACAGGAATGCACTCGCCCTTTTCGTTGTAGCAATTGAGCTTGATGCCCTGGTGTTCAGTGCTTGCGGTGTTCAGGACATGTAGGCCGTTTGCCTGTATCAATCCCGCGATACGGGCAAGAGTCAGGAACTTGACGAACTTGAGTTGGGTATTTTTAGTGGCCTGCATAAGGATCTCTGAATGCGGGCCATCACCAGCGGGTAATGACCCGTGGGTTGATGAAGGGGTGCAACATGTGCACAACAACGCGAAGTTGTTGGAGAGAATTCTAAAAGCGAATAGGTCGCTGTCAAGAAGCTTGGATAGTTTGGTTTTAAAGTGTGTTTGCGGCTGCTATTGTGTTTGTATATTGGCGTTAAGATGAGTCCTATCAACTAAATAGAATATCAAGGGCATAAATGGTTTCCGGCGCATTTCCTCAAATGGTTTCTGTGATTGATGTCGAAGAGGCGGCAGTGCGAACGGAGCCAGTTAAACGTGGGCGTGGCCGCCCATTGGGCAGCAAGGGGAAGCCAACTCTTAAACTCCAAGCGTTAACAGTCCCAGAATTCAGTTTCTTTCGAGCCTCTTTGCAGGGTGTTGCGTACCAAAAAGCTGCTCCACGTTTCATTCCTGAGCGTGCCGCGATGAATTCTGAACAGGTGGCAGACTATTTGCGATTTCTTTACGAAAGCATCATTTCTGCAGGGCAACAGCAGCTACCAGCGTTGGACCCAAAATCCCAAGCGTTTCATGCTTTGCAGACCGCCGTAGCTGATTTGAGTTACTTTTGGAGTCATAGGCAGAATTCTCCGAAGGAAGAAACCCAGGCAACTGATCAGAAGCCGTTCGCGTGGTCACTTGAAGACTTCATGACTGAATCTGGGATTGAAGCGGATTTTTACGGTGAGACTGAGTTACTTGAGCTTTACGAAGAGGCATACAACGAAAAAAAAGATCAACATGGAAAAAAATATTCTTCAACTGCAAAACCCCAAGTAGCTTCGGAATTTCGTAAAGTTTCCGTGGACAGTGCTATTTCAGCGCTTGGTCTCCTTCAAAGTTTGCTTGTAGTTAGTCCGCGTCCAGATGATGCATTGGAAGGCTGGATTTCGGCAAATGTGGCACAGAAATTTGAGCTTCAACGTGTAAGAACACTAGCGCAATTGGGAAACTGGATTAATCGCAACGGAAACTCCTGGTACAAGGAAGTAGCTTCTGTTGGCCGAAAGAAAGCAGCAACCATCACTCAGTGGCTTTACACGTATGAAGAGTACACCGGGGTTTTGATTGATAGGTGTATCGTCGAAGCCGCTCTGCACTATCTTGGCCAACCATTTTCTGCACCAGTTTCGGAATGTGACTCTGAAAGCCAATACCTTCGCCCACTTCAGGATGTTCAATGGCCGACAGAATTTGATGGGTCAAACGGGTTATACCGTTCAAGCGATGAAAATACCTACAAGGCCATGAATGATCAGCAGGCTGTGGAGGCATGGATCGCCTCGCTCAAGACAGCCAATGAGAACACCCAGCTCGCGTACACGCGTGCGGTTGAGCGTCTGGTGCTCTGGTCACTATTCGTCAAACGTTCCGCACTCTCGACGCTGGCCTCGGCAGATCTGACAGAGTTTTTTGACTTTCTTCGCTCGCCTCCAGCATCATGGATTCAGAAAGCGCCAGCGGTTAAGGGTTCTGGAATTTGGAGACCTATGCGTGGCGGTTTATCCGACAAATCACTTGAACTGAATGTTCAGGCGGTAAAGCAGATGTTTTCGTCTTGGTTTAATGCGAATTACCTCAAGACAAACGCAGCTAAAGGTGCAGGTTATCGCAAGCGAAAGACCGCAAGCATGGATGTGATGCGGTCTTTCACGGTTCAAGATCTGGCGTATATAAAGCGCACTCTTGATGCGATGCCTCCAGGGCCAGTCCAAAATCGTCAAAAAGCCCTAATGATGTTGCTGTTGACGACAGGGATGCGTGCAAGGGAATTTATAAACCAAAAATGGAAGTATGTTAGCCAAGCCAGGGTTGGCATGTCCTCTACATCAGACTATTTGATCAGTCTTATTGGTAAAGGTAACAAAGAGCGCATCTTGCCTATCCGTTCTGATGTTTATAGCGCTTTAAAGGTTCATCTAGAAGACCGCAAAGAGCTTACAAAGACAAATAAGTTGTCCAGCTTTGCGCACTTCACAGACGCTGATTGGCCACTGGTCGGCATCATTGACGAAACAAAGGCCCAAGAGTCTGGTGGAGTGGACTCAGACTATTCATATGACTGTGCACGCAAAGGGAATATAGACGGGACAATTTCTTACGAGCGCTTCAAGAATGTTGTTACAACATTTTTCAAGCGTTGTGCTGACTTGTGTGACTCGGAAGGACAAGACAGTTCACGCCTTAGGCAAGCAACCCCACATTGGATGAGGCACACATTTGCGCATGCAGTTTTAGAGGCTACGGATAAGGATTTAGTTGTCGTTCAGTCTTTGCTTGGTCATAGCGATCTATCAACGACTGGTTTGTACGTAAAAGCCGATGTTCAGAAGCGCGTACAAAGTGTTAAAAATATCCCAGACTTCTTATAAGTTTTTTTTTGAAGAACGCGATTTCTTTTAAGAATTAAGTTACTATTGGCTCATATAAACAAATTCACTCACGGAGCTTTAATGTCGAATCAAGCATTGCAATCCGCCCCCGCAGCAACACCTAGCTATGTTGACCTGCTGAAACAAAAGGAAGAGCTGGAACTGCAGATTGAAAACGCACGCAAGCGTGAATCTGGTGATGCAGTCGCCAAATGCCGCCAATTGATCGAACAGTTCAATCTGACGACAGACGATCTGTTCCCCGTTGGCCGCGTTGCGAAAGTCCGTACTACTACGCCAGTTGCGCCTAAGTATCGTGATCCTGCAACTGGTCAAACTTGGACTGGTCGCGGCAAGCCGCCAAAGTGGATCGCCGATAAGGACCGCGAACAGTTCGCAATTTAAGCGAACTGACATGAAATTAGCCCAGCATTGCTGGGCTTTTTTCATTGGCACTTAGGTTCAACAACGCTATAGTTCTCAGCACTAGGCCTTTTGGCCAAGTAGCGCCTAAGTGGCGCACCTTATCAACCCAGCAGGGCCTACCTGTTGGGAGGCCTTGCACACTAGGAGTTTTCCATGCAAGGTCAACAAATCATCTGGACACAGGACATCCATAGTATTCAAGCCGTCACGTCTCTGGTTCATCAGGATGGTGTCGGTTATGTTGATTCCTTCTCGGGACAGCCTGAAAGCGAAGTGATGAACGCATTTGAAAAAATGGGCTTGTCGGTTTGCAAAGGCAGTGAGTTGGAATATCGAAAGGCAGTCACTGCTTTCGATAAGGCTAAGCCCATCCAGGAGATCACAGAGGGTGAGTTCGATTCAGCTTTGTGCGCCCTGCCCCCCATCGGATTGTGGCGCGAGGCAGAGTCAGAGTCGTTTAAGTTGGGTGAACCATTCCGCCTGGATGTCGCATTCACCTATGCCCGTGTTGCAGGCCGTTTCTTCCGCATGTTTGACGAGCTGAGTGCCTCACATGAGCAAATCATTGCGCGCGTGCACACCAGTTTCCCAAACACAGTCACTACTCGGGTTGCGAATGCTTAGGTTCTACGTCTCAACAATGCGTGGCGGGAAGTCTGCTGAACTGCTGAAAAAGCGCTTTGATTTGCTGGCCATTGGCAAGCGAGTCGAGGTGCTCACCAGCGCCAGCGATAACCGGCATGGAGTTGGAAAGGTCACTTCACGACTTGGTCTGCAGTGTGACGCGAACCTCTTTCATGCAGACACTGAATTCAAGGCCTCCGGGTTCTCTGAAATCGATGTTCTGCTGATCGATGAGGCGCAGTTTCTGAGCTTGGCGCAGACAAGGCAGATTCACCGCGTCCTGAGCGCTTCTGAGGGGCTTGAGGTGCATTGCTACGGTCTACGCACTGACTTCCTTGGAAATCCTTTTGAGGGGGCTGTAGGCTTGCTCACGTTGGCTGATGAGATCTGCATGCTCAGTACCTACTGTGCGTGCGGGTCCATGGCCACGATGAATCAGCGAATTGATTGCGTTGGAGCGCCTGTGCGCGATGGCGCTATCCTGGAGATCGGGGGCGATGATCGGTATCGACCTGTCTGCGCTCCCTGCTTCTATTAAAAAAGGCCCGTCTGCATGCGCAGCGGGCCTTTTCATTTGGGTTTTTATAGGTCAGCTAATCCCCAATTCCTTGACGACTATGGAGCCAGAATCCTCAGCTCGCATCACAAATAAGTTGCGGGGTCGTTGTGAGCCGAGCAGCAGCCAAGGCAGAAGGCATGGAATGGCAATCGCAAGACCTGGCAACCACTCATCCAAAACGAGGTTGGAAAGCATCATCATGGCTACGCTGAAGCCGGCCATTTTCACCATGGCGACGGCGAGCATGCGCGACTGATCACGCCAGATGCTTGCATCGTAGAAAGACCGCTCAAGCTCATATTCATAGGCCATCAACATAGCCATGAAGTTGAATGCTTCTCTGTTTTTACTGGTGATCAGCGATTCCTTGTTCGCTACCAAGTTTTCGAATTCCGCGCGTTGCGCAAAAATGTTCTTGCGAAAGCTTATTGCTTTAAAGATGGCGGTCACAACGCAGAAAAGACCAAGCATGAGGCAGCTTTTTGAGACCCACCCTGTCCATGAAGCAACGGTGGAGACAATCCCGACAACCTCATCTGGCTGGTCCGGGAACACGATAAACCCATAAAGCCCGATCGCTAGCAGGCAAAGCCCATAGACAAATTGGATGCCTGCCCTTCGAAAAATGATCACGGGCAGGGAGTAGAAATAATTGCTCTTCATTTGCGGAAATTGCGTTGCGGTTTGCGATCTTGAAAATGGTCCACAGAGGTTTTTGTCGGGTCCACGCCAGCTGGCAATGTGTGAGCTGCGAACTCCGTTGGGCGCCAACCGTGGATGAAGAGCGGCAGGACGCTATTGAGCATCTTCATCATCAGCTCAGCGTAGTCAGCACTGGTCTCTCCGCCATCCACGCGCTCTTCCATTTGAGCAATGAATTCTTCGACGTTATGAGTGCGTACCTGTTCCAGCTGCGTGAGCGATTCAGTCTTCAGGAAAACGCTGAAAGTCGTTGTGAGGGATGTGAGCTGCGCTTCAGTGAATGCATCAGGATGGAGGGCTTGGATCAGGCGGCGCAAAGGTGATTGGAGGCCCACACCGTAGCCGTAGTTGAACACGCAGGACTTGAGGTGTTCTTGCGCGTCAAACTTGGTCAGAGTGCGTTCAGCCTCTTGCTCAGAAAGGATCTCTGGGGCTTTCCAGTCTGAATCAAGATACTCGAAGTCATCGGTAAGTGCATTCACTTCCAGCTGCAGCGGCTTGATGCTGCTGAGGATGGTCAAGTTGTTGATGACGCGCGCTTTCATTTCCCAGGCAGAAATAGCCTTCTGCTCGTGCAGCAAATACTGTTCATTGATGAAGGCATTGATGTGCTCGGAATTGAGATCCGAAAGATGCGTCACACCTTTGGCCGACATCGAATTGCAGAAAGCGCGAATCGACGCACCACGGCGCTCGTTCTGCTCATAACCAGTGCCATCCTTGAACTGGGTAGCCCTGAGCTTGATGACCCGCTGCATTACCGTAAGCATGGTGGTGCCAAGCAGATAGTTGCAACGCACTTGCAAGCGGATGCTGGGGTCCTCAAGCCTCTGGAAGCTGGGTGCGTTCTTCTTCATGGCCAGCTCTTGCAGCAGATCCGAAATAGCTGTCACCGGCACTTGTGGGGGATGCGGAACGGTCTTTACTTGCGCTTCGCTGAAGCGATGCGGAATGCGAGTCCAAAACGGGCCGCGCAGTCGGGCCAGCGTGTCGTTGACGATATTCAACGCAGCAATGGCGTGCTCCACAGGAGTTGACGCGTTGACCCGGATGACAAGCCAGTCAGCGAAATCTGAAACGCTCTGTGCTGTCAATGTATCGGTCGATGGCTCGGTGCACCAAGACTCGAAAAGCTTCCAACCTTGCTTGTATGTGTTGGTCCATTGCTGCGACATCTCGCCACGGTAGCAATGGTTGATTGCGTCTTTTCCCAACATCGCCAAGGAACCGGCGCAGCCCGAGTTCACGATCACCAGGTACTTTTTGCCCAGCCATTCAACTTGAGGCAGCGAGGCAGAACGATAGAAGTCATTGCTTGCAGGTGGCGCGGGACGCTGCCATGGGTGATACAGGTTGTTGAGCTGCTGGTATTGAATGTTTTCCCACTTCAGCGGCTGCAGCACCGAAAATACATTGTTCACCGTAAAGCAAAGATCACGCATCTGCTCCAACAGGTCATCATCGGAGCGAGCTTTGATCGTGGGTGTGATGGCCTTGATGGTATCGATCACCGCACCAGGCGTCATAAGCGAAAGACGATCAACGCCCTGCTGGCCAAGGGTCTCAGCAAAGGCCTTCCATTGTCCCAGCATGCGTGTTTGGACGGTGTGTGCAATGCCCCAGACGTGGCAGCGCATTTTGATGACGTTGAAGCCGAAATTAAAGATGCCGCTTTCAGTGCCATAGCCGTCAATGAAACGGGCAACTTTGACCTGCACTGTGTCGCGATGGGAAGAGTTAGCGCGAGCGCCAGCATTGGGCTTGGCGCCCTTGTTGTTTGAAATATTCATTTCTAAGTAGTACGGATGGACAGCGCCAGCCGCGATGGGTAGTAAAGACTTGAGAATACCAGCATGTCCCTATTGCGCAAGTCCACCAGAGCAAAGAAAAAAGCCCGCAGTCTTGAAGACGGCGGGCTTTTTATTTAATGAATCAGAACAGAGAAACCTGATCTGGATTCTTTGCAGCTGATGCTTTCACAGCAGCTGGTTTTGGTGCGGAATCAAGCAGGTCATATTTCTTGGCCTGTTGATCATTCTTGGCATCTTGGATGGACTGAGCGATGGTTTTGACAACACCGCCAGCAACGTCGTTGCAGAATGATTTGATGGACTTTGCAATCAGTTCCCCGATAGCCACGAATGGCTTCGGGATGATGCTTTGTCCAAGCAGCTCATGCGCTGTAGTTTTCGGCAAACCGGTTATCAGCGCTGGATCAATTCCCTTAACCCGCGAATGCTCCAGGGGGGTAAAGATCCTAAGCAGCTCTGGATTGTCGGGATGCTGAACCTTAGTCTCCGTAGACCTATTTTTGGTGTAGCCACGACCAAGAGTGCTCACCTTCGAAGATTCAGCGTTGACGATGTGCATTCTGAAGCCCTTGCCTGCTTCGGTATCACGTACTTCTTTGTCCTTGAGGTACTGCATGCTTGACCACGAGGGGTCATCTTTCGCAATGTCTTCAAGGATGCTGCCAACCTTCACGGCCTCAGCTGCCGGTGGAATCAGGTCTTCGTAGTCGAATTCCATTCCCACAGTGACAGCAGTAACCGCTAAACGGCTGCGTGCCTCCAGGCAGTTCCATTCACCGCTGTGAACAATGCGCTCATGCACCACATAACCGAGGTCACGTAGTTGATGTCGCAGCAGCCACATCGATGAAGCATTCTGCCAAAGGGGGACGTTCTCCAGCAAAAGGACCGAGGGATTAACTCTGGTGTTGACGCCGACCGAAAACTGAGCCACTTTTTGGTGTGATGCCGACCTAAAAC
>ERZ724504.402-NODE-402-length-24852-cov-5.207485_pt1 | contig 24852 bp, 22 predicted proteins | sample MGYA00376037_ERZ724504 | MGnify/ENA primary metagenome ERZ724504 (study PRJEB28724, sample SAMN07190888) | wastewater metagenome | isolation source: influent of sewage treatment plant in Hong Hong | place: USA: Christiansburg, Virginia | collected 2016-03-01 ... | reverse complement strand
AAAGCATCGAAAGTGCACACCTTATTGAATTCAATAAGTATTTTGCAGCCGAGCTGGAAGATTTGAAGGAAATGGAAAGCGCCGGTCTGCTCAAGGTTGAGCGCGACTGGATTACCGTTTTGCCGCCGGGCCGGATGTTGGTCCGCGTTATTTCCATGGTCTTTGACCGCTACTTGCGGGCTGATCGTCAGCGCACGCGCTATTCGAAGGTGATCTGAGCATCGTTTGAGGCAGGCGTGCGGGTTAAACTGCACGCTTGTTATTTCTGATGTTGGACGATGCCTGATTCCGGTTATCTCGCCCTTTTTCTTGTTGGATTGCTTGGTGGCACGCACTGCGTCGGCATGTGCGGCGGGATTGTAGGTGCCTTGTCATTGGGCGCGCCGGCGCGCTGGTCCATGCATCTGGCTTACAACGCCGGGCGCATTATTTCTTATGGCATGGCCGGTGCGCTTGCCGGGGTGCTCGGTGCTGCCAGTCTGACACTGGATGGTCAGGCGCCTATCCGCCTATTCCTCTATTTGCTGGCCAATCTGATGTTGGTCGCGCTTGGTCTTTATTTGCTTGGCGTGACACGAGCGCTGGCCTTTAGCGAACGCTTCGGCCAGAAACTTTGGCGCCACATTCAACCGCTGACCCGCCGCTTTCTCCCGGCGCGCAGCGTGGCACAGGCGTTTCCGCTTGGTTTGCTGTGGGGCTGGCTACCCTGTGGGCTGGTTTATAGTGCGTTGGCAACTGCGCTGACCGCCGGTTCCGCCGAACGCGGTGCGCTGATGATGCTCAGCTTTGGCCTTGGCACCTTGCCCAATCTTCTATTGGCCGGCATTCTGTTGGCGAGACTTAACGAATTTGTTCGCCTGCCTGCAGTGCGTATTGTTTCCGGCCTGCTGGTGCTTGGCTTCGGGCTGTACGGATTGCTCGGTGTTGTGCGCCTGCTGAGCTGGATTTAGGAGTAAAACAGATGACCATGAAAATCCTTTTGCCGGTTGACGGTTCCGAGTGTTCAATGCGTGCGGTCGAACACCTGCTGACACATGTTTCCTGGTTTCGCGAGATGCCGGAAATCCACTTGCTGCATGTTCAGCCGCCAATCCCGATTGGCCGTGTGCAGGCGCATATCGGTAAGGACACTTTGCATGATTATTATCGTGAAGAAAGCCAGGTGCATTTGACTCCGGTTCAGGCTCGGCTGGATGCAGCCGAGCGCTTTCACACAACGCATATCCACGTTGGCCAGCCGGCTGAGGTGATCAGCAAGATGGCTGATGAATTGCATTGCGATCTGATCATCATGGGTGCGCATGGTCGTGGTGTGCTGGCCAGCATGGTGATGGGCTCAGTCGCCACGCGAGTGTTGCAGTTGGCGAATTGCCCGGTTCTGCTCGTCAAATGAGTGAGGAAACTGGCCGCGTCGTCGAGTTTTCGATTGGCGGCATGACCTGTGCTGCCTGTTCGGCACGACTGGAGAAAGTACTTAACCGCAAGCCCGGTATGCAGGCCAATGTCAATCTGGCGGCTGAACGGGCGCGGATTCGTTTGTCCGGTGCCGCCGATGAGGCGGCGGTGATTGAGGCGGTTGCCAAAGCGGGTTTTTCGGCGGCACTGGTCGACGGACAAACGCGGCAACGTGAAAAAGCCGAGAAACTGAAGGTTTACCGTAACGAGTTGCGGCGTTTCTGGATTTCAGTCGCGCTCACCTTGCCGCTGGTTGGTCAAATGGCTTTCATGTTCGGCGAACATGGTCATCTCAACGAACTGCCGCGCTGGTTGCAACTGGCGTTGGCGACCCCAGTGCAATTCTGGATCGGCTGGCGCTTTTACGATGGTGGCTGGAAAGCTTTGCGCGGTGGCGGGGCCAACATGGATGTGCTGGTTGCGCTGGGTACCAGCATGGCCTGGGGATTCTCGGCCGTCGTTACGCTGTTTGGGCTGGACCAACACGTATATTTTGAAGGCGGAGCGGCGGTGATTACGCTGGTCCTGCTCGGCAAGCTGCTTGAAGCCAGTGCCAAGGCAAAGACATCGGAAGCCATTGAGGCGCTGATTCGTTTGCAGCCCAAAACCGCGCGCGTTGAGCGCGATGGCCAGTGGGTTGAGGTGGCTGTCGATGCCTTGATGCCCGGCGATATTTTCATGGTGCGTGCCGGTGAAAGCGTACCGGTCGATGGCGAAGTGGTGGATGGCGATTCAAGCGTCAATGAAGCCATGTTGACTGGCGAAAGCATGCCGGTTGGCAAAAAGGCGGGTGACAAGGTGTTTGCCGCGACGGCGAACGGACAGGGTGCGCTACGCTGCAGAGCCACCGGGGTTGGCGAGCAAACTTTGCTCGCTGGCATTATTCGACTGGTTGGTGAAGCGCAGGGTTCAAAGGCGCCGGTGCAGCGACTGGCTGACCAAATTTCAGCGATATTTGTGCCGGTAGTCTGTGGTATTGCATTGCTGACCTTTGCTGGTTGGTGGTTGTACTCCGGCCTGCTGGCTGAGGCGCTGATCAATGCCGTGGCGGTGCTGGTCATTGCATGTCCCTGTGCGCTGGGTTTGGCAACACCGACGGCGATCATGGTCGGCACCGGGCAGGGCGCGCGGGCCGGTATTTTGGTGCGCAACGCCGAAGCGCTGGAGCGGGCGGAGAAGATTACAGTGCTTGCTGTGGACAAGACTGGCACCTTGACCCAAGGGCAGCCGCAGGTGACCGATGTGATCCCGCTGGCGGCTACGGAAAGTGAAGCCTTGAGTTTGGCTGCCGCACTGGAGCAGGGGTCCGAGCATCCTTTGGCCAAGGCTATTCTGGCGCGATCAGTTACGGTCGACCTGCAAAAAGTGGTTAATTTTTTGACGCTTCCCGGGCAAGGCGTGAGTGGCGAAATTGCCGGTCGCAATCTGCGTCTCGGTTCGCCCGACTGGCTTGGTGCCGGGAGCGATGAGCGTGTTCTGGCACTGCAGCGGGCAGGTAAAACGGTTGTCGTTTTAGCTGATGGTGAGCAATTGCTGGCCTTGCTGGCGATTGCCGATGCGCTGCGGCCAACGACACGCCTTGCGGTTGAGCGACTGCGCGCCAAAGGCATCCGCGTGGTGATGCTGACTGGCGATAACGCGGAAACGGCGGCGAGTATCGCCCATGAAGCCGGCATCGATGAATTCAGGGCCGGCATTCTGCCCGGCGACAAGGCTGCCGCGATTGCTGAATTGCGCAGCTCGGGTGGATTGGTGGCGATGGTGGGCGATGGCATCAATGATGCTCCAGCTTTGGCGGCTGCGGATGTCAGCTTTGCGATTGGTGCCGGATCCGATGCCGCCGTTGAAGCGGCTGATCTGACCTTGATCCGCAGCGATTTAAGCAGTGTGGTCGACGCAATTGAGTTGTCCCGCGCAACTCTTGGGAAAATCCGGCAAAACCTGTTTTTTGCCTTTATCTACAATATCTTGGGAATACCTTTGGCCGCATTCGGAATGCTTAACCCGGTATTTGCCGGTGCGGCAATGGCAATGAGTTCGGTTTCGGTGGTCTCAAATTCGCTATTATTGAAGCGTTGGCGGCCTCGTGGTCGCTGAGACCTAGAGGCGAATATGTTAGAAAAAGACAAATCCCCGAGTTATGAAACGCTGCTCAATAGCATGGAGCATGTCGTTTACCACCTCAATCTGGTCAGTGGACGTTATGAATTCGTTTCTGCCGCCGCCGCTCCCATTTTCGGTCTGAGCCATCAGAATTTGAATGATGCCGGGGGGGACGTGTTTGCCCGGCATATGCTCCCTGACGATTTTCAAATGGTGCGTAGCCACATTGCGGATATTGCTCAGGCGCATCCGGGGCAGCGTGTAGCAACCACGGTCGAATATCGCCTGAGTGAACCGGATGGCAAACTGCGCCATTACCATGACTCGATGCTGCTGGATGTGGGGATGGACGGCTATGCGCTCTCCGCCACCGGTGTCGCCGTGGATGTTTCAAAACGCAATGAGGCTGAACTGGCGCTCAAGGAACTGGATGCCCAGTTTCGTGCAACGATGGATGCGGCGCAGGTTGGCATCTTTGTTCTGCAAAATGCAAAATTCAGGTTTGCCAACAAATTTTTACTGAACGCTTTTGGCTACGCGGCTGATGAATTTATCGGTTTGCTGGGTCCGCTGGACACGGTTGTGCCTGAACAGCACGCCATGGTGGCTGAGCAGGTGCGCCGGCGGGCGGCAGGCGAACCGGGCAGTCCATATGAAATCAAGGCGGTGCGCAAGGATGGTTCGGTTTTTCCGGCCCGGATTGTCGGCACACCGACGACAATCAACGGTCAGCCAGCTTCAGTCGGCACGCTGATTGATATTTCCGAACAACGGGCAGCCGAAAGCAAAATTCGCGAACTGGCTGATTTTGATGCCCTGACCGGATTGCCCAACCGCCGCCTGTTGCGTGATCGCTTTGCCCAGATGCTGGCGATTGCCGAACGAGAAAAAACAGAGCTGGCGCTAATCTTTCTCGACCTCGATCACTTCAAAAGAGTCAATGATTCGCTCGGCCACAGTATTGGTGATGATTTGCTCTGCGCGGTTGCCGAGCGCCTGACGACTGCGATACGCAAGATCGATACGTTGGCCCGTTTGGGCGGCGACGAGTTTATTTTGGCCATGCCAGGTATTCCTGCGTCGGCGGCGGCCGAAGTTGCACGCCGTCTGCTGGAGATCTGCGCCACGCCATTTATGGTTGCCGGGCATGATCTGACGGTTACGCCGTCACTGGGGATCAGCTTGTACCCGCGAGACGGCAAAGACCTTGAAGCCCTGCTGCGCAATGCCGATACCGCGATGTACAAGGCCAAGGAGCTTGGGCGTAACGCTTTCCAGTTCTACTCCAGCGATATGAATGATGCGACGCTCGAGCACCTGCTGATGGAAAGTAGTCTGCGCCAAGGCTTGAATAATGATGAGTTCATCCTCCACTACCAGCCCCTGGTTTGCCTGAAAAGTGGCCGGATTATTGGCGTCGAGGCGTTGATCCGCTGGATTCACCAGGATCTGGGGATGATCATGCCGGACCGCTTTATTCAGGTGGCCGAAGATACCGGTTTGATTAACCCGCTGGGTGACTGGGTACTTTGCGAGGCTTGCCGGCAATCAATGGTATGGCAGTCGGCGGGTTTGCCGGCGGTGACCATGGCGGTGAACGTAGCGCCGGTGCAGTTCCGGCAAGCCGGGTTTGTTGAACAGGTGGCGGGAGCGTTGGCAGCTTCCGGGCTAGAGGCACGTTACCTCGAGCTGGAACTAACCGAACGTACGGTGATGCATGATGCCGAAATCAATCTTGGCACGCTCTCGGCACTCAATCGTATGGGTGTCGATTTGTCACTTGATGATTTCGGTACCGGTTATTCGTCATTGGCCTACCTGAAACGCTTTCCGGTCGGTAAGCTGAAAATTGATCGTTCTTTTGTGCGTGATCTGGAAGTTGATCAGGATGATCAGGCGATCGCCTCAACGATTGTTCTGATGGGGCACAATCTACGGCTCAATGTGCTGGCAGAGGGCGTTGAATCAGCCAGTCAGCTTGAACTGTTGCGTAAAATGGGCTGCGATATGGCACAGGGGTATTATTTCAGCCGCCCGGTGCCGGCGGAGCAAATGGCCGAGTTGCTGCGTGAACAGCCGTTTATGATCAAGGAGTGAAAGATGGAAAATACAGTCATCAAGGTGGGTGGCATGAGCTGCCAGGGTTGCGTGAAAAATATTGGCGGCGTGCTGAGTGCGCTGGCTGGTGTGAGCAGCGCCAAGGTTTCGCTGGAGGCGGCCGAGGCGCGTGTGGCTTTTGACCCCCAGCAGGTGTCGCGTGCTGCGTTGCTGGAAGCGATTGAAGATGCCGGTTTTGATGCAGAATAATGAGAAATTGAGAGAATAGCCGTGGCTGAAGAAACAAAAAGATTGACCCAGCTTTCGCATGGGGGCGGCTGCGGGTGCAAGATTGCTCCAGCCGTGCTGCAAAAAATCCTTGCCGGTTCAACCGGCGGCATCCTTCCGCCGCAGCTGCTGGTCGGTACCGAAACCAGCGATGATGCAGCGGTATATCAGATCAATCCGCAGCAGGCGATAGTCGCAACGACTGACTTTTTCATGCCGATTGTTGATGATCCTTTCGATTTCGGGCGGATCGCCGCAACCAATGCCATTTCCGATGTTTATGCGATGGGTGGCACGCCTTTGTTTGCGCTGGCGCTGGTCGGCATGCCGATCAACGTTTTGCCACTCGAAACCATCAGCAAAATACTGGCCGGCGGCGAATCGGTTTGCAAGGCAGCAGGGATTCCCATTGCTGGTGGTCATACCATTGATTCTGTCGAGCCGATTTATGGACTAGTGGCCATCGGCCTGGTTAACCCAACACATCTGCGGCGTAATTCGGATGCCAGGGCTGGCGACAAGTTGATCCTCGGCAAGCAGTTGGGGGTTGGCGTTTATAGCGCCGCCTTGAAGCGCGAGAAGCTGCATGAAACCGATTACGAGGCAATGATTGAAACCACCACCCAGCTCAATACACCGGGGCCGGTTCTCGGTTGCCTGGAAGGCGTCCATGCGGTGACTGATGTCACCGGTTTCGGCTTGCTCGGGCATCTGATGGAAGTTTGCAAGGGTAGTGCGCTGCGCGGGCGGGTTGATTATTCCGCTCTGCCTTTCCTGACGCGGGCGCGTGAGTTTGCAGATGCGGGCTACATTACGGGCGCATCGGCCCGCAACTGGGAAAGCCTCAAGGACAGGGTTGCTTTTGCACCAGGCCTGGGCGAAATTGAGCGCGCCTTGATGACCGATCCGCAGACCTCTGGCGGGCTGCTGGTTTCCTGCGCAGCGGACACAGTGACTGAAGTTTTGTCAGTATTCCTGCAACAAGGCTTCAGCCATGTTTCTGTAATTGGCGAACTGGTCGAGGGTGAGGTCGGGATAGACGTCGTTTGATCAATCGAGGGGCTGTGCGATGTGCATATTGTCAAAATTCCTCCGGGGTCTGATTGCTGTTCTTGGGCTGATCACCGTCTTCAGCGTGCAGGCTCGCGATCCTGCCGTGCCCGAGGCAGTGCTGACTTTTGCCAATCGCGACATCGTCACCCTGCGTGCCACTGCGCTTGGCAGCACGCCCGAGGTGCGCGCCCGGCGGATACATGAGCGTTTACGGCAACTTGACGACGCCGAACTGGCCAAACCGTTGGGTAAGGCAAGTGTTACGGTCGACGGCAGAAAAGGCATTGTTTTTACCATTGGTGATCGCAATATTTTCATTTTGTACGAAGCTGATCTTGATTCTGAAGAGAAGCTGTCGCTGGATGAATCTGCCAAGCTCGTCGAAACAAAGCTAAAAGAAGCCATTGCCGTCTCGCTAGAGACAACCTATGGCGACACCCTGTTCAAGGGCATCGTCAAATCACTGATCGCCTCAGCCGTTGCAGTGGTCCTGCTCTTTCTCATCCAGCGCGCTACCCGAATCGTGCTGGATCGGCTACAGAAGCGGCTGAGTCAGGCGCGCGACAATTCCGGTTTGCGTCTGGCCAGCCAGCTCTGGCTGTTGATCTTCCGCATGGCCCAACTGGTCATGGCCTTCCTTTGGCTTTCAGTTGCCTACTTGTGGGGAATGTCTGTACTCGGCAGCTTCCCGCTGACCCATCCCTTCGCCGACAAGCTGTCAGGCTTTCTCTTCAAGCTGTTGTATGACCTGGGTTTGGGGGCTATTGCCGCGTTGCCTGGTCTGGTGACGGTCGCGATCATCCTCTTCCTGACCAAGGCAGTGAATGATGTGGTTGGCAATGTTTTCAATGGTGTACAGACTGGCAATACGGTGATCCCCGGTATCCATCGGGATACGGCGGGTGCGACGCGGCGCATTGTCAGCGTGCTGATCTGGGGCTTCGGCGTTGCGGTTACTTACCCCTATTTGCCGCTGGCCGAGAGCGATGCCTTCAAGGGTTTGTCGGTCATGTTCGGCTTCATGCTGACGCTCGGTTCGGCAGGCGTGGTGACGCAGATGATGAGTGGCCTGGTGCTGATCTATTCGCGTGCGCTCAAGGTTGGGGATTTTGTCAGCATTGGCGACGTCATGGGTGTGGTCAAGGAAACCGGTGTGTTGTCGACCAAGATCATCAACATGCGCAACGAAGAAGTGACGATTCCAAATGCCGTGCTGGTCGGTAATTCAATCAAGAACTTTACCAGCGGTGCGGATGAAGGCGCGATGGTATCGACCACCGTGACCATCGGTTACGACACGCCCTGGCGCCAGGTTGAAGCGATGTTGGTCAATGCGGCGGATCGGACGCACGGCTTGCGCAAGCAGCCCAAACCGTTTGTCGCGCAGAAAGCTTTGCAGGATTTCTATGTCGAGTACGAACTTTTCATCCAACTCGACAAACCGCTCGGGCGGGTTCGGATTTTGTCTGAGCTGCATGGCCATATTCAGGACGAATTCAACATCCACGGCGTGCAGATCATGTCGCCGCACTTTGTCCTCCAACCTAAGAACAACGTGGTTGTGGACAAGGAAAACTGGTTTGCTGACCCGGCAAACAAGCCCTGAGTAACAAATCAGTCAGGATTGGCGAGCTTTTCCAGGCGGATGTGTCTGGCCGCTACATGGAAATTGTTTGTGGTGAATGTTGCGGCAGACGATAAACAGTCGTTTCGGCATTTGGCGCCAGCGATCCCAGTGCCATGCTCAAGATCGAAATAAACAGGCTGGCGAAAAAGGCTGTCCAGAAGCCGGATATCTTGAAGCCGCTGACTACTTTGGCGACGAGCAGCAACATCAGGGCATTGATCACAAGCAGGAAAAAGCCGAGTGACAATAGCGTCAACGGCAGGGTCAAAATAACCACGAGCGGGCGCAGGACGGCATTGGCAAAGCCGAGAAGCAGCGCTGAAATGATCAGCGCGGAGGTGCTGGAAAAGCGGATGCCGTTGAACAGCAGACTGGCCACCCACAGGGAGATTGCGGTGATACCCCAATGGATGAAGAATCCCGCCAGGTTGTCGAACATGTGATTGCCCTTATTGAAATGGATGCGGCCTGAGCGGCCACTTTGCAACAGTTTACGCGAAGCGGGGCAACAATAGAGCTGACGCCGCTAGCACGATTGAACTGTTCCTGCGCATATCTATCGAACAGGTAATGCATCGCCAACCGGCGAACACCGGAAAATAGCATCGCACTCTATCGAGCCCCGTTCTGGAGCGGCGATGCGCTGCTGGTTTTGTGTTTTTTCCAAAAGAACTAGTTAGAAATATTCTGCGGCTTGGGCAGGGCGTTAAAACTAAAATGCGCCTGCTTTGCACTTCATGTTTTTCTCTGGGTGCAGTTCAATCGATCAATTACGTAAAGCGAATCAAGCATGTCCAAGCAAAGCGGGCCGAGAAAAGTAATTGAAATCAAGCCAGTAGTTGATCTTGAAGCCAAGGTTTACCCGCGTTCGATCAGCGGTGCATTTGCTCGTTGGCGCTGGATATTCGTCTGGCTGACACAGATCGTTTTCTACGGTCTGTGCTGGCTGCCCTGGCATGGCCGGCAAGCTTTCCTGATGGATATTGATGCCCGCAAGTTTTACTTTTTCGATCTCGTCCTTTGGCCGCAGGATACGATTTATCTGGTATTGCTGATGATCCTCGGGGCGCTGGCGCTCTTCCTGTTTACCGCAGTAGCCGGGCGGCTGTGGTGTGGATATACCTGCCCACAAACGGTATATACCGAGATCTTCCTGTGGATCGAGAAAGTCATTGAAGGCGAGCGACCACAGCGCATCAAGCTGGATGCCGCGCCTTGGTCGCTCCGCAAGTTATGGCTGAAAACAGCCAAGCACACCACCTGGATTGTCTTTTCGCTGTGGACGGGTTTCACCTTCGTTGGCTATTTCATGCCTATCCATGAATTGGCCAATGATGTACTGACATTTTCGATGGGTGCCTGGTCGGCATTCTGGGTCGTGTTTTATGCATTTGCGACGTATGGCAATGCCGGTTTTCTGCGCGAGCAGATGTGCCGGCAAATCTGCCCTTACGCCCGCTTCCAGTTCGTCATGTTCGACCCGGACACCTTGATTATTGCCTACGACACCACCCGCGGCGAATCGCGCGGGGCGCGGGCCAAGAGCGCTGATCCAAAAGCGCTGGGCCTCGGCGATTGCATCGACTGTGGTATTTGCGTGCAAGTCTGCCCGACCGGTATCGACATTCGCAATGGTCTGCAGAATGAGTGCATCGGTTGCGCCGCCTGCATTGATGCCTGCGACCAGGTGATGGACAAGATGAACTATCCGCGTGGCCTGATTCGCTACTCAACAGAAAATGCAGTGGTCAAGCGCTACTCGGCGATGGATATTGTGCGCCGCGCCGTCCGGCCACGGGTCTTGATCTATGCGGCGATACTGACTTTGCTGACAGTAGCAACCGCCTGGTCAATCGCCACGCGCATTCCGCTCAAAGTGAATGTGCTGAAGGATCGCAATACCTTGTCGCGCGAAGCAGACAACGGAATGATCGAGAACACCTACCGCCTGCAGATCATGAACACCGGCGACCAGACCCGGAAATTTCATATCAGCATTGTCGGCGTGGAGGGGCTACGCCTCACCAGTGATGAAGAAATAACCATTGTTGGTGGCGAGATCGGTACCCAGACTGCGGTCGTCGGTGGCGAGCCTGGTGCCGTCAAAGCAGGGGCGACAGCGATCAAGTTTCATGTTGCGGATGTGAACGACACCAAGGTTGCGGTGACCGAAGAATCCAAATTCTGGATGCCCTGATCGGTCCGGCAGGCTTAGGCGAAAACGAGTGACAACTGCGGCGAGGGGGCTTCCTCGATGATCGTCTCAACCAAGAGTGCGCACTGCGAGGGTGTTTGCAGCATTGCCGCGAATTCGTCGTCGGGAAACTCGGCGTATTCGTTCAACCAGAAATTGCTTTCCTCACGACCAAGGATAAGCGGCATGCGGTCATGAATTCGGCTGATGGTTGTATCGGCAGCCGTTGTCAGAATGGCGCAAGTGGTTCCGGCGCCTGGATGGTGATCAAAAACACCGGCCAGCATCAGTGCTTCGCCATTGGGCTGGCTGATCCGCATTTTCTGTTTTTTGCCGGCGACTGACTGCCATTCAAAGAAAGCCGTGGCCGGAATCAGGCAGCGGCTGCGCTTCAATATCTTGCTGTAAAACGGCTTGGTGGCCAGACCTTCGCTGCGCAGGTTGATCAGCGGGCTACGCGGCGCTTGGTCGAGAAAACTGCCAACCAGACCCCAGCGCGCCTTGCCGCCCAAATGCCCGTTGTGATGGCGGGTAATCATCAATACCGAATCGGTAGGGCGCATTTCCACCATCTGCGGCATCTCGCCCTGGCCAAGATGAAGCTGCGGGAAGTGCCGGTTCAAATCCCGGGCTTTTGCCTTGAGTTCGTAACGTCCGCACATCGCGGCATCTCCATTGATGCGATATACAGTAGTTTATACAGTATTTGTTGTGTTTACAAGAATGAGTTTGTTTGGTGCCGCAAGCCCAGGCAAAGCCGGTCGAAAGATTCGGCTACGAACACATTGCCGGCGCCTAATCATCGGAAAGCCGAAGGCAGCTACCCGGTCAAGCGTCGCTGCGCCGACATCTGCATGGTGTGCCGACAAAAAAATAGCCTGAAAACAAGGGGATAAAAACAGCTGGCGCAGCAATCGGGCTGGCACGCCGGCTGCTATAGAAGTCATGCGAAGCCGATTGCCGGTTTCATCAACAGAAAAGGATATTCAATGACCCCCTACATTGCTCGCTGCGCACTGCTTGCCGTCGCGCTCTGCCAGACCTTGCCAGCCTTCGCCGACAAACCCAATGTCGTCATCCTCGCTACCGGCGGCACCATTGCCGGGGCGGGTGCCGATGTTGCCAAGAGTGCCACCTATCAGGCCGCCAAGGTGCCAGTTGATAAACTGATCGCCGGCATCCCCAGTCTTGCCGATGTCGCTCAGGTTCGCGGCGAACAGGTCTTCCAGATCGCCTCCGAGAGCTTCACCAACGAACACCTCGTCACCCTCGGCAAGCGCGTTGCCGCATTGGCCAGGCAGGGCGATGTGGACGGCATTGTCGTCACGCACGGCACCGATACGCTGGAGGAAACCGCCTATTTCCTGAATCTCGTCATCCACACGGACAAACCGATTATCGTCGTTGGTTCCATGCGCCCGGGTACCGCCATGTCGGCTGATGGCATGCTCAATCTGTCCAATGCGGTCAGCGTTGCAGCCAGCAAGGATGCACGCGGCAAGGGCGTGCTGGTGACGATGAACGACGAACTGAACAGTGGTCGCGATGTATCCAAAATGGTCAACATCAAGACAGAGGCCTTCAAGAGCCCCTGGGGGCCGCTCGGCATGGTGGTTGAAGGGAAGAACTACTGGTTCCGCCTGCCGGCCAAGCGCCACACCATGAACTCGGAATTCGACATCGAGAAGATCAACGCCCTGGGCCCGGTTGAAATCGCCTACGGTTACGGCAATGTCAGCGACACGGCCGCCAAGGCACTGGCTGACAAAGGCGCCAAGGCCATCATCCATGCGGGCACCGGCAACGGTTCTGTCGCCGCCCGCGTTGTTCCAGGTCTGCGCGAACTACGCGCCAATGGGGTGCAGATCATCCGTTCCTCGCACGTCAATGCTGGTGGTTTCGTGCTGCGCAACGCCGAACAGCCGGATGACCAGTACGATTGGGTCGTCGCACACGACCTGAATCCGCAAAAGGCCCGCATCCTGGCCGCCGTTGCCATGACCAAGACCAGCGACAGCAAGGAACTGCAGCGTATCTTCTGGGAGTACTAAGCCACCGCAGATTGACCATCCAGACTCCGGGCAGGCCGTTAGGGCTGCCCGGAGTTTCGCATTGCATGCGATCTACGCCATGCAGCAAAAAAACAAATCAAAGCGGATCCCGATGGCTTGCTTGGTTTATGCAAGTTGGTCGAGCGCTCATCCCGTCAAGTTTTAGACAAAAATGCCGTTAAAAAGCTAATTGAATCTGGCGGGGTGATAGCGATGGAATTGGCTGGATTGGGTACTGCCTACGATTTATTGCGGTCGAACACCGACGCCCGCAGCAAGGCGAGCGAAGACCGCCAGGCAAAGCGGCTGGGCGAAATGCAGGATGCCATCAAACGCCTGCAGGCGATGCCCACCCCAAAGCAAATGGCCAAACAGAACTCGATGAGTCGTGTCGACATGCTCAAGAAGCGGCTCGAAGTCTTGAAAGCGATGCTTCTGCATGCCTCGCCCGAACAGGCCAGGGCACTGGCCCGAGAATTGAAAAATATTGCCAAAGAGCTGTCTTCCGTAGCAAAAAGCCTGGGGGGCAGTACTCAAGGTGCAGTTTCAACGCCAGCAGGCGGAGCGGTTGCGAGTGGTGCGACGGATGACACCGGCAACGCGTCGGCTGAAGCGCCATCGGAGGCCAGTGCAGCGACTGAAACAACCGCAGTTGACCAGGCCGCCAGCAGCGCGAGTGATGCGGTTCAAACCAATGAAGGGCAAGCCAAAACCGAAGCCGATGCCGCTGCTTCATCGGCTGTCGGTACGGCAGATGCTCGGCAAACCGGGCAGGGTGATGGCGATGGAGATCTGCGGGCCGTCCTGCAGGATGCGAAAAAGCTCTTGAAGGAAGTAATCGGGATGCTGAAAGCCAAGATGGCCTTGGCAGCCAACGCGGCGAGGGCGAGCAAGGAGGAAAAGCAGGCGAAGCTAGACCTGCAATCAGTCGAGAAAAGCCTGGCTGACATGGAAAAATCCTTGGCCCTGAGCAGCAGCGAGTTGTACTCGGCACAAGGCGACTTCGAGAGTGCCAATGTGGGAGGCGGTTTTGCTGTCTCTGTCAGTGTTAGCGGCTTGAATGTCAATGTCTCGGCCTGAGTAGTCAGGCAGGCCGGAATCCCAAGAGAATTGTTAAGGGCACGCGAAGGATCGCAATTTTTATTGAAAAAAGGCCGGACAGTATTCCGGCCTTTTGAGAATGTGGCGAGCGTTTAGAAATTGATACCGACTTTCGCCAGCACGGCCCAGTTTTCATAATCGACATTGTCGCGATCATTCGTGTTCAGGTAGCGAACGTCAGCACCGGCGTAGAGCATTCCGGCACGGAAATTAACGCCAGCCACTGCGCCATACGCAAACAGGTTTTTATCGTTGCGACCGTTATCGACCATCGCGACCCCCAGGACAGGGCCTGCACCGACCGAGAAGCCGCTGCCCACCGGCAAGGTATAGCGCGGCGAGAGTTCAAAAGTTGTTGATTTGACACCCGATTTGTCCGAATGGTTGATCTGGACGTGGGTGCGAATACGGTTGTCAGGCGTCTGAATCAAGCCGCAATTCATGTTGAAGTCGAGGCCATAAACGGCCATCGTGTTGTCGTTACCCGTGCTGCTATTGAGGACGCCGGCGCTGACGGCAAGACTGGGTTCAAACTTGAAGCCGGGTTTCAGGCCGGGGAAAAAGCTCAGCCCTTCGGCATGGCTCATGGTCGTCAATAGCGAGAGACCGGCCAGGGTCAGCGCGACAGCAATTTTCTTAACTTTCATCATTCTCTCCAGATATTCGAATATGGAAATGGCTTTCCGCAAGCCACAAAACCAGCGGCCCATTTGCAGCCAGTTTATCGATGGCGTACCTCGGCGTATGTGACCTAGGTAACATATAACCGAAACTTAATATTCTCTGGCCTGTGCTCGAACAACGAATATTTCGTCAGATTCGACGTAGCGCCTGGTTCAAAGGGACAGCACCCTTGGGCCAGGCGCAGCGCATGAATACAGGCGCCGAGCGCGGCAAGTCATTTTGTTGCCCTATTAGCGAGTCGTTCGCGCAACTTTAGAAATCCCTTTGGGGGCGAAACAGCTCAGTGCAAGCCTAAAGAAAGCAGACCCATTTTGGCGGTTGTGCGATTATTCCGATTTTAATTGTTGCAATGCAGCATTTTTCTGCGACAATAGGAACTGTCTCCTCCATCTCCTCCAAGAAATGGATTTTTGCCCGCCTAGTGCGGGCATTTTTTTGTCCGGATCACAGACTCGCAGGGGGAACCGGTGCGCTTTGACACCATTCACAAGGACAAAAAAGAAGCCCGTCTAACGCGGGCTTTCAGATGGTTTGTCTCCTCCACCCGAATCAAACAGGTTCGGTCGGACGTCAAGCGTCCAAGGGGAGCCGAATTATCGTTGGTTGAATCTATTTTGTATAGATGAATTTTCTGCTATGAGGCGGGGGGCCAAGCAAGTCGTCAGTCAATTCGCCGCAACAGTCGCATATCCGATGCACAGATAAATTGATGGATGATTCGTATGACGTTTGCGACAGATTTAATTCGATCCTGGCGCCTTTGATTGGAGGAGCAATGCGAAGCTGACCTCTTTAACCCTTAAATTTGAATAGGCAGAAAAATAAGAATCGCTGCCCTCTCTATGACCGCTTACTTCGCGACGAACGTATCCGGCATCTGCAGCGCTACTACTTCGCCGCGTGCGGTGGCCTCGCCCTCGGCATAGACCGTCGCCTCGACCACCACCTTGCGCCCCTTGATTTCCTTGACTCTGCCGCGAATCTCCAATTGCGGGCCGAGCGGCGTTGGCTTCAGGTAACTAACCTGCAGCGAGCCGGTGACGAAGCGAAAGGCCGGCAGGCTGTCCATGCTGCGATTCTCGGAGCGATACATCGCGGCGGCCGCCGTTCCCGTGCCGTGGCAGTCAATCAATGAAGCCAGCAGGCCGCCATAAACGAAGCCGGGAATCGCCGTGTGCTCGGGGCGCGGCTGAAAATGCGTGACCGTCTCGTCACCGTCCCAGAAAGTCTTGATCTGGTGCCCTTGCGCGTTCTTGCGGCCGCAGCCGTAGCAGTGAGCGAGGTTCTCGGGGTAGTAATCCTGAAAGGCTTGCATGCTGTCTCCCTAATTTTTTTGAAAGGGCCATCCTGGGTGATGGCGATTGCATTCATTTGCCAGGCAAATCTGGCTTAGAAAAAATTTCAATTTTGGCCGAAATTTCCGGTTGGCCGTCGGAGTCGAAAAACTAATTAACTCTGACCTCTTTTGTTCCTACATGTCTAGCATGTCCCACTCTTCACCGAGAGCCCAGCGTAGTGCCGACAACTTACCGTTGAGCATCCCCCACTCAAAATCGCTCCAAGGTCCGAAGTTGCCCTTGCCAAGTTTTCTTTCGGCATTTTTTGCTGCCTTCAGCGCACCTATCCATATTTCGTCAACAATGTGGTTGTGCGCCCATTTATAGCCATGCTTCGCATAGTTGGTATCCCACTCTGACTTGCTAACAACTTTAATCTTGCCTTTTTCGATCCAGTGCTCGCGGTTTTTATGGCGGTTGTACCAAACCTGAGTGGTAAGTGTATCCATTGCGTCGAGGATATTGCTGAGCGAACGCATCTCTTGCTCATTGCTGTACTCAAAGATTACCTCGCGCACAAAACTAGCATCGATACGTTGGAAGCACTCGGTGAGGGTGGTGAAATACAGTGATCGGATTTTGCTGAATCCAGGCGCAAGATCTGGATGTGGCCCCTTCTGGTTCTTCGCCATATCGCTAAAATCATGCTTATTGTGCGTTACGAAAGCAAAACGTTCTTTGGGCTTTCCCTTGCGTACACAGTCAAAAAAGGTTTCGATGAGCACAGCATCAGCTATCGAGTTCTTATTGTCGTGATGACAGGGAGCGCTACGATGAAGCGCTCGCTCTGCCGCTCTCAGCTTGATCTCGTCACTGTGTTCGATGGGGGGCGCCGCATTCAGAATTTCATCAATGCGGTCGAGCGTCAGGGTGGCAACTCCTCCAAGCAATGGAATTCGGTGATCGATATCGCCGAGATAGTTGAGCACCTTGTCCTTCTGGCGGTTGTCATCATCCGCTTTACGAATGGCCTCTTTGACCGCGCTGAAGTGCGAACTGAGGCTTCGTTGCGCACGTTCCGCTACTCGCTGCCTGTTCTTGGCAAACTCATCAATCACCATACGAGGTACCAGGATATTTATGTACCCGCGTGACAACAAATTTATGAGTGGGTCGAGCAGTGGTGTCTGCTTACGGTTCTCGGCAAGATCTAGCCATACGCTCGTATCTAACATTACATGGAACATAGATTTCTCTTTGACGCAATTTTTGCAGCTATAAGGGTCGGCTTCGCATTCTTCAAGTGAAAAAATGGTGTGAGGCTACCCTCATTTTTCGCTGGACGAGCGGTATGTCATACCAATGCAACCAGTCGTTTCCGAGCTTGCTTTCAAGTTGCTGGAAAGGCTGACTGGATGAACAAAATCGGTATTCAGAGGCTAGTAATCACGTTGATGGGCTTCGATACATGCCAGCCTGTCGACGAATTTTGGCCGTTTTTTGGCGTGGACCGTAACTGCTTTCAGGCAGACTTGCCTGCCTGATATGCAATGTGCCGGTCCACGTTTCGGCGCTGTCTACTCGCCTTTTTGGCGAATGGCATTGCGCCGAGTAATCAGCGCAAAGCTCATCAATGCCAGCAAAACCAGTGGCAATGAAGACGGCTCGGGAATGCCCAATGCTTCCAATGCGGCTTTGGCGATCAGGGTATGCGCGTAGCCTGACGGGTGCAGCACATCCGCAAACAAGGATTGGTCGCAACTGGCACCGGCGGAATATTCGAAGCCGGCACAGGGCGTGTCAAAGTTCGTGATGCCGACACTTGCCCTGAAAACGGCATCCGTGACGATATCGTCAGTCAGTTTGGCCATATCCAACATGTACATGTCCAATCCCAAAGACTGACCAAACAGGGTCAGGCTGGGCAGCATGCTGTTTAAACGGGTAGTGGCATCAGTCGATGCGTCGACCAGGTCGAGCAGGGCTGCTTCCGGCGTGTAACCGAGATTCGGCACCGTTGAGACGAGGAAATGCTTGGCGCCCAGGCTGGCCAATACGGCAATACTGGTTGTCAGATTGGTCATTGCAGCAACTGCTGCCGCTTGTCTTCCGTCAATATCGGTTGCAGTGTTTCCCTTAAACAATGAGCGTGCTGCGCGCATGTCATTGCCTCCGGCGATCACGACGTAAAGCGCCGATGGGTCGGCTACTGTCATATCAAAAGGATTGGCGCCAAACAGGCCGACGGCTTTCGGTCCCCCGATCTGGGCCAGAACGCCTGGCGGGGTGCTACTGGTGTCGGTCAGTGCACCGGCAAATGCATAGTTGTTGCCCCCCATCCGCGATGGTGCGGCCACCATGGGTGACAAGCCCAGTCCGGCGGCCAGGTGCTCGGTCCAGACTGGGCCATTCGAAAGTTGCGCGTTACCGTAGTAAGGTCCATTGAACCCGGAACCTGCTGGCAAGGGGGGCAACGCGCCACCACTCGCATGTGCGAGGTTGCCGGTGTCCGACAAACTGTCGCCAAAAATATAGAGATTACTGTAAGGCCCGGCGTGTGCCACCGAGGTAATCAGAACACTTATTGACAGCAACGCGACTCGAACGAATCTGAGTTTCATGATACCTCCACTGATGGCTTGTGTTCTGGCATCCGGGTTGCCCGTGCCAGTTTTCCACTAAATGATAAGCGCTTATTTCAATGCGAGATAGAATATTTTTCAGGAACAGACCGGCAGATAAATGTACTTCGACAAAGTTTTAATCGCTACCCGCAATTGCTTATTTTGGTCTGATGTAAGTCCTCTACCGATTTACCAAATTAAGCAAACCAATGTCCAGATCGTGGCCATTAGCCCAATCGGCATCAGCATCAACAGGCCAGCGACAAATTTTTGGCCATTTTTTGCGGTTGACCGTAACAACACAAAGTGGTCGGGGGAACTGCTCTTCGATACGTCCACGCATGGGCTACTCAGGCCTGTCCAGAGCTTGTCTAAGAGGCGAACGGCGCTTTTTTCCGGTTGCTTGCTTTACCGGCTGACCCAGATGTGCCGTGCTACCGCGTGTTCCAGCGCCAGTTCCACTTCGTCGGCGAGGATGACCGTCATTGGTCGTTGTTGCAGCACCTTCATCGGGCGCGATTCTGCGAGGCCGTAAGCGGTGAGTTGCTCGCGTTGCAGCGGGTCGATCTCTTCACCAAAGGCGGCCAGAAAGACGATGCTGCCGGGGGCGATGAAAGCGAGGGGAAGGCGGGCTTCGTGTTTCGGACTCATGATTCAGGACCAGACTGCACGCAGCACGATATTGAACAGACCGCCGATGAAAAAGGCGAAGGGGACGATGACGGCAACCATGCCGAGTGCAACCTTGCTGCCTTGTTCCTTGACCATCATCATCAGGCTGGCAAAGCAGGGGATGAACAGGGTGATGGTGATCATGCCGACCACGGCCTGGATCGGGTCAAGGCTGTGCGCCAAGGCAAAGAGGCCGGTGGCGCCGAAATCACGGCGCAAAAAGCCCATGACGAAGGCGGCGCTGGCTTCTTTGGGCAGGCCAAGCCAGCCGGAAACCAGCGGTTCGCCGGCTTCGATGATGGCCGGCAGGGCACCGCTTTTATCCAGGGCATACATGATGAAGGTGCCGAGCAGAAAGAGCGGGATGACCTCAATCAGGTACCACTTGAGGCGCCCACCGGTTTTTTTCAGTACATTGCCGAGTATGGGCAGGCGCATCGGCGGCAGTTCGGTCACCAGCGGAATGCGGCGGCCGGGGATCAGTTTGGCAGCAAGGTAGCCGGCCAGCATTAGCACCAACACCATGGCCAGCGCCCAGATCAGCACGGCAGAAAAAGAAACGCCGCCGAGCATGCCGAGGACAACGCCGAGTTGCGCCGAGCAGGGAATGGCGAGGGCGAGCAGGAAAATGGTGATCATCCTTTCGCGCGGGCTGTGCAGGATGCGTGTGGTGAGGGTGGCCATCGTCACGCAGCCAAGGCCGAGCACCATGGGCAATACGGCGCGGCCATTGAGGCCGATCAGGGAAAACAGGCGGTTGGCAATGACGGTGAGGCGCGGCAGGTAGCCGGAATCTTCCAGTACGCCAAAGGCGAGGAAGAAGGTGCTGACGATAGGCAGGATCAGCGCCAGTGCGTAGGTCATGCCCATGGTCCACAGACCGTATTGGCCGACCAGCAATTCGGCAAGCCAGGGGAGCTTGATCACTGAATTTACAAAGTCGGTGAAGGCCGGGTTGAGAATGCCTTCGAACAGGTCTTTTTCCAGCAAGCCAACCAGCGTGGTGGCGCCAAATACGCCGACGAATTCATAAACCAAAAAGAGCATGCAGAGCAGGATGGGAATGCCCCACAAAGGATCGACGACATATTGTCCGATGCGTTGGGCGAGTAGCGGGCTGCTCCGGGCAGCGCGGCGAATGGCACTGGTCGTCAGGGCGTCGGCGGCTTCGGTGCGTTCGCGGGCGAGCAGCGCCGGGAGTTTGTCCTTGTTTGACTGATTGGCCTGCTGGCGCAGTGTTTCCAGCTCTGCAAAGTGCTCGCCGGCCTTTTCAGCCAGCCAGGTAGCGACTTCTGAATCGCCACCAAGATAGAGAATGGCCAGGCCACGCGCTGCCAATTGTGGATGCGGGGCGTGGCGGGTGATGGCTGCAGCGGTGGTGTTGATTGCGCTTTCAATGGCAGCGTCGTAGCGCAGCAATGCTTGCGGTGGCTGGGCATGGCTCAGGCTGCCGGTCAGTTCGCCGATGCCTTCGCCGCCGGTGGCTACGGTGGCCAGTACCGGCGTGCCGAGTTCTTCAGCAAGCGCGGGAATATCGACAATGACGCCACGCGCAGCGGCTTCGTCGTGCATATTGAGTGCCAGCACCAGCGGTACGCCAAGTTCGGCAAGCAGTGCGGTCAACGTCAAAGTACGGCGTAAATTTTTGGCGTCGCCGACTTGCACGAGGCAACGGATATTTTCGTTGAGCAGGGCGCGCATTGTGGCGCGTTCGTCGTCGCTGCGCGAGGGCAACGATAGTACGCCGGGCGTGTCGAGCAGCATGGCTTCACGGTCGAAGCGGGCGCTGGCGCGGGTGACTTCGACGGTGGTGCCGGGGTAGTTGGAGACGTTAACGTAAGCGCCGGTCAGGCGGTGAAAGAGTACCGATTTGCCGACGTTGGGATGGCCGACGAGGAGGATGGCGTTTGCTGTGGTCACGTTGAATTCAGCTCGAAGTGCACCAGGCGATGGCATTGTTCAGCCACTCCGGTGTGATTTCGCCGGTGCGCTGAGCGCAGGGCTGGCGTTGGGCGTCAAGGACGACGGTGTGCGGAAGGGCGCCGGTCGGGTTGCCGAAGCGTGCGAGCAGTCCGCGCGGTTGGCCGGGGCCGCTCAGGGAAACGACCGGGGCGTGCAGGGCGGCCTGGATAAAATCGGGCGCGTTCAGTGTTTCGACGGGTTTCTGAAGGGCAATGGTGACAATCTGCGCTTGCCGGCTTTTAGCCAGTTCGGCGAGGATCGGCATTTCGCGGACGCAGGGTGGGCAATCGCTACGCCAGAAATTGATCACAGTGGTTTGTGCTGGCAGTTGTGAAAGTTTGATGAATTGGCGACCGTTCGATAGCTCGAAATCGAGCGTATTTTTTGTGCCAATTTCGGCGTTGACCGTAACCGACGCAAAAAGCCCCGCCAACAAGGCGAGGCTTTGCGGCACTGAGGCGCGAGCAGCGTGAATCACAGGGTGAATTTTACGCCGCCGTAGATGAAACGACCACGATTGGGGCCCCATATGTGCGTGACGTCGATACTGCCATCGGCGCCGACCCAGAGCGTGCTTTCTTTGTCGGATTGTTTGAAGTCAAAGACGTTGTCGACGCCCAGGAAGGTACTCCATTGCTTGCTCAGCCGGTATTCGCTGCGCGCATCGGCGACCCAGTAGGACGGGCTTTTATCCGTTTTCCGGCTGCCATCAAAGTTGTAGCGCTGGTTGTTGGCGTAGTCGTAAAACTTGGCGAGATCCATCGAGCCAGTCCAGGTGCCGCGCAACATGGCCGTCCACGGGCCGCTCTCGTAATCCAGCCGCAGGTAGGCGCGGGTTTCCGGACGGGCGAAGGCGAGCGTACCGGCTTCTTCAAAGTCATATTTGAAGTGTTCAGCGGCCAGCGTCGTTTCCAGCGTTGGCGTGATTTTGTAGGTCAAGGTCAGATCACCGCCAACGACGGTAACGGGATGCTGCGCCGAGGTGAAAACGGTGATTGGATTGCCGGTGACGGGATCAACCGCGCGGGAATCGAGCAGCGCCATGTTTTTGATCTTGTTGTAATTCAACGAGCCGACCATGGCCAGACGGTCGCCTGCAAACGATAGGGCGTAGGAAGCGTTGTCGGAGATTTCGGCTTCTTTGATGTTGCTGACGATGCGGGTCGTATCGAGAATGCCGTGATCCTGTTCAAAGAACGAGGTCGGAGCGCGGAAGCCACGGCCAAGTGCAAAACGGCTGTTCCACTCGTGGTTGTGATTCCACAAAAGATTGGCGCGTGGGCTGGTGATGCCGCCAAAGATGTTGTGATCGTCGTAGCGAACTGAACCATTGACCTCGACTGCGCCATCGAAAAAGGCGTGGTAGGCCTGCAGGAATACACCCGGTGTTTTGTATTTGTAGTTGTCGATGCCGTCGTTGACCGTGCCGCGCGAGTCCTGGCCGGTGCTGTTGAGGTCTTCGTAACGGTAGGTTACGCCCGTTGATACGAGGGTTGCGCCGAGCGGTTGCTGGGTGCTGGCCTCAAGATAGTATTGCGTCTGATCCGCCTTGTAGACTGCCTTTTCGTAATAGGAGTCCTGCTTGTGTTTGGCAAAACCGACGGCCAAACGCAGGCTGCCATCACCGAGTTTGCGGGTGGCGCTGGAGACAAACTGTTTGCGGTCAGTGAAGATGATTTCGGACATGCCGCCCAGCCCGTCCTTATAGAAAGTACCGGGCTGGCCATTGCTCAGGGTGTCGGTGCCCGAGCCATCCGGCGTCACCCAGCCGCGTGCATCTGGCGAAGCGTTTTTGCCCTTGCTCCAGTTAAAGGGGTTCCCGGTTTCGTTGGCTTTGACGCCGGCGTAGTCCGTCCCCATGGCGCCGCCCATGCGCTTTTCATCGACAATGTCAAAGCGTCCCTTGATCTTGAAGCCGCCGACATCGTCGGCAAAGAAGCCAACCCCGCCGAGGTTGCGCTTGTAGCCGGTGTATTCGGAAACCTCGTTGCCATCTGCATCGACTGTGTCGTGCTGGTTATGGTTGAAGTTGGCGGTGACGGCGCCGCCAGTGAAGGCCTTGGCGCCAAAAAGATCGGTATTCATCTGACCATAAGAACCAAATTGCTGGACGGCCATGAACTCGTCCCTGATCGGCCGGCGCGTGACGATATTGACTGAGCCGGCGAGCGCCTCGGGCGCGATCAAGCTGGTGCCGGCACCGCGCGAAATATCGATGCGCTCGATGCCGCCGAGGCTGACGCTATCAAGTCCGTAGGCAGTGGAAACTGACGAAAAAATCGGGATGCCATCAATCAGCAGGGTGGTGTAGCGACCGGGCAGATTGTTGAGCACGACGTTGCGCACATTACAGATCGAACATTCGGTCTGCACCGAAATGCCCGGGCGTTTGTCGAGCGCTTCGGTGAGCATGGTGGCACCGGTTTTTTCCAGTTCGCGGGCGCCAATCGATTCAGTGGCGATGATTTCATCGCGCAATACCGGTTTGGCACCCACTGCCTTGCCGCTACTGACGGTGATTTCGCCGAGTTTCTTGTCCGCCAGCGCGCTACCGGAAAATGCCAGCAACAGCGCAGCAAGTACGGGCGTAACGTTGAATGTATTTTTCATAACCCCCTGAGATCTACCTAAAATTGTTTTCCAGACCTGCGATCAATGATTGCGCTCCAACAGTCCTGCATGCGTTCTCCAGCAAGGCGCCCCTCAACGCCGGTAGCTCATCGCCCTGCTTGGGCAGGCTGTTGGCGGCGCATCAAGCGCCTTCACCCGGTTGGGTGACGAAACCGATCTTGGTCAGTCCGGCGCGGCGGGCGGCGCTCATGGCTTCAGCCACCGTCTCGTAACGCGTCGCGCGGTCGGCCTTGAGGTGCATTTCGACCTTCTCATCCTTGGCGACTGCTTCACGGAACTTCGTTTCCAACGTGTTACGGTCGACTGCCTCTGCGCCAATAAAAATTGCGTTGTCAGCATTGATGCTGACCTGCAATGTCATCGGTTTGTCCGGTGTCGGTGTGCTGGCGGCGCGTGGCAGATCGACCGGCACTTGATGCGTCATCAGCGGTGCTGTGATGATGAAGATGATCAGCAGCACCAGCATCACATCGACCAGCGGCGTCATGTTGATCTCGGCCGTCGGCATCTGGTGGTTCTGCGAGTTGAAACTACCCATCGCCATGTTATGCAGCCTCCGTCGCGGCACGAGCGCGCATTGGGTGAATCTGTGCGCTGTTGGCGACAAACGGTTTGCCGACCGTGAAGAAGGCGTGCAGGTCGTGGGCAAAAGCGTCGAGGTCGGCCAGAATCACGCGGTTGGCGCGGGTGAAAGCGTTGTAGGCAAAGACTGCGGGCAGCGCGACGGCGAGGCCGGCGGCAGTCATGATCAGCGCCTCGCCGACCGGGCCGGCAACCTTCTCAAGCGCGGCCTGGCCGGACATGCCGATGGCGAGCAGCGCGTGGTAAATGCCCCAAACCGTGCCGAGCAGACCGACGAAAGGTGAGGTGGCGCCCGTCGTGGCAAGCAGGGTCAGGCCGTTTTCCATGCCGGCCTGGGTCGCCGATAACTGCTGGCGCAGGGCGCGTTCCATCTGCTCTGCCGGGTCAAAACGGGAGGCCAAACGACCGGTGACGGCTTCGCATTCGTGGTTGCAGCAGTTGGCTTGTTCGGCCAGCTGGGCATAGGGGCTGTCGGCGCCGGCTTCACGCAGGTGCTCTATGCCTTCGCTCA
>ERZ724504.399-NODE-399-length-24925-cov-10.808766_pt1 | contig 24925 bp, 21 predicted proteins | sample MGYA00376037_ERZ724504 | MGnify/ENA primary metagenome ERZ724504 (study PRJEB28724, sample SAMN07190888) | wastewater metagenome | isolation source: influent of sewage treatment plant in Hong Hong | place: USA: Christiansburg, Virginia | collected 2016-03-01 ... | reverse complement strand
CCTTCATGCAGGAAATCGCCGCCATGACCGAGCGCATGGTGAAGAAGGCCAAGGAGTACGACCGCGACACCATCCCCGGCGACTACGCCACCCTGGCCGCGCCCTGCCCCAACTGCGGCGGCGTGGTGAAGGAAAACTACCGCCGCTACGCCTGCGTGGGCAAGCCCGCTGCATCAGAAGGCGCAGGTTTTGCCGGCGGGGAGCCCTGCGGCTTCTCCTTCGGCAAATCGCCCGCGGGCCGCACCTTCGAGCCGCAAGAGGCCGAGCAATTGCTGAGTGAACGCAAGATCGGCCCGCTCGACGGCTTTCGCTCCAAGGCCGGGTGGCCGTTCACGTCCGAGATCGTGCTCAAGTACGACGACGAAGCGCACAACTACAAGCTCGAATTCGACTTCGGCGACGACAAGGCCGAGGAAACCGGCGAGCTGGTCGAATTTACCGACCCGCCGCTGGGCGCCTGCCCCATTTGCGGCTCCGAAGTGCACGAGCACGGCAGCAACTACGTGTGCGCCAAATCGGTACCCACCGCCGCGCAGCCTGTGCCCAGTTGCACCTTCAAGAGCGGCAAGATCATCCTGCAGCAGCCGGTGGAGCGCGCGCAGATGGAAAAGCTCCTCGCCACGGGCAAGACCGACCTGCTCGACAAGTTCGTCAGCATGCGCACCCGCCGCGCCTTCAAAGCGCATCTGGCCTGGGATGCCGAGGCCGGCAAGGTGAACTTTGAATTTGCCCCAAGCAAGTTCCCACCGCGCAAGCCTGCGGCCGGTGGAACTACCAAAACAATAGCTGCTAGCGCAAGCAGGACAAGCGCTGGAGGCCTAAAAGACCTTAAAAAACCAGCCGCCGCCAAGAAAGCCCCGGCCAAAAAGGCGGCGGCGAAAGCGGCAGTGCCGCGCAAACCCGCCGCCGGCAAAGCGCCCAGCGCTGCGCTTGCTGCCGTCATCGGCACCGAGCCGGTGGCCCGCCCCGCCGCCGTGAAGAAGCTGTGGGAGTACATCAAGGCGCAGAACCTGCAAGACCCCAAGGACAAGCGCACCATCGTCGCCGACGACAAGCTGCGCGCCGTTTTTGGCAAGGACAGCGCAGGGATGTTCGAACTCGCGGGCCTGCTCGGCCCGCACCTGGGCGGCTAAGCGGGCGGCACTGGCATGCGCAGCCCGCGCGAACGCACGTTCTGGACGGTGCTGGCCGTGGTCGCCGTCGCGGCCGCTGCTGCTGCGTGGTGGACGGCCGAGCGCTGGACGCCACGGGCCGGGCCATGGGCCAAGCAGACCTGGCGGATGCTCACCCGTCCAGCCCCGCCGCCAGGCCATCCCCGCGCCCCAGCCAATGCCCAGGCGCCTGGGGCGGGTGCCTCGGCCCCGACCGCACTACCGCGCAAGTGCGTGCAGGGCAACCGCACCGTGTACACCGACCAGCCGTGCCCGGCGGGCAGCAAAGAGCAGGCGATGGACGCTGCGCTGAACGTGCTGCCGCAGTGAGTAATTCGATTTCTCAATCAATCGAGTACGCGAAGACGAAGCGCAGACAGTACAGGTGTACTGACCAAGCGAAGCCGACAAAGCAATCGTTTGATTGAGAAATGGAATAGCCCACCGCGAGCGCCGGATTGGCAGGCGCTGGTACCATCGTCCGCCATGCCTTCGCACCCCGCGCTCCCCACTCCAGTCCGCTGCTGCCGCAGCGCGCTGCCCTGCGCGGGCGTGGCGGGACGCGAGATCTGGCCGTACCAACCGGTCGCACATTCCCTCGCCCGGCGATTCGCACTTCCCCTCTTTTCCACGCGCAAATCCTCCATCGCCGAGCACCCTCCCCGCGCGATGGCGGCCGACCCCTCAGTCTGATCTGGGGCACACCGGGCCGCTCTCTTCAGGAGATGGCCATGCCACCCGACCTCGCTACCGATGGGCCAACGTCCATCCGCCCCGCATCAGCAAAAACGTCTGCCCCCGCCGCCTTGCACGGCAGCGCGGCAGGCATGGAGTTCACCCGGCAGTTTCTGCGGTCGAAAAACCCCTGCGCCAACGGTTTCCGCTGGTTCAGCCGCAACGTGCAGGACGGCAGCGGTTACCAGGAAGCCTTGGACACCTTGGTCCAGGCGGGCCGCGTAGAAGACGCCTGCTGGCTGCTCACGCAGTTCGGGCCAACGCAAGAAGTACTCACGCTGGACACGCTCGACGCCGAGGCCATCGTCTTCGCCGGGACGCTGCAGGTGCGCGGCAGCATCGATGCCGATGCGGTGATACATACCGGCGGATCGATTCGTGCGGGAGGAAGCCTGCGTGCCGGCGGAGCGATCACTGTGGGCGGCGACATCCGCGTGGAAGGCAGCATCCGAGCGGGCGGCGCCTTGCAGGTGGGCGGCGATGTGCGGGCAGACTGGGGCATCGAGGCAGCAGGCGACATCACCTGCGCCGGCGACCTGCGCGCAGGTTGGGACGTCGTCTGTGGCGGGCGCTTGGAGCTGCGCGGCGGCGCATTTGCCGGGCAGGACCTTGTCACACACGGCGCCGTGGAATGCGGCAAAGGCTTGCGCGTGGGCGGGCACCTCACCGGATGCGAGGGCCTGCGCGCTGGCCAGGGCATCCTGGTCGGCGGGACGATCAGCGGTGTCGTGCACCTCGAAGCAGGCTGGGGCATCAGGGCCGGCGAGTCGATTCGCGCGCTGGGCGCCATCAAGGCGGGCGAGACGCTATCTGCGGGACAGGAGATCTGCGCGGGCGCCGGCTACGGCGTTTTTGCCGGACTCAACGTGCAGGAAGCGTGCTGGAACACAAGCGGCCAGGTGTGGTCGCCCGCATGCCCCGAAGGGTTGCGAAGCGGCCTGTGGGTGGGACCCAGCCCGATCTAGGGATGTTCTTGCATGGACGTCCCTAGGCGACACAAAGCCTCGGCCGCTTGCGCTACGCTCAGCGCCATGCACACACCCGACTCGCCTGCGCACGCTCCTATGTCCGTCGAAACGCCCTCCCGTTCCCTGCCGCTGGCCGGCGCCAGCAACTTCCGCGACCTGGGCGGCTACACCGGCCAGGACGGCCGACAGGTCGCATGGCGGCGCATCTTCCGCTCGGATCACCTGGCAGCGCTCACACCCGACGACCAGGCGCGTCTGGCCGCGCTGGGCATTGCGCGCACCGTGGATTTCCGTGGCGAAAGGGAGCGCGCCCAACTCGCCTACCTTTTGCCCACGGTAGAACACCACCAACTGGCCATTGAGCCCACCGTCGTGCAGCGGGCCATTGAACTGCAACGCGAGGGCCGGGCACTGACAGCGCAAGATGCGGTGGCGCTGATGCAAGAAACCTACCGCGGCTTCGTGCACGAGAACGCCCCGCGTTTTGCCGAGTTCTTTCGCATCCTGCTCGCGAAAGACGCGCCGCTGGTCTTCCACTGCACCGCCGGCAAGGACCGCACCGGTTTTGCCGCCGCGCTCATTTTGCTGGCGCTGGGCGTGCCCCGCGATGCGGTGATGCGCGACTACTTGCTCACCAACGACCTGTACCGCCGCCCCGCCATGGCCGAAGGCCACGCGCCGGAAGAGGTGCTATCCGTGCTTTGGCGCGTGCAGCGCGAATTTCTGGACGCAGCCTTGCATAAAGTCGACCAGGACTACGGCAGCATGGAAACCTACCTCACTGAAGTCGTGAACCTCGATAACGCAGCCCGCCGCGAGCTGTCGCAACGCTACCTGCAGGCCCGGTAGCAGCACGCTTCGTGGGCAGGTGCGCCGACCCGGCCGGTCGCCCGCCCATGGCGTGGCCTCAGGCCACGACCTTCGTCTTCATGCTCCCCCACACCGTCCAGATAAACAAAAACGCGCAGACGGCGAGGGCCACAGCCGTAATGGGCCGCTCCACAAACACACTGAAACTGCCGCGCGACAGCAGCAAGGTTCTGCGGAAATTCTCTTCCAGCATCGGCCCCAGGATCAGGCCCAGCAGCACCGGCACCACCTCGAGCCGCAGCAAAGCCATGAGGTAGCCCAGGACGCCAAAGACCAGCAGCACCCAGACATCGAAGGGGCTGTTGCTGGTGCTATAGACCCCGATGCAGGTGAACAGCACGATGGACGGGAACATCAGGTGATAGGGAATGGACAGCAACTTGACCCACATGCCGATCAGTGGAATGTTCAGGATCACCAGGAAGAGATTGCCGATCCAGAAGCTCACGATCAGCCCCCAGAACAGATCCGGGTGGGCCGTGATCACCTGCGGACCGGGCTGAATGCCCTGAATGGTGAGGGCCCCCAGCATCAGCGCCATGACGGCGTCGCCGGGAATGCCCAGCGTCAGCGTCGGGATGAATGCCGTGCCCACGCCCGCGTTGTTGCAGGCCTCGGGCCCGGCAATGCCCTCGATGGCGCCCTTGCCGAATTCTTCGGGGTGCTTGGAAATGCGCTTTTCCATGGAGTAAGACAGAAACGTCGCCATGCCGCCGCTGGTGCCGGGCAGTGCACCGAAGAACGCGCCCAGGCCCGAGCCGCGCAGCATCGGCCCAAAGGAGCGGCGCCAGTCTTCGCGCGTAGGCATCTGGTCGCGCAGCGTGAAGCTTTGCTCTTCGGGCGTTACCCGAGTGGTATTGGCGCTCTTGATCACCTCGGTGATGGCAAACAGCCCCATAGCCATGGCCACCAGACTGATGCCATCGGTCAACTCAGGGATATCAAAGGCAAAGCGCGAGACGCCGCTGTTCACATCGGTGCCGATGACGCCCAGGATCAGGCCCACGAAGACCATGGCCACGCCCTTGATGGGCGAGCCCTGGCCTACGGTGGACGCAGCAATCAGGCCCAGCAGCATCAGCGCGCAGTACTCCGAGGGGCCAAAATTGAGGGCCCAGCCCGAGAGAATGGGTGCGAAGAACATCAGCAGCACGATGCCCACGGCAGAGCCCCAGAACGAGGCGACGCACTTCATGAACAAGGCGATCCCGCCGCGCCCCTGTTTGGCCATCGGGTAACCGTCGAGCACGTCGACCGCTGCGGCCGCGTGTCCGGGCACCCCGAGCAAAATCGAGCAGGTACCGCCTCCATAGTCAGCACCGAAGTACACCCCGGCCAGCATGATGAGCGCGCCGGTGGCGGGCAGGTGGTAGGTGATGGGCAGCAGCAGGGAGATGGCGATCAAGGAGCCCAGGCCCGGCAGCACGCCCACCAGCGTACCCAGGAACACCCCGACAAAGCAGTACCAGAGGTTGCTGAGCGTGACCGCTTCATGAATGCCTATGGAGAGGTTGGAAGCGAAGAGAGAAAAGAATTCCATGGTTCAAAACTCCCAGGCGAAGGCGGGCAGGGTCATTTGCAGACCCAACGAGAAGATCAGCCAGGCAATGACCGACAGCGAAATCCCTAGTACCAGCGCACGGCGCCACTGAAAGCTATTGCTTCCGGAGGCGGTGACTATGACCATCAGGATGGTTGTTGGGGCCAAGCCAACGCGGCCGATGAGCAGCGCAAACAACGCTACCGCAGCAATCACAGCAATGAAGGGTCGCGGAGTGAACGGCGGCGGCTTGAGGAGATGCACCACAGGCCGAAAGGACAGCAGCGACACGACCACACCAAGAAAGGCCAGCATCCAGCCCAGTATCGAGGGGAAGTAGCCTGGCCCCATGCGCGTTGCTGTACCCACCTGGTATTGGCTAGATGCATAAAGAGCCACGAATAGGCCCAAAGAAAGCATAAAAATGCCGGCGATGAAATCGCGAATGTCAGGTTTCAAGATGTACTCCATATTCCGGATTTGCCGGTCGTTTGTAGTCATGATTATGTTGCGGCTTGCTATTCAACGCTGGCAAACCCGAGGGCACAGCAAGCCAGAGAGTGCCCTCTTACGGATTCCGGAGTTCGGCCACCTTGAAAGCGCTCGTCTGCAGCGCGAGACAAGCCATGGCCAACGCATCTGGACGAAAGACAGGTTTATCTGTCGACCTACTGTGGCTCCACTCCAGCACGCTTGAGCGCCACTTTGGCTCGGTCGATTTCTTCCAGGATGAAGGTTTCCATTTCCTGCGACGACAGCGGCTTGAAGTAGCCTCCTTTGGCTGCCAGCCAAGCGGCGTATTCAGGTGTTTGGAAAAATTCGTTCAGGCCACGTTGCAACGTTGCCAACACCGGTGCAGGGGTTCCTGACTTGGCGAAAAACCCGGCCCAACCAGCAAGCTTCACGGCTGGCAGTCCGATCTCGGCCATGGTGGGCACATTGGGCAAGGCAGTCACGCGCTCGGTCGTGGTCACTGCCAACGCCTTGAGCGAGCCTGACTGGATCAGCGGCAGTCCTGCCGAGAGGTCCACCAGCGTGAAATCGACATGCCCACCCAACAAATCAGCCATAGACTGCGCGCTGCCTTTGTATGCCACGTTCACGCTGTCGAGCTTGGCTTCGTGCTTGAACACTTCCATGGCCATGATCTGATAAGAACTGCCGGTGGCACCCGAAAATTTTCCTGGATCTTTTCGCACCAACGCGATCAGTTCCTGCGCCGTGCTCACATTCAGCGCGGGCTTTGCCAGCAGCACCATGGGTGAAAACGAACCAGGGGTCACAGAGACGAAATCCTTGATGGGGTCGTATGGAAGCTTCTTGAAAAGCGCCGAGTTGACGCCATGCGTGGTGCCACCCGTGTAGACCAAGGTGTAGCCATCGGCCGGTGCGCGCTGCACCTCAGCCAATCCGATGAAGCCGTTGCCTCCGGGCTTGTTCTCAACCACGAAGTTCCACCCAGTGCGCTCAGCCACCTTCTGCGTGATGTAGCGCGCGCTGTTGTCCGATCCGCTGCCCGCTGCATACGGCACGATCAGCCGGATCGGCTTGGACGGAAAGGTGTCGGCGTGGACAGCGCTGGTGAGGACGAGTGCTGCGGTGCCAAGCAACGCCAAGACACTTTGAAATGCTTTCATGGGATTTGTCTCCTGAATGAACTAACCAAGATTTGCAGCCCCGGTGCTGCATGGACGTTTTGCCTCTTGTGATATCCCGGGGTTGCCGCCGCTTGCTCTCAAACGCGGCGGTGAATGGTGCGACTACGCAGCCGAGGGGTGCGCAGGCGCGTTCGGCCACTTGAACGGTGGCGGGCGCCGGGCGAGAAAATCTTCCACCGCGCCACGATGGAACGCACTGGAGAAGGCAATGCCTTGCGCAGCCGCTTCGTATTCGCTCATGGCGCGCAAATCGGACGACAAGGAAATGTTAAGACCGGCTTTCATCATGGCGTTCACGACCGGAGAGGCATTGGCAAGCGCCTCTGCAATTTCAAGTGCGCGCTTGAGCGCATCGCCTTCAGCAACGACCTCCGCAGCGATGCCCAGCTCCAACGCCACCTCCGCGTCGATTTCGCGCGCGCTCATCATGAGTGCCTTGGCGCGTTGCACGCCGATTACCCGCGGTAGCGTGTACATGCACAGGTTGTCAGGCATCAGACCCATCTTCGCAAACGACATGCAAAAACGCGCAGACCGGCTGGCAATGATCATGTCGGCCAGCAATGCCAACCCGAAGCCACCACCGTAGGCGCAGCCTTCGACCGCAGCGATCACAGGCTTGTCGCAGTTGTAGAGCAACTCGGACTTCTTCAACGCGCTACGCATGCGCACGCGGCCCGCTTCAGCGCTAATACCGCTGCCCTTCATGGAGTTGATGTCGCCTCCCGCCGAAAAATGCCCGCCGCGGCCCGTGAGAACGATGACCCGAACTGCATCGTCTAGAACCACTTTTTCCACCAGATCAGCAAACAGCTTGCGCGATTCCAGATCCATGGCATTTCGGCGTTCGGGCCGATTGAGCGCCAGTACCGCTATGCCGGAACGCTGCTCCAGTTCGACGGCTGCTGCTTCTTGATGGCTCATGCTGCTTGCTCCCAGAAGGAATTGAAATGCACTGCAAGTACCCCTGCGCCATGCGACAAGTGATGGTTAATCATCGACATTCATGAATCAATTTCATGGATTGAGCAAGATGCCGGCGGACGCTCACTGCACTGCTTTTCGGTATTCAGATACGCCCAACGAACAACTATTGCGGCTGGATACCGGCCGCCTTGATCTTCACGCGCCAGCTTTCGATAGCGGCCTTGGTATAGGCTCCAAGTTCTTCGGGCGTGGACGGCTTGAGGTCGCTCGAAAGGCTCTTGGCCCGCGCTTCGTATTCCGGCGTGGACGTGATCTTGTGGATGACTTTGTTGAGCGTCGTGATGATGTCAGTAGGTGTCCCCGCCGGCGCGTACACCGCCAGCCAGGCGACCAGATCGAGGTCTTTCACGCCGGTGGCCTCGAGCAGCGTGGGAACATTGGGAACCAGCGGACTGCGCGCAGCAGACGTGATGGCGAGAGGCCGAAGATCGCCTTCTGGTCCTATGAAGGCCTGAGCAGCGGCAGTATCGATGAACATGAAAGCAAGTCGTCCACCCAGCACGTCGGATGCAGCGGCGGGAGTGCCTTTGTACGGAACGGGAATGGCGTTCACGTCCATGGCATTCATCACCGCTGCTGCCGCAACCTGACCCGTGCTGTTGCCAAAACCATAAGAGGCCTCGGAGGGGTTTGCCTTGAGCCAGGCCACAAGTTCCTTCACAGTCTTCCATGGCATGCTCTTTCGGACGACCAGAAGAAACGGTGTTTCACTCAGCAGCGTGATAGGGGCGAAGTCCTTGATCGGATCGTAGGGAAGCGACTTGAACAGGGAAGGGTTGGCCGCCTGCGAGGTGTTGGTCGTGAAAAAGAGCGTGTACCCATCAGGCTTGGCCTTGGCCACGCTCGTCGCAGCGATCTGCCCCGATGCGCCAGGCACGTTCTCCACCAATACCGTGACCTTGAGGGCGTCCTGCATACCCGAAGCGATCAGCCGAGTGGTGAGATCGGTGCCGCTGCCGGCAGAAAACGGAACCACCAGACGAATGGGTTTGGTGGGGTAGTCGGCGGCGAACGTGCTGGACGCACCCAGCGCGGCGATGGACACGCCGGCCAGTAGGACGGCGCGGCGTGATGGTCGAGAGATGACAGAGAGAAGTGTCATGGACTTGGACCTCTTGAAAATGAAACGGGGTTAAGGCGAAAGAAATGGCAAGTGTTTTTTAAGCGCACTGTTCGGTGACCGTCAGGTCCCGGTCCAGCGTGGCTTGCGCTTCTCTATGAACGCCAGCGGGCCTTCCTTGTAGTCATTGCTGGCAAACACGGTGGCGCGCGCTTCGCGTGTGATAGCACGCAATTGCGCTTCGTTTTGCGCAAACGCCGCGCGTGCAACGCGCAGGCTTTCGCGCACGGCCAGCGGAGCGTTGGCCGCAATCTGGCTGGCGAGCAGCAAGGCCTCGTCGAGCACCTGATCGGCAGCCACTAGTCGGTTGACCATGCCGAGCGCGTAGGCACGCTCCCCGCCCAAGGGCAGTGCGGTGGTGATCATCTCGAGCGCAATGTTAGGCGGCAGCACGCGTGGCAAGCGGTACATGCCGCCGGCGGCTGCGACAAGGCCGCGCAGAACCTCGGGCAGGCCAAATGCCGCCTGTGTCGAGGCCACGACCATGTCGCAGGCGAGTGCCAGCTCACACCCCCCCGCCAACGCCTTGCCGTTGACTGCGGCAATCCAGGGCTTGGTGCGGTCGGAGAACACCAGGCCGGCAAAGCCATTTCGCTCGGTGAAGAGCTTGTCACCACGACCCGCGTGGACTTCCTTCAGGTCTGCACCGGCGCAAAAGACGTCCGGGTGGGAACTGGCGAGCACCACGGAACGAATGGCCGGGTCGGCCTCGGTCGCGTCAACGATGGTTTCCATGGTGTTGGCCATCTCGACACTCACCGCATTCCTGGCGTTGGGCCGATTCAAGGTAACAAGCGCGGTGTGGCCGCCGCGAACCTCAAAGCGCACGACGGCGTCCGACGACGCCAAATGTTCAAGTAGTCCGGTCATGTCTCATTCCTTTTCTTCTCTGTTGCTGTCGGTTCATGCGGCGCCAGGTTTGGCGGTTGCGGACGACTGTGGGGCAGGCATCCGCGACCTGCTCAATCAAAGGCGCACTCCAGCAAGCCGTCGTCGGCCTTGCGAAGGCGGGCCGTGCGGCCTACCGGTGTGCGATCGGCGCGTGTCAGCGCACCGATGCTGCGCAAGTCGCTTGCCGGCACGCGCGCAAGCGTGCGTGCGTTGTCGGCGGTGCGGCCCACCACGACCCCATGCGTCGGCATGCCCGCACGGTCAAACAGCACGGTGCCGGTCTCCACTCGGACCGAACCCGAAGCGTCGGGATCAATGGCGGGCGCATTCGTCTTGACGACGTTGGCCGTCGTCCGCTCGGGGGCGGGCGCTTCGCCCAGCCACGGCCGAGCACCACCGCCGAGCACGATCGCATGGTGCTTGGTGACGAATTCTCCTTGGCCATAGACAAGTGCGCAGGCTGAGGGCTTGACGCGCAGCCGGAGCACGGTCGCAGCAATGGCATGCGTCATGTAGTTGTTCAGCGGTGCACCAAAAAAGGTCAGCCCACCGGTGACAGAAATCGCCCGGTCTTTGGCCATTTGCAGCGAACGTTGCGCCATTTTTGGAACACACGGAAAGCAGCTGTACAGCTCGACCAGATCGATCTGCGGGCCAGACAAACCGGCCTGATTCAGAACACTCTCCAGCACGCTGTCTTGGGCGAGAGACTGGTCGTAGCGCTCCCGGCTCACCCAGTCGCGCGCTTCGTTTGCAGCCGCGCCCGGTCCCACGTGGATCCACCGGTCTTCGGGGATGCCAGCCGCCCGCGCCTGCGCTGCGCTGGTGATGATGAACGCCGCACCCTGATTGACCACGGGATTGGCGACCATCAGCTTCGAATAGGGCCAGGCGATCGGTCGGTTGGAAGGCGACACTTCGGCGATCTCGGCGGCACTGCGCGGCTCGCGGATGAATGCGTACGGATTGTTCGACGCCACCTGCGACAGGTCTGACCAAAGCGCAGCCGACTCGGCCAGCCCTTCTTGCGGCGTTTGTCCCCAGGCCGCCTGGCAGGCCACTTCGTACAAAGGGTAGACGAACACTGGCTGATTGAGTCCATGCGCACGCGCCAGCTCGTGAAGGTAGCTGCGATCGCGCGGCTGCTGCCAGCCCGGACGGCGCTCGGGCCACGGCAGATCGATGCCCTGGCGCCGCGCCAACTGCACGGTGTATTCGGACTCCCCACCGCAAACCGCTGCCACCTCGATTTCGCCCGCAGCAATTTTGCAAGCGGCCTCGTGCAGGTAACGCACGGGAGTTTCGCCGCCAATCGGTCCATGGTTCTGATGGCGGGGTGCGATACCCAAGCGCGCAGTCAACAGTCCCAGCGGATCGTCGGTTGGCCACGAGACCGATTGGATCAGATCCAGTGAATCGATCTGGCGCATCCAACCCCCCTGGCCATCGGCATCCGCCCGCTCCAGTGCCTGGGCCATGAGCTCGGACGGCTGCAAGCCAGTCTCGGCACGCTCTGGGCGATCAATCACCTGACCCACGCCCACGATCACCGGCGTGCGATCTGGACGGAACTTCATTTCTGCTTGATTCATCGAGAGACCTCTTCAGTGTGCGGTCTGAAACAGCTCACTGCGGCTGGATGCCCGCTTCACGAACCTTGGTGCCCCAGGTCTTGATGGACTTGCTCACGTATTCAGAAAATTCTTGGGGGCTGTTGGTCACCACGTCGCCACCCACGCTCTTGCGGTAGGCAACAAAGTCGGGGGAATTCACAATGGCGCGAATCTCTTTGTTCAGCAGGGCCACGATGTTGGGCGGAGTGCCGGCGGGAGCAAAGAAACCGCCCCATGCCACCAAGTCCTGGTCGGTACGGCCCATGGCTTCGTTCAGAGTGGGAAGCTCCGGTGTTGCGGTGGTCCGCTTGGATGAAGTGACGGCCAGTGCGCGCAAGGGGCCGCCCGGCACCAGAAACGACATCGACGCTCCAAGATCGACGAACATGAACGTCAGGTTCCCGCCCAGCAAGTCTGTGATGGCTTGCGGCGTGCCCTTGTAAGGCGCGCCAATGGCATCCTTGATTCCCGCGCCACTGACAAACGAGGCACCGGAAATCTGACCGCTGCTGTTGCCATACCCATAGTTGGCTTTGCCAGGGTTGGCCTTGAGATAGTCGATCAGTTCTTGCACGCTCTTGATCGGCAAATCGCTGCGCGTCACCAACAGAAACGGGGTTTCGTTGGTCAAAGTGATGGGTTGAAAATCCTTGTTCGGGTCATAGCGCAGCTTCTTGAACAGCGCAGGGTTCGCCGACTGCGTGGAATTGGTGGTGTTGAACAGCGTGTAGCCATCGGGCTTGGCACGCGCTACCGCTTCTGCGGCGATTTGGCCGGAGGCACCGCCCAGGTTTTCCACCACGAAAGTGGCCTTGAGGCGTTCGCCTAATTTTTCGGCAACCTTGCGCGCAAAGATGTCGGTGGCGGCACCGGCAGAAAATGGCACGATGATCTTGACGGTCTTATTGGGATAGTCCGCAGCAAAGCTGGGCGCGCAGACACCAACGGTCAATGCTGCGAGCACCAGTGCCCGACGGGCTCCGGAAAAATGGCGTGAAATTTTGGACATGTCTTACTCCTGTTCAGCGTTCGCAAACGCGCGAATCAAAAAGGCCTCGGTGCCGCTGGCATCGGGCGCGGTATAGGCGTGGCTTACGCCATCGGGAATAAAGACAAAATCTCCGGGATTGGCCTCAAAGGTTTCACCCGCAATTTCCCCGACCAGTTTTCCGCTGCGCACAAAGAACACCTGTTCCATGCCAAGTAGAGTCTGAAGAGACGTGCCGCCGCCGACGGCGAGGTGCACGTCGAAGACCTCCATGTGCTCGGCCCCAGATTTTTCCGCGTTAATAATGGGCTCGAAGCGGGCACCGGCGTAGTGAGGCGAATCGAAGCGCGGGCGCTTGGCGATCGCCGATTGGGTACCCAGGGCAGAAGCGGCCGCATGACCGGGTGAGCTGTTGTCTTCGCACAGCACCACGGCTTCCCGGTTTTCTGCATAAGGCGGCGCGTAGACCACGATGGTCACGAAAGGCTCGTCGCTGGTCACCGTAACGCGGTGGGGCACGCCTTTTCGGTAGTGCCGCCATACGCCGGGTCGTGCCTCAGTTTCGGCGCCATCCATCTCCGAGATCCCAGCGCCCTGGAACATGAAACCTGCCTGCTCCAGGCCGGGGTGGAAGTGTCGCGTGGCTCCGTGCCCCTTCACAATGGTGCCGATCAGCACTTCCATGTACTTCGCGCCCACGGTGTCCCGGCTGACGAGCCGCTGGTTGGAAGTGCCCGTGTGGTTGGCCGGTGAGTAGCCAGCAACCCCTTGCGCTGAGCGCACGTATGGGCTCTGCGTTGCAGCAGTCATCATTTCTTCTCCAGCAACCGCGCCGGAACCCGCACCTTCATGCGCAGAAGAATCTGACCGAGCGACTTGCCGAGCTTGTCGAGGCGCATCGAGGCCAAACCACCGCCATCCAATGCACGCTTCATCTCGAAGTTCACCGCATCGATGCCGGGCACCGGATGGCGAATGACCTCGCCTTTGACGTAATGGTCAAAGTACTGCTTCACCTTTTCGGCAGTGACTTCACGCAGCATATAGGGCAATAGTTCCTCGCTGCGAGCAATCACTCCAATGTTGGAGGTGTCGCCCTTGTCGCCACTGCGCGCCACAGCGATGCGGATCAGCTGCACTTCGACTTCGTCGTCAGAGTGCGCCGGCGGCTTGGCTTTCCAAGCTTCGGGTAGTTGCGTTGCCGGCTGCGCGCTGGCGTCATAGCTGCGTCCCGCTGGTACCGCGATGGTTTGCGCCGCTGCATTGCCCAGCGTCATCTGTGCCGACACTTGCGTTTTGGGCACCGTGAACGAGAACAGGCGCACCAGGGGCGACACGGTGGGGCGACCGGGCGCCAACCCAGAGACCGTACCCGGTGAGAACGAGGTTCCAGAAGGTGCGATTTCGCGTGCAAACAAAGACAGCGCCTCCTTCTTCGTATGGCGCGTGGTCATCTTCACCACGGCTTCAAAGGGTTGCTGTGCACCCGGGTTGGCGTTGGCGCCGTAGGGCTCTTCCACACCAAACAGTTCGATATTGGTGCTGGTGTAGTCGCCCAAGCCCTTTTCCTGCAGCATGCGGCTGGTGCGCGCAAGAATCGCCTCACCGGTGCGCCTGGCCTTGGCTGCGGCTTCAAAGCCGACAATCGCCAGAACGCCCGCGCAGGTGAATCCGTCCTGGTAGGTTGCCGACACCTTGTAGGCGTCGGTGGGCGCCGTGCCTATTGCGCCGCTCAGTTCCACCCGATCCTTGTCGAGCTGCTTGATTTTCACCTGGGTGAAATCGCAGATCACGTCCGGCAGGATGTAGGCCGCTGGATCGTGGATCTCGTAAAGCATCTGCTCGGCCAGCGCCAGTGCCAGAATCTCGCCACCCGTGTTCTCGGGCTTGGACACCACAAAGCTGCCGTCTGCAGCGCATTCCACGATGGGGTAGCCGATGTTGTCCCAATCAGGAATCGTGCTCCAGTCGGTGTGCAGACCGCCGGTCGCCTGGCAACCGCACTCGATAATGTGGCCGGCGAGCGATGCACCCGAGAACTGGGCGTAGGCGTCTTCCTTCCAGCCAAACTCGTGAATCAACGCGCCCAGCACGACGGCGCTATCGACCACGCGCCCGGTGATTACCACGTCGGCACCCGCAGCCAACGCTGCAGCGATAGGCATGGCGCCCAGATAGGCGTTGGCGCTGATCAACTTTTCGGGAATCGGGTCGCCAGTGTAGAAATCTTTGACATTCTTTTCCTTCAGCTCGGGCACCAGCGGCATGACATCGTCGCCATGGACGATGGCGACCTTCACCTTCACGCCCAGCTCTTCGGCGAGCTTTTCGACCGCTTCAGCGCACGCAGCAGGGTTAATGCCGCCAGCGTTGGAAATGACCTTGATTCCGCGTTCCACACAGCGCTTGAGCGTGTCGCGCATGGCGGCGTTCACGAAGTCGGTGGCGTAGCCCAACTCAGGTTTTTTGGTGCGCGCGGCAGCCAGAATAGACATCGTCAATTCGGCCAAGTAGTCGAACACCAAGTAGTCAATGTTGGCCTCGACCAATTGGTTGGCACCCACGGCGCTGTCGCCCCAGAAGCCCGATGCGCCGCCGATGCGGATGGTTTTTTGTGTCGTGGTCATATCAGCGTCCTGTCCAAACGGGTTTGCGTTTTTCCTTGAAGGCCGTGCGGCCTTCGATGGAGTCTTCGGTTTGCGACATCAGCGCAATCTGGCTTTCCATGAACTTGATCGATTCTTCGAACGACATAGCTTCAATGGCGTAGGTGGCATATTTGCCGCGGCGGATGCCGCTGGGCGACTTGTCCACCAAGCGGTCAATCATTCTTTGCACTGCTGCGTCCAGTTCAGCCGTGGGCACCACGGCATTCACCAGGCCCATCTCCAAGCCTTCTTTGGCCGAAATGGGCTCGCCGGTAAAACACAGCTCCATCAGCTTGCGGCGTGGCACCACGTGCTGCAACACCGACAACACTTGCATCGGATACACACCCACCTTGACTTCGGGCAGACCAAACAAGGCGTGGTCGGCGGCGATCGCCATGTCGCACATGGCCAGCAAGCCCATGCCGCCAGCCATGCAGGTGCCATTGATGCGGCCCACGATGGGCACATTCGATTCGCGCGCCAAGCGGAACAGCTGCGGCAGGCCCTGGTTGCGCGGCTGCGAATAGTCGGGTTTGAAGGCTTTGCCGGAGGCCAGATCGGCTCCGGCGCAGAACGCCTTGGTGCCAACTGCGGTGAGCACGATGGCGCGCAGGTCAGCGTCGTCCTGGCCCAGGCGCAGTTGCTCGCAGATACCATTCAGCACATCGGGGCTGAGCGAGTTGCGCTTGTCTTCTCGGTTAATCGTGAGGGTGAGAACTGGGCCATCTCGCTGCACCAGTAGTTCTTGGTTTTCCATGTGTTTGCCTTTTTTGCGTTTCAGAGATTGAAAAAAGTCTTGTGAGAGGAATCCGGATCAGATGACCGAGCTGCTGCGCATTTCTTCAATGGCGGCGTCGCTGTACCCCACCTCGCGCAGAATTTCGCTGGTGTGCTCCCCCAACAGCGGCACCGGCCGGTGGTTGTCGGGCGGCGTGCCCGACCATTCGCTGGGCACGCTGGAGTCCAAAATTTTGCCGACCGTCGGGTGCTCGACCTCTTTGAAAAAACCGATGTCGGCCAAGTGCTCATCTTTGAGGAGCGAATCGAAGGTGTGCATCGGGAACACGGGGATGTCGCCTTCTCCCAGAATCTGGCGCCACTCGGCGGTGGTCTTTTTCTCCATCTCGTCCGAGACTATTTGGTACAGGTCGTCAATGTGTTCCGTGCGCGTGCGGATGTTGGCGAAGCGTGGGTCTGTCACCAGCAAGTCCGACTTGCCAACTGCGCCCAGGAAGGTCTTCCAGTGGTGGTCGTGGTAGACCAGACAGCACACGTAACCGTCCTTGGTTTTGTAGGGGCGGCGGTTGCGCGACATCACGCGCGGGTAACCAAAGCCACCCTGTGGCGGCACAAAGGTGTGGCCGTACAAATGGTCGCCCAGTACGTACGGCACCATGGTTTCGAACATCGGTATTTCAATCGCTTGGCCCACGCCGGTTTGCGAACGCGAGTACAGCGCTGCAGCGATCACGCCAAAGGCGTAAATACCCACCGAGCGGTCAGCAATCGTGGTGGGTAGATAGCGCGGCACCCCATCGGGTGACTGCTGCGCGATGGCCGTGGGCAAGCCGCTGGCGGCCTGGATCATGTCGTCAAACGCAGCCATCTTGGCGTAGCGTCCGCGCTGGGAAAAGCCGACCATGCCCGCGTACACCAGACCCTTGTTGATTTCAGCCAGGCGCTCATAGCCCAGACCCAGGCGGCGCATGCCAGCGGGGCGCACGTTGTAGGCCAGCACGTCTGCGGTTTCCACCAGCTTCAGCACGGCTTCAATGCCCGCTTCTTGCTTCAGGTCGAGCACGATGCTGCGCTTGTTTCGGTTGAGCCCGAGGAACAACGGGCCCAGCCCCAAGTCGCCTTGCGGGCCTACTTTGCGTGTTGAATCGCCCTTCGGGGCCTCTACCTTGATGACATCGGCACCCAGGTCACCGAGGTACTGGGTGCACGAGGGTCCCATGAACACGGTTGTCATGTCGATGACGCGGATTCCCGCTAGGGGACCCGTGGTCGTGGGAGCTTTGGTGTGTGGGGACATGTCAGATTCCTTGCAGGAGTAAAAGACTGAAGCCGTTGGGATCAAGCGTCAGCGCGGCCAAGCAAACTGCGGCGCCTGTTTGTTGATGAAGCGCTCGACTGCTTCGCGGTGGTAGTCCGATGAAAACGCCACGCCCTGCGCGGCGCATTCGTACTCGACCATGGAGCGGAAATCTGACGAAAGCGACATGTTCAACCCCGTCTTGGCCATGGCGGTGGCGCAAGGAGAAGACTCAGCCAGGGCTCGCGCCAACACCAGTGCACGGTCAAGCGCCGTGCCAGCGGGCACCACTTCCAGGGCGATGCCGTATTCAAGCGCCGCTGCCGCGTCGATTTCGCGCCCAGTCAGCATCAGATCTTTGGCGCGCTGAATGCCGACGATGCGCGGCAGCGTGTAAAGCGAGCAGGTATCAGGTACCAACCCGATACGCGAGAACGACATGCAAAAGCGGGCTGTTTCGCTGGCAATCACCAAGTCGGCCAACAGCACCGTGGCGAAGCCGCCGCCAAAGGCTGCTCCTTCGACCGCTGCAATAATGGGTTTGTCGCAGGTGTACATGCGCTCGGCGCGGCGCAGCGACTTGCGCATGCGTTTGCGGCCCACTTCCGCGCTCATGCCGCCTTCACTGCGCATGGATTGAATGTCGCCGCCTGCGCAAAAATGGCCGCCTCGGCCGGTGAGCACCAGAACGCGCACGTTCTGGTCCGCTAGGTAGTGGTCAATGGCCTGCGCGACGTCTTCGCCGCTTTGCGGATCCATGGCGTTGCGGCGCTCAGGGCGGTTGTGTGCTACCACCACAACGTCGCCATGCACTTCCACATCGACGCCGGCACCCCATTTCGGATCCTGCATGCTGTCTCCAAGTCTTTTCGGTGTTTCACCGCTTGGGACAAATGCTATGACTGCCCGTACTATTCGTCCAATGATCAATTGGACCGATGCTTCATGAAGTTTCTTCATGAACTCTGACGGCAGCTTTTTTCGTGTAGGAAATCGATAATTTAATTAGGGATAACCCTAATTTATTGCCTTCGTCCGGTACTGGCACCCCCGTTTAATGACGCTCGTGGTGGTACTCGGTTTGCTGGCAGCCAGCGTTTTAGCGCGTGGTGCTCGATGGTGGGACATCGCGGACGAACAGGTGCGCCGCCGAATCACGAGACAGATCCGGAAGGGGCCTGCTGGCCGCTAAGCAGGAGCGTGTTGGTCGCCGTAATCCATGCGACTTTCAAAACAGCGCTCTAGCTCGCTTTTTAGCCAGGCAATGCCTGGATCCGACTCAATCTGCGAGTTCCAATAGAGAAAATACTCGACCGGATCGATGACCAGGGGAAACGCAAAGCGATTGTTCCTTGCGTAGCGGTTCACCACCGTCGCGTAGTGGTTCGGCATGGTCACCAACAACTCGCTGTTAGCGACGATGCTCATGGCACCCACGTAGCGCTGCACCTGCATGCGGATGCTGCGTGTAAAGCCCGCCCGGCTCAGGATGGTGTCCTCGTCAGAGGTGTAAGTCTTGTCATTGATCACTGCCAGATGCTGGCACTGCAGATACTGCTCAATGCTGATGGAATCACCGTTCGCAATGGGATGGTTGCGGTTAGCAAGCACCACGATGGTGTCGGTCGATATGCGCACTCGTCGCAGGTTGGGGCTTCGTAGTTCCATCGCGGAGACCGCTGCATCAATGCGGCCAATGAGCAAGGATTCTTCCAGGCTGGCGTGGTCCACGCGGATCGAATTGAGACCGATGCCGAGGCCGCTCGTCAGAATCTGCTGCACCAACGTCGGCAGGATAAACGCCTCGAGCCGCTCGTCCATTGCCACCACAAACCGCCGCACGCTGTGCGCCGGATCAAATATATTGGCCGCATTCAACGCGCTCTGCACGTGGCGCAGCGCGATCTCGAGCGGGCCCATCAGGTTGTTAGTGAACGGCGTAGCCACCAACGCCGATCCGCGGCGCAAAAAGAGAGGCTCATCCAATACTTGGCGCAATCGACGCAGTGAGTGGCTGAGTGCAGATTGCGTCAGATTCAGGCGTGCAGCAGCGCGGGTGACGCTGCGCTCGGCATAGATGGTCTGCAACACCACCAGCAAATTGAGATCCAGCTTTTCTATATGAATATTTTTCATAATATTTAAATTATATTATTCATTAGACACATACATCGCGCTCGCCTACCATTTTTAGAGTGCCCTCCATTCGGAAAATTTGGGTGCTGGAGCGCGGCTCCCGCCCTTGGCGCGCTTCACGAAATCAGTCATCCTCTTTCAAGGAAAAACCATGCGCGAAGCAGTCATTGTGTCCACCGCCCGAACCCCTCTGACCAAGGCCCACCGGGGCGAGTTCAACATCACCCCGGGAAGCAGCTTGGCGGCGTTTGCCGTGCGTGCAGCGGTTGACCGCTCCGGAATTGACCCAGCGCTCATTGAAGACGCGATTCTGGGCTGCGGCTACCCCGAGGGCACCAGCGGTCGCAACGTGGCGCGGCAAAGCATCATCCGCGCCGGACTGCCCGTGAGCATTGCCGGCACCACCGTCAACCGCTTTTGCGCATCCGGCCTGCAGGCCATTGCCTTTGCGGCCGGCCGCATCGTGGGCGAAGGCGCACCCGTGATGATTGCCGGTGGCGTCGAGAGCATCTCCACCATGCGCGCACCCCAAAATCCTGACATTGGCCGCAATCCCTGGATCGACGAGCACAAGCCCGAGCTCTACATGACGATGATCGAAACCGCCGATATCGTCGCCGAGCGTTACGGTATCAGCCGCGAAGCACAAGACCGGTTTGCATTGGAGAGCCAACGCCGCACCGAAGCAGCACAACTCGCCGGTGTCTACGCCGACGAGATCGTGCCCTGCACCACCACCATGGCGGTGACAGACAAGGCCACCGGGCAAGTGAGCCAACGCCAAGTCACCGTCAGCGCAGACAACTGCAACCGGCGCGGCGTCACCTACGAAGGTTTGGCGCAACTCGCCCCGGTCAACGGAGACGGCAAGTACGTCACTGCAGGCAATGCGTCGCAATTGTCCGATGGCGCCTCGGCCTGCGTGATGATGGAAGCCAAACAGGCCGAGCGCCTGAACCTGGAGCCGCTAGGCGCCTTCCGCGGCTTCGCAGTTGCCGGCTGCGAACCCGACGAAATGGGGATCGGACCGGTGTTTGCCATCCCTCGGCTACTCGAGCGCACAGGCCTGAAAGTCGAAGACATCGATCTGTGGGAACTCAACGAAGCCTTTGCTTCGCAGGCCCTGTACTGCCAGCAAAAACTCGGCATTCCGCTGGAGCGCCTGAACGTCAACGGCGGCGCCATCGCCATCGGCCACCCCTTTGGCATGACCGGTGCCCGCCTCACCGGCCACATCCTGCTCGAAGGCCGCCGACGCGGCGCCAAGTATGGCGTGGTGACCATGTGCGTAGGCGGCGGCATGGGCGCAGCGGGCTTGTTCGAGATTTTTTGAGGCACCACAGCACCCCAGGCGGCACCGCGACCCGGTGCCGCCGGGCTGGCGGGTTGGCGGGTTGCGGCTCAGACGATCCGCAACCCAAGACAAGCCTCGCCCCGCCCCGCCCGTTGGTTTGTCCTCTTTGCGTTCGGACCAAGCCCACCCCCGCCAGATCGCCTTAACCCACCCGCTCGCACCCCTCGCCGGTTCGCCCCCACCGGTTCACCTACCATCCGTTCGGGCTGAGCCCGTCGAAACCAAGGCGCGCCTTCAACCGGCCCATCGACCCACGCAGGGCGACTGGATTGAACCTGAAGCAGATGCCGAATCAGGACGTCACATCGCACCCACCCGCATCCGGCCACCCTCCACAGCTCCCTGCCACCGCACCCGCCAATACAACCATCCGACGATGGACAGGTTCAGCAGATTCCACGCCATGCCATTGAGGAATGCCGCCTGGTAGCTGCCAGTCACGTCAAAAACCCAGCCAGACATCCAGCCGCCCAGCGCCATGCCGAGCAGCGTGGCCATGATCACCGCACCCACCCGGGCGCCCGCCTCTTGTGGCGCGAAATATTCGCGCACGATGATGGCGTAGGCCGGCACGATGCCGCCCTGAAACAGCCCGAACATCGCCGAGATGACATACAGCGGCACCAGCCCGTCAAAGGGCAAAAACAGCATCAACCCGACCCCCTGCAACGCCGACCCCAACAACAGCGTGCGCACGCCGCCAATGCGGTCGCAGATCACGCCCGACACCAGTCGGCTGACAATGCCGCACGCCAACATCAGCGACAGCATCTCGGCCCCGCGCGCCGCGCCAAAACCCAGGTCGGTGCAGTACGCCACGATGTGCACCTGCGGCATGGCCATCGCCACGCAGCACGCCACGCCCGCCGTACACAGCAGCAATTGCGCGTGCATGGGGCGCAGGCCAAACGGGCGGCTGCGGTCCACAGGGGCCGCAGCCACGGTGCCCGGCGGCACAACAGAAGAAGCCTGTGCCAACGACACCAGCGGTGCGCGTTGGCGCATGCGCTGCGCTAGGGCCAGCATGCCCAGGCCACACACCAAGCCCATCGCCATGTAGGTGTGGCGCCAGCCAATGGTCTCAATGCCGTACTGCACGATGGGCGGCCACACCGCGCCGGCGATGTAGTTGCCGCTGGCACAGATCGCCACCGCAATGCCGCGCCTGCGGTTCCACCACAGCGCCGTGTCGGCAATGAGCGGCGCAAACGTGGCCGAGCTGCCAATCAGCCCCATCAGCCCGTGGGCCAGACCAAAGCCCCAGATGCTGCCCGACAGCCCGGCCCACACAAAGCCGCCAAACACCCCCACCGCCCCCACGCACAGCACCGGCATGAGGCCATGCCGGTCGGCCAGCCGCCCCGTCCACAGCCCACCCAGCCCCAGGCACACCATCATCAAGGTGTAGGGCAGCGAAGCATCCGCGCGGCCCACCCCAAACTCGGTTTGCACGGCGGGCAGCACCACCGACACCACATACATGCTGCTGTTGCCCAGCACCACCAGGCCCAGCGTGGTCAGCAGCCGCCAAGCGGCCTGGCGCGAATCGATGAGCGACGCCGGGGCGGCAGCAGACGTGGAAGCGGGGGCGTTGGGCATGGCGGGGAATTTACCCGACGAAGTACCGGAGGAGACAGCGTGCCTGGCCCAAAGTGCTGCCAAGGCGCAGGCAACGGGGAGGTATTATTTTGATAGCTGCTTGCGCTTACTGGATAAGCGCTAGAGGCCAATTTCGCTTGACTATTCCTGGGGCTGTGAGTCCCCTCGCCACGCCCCATTCCCAGCCGCTCGTCAAAAACACCTGGCATCCATAAGTTGCGCCCCGCTGCCGCACCACCTACATTGCCTTCACAACCGCATACAAAGATATGCAGCGCACAACATGGGGGGGGACACAGCGGCATGGCGACATTGATACCGGCGATAGGCTCGTCCGCATTTGATTCCACGGGCGAGCGGCAAGCCCCCGTCATCATCAAATTCCCCACCCTGCGGGACGAAGCCTTTTCGCCATCGCCGACCACCTGGCTAGCGCCCACAAAGAAGGCTTTGCCTGGGGCGACATGGCGGTGCTGTGCGCGGACTGGAAAACCATGGACCTGTGCGCCAGCGCCCTGGCCCAGCGCGAGCTGCCGCACCGCGTGCGCAAGAGGAGTGGGGAATACCGGCCTGGAGCGGACGCGGTTCAGGTGATGACCATGAAGGTCAGCAAGGAGCTGGAGTTTCCGGTGGTGGCGCTGCCCGGCGTGGGGCATATGCCTGCGGCGGGGGAGGATGAGATGGAGGCGGCGCGGGTGTTTTATGGCGGCTACTCGAGCCACTCAAAGAATTGTGATTAGTGTCGCCGGCAGCGGGAAATTTGGGCAGCAGTGGGGAGGCTAACAGTGTCAACGATGCAATGGATAAAAAATAGTAGTGCTGCTAAATCACCGAAAGGATCGCAATGAAAGTTGTAAATCTCAAAATTTCTAACTTCCGCAGTATCAAGAATGCTGAGCTGAAGTTTGAGGGTCATTGCTTATTCGTTGGACCAAATAATGTTGGCAAAAGCACTATATGTGAAGCGCTGGACTTGGTTCTTGGACCCGATCGGATTTCCCGCTTTCCACCGGTTGAGGAGTTCGACTTCCACAATGCTAATTACATTGTCCCTAGTGAAGTCGAGGGCGAAGATCCGACTACAGTCCCGATTCGTATCGAGGTAATCCTGACCGACATTAACGCGGAGGTGGAGAACCGTTGCGGACAACACCTTGAATTTTGGAATACCGAAGAGAAGCGACTCTTAAATGAGGGTGAGGTCGACCAAGCGAATCCTCCCTTGGTCGTAAGCTGCTTACGTCTTGAGACTCTGGCTGAATACAACCCGGAAGAGGACGAGTTTGAGGCACAGACCTACTACTCGCGCAGCCCCGGCGCAGCACCCGGCGAGTTGGACAAGGTGCGCAAGGACGTAAAGCGCATGTTTGGGTTCTTGTATCTGAGGACAGTTCGCACTGGATCTCGCGCATTGAGCCTTGAACGCGGATCTTTGCTTGATGTCATTCTGAGACTTCGCGGTTCACGAGCAGGCCTTTGGGAAAAGGCTATCGAACGACTTCGAGGCCTCAATATCGAAAAAGATGCGGCGCATCTCCACCCAGTCCTCAAGTCAATAGAGGCAAAACTCGGGATGTACATCGCCTCTGATGCAGTTGGAAAAACTACCAAACTTCACGTCTCGCAACTCACCCGTGAACACTTGCGCAAGACGATGGCGTTTTTTTTATCGATGTCGAAAGACCAAACTCCGGTGCCGTTTCAGCAGGTAGGAACGGGCACACTGAACGTGCTCGTATTGGCACTTCTTTCATTTATCGCTGAACTTAAGCCTGCCTCGATCATATTCGCTATGGAAGAGCCAGAAATTGCTGTCCCACCGCATACACAGCGGCGGATTTCCGAATACCTGCTCCGCAACACCACCCAAGCGTTCGTGACTTCTCACTCGCCCTTCGTGATCGAATGTTTCGAGCCTGAACAAACCCTCTTGTTGTCTCGCGGCCCAGAGTCCAGCGTCACCGCAAAAAAAGTGTCAGAAGCAGGCGGATTAAAAGGCAATGACTTTAAGCGCTACGCCAGGCGTGGATTAACGGAATGTATGTTGGGCAAAGGCGCCATTGTAGTAGAGGGACTAACGGAATTTCATGCCTTACCTGCGGCCGCGCGGATCATGGAGGCCCATGACAAATCGCTACAGCCACTTGATCTCTCCGGTGCAACATTTTTCGATGCTGAAACCGAAAGCAACATGCAGAAGTTTGGCATCTTCTTCAAATCTCTCGGACTTAAAACTTTTTCATTTTATGACTTTATGGTGCGCACCCCAGAAAAGAAAAAACTTCTAAAGGATGCCTTTGACGTCGATTTTGAACATCAGCATGCCGGTTTTGAGGCGCTAATTGCCGAAGAGATGACTGCGGACAGCCTTTGGCGCTTCCTCGAAGATTTGCGCAATTCAGGTGACAACGGCGGCTTCACCATACCCATTGAAAAGCCAGTGGCTTTTGAAATTAAGAAATTGGCGAAATCAGCATTAAAAGGCAATAAGGGGGCAGGCTGGGCGGCCCGGCTTTTTGAGGGGTGTGAGGTTGCGGAGTTACCCGTGTCCGTTACTTCATTTCTAGAGAATATTTATGCAGATGGCATGGACGTCTCCGCCTACCCGCTGCTGCAAGCGCCCGCCCAA
>ERZ724504.398-NODE-398-length-24930-cov-7.196704_pt1 | contig 24930 bp, 26 predicted proteins | sample MGYA00376037_ERZ724504 | MGnify/ENA primary metagenome ERZ724504 (study PRJEB28724, sample SAMN07190888) | wastewater metagenome | isolation source: influent of sewage treatment plant in Hong Hong | place: USA: Christiansburg, Virginia | collected 2016-03-01 ... | reverse complement strand
TGAGGCTGACGAGCTGAGCGACGGGGCGTTGGCGGCAGCGATGCCGCCGGCCCCCCCTCGCCGTTGCGTTCACATGGCCCCCCTACCTGCGGGGACTTCCTTGAGCTCGGGCTTTCACGACGACGTCGGCTCCTCGGCCACGACCCCGCTTGTTTTTCGCCCCACACTGCACATGCAGTCGTGGACGTTCATCATCGGCGCCTCCCTGTTCGCATTGGGGTCTGCGCCCGGGCTGGGGACGTGGCTCGGCACGATGGGCGCCAACACCGCCTTCTTCGTCGGCGCGTGGTTTTTCACGGCGGCAGGCTTCATCCAGTTGCTGCTGAGCGCGCCCGCATCGGGCCGCGTGGTGGCGTTCGGGCCGAGTGGCTGGCCGCCGCCGCCCAGTCCTTTGGCACCGTGTTGTTCAACGTCAGCACCGGCGCAGCGCTTCATACCCGGCAACTCTCAGCAGAGCGGATTTCGTCTGGGCGCCCAACGCCGAGGGCTCGCTGGGCCGATACCGGCACGTTCGTCGGCGCGCTGTACTTCCTGGTTGCATCTGCGATCTATGTGGTCGGTCCACGGCCGGTAACGGGCGGCGACGCCTGAGCGGCGGGAGAGGTGGCCAAGCCGGCCGGCGACGCGATGGCCACGCTTCCCAGCTGGACCGAGCCCGGGCTGGTGTGGGCGCCGTCGGTACTGCAAACCGACGATGACGGCTTCGTCCTCTCTTACACGTCGCTCGACAGCCGGTCCGGCCTGCAGTGCGTCGGCGCCGCCCGGGCGTCCTCACCGCTGGGGCCCTTCGTCGACGGTTCGGACGATCCGTTCGTCTGCCAGCGCGAGCTCGGCGGCACGATCGACGCCAGCCCGTTTGTCGACGACGACGGCACGCCGTACCTGCTGTTCAAGAACGACGGCAACTGCTGCGACATCACCACCCAGCTGTGGACCCAGCAGCTCTCAGCGGACGGCATGACGCTTGTTGGCGACGCGATTGCGTTGCTCGAGACCACCGAGGACTGGGAGGGCCCCCTGATCGAGGGACCGTCGATGACCACGCTGGGCGACTCGTACTGGCTGTTGTACTCGGCCTACGACTGGAACAGCGCCGACTACTCGGTTGGGTTGGCCCAATGCGAGTCGCCGGTTGGGCCATGCACCAAGCGAGATGGGCCCTGGCTGGCCAACCACGGCGATGCCAGCGGACCGGGCGGCGCCGAGGACTTCACCGACGCGGACGGTCGGCGATGGATGGTGTACCACGCCTGGGTCACCGACAAGATCGGCTACGAGACGGGCGGTGAGCGGTCACTGTTCGCTGTGCCGCTCGACCTGCGCTCGGGCGAACCGGTGGCGCGCGGCCTGAGCGAGGACAGCGCCGACTGACCGCCCCCGGTGGGACATCGCTCAGGAGGGGGCGGAGCCCTCCGCCGACAGCACCTGCTCGGGGGTGGACCCCACCAGAGTTGTGTACAGCTCCGGATCGGTCGCCCCCTCGGTGTTGATCACCAGCACGATGGCGTGGTCGTCCAGCCCGGTTTGGCGTCGCAGCTCCGGGTCGGCGGTCAGCTGCACCAAACCGGCCAGGCCTGCCACACCGCTTTCGCCGGCGACGATCGGTGGGTCGCCGGCCGCCGGCTGAGCCAGGCGCCTCATCGCCGCCGGCGACTCGTCCTCGCCCAACGTCACAAAGCCGTCGGCGACACGTTCGAGCACCCTCCATGCCAGCGGCGACGGTTCGTAGCACTCGAGCATCGCCATCACCGTCGGCTCGGTGCCGGGCACGGTGACGATGCCGCCCGCAGCGTTGGAGGCGAATAGGCAGGCCGCCCGCTCGGGCTCGACCACGATCACGTGGGGACGGTCCGCCCCCAACACTGCGGCGAGGTGCCCGGCGACGGCCGCAGCAAACCCGCCGACCCCGGCCTGGACCAGCACGTGGGTCGGCGGCTTGGTCATGGCATCCAGCGACTCGCGCACCAGCACGGTGTAGCCCTGGGACACCAGGGCCGGGATCGCCTCGTAGCCGGGCCACGAGGTGTCGGACAGCACGGTCCAGCCCTCGGCCTCGGCCACCCGTGCCGCTTCGATGATGGAATCGTCGTAGCTGCCGTCCACCCGGATGATCCTGGCGCCGAAGCGCTCGATCGCCGCCACGCGTTCATCGCTGACGCCGCCGTGCATGAAGATCGCCGCCTCGGCGCCGACCAGTTGGGCGCCCTGGGCCACCGATCGCCCGTGGTTGCCGTCGGTGGCGCAGGCGAACGTCATCGTGGCGGCCACAGCACGGACGGCGTCGGTCTGGAGATCGCCGACGTCAACCGGGTGATCCAGACGACGGGCCGCCTCCTCGAGCACCAGGCGGGTCACGACGTAGGACCCGCCCAGCGCCTTGAAGCTGCCGAGCCCCAGCCGGTATCCCTCGTCCTTGACGAACACCGATCCCACCCCGAGCTCGTCGGCGAGGCCGTCGAGGCGGTGCAGCGGCGTGGGGTCGTTGTGCTCGCGGTGCGCCAGGTAGGCGACCGCCTGGTCGGCCCCGGCGGCACCCAACGTGGCCACATCCTCGGGCAGCGGCGCCCAGCCGTGGGTTGGCATCGAGTTGGGGGCGTACATCGGTGGTCCTGTCAGCTCGGCGCGACGTCGATGCGCGGGCGCCTGCCCTCCATGCGTTCGATCTCGTCCTCGAGCTGGGTGGCCAGCGTTCGCCTCAGTTCGGCGGTCACTGGGGTGCCGGCCAGGTTGTGGCGCTGGGCCGGGTCCTCGACGTTGTCATACAGCAGGTGTTCCTCGTAGACGTCGGCGGCCGAGTCCCGGTAACGGGCGAGGCGGCCAAGGCCCGCTCCCGTCACCGCGTACGTGTGGCGCTCGGTGCGCAGCGCCCGCCCCACCTGCGATTCGCTGATCTGCACCAGGGCCGACGTGCGGGTGGCTCGGCCGTCGAGGAACTCCTGCAGCGGGTGGCCGTCGCCGGGCACCGGCGCCGCGCCGGCGGCCGAGACCAGGGTCGGCAACAGGTCGAGGCCGCTGACCAGCGCGTCGCTGCGCTGCCCGCCCCGAAAGCCCGGGCCGCGCACCACCAGCGGCACCCGGATCGAGGCGTCATGGGGGGAGCGCTTGTACTCGGCGTTGCGGGTGCGGAAGTGGCTGCCGTGATCGGAGGAGTAGACGACGATCGTGTCGTCCAACTCGCCGGCGGCCTCCAGGGCACCGGTCAGGCGGCCGAGGTTGGCGTCGATCGACGCGCAGCAGGCGAGGTACTCCGCATAGTTCCAGCGCCAGTCGCCCAGCGTGCCTTTGAGGTCGGCGGGCACGTCGTAGTCGGCGAATCGCTTGGCCCAGCCCTTGGGGCCGATCGTGCGAAATCGATTGTTCTGATGGTGCGGTTCGAGAAACGACACGAACATGAAGAACGGGCGCTCCTCGTCGGCGCGTCCGTGCAAGGCGTCGACGGCCAGGTCGGTCAGCGCATCGACGCGGAAGCCGTTCAGTGGCACTTTGTTGCCGTCGCCGTCGAAGACGTGGCCCCGGTAGGGGAGCGAGGTCGCCTCCAGCGAGTCGGCCGCCAGCCACAGGTCCTCGTAGCCGCCGCGCCGCTCGGGCGGCACCGGCCGGGTGCCAAACCGTGTGGCGCCGGTGCCCGGCTTGGGCAGGTAGCCGCCGTCGGAGGCCAGGTGCCACTTGCCGACGTAGCCGGTCCAGTAGCCGGCCGACCCGAGCGCGGTCGCCAACGTGGTCGCATCCTGGGGGAGCGACCTGCCGTTGCGCCAGCAGCCGGTGGTGGTGGGCATCAGCCCGGTCTGTAACGCCGCCCGCGACGGTCCGCACAGCGGCTGGACGGTGAAGGAGTTGTCGAAGGCGACGCCGTCGGCGGCCAGGGCGTCCAGGTTGGGAGTGACGTCGAGGCGCTGGCCGAACACGCCACATGAGTCCGGTCGTTGCTGATCGGACAGCACCACCAGGACGTTGGGTTGCTTGGGCATCGCCCGATCATGACAGGGAGCGTGGCGCCGGTGAAGTCGGCGGTCGGCCGGTCACCAGGCCCGTGCGTAAAACCGCAGGTAGTCCTCAACATGGTCGCTCCAGTAGAGGCGGTTGTGGCCACCCGGCCAGGTCGTCGCCCTGACGCCGAGGCCGATGGAACGAAGCGACTCGGCCAGCTCGAAGGTCGACGGTCGGAGCGAGTCGTCGTCGCCAACGTCGAGCCAGATGCGGGAGTCGTGGGCTGCGAGCGATTGTTCTTGTTTCGGCGTCAGCCTCCCCGAGGGACTGTGTCCACCCGCAGCGCTGAACAGGTCCGGTCGGTCGGCGGCGATGAACAGCGCCCAGCCACCCCCTCGCGAGATGCCACCGATGCTGGTGACGTCCCGGCCCCCGAGGCTCGGGTACTCCTTGTGAAGGTAGGGGAGCAGCTCATCGGCGACGAATCGTTCCATCGCCGGCGGCGAGCCGTCCCCCCGGCCTTCAACGCGTCCTCCGTCGACTGCGACGATCACCATTGGCTTGATCTCGCCGGATCCGATCAGGCAGTCGGCGGCGCTCGCCGCCCCCACATCCAGCCATTGGGTTTCATCAGCCGATCCTCCATGGAGCAGGACGAGCAAAGGAACCGAGGGGGATGCTGCCGGCTCGAAGCCCGGCGGTGCGTAGATCCTGAGTCGCTCGGTGCCACCGGTCGCTTGGCTGGTCAGCGACTTGGATAGGACCTTTCCCTTTGGGGCGTCTGGGCACGAGGGCGGAGCGGCCGGGGCTGCCTGGGTCTGACGTGTGCTCGTCGGACGCTTCTGGTCCGATGCCGACGGGCGGCCGCCGCACGACGCCAGCAGCGAGGCCGTACCGATGAATCCTGCGACGACCACGGCACGTCTCATTCGGGTCGGCTTCGGCAGGGTTCGGCGTTCATGTTGGGGTGGGCGTTCATGTTGGGGTGGGCGTTCATTTCGTGGTGACTGCGAAGAAGTCGCGCTGGCTTGGTTGGAGGTATCGGTCTGCGGCGCTCGCCAAACCCGGCACCAGCTTCGTCCCGGTGAGCGATCCGCCGCTGCCCGGCGTGATCGCCAGGAAGTTGAAGGTCGGGTTGGTCGCGTGGATGTCCAACTCCATCGCCCGCACCGCCCCGACGTTGGCCAGCGCCTGGGCCAACGAGTCGGTCGTCAGGTTGGATCCGGCAACGTAGATGAGGGCGCCGTCGTTGGTGATGCCGAGACCCGACCGGTTGGTGTACTGAAGCTGCCACTTGGGTTTGCCCCAGTCCCTGCTCACACCCGACCGCAGTCCGGGGACGGGCCTGGAGTTGTTGACGATGAGGTCGAGGTTCTGCACCACCGAGGTCACGCCCGGGCCCATTTTGACGTCGGTTCCCCAAGCGCCCAGCTGAGGGTTGCCGTTGGCGTTCAACACCAGGGACGCCTGCCCGTCGACCAGCGGGCTGGGGTTGCGCCCTTCGGCCATGTAGCCACCTCGGATGTCCTTGAACTTGAAGCCGGCGTTGAAGGCGGCGACGGCCTTCGGGCGCTCGGTGGCCGGAATTTCGGAGTTCCAGGACCAGCCGGTTCCCTGTTTGGTACCGGGCACATACGTCACGTTGGTCACCTCGGGGTTGAGCCAGACCGCAGAGGCCACCACCGCCATGTGAGCGGGGTCGGGCCGCAGAAACGTCGTGTAGGTGACCGGCCGGCCATTGACGGTGCGGGTGCTCGGCGACCAGGTGCCTTCGCCGCGCAGCGGCGCGTCGAGCAGGCCTTTGACGGTCGCTGGGGTCGACACCGGGGCTGCGGGAGGCGACAGCGCTGGTGCGGAGTGAGGACGGCCGGGTGCAGCCATGGGGAGTTGGTTGGGGTCAACCTTGTCGTCGGTCAGCTTCGGTGGGGGGTACAGCCGCTGCTCGAGGCGGTCGACCAGCGGGCTCATGCCGTGGTCGCGCATCCAATCGCTGGTTCGGGCGGTGACGGTTGCCGACCCGGGCTCGGTGAGGTAGCTGGTGCACGACCAGCTGGTCGCCGCGAGGCCTCCGAGCAGAAGGATTGCTAGGCCAACCGCCACGAGCAGGTGGGGGCGAGGCCGGCGGCGACCCGCCCAGGCCCACAGCCCAACGCTGAGCGCGACGGCGACGACCACCGCCGGGACCGCCGGCACTCCGAGCGCCTGAGCGGCACCGGCGCATCCGACGGCGATGCCCGCCGCCACCACAACCCAGGCGAGCCGGCGGATGCGGTGCTTCGAACGACGGCCGGTGACGGCACCCGGCGGCGCGTCTGTACCGTCGTCGGGCCGGGCATGCTCATCCTTGTCACCGGCTTCCGTCGGCGTGCCAGGCGAGGGTGTCATCGTGGTTGCCATCAGATGATCCCCGCCGAGAACGCAACCAGTCCGACGACCAGCAGGCCGGGCAACAGCGTGTGGTTGGCGAGGAGCTCTCGGGTTGGGTCTCCGCCGCCGCCGCCCATCAGCCGCCGCCGATAGGCGTTGAGTACCTCCCAGAACCCGGCAGCGCCGAGCAGGGCGAGGCCGGCTCCGGCGGGCCCGAACTCAAGGGCAAGCACCCACAGCCCGAACGTCACGACCGCAACCGCTTGGGTGCCGGCCAGGCCGGCATCGATCGTTCGCAGCCGGTAGGTACCCAACGCCGAGCGATGCGATGACGCGTCGTCCCCGAGCAGCACCAGCTCCGAACGCCGCTTGCCCAGCGCGATGAACGCCGCGCCTGCGAACACCGCCGCCAGCAGCAGCGGTAAAACGGCGGCACCGACGGCGACCGTCCCGGCGACGACCCGAAGCACGAACCCCGCTGCCAACACGGTCACGTCCAACCAGGCCAGGCGCTTCAGGCCCAGGGAGTAGGAGGCGGTCAGTAGCAGGTAGGCGGCGATGATCGCAACGAGCATTGGAGAGACCAGGAACCCGAGCGCCAGCGCCGTCAGCGCGGCAGCGCCCGACGCGACGGTCGCGAGCGCCGGCGAGACAACCCCCGAGGCGATCGGACGATGGCGCTTCACCGGATGGTGACGGTCGGCCTCGCGATCCAACGTGTCGTTCAGGAGATAGACGCTGCTCGAGGCCAGGCAGAACGCCGAGCAGGCCACCAAGGCATCGACCAGGCCGGCGACACCCAGCGTGTAGAAGCCCAGCCCGGGAATCATCAAGACCGTTGCGTTCTTGATCCACTGATGTGGGCGGGCCGCTCGCAGCAGGCCACGGAGAGCGTCGGTGTGCCGATGCGCCTCGCCGTGTCGCCCCTCCGTCTCGATCACGCTGGGACGTTGCTTCGGCGGTTGCCCCGAGAGCGATGGCGGAGCGATGGTTGCTGTCATGGTGTCGGTTCTTTCCCCGAGGTCGATGTAGCGGTCATCGTGCGCCTCGGAACCTGAAGGGACGCTGATTCGAACTGAACCGCAGCTGAACGCGCCACGCTCAACGTCGGACCCGTCACCCTGCGGGTCGGACGGGAAGTTTCAGCCCGTGTTCAGGTCGCCGGTGTCATGATCTATACAGGCCCCAACCGGTGTTGGCCGGCACGGCCGAACCCACACCACGAGGCGCAATGTGAAACTGCTGGTCGTTGAGGACGAGAAGCGGCTCGCCGTTTCGCTGAAGCGCGGCTTGGAGGCCGACGGCTTCGCAGTAGATGTGGCCTTGGACGGCACCGACGGCAAGGCGATGGCGACCGAAAACACCTACGACGCCATCGTTCTCGACATCATGTTGCCGGGTATCAACGGCTTCAAGTTGTGCGGCGACCTGCGCGACGCCGGGGACTGGACGCCGATCCTGATGCTCACCGCCAAGGACGGCGAGCTTGACGAGACCGAGGCGCTCGACACCGGCGCCGACGACTTCCTCCGCAAGCCGTTCTCGCACTTGGTGCTCGTCGCGCGCATTCGTGCGTTGCTGCGACGCGGTAAAACGGAACGTGCGGTGCAGCTGAGCGCTGGCGGACTCCGGGTGAACCCGTCGCAGCGTCGGGCCTGGCGAGACGACGACGAGATCGAACTGACCGCCCGCGAGTTTGCAGTGCTCGAGTACCTGATAAGCAACGTCGGGACAGTGCGGTCAAAGGCCGAGATCCTCGACCACGTGTGGGACTACGCCTTCGACGGTGACCCGAACATCGTCGAGGTGTATGTCCGTCACCTGCGCAAGAAGATCGATATCCCCTACGGCACCGAATCGATCCAGACCGTGCGCGGCGCCGGGTACCGCCTGGTCGGCACCACGTCGTGAGGGCCCGCCTCGCTGGGCTTCGGGTCCGAGCCAGCGTTGGGGCCGTCGTGATCGTCGCGATCGCCATGACTTTGGCCGGCATCCTCCTCGTTCATCAACTGCGCACCTCGCAGATCAGGGCGATCGACACGGCCCTGGAGATACGGGTCCAGGACATCGAATCGCTGATGGAGGACGGCACCCCTCCAAGTCAGCTGTCGGTGGAGGACGAGCAGGACGATTTCGTCCAGGTCATCGATGTGTCCAACGGCAAGGTGGTGACTGCCAGCGCAAACTTGGCCGGGCGGCAGCGCGTCGTCGCAGGAGGCGATGGCACCACCGTCACCATGCTGGTGGCAGGCCTCGACCCCGAGAACTTTCGCGTCCATGTTCACCTCACCGAGGGCACCCCGAAGTATGCGATCGTCGTTGGCACCAACCTCGAGAACGTCGATCGCGTCGCCGCCACCACCGTCCGTTCGCTGGTGATCGGCCTGCCGGTGCTGCTGGCACTCATCGCAGTGGTCACCTGGCTCATCGTCGATCGCACGCTGCGCCCCGTGGAAGCGATCCGCTCGGAGGTCGCCGACATCGGAGGCGGCGACCTGCACCGCCGGGTGCCCGAGCCCACCTCCGGCGACGAGATCGGGCGCCTCGCCAGAACGATGAACGCCATGCTCGACCGGCTGGAGTCGGCGGATGTCGCCCAGGCCCATTTCGTCTCCGACGCCTCCCACGAGCTGCGCACCCCGATCGCGGTGATCCGCCACGAACTCGAAGTTGGGCTCAGAAGCGACAACCCCGAGTTGCTGCGTGAGATCGCAGGCGAGGTCCTCGACGAGAATCTTCGCATGCAGCACCTGGTCGAGGACCTCCTGCTGCTCGCCCGACGTGACGGACGCACCGGACCCGACCCGCGGGTCGGCTGGAAGCCGATCGACCTGGACGATGTGATCCTCAGCCAGGTACAGCAGGTTGTCAGCGACACAACCGTGGGCATCGCCGGCGTCTCGGCCGGGCAGATTTGCTGCGACGAGGGCCAGGTCGTTCGGGTGGTCCGCAACCTGCTCGACAATGCCCTCCGCCACGCCAAGTCTCAGGTCGACATCTCGCTGACCAGCACCGACGACGGACATGTGGTGTTGGCGGTCGACGACGACGGCGCCGGCATCGCAAAAGACGACCGCGAACGGGTCTTCGAGCGGTTCGTTCGCCTCGACGAGTCGAGGTCACGCGACGCGGGCGGGTCCGGACTCGGCCTCGCCATCGTTGCCGAGGTTGTCGCCGATCACGACGGAACCGTCAACGCCGGGACGAGCCCGACGCTCGGAGGCGCCCGCTTTACTGCAACGTTCCCCGACGCTCGCCGCTAGCGATCGCTTCCAACCATCAGCGCCACAAAGATGGCCGACCCGAGCTCCTCCATGGGGAACGGTTTCAGCAGCACGGTCCGTGCGCCGAACGACCAGAACTGCTCGTGCACCGCCGGTTCGGTGGAGCGAGTGCAGACGACGACGGGGATCGGAGACGCGGCCATGAACGCGGCGGCGGGCTCACTCAACTCGTCGGCGTCCAACACGATGGCGTCATAGCCGGCTGTGGCTCGCTGCTCGCCATCGACAAAGGTGGTGTCCGCCACGTCCACCTGGTGGCCTGACGCCTCGAGGAACAGCGTCAACGCCGCAGCGAGGCTGGAATCGGGCTCGATGAGCAGAATCCGCGTGAGGTTGGGAGGGGGTGCATGGGGGGTCATGGGTTGATCATGCGCCTCGCAGCTGAAGGCCCCCTGAAGCGCCGCAAACGCGGGCGACCGGCCGGGCTGATGCCCGGCCGGTCGCCGTTCCTTGTCTGCCGGCTCCCTGCGAGCCGATTTCTGCGGGCTTAGTCGGCCTGCTCGGCGAGGATCTTGCCGTTGGTGGCGTCGATGAGCACCTCGCTCTGGGTGCCGTCCTTGGCGGTCACGTCAACCTCGTAGACCACCTTGCCGTCTTCCTCGTCCAACTCGACCTTGTCGGCGGTGCCGGGCACCTTGTCGGTGGCGGCCTTCGAAGCAGCGTTGGCGTCGATCTTGGCCAGCTTCTCCAACTTGGCCTGCTCGGCCTTATCGGCCTTGGCCTCGTCGGCGTCCTTGTCGACCTCCTGGGCAAGGATCTTGCCGTTGCCGGCGTCGACGATCACCTCGGTCTCGGTGCCGTCCTGTGCGACGACGTCAACCTCGTAGACGACGTTGCCGCCCTCCTCGTCCAGCTCAACCTCGTCGACGGTGCCGGGCACCTTGTCGGTGGCGGCCTTCGAAGCTGCGTCGGCGTCGATCTTGGCGACCTTCTCCAGCTTGGCCTGCTCGGCCGTATCGGCCTTGTCCTCGGAATCGTCGGCCTTGTCGGCGTCGCTGCCCTCAGGGCCCTCGGGGGTGACCTCGATGGTCACCGAGCTGGTGTAGTCGGGCTTCTCGTCGGCCTCGTTCTTTTCGTCGGGCTCGTTCCGCTCGTCGGTCCCGGTGTCGGCCTTGTCCTGGCTCCCGGCCGCTGCGGGCGCCTCGGCGGTGGTCGGAGGGGCCTGCTGTGTGGTTGCGGCCGAGGCGATCGTCACGCCTCCGGCGGTGAGGCCCAGCCCGAAGAGGGACGAGTAGGCGATCTTCCTGAACTTGTGGGTGGTTGCCACGATGGGCTCCTTTGGTGTGCATCGGAGGGTTCCGATGACGCCACCTTGAAGCACCATCCTGTGGCCACGCTGAAGCTGCCCCCGAACACCCGGTCGGCTTCAGCCCAACTTCAGGTACGGTCGGATCGGCCTGCAACAGCCGTCCCGGTTCGTCTTCAGTCGAGCCTCAGGTTGAGCGGGCACACTCTCCATCGATGAGCGCCGACGACAGGAACCTGGGTAGGACATGAGAGTGCTGGTAGTCGACGACGAACCTCGGCTGGCGGCGGCGGTGCAGCGCGGGCTGGAGGCGGAGGGATTTGCCGTCGACATCGCCTCGACCGGCGATGAGGGCCTGTGGATGGCCACCGAGGTGGCCTACGACGTGATCGTGTTGGACATCATGTTGCCGGGGATGAGCGGCTACGCCGTGTGCAGCCACCTCCGGGAAGCGGGCGTGTGGACGCCGATCCTCATGCTGACCGCGAAGGACGGGGAGTGGGACGAGGCCGAGGCGCTCGACACCGGGGCCGACGGGTACCTGTCGAAGCCCTTCTCCTTCGTCGTGCTCGTCGCCCACATCCGAGCATTGTTGCGGCGCGGTGCCGTCGAACGGCCGACCAAGCTGAGCGTCGGCGACCTGGTGGTGGACCCGGCGACCCATTCGTGTGTCCGGGGGGACACCAACATCGAGCTGACGGCCAAGGAGTTCTCGGTGCTCGAGTTCCTCCTGCGATCGCAGGGGGATGTGGTGACCAAGTCCCGCATCGTCGAGCACGTATGGGATGCCGCCTACGACGGGGACCTCAACGTCGTGGAGGTGCACATCAGCGCGCTGCGCCGAAAGATCGATGCTCCTTTTGGCACCGACACCATCCGCACCATCCGCGGCGCCGGGTATCAGCTGGCCGGGCAGTGACACGGGTGCGACTGCCTGGGTCGGTTCGCAACCAAACCACGGTCGTGGCCGCCGGTGTGGTGTCGGTGGCGCTCATCCTGGCGGCGTTCGGGCTGGTCGGGTTGCTTCGACACCGGCTGATCGACGCCGAACGCGTGGCCGCCCGGGTTCGGGCCGACGATGTCGTCGCGCTCGCCCGCACGGGCACGCTGCCCAATCCGCTGTCGTTTCCGGGCGAGGACTCGGGCGCCACCCAGGTACTCGACGCCAAGGGGAAGGTGATCGCCGCCACCGAGAACATCGAGGACGACAGCCCCCTCAGCACGCTGCGGCCTGACGTCGGCGACCACGAGTCCGTGATCATGACCGGCCTCCCGATGGAGGAGGACGATCGGTACCTCATCGTGGCGACGACGGCGGTGGTCGGGGGCAAGCGGGTGACCGTCCAGGCCGCCGCATCGCTCGAATCGGCCGACGACACCCTGGCCACGCTGACGCGCACGCTGTTGTGGGGTGTTCCGGCGCTGATCCTGCTGGTGGCCGCCACCACCAGGCTGCTGGTGGGCCTGGCGCTTCGCCCGGTGGGCGCCATCACCGACGAGGTGGCCGACATCACCCAGGCCGACCTGCATCGTCGGGTGCCCGAGCCGGGAAGCTCCGACGAGATCGCCCGGCTGGCCATCACGATGAACGAGATGCTGGCCCGGCTCGAGGCGTCGTCGGCGCGTCAGCAACGCTTTGTGGCCGACGCCTCCCACGAGATGCGCAGCCCCCTGGCGTCGTCGCGTGCGGTGCTGGAGGTGGCTGCGCTGCACCCCGGCTCGGTCGACAACCTGCTCGCCGCCATCGGCGACTCGCTGATCGATCACCAGCGACTCGAGACGCTGGTCGCCGACCTGTTGACCCTCGCCCGGCTCGACGGGTCCGAGACCCACAAACGGCGTGTTCCCACCGATCTTGAAGCGCTCACCCGGACGGTGGTCGACCGCAGGGTCGAGCCCGACGTGACGTTCGCGTGCACCGGTCCGGCGATCGCCTTGGTCGACGGAGCGCAGATCGATCGGGTGCTCACCAACCTGCTCGACAACGCCGCCCGGCACCGCCGCTCGCGCACCGACGTCACCGTGGGGCGAGGCGACACGACCGTCGACATCACGGTCGACGACGACGGCCCGGGCGTCCCCGAACCAGAACGGAACCGGGTGTTCGAACCGTTCACCCGTCTCGACGCCGCCCGCACCGCCGACCAGGGCACCGGGCTGGGCCTGGCCATCGTCGCCGAGATCGTCGGTGACCTCGACGGCAAAGTCCGGCTGGTCGACAGTCCCCTCGGAGGGGCCCGCTTCGTCGTCTCACTCCCGTCTGCCGTGGTGGGCCCGGACGCCGGGATGGCCTAAGAGGCATCCGTCCGGCACAGCGCTGAACGGTTCCAGCTGCCCTGTGGCTTACGCTGCGCGGCGAACGATCCCCGGATTGAGCAGGAGGACTTCCGGCTCCTCTCCTTCGCCCAGGTCGAGTTCCACCCGGACGTGTGTTGCGGGCTCACCCCAAACGGCGACCACCCGCCCGTCCAATTCCTCCGGCCCCCAGGGAACGGTGACGCGGTCTCCGACCTTCAAAATTTTGCTTGGTCCTACCACGGCGGCACTCCTGTTCGTGTTCGTAGATGCTCCCACAAGATCGTGTCGAAGGCACGAGATAGACGATTGAGAACCGGTAGCTGGTTGCGAGCCCACGAGACGGTGTCCAGGTGACCCTGCCGTCGGTACTCGTCTACCTGGCGTTGGTACTCGTCTACCTGGCGTTGGTTGCCGTGGGCGAGCGCGTTTCGAAGCGACACCAGCGCGTCGAACTTGCCGGGATCCTTGCCTCCCGGTCTGGCCCAAGCGGCATTGATGGTTCCGAGTTTGCCTTCAAGGTTGCGCACGCCCAGGCGACCGAAATCCATGCGCAGGGCTGTCATGGTGGCGTTACCGGAATCGATGGCACGACCGCGCGTGATTGCAGCTGTCAACAGCGCGTTCAGCTCCGGCGGAGGAGCGGCGACACTCACGATGTGCTCTGCAGAGAGATCGTGCAAGTCCCGGGTGAAGCCCTGAAACTCGGCTACCAAACGCAGGATGTAGGAGTGTGCCAGTGGCCGCCCGAGCTCAAGCGGACGGCCAGGTCCGTCGACCTCTCCCATAGCCACATGTGCTTCGGCGATTAGCGCAATCGACTTTCTACGCGACGTAAGCCACGACTCCAGAGCGAGTGACTTGGAATAGCCCATCGCCGGCGAGCCTACGTCCGAGCGCCTGCGCCACGGCTTGCCAGGCACGAAGCGCTCGCAACTCCGGACGATCTGATGACAGCGTCGTCGAGGATGGCCGGGAGGTTGGACCGGCAGATCAGTAAAATCATCTGGCACCATCGACGACACGGGGGACGGTCATGGCCGAGAACACCCAGCTTGCAGCGATCAATGCACTCACCGAGGAGGAGCAGAAGCTGCGCCAGAAGGAAGCCGATGGCAGCGCCACTGACGCCGACCGGCAGCGGGTCGCCCAGATCGAGGTCGAGCTGGATCAGTGCTGGGACCTGCTCCGCCAGCGTCGCGCTCGGCGGGAGTTCGACCTGGACCCGGACTTCGCCAGCGAACGCCCGGCGCCGACGGTCGAGAACTACGAGAACTGACTTCAACCGCTGGGGGAACGACAGCGTGCTTTCCCCCGAGCGAGCGGTGCTGATGCGTTCGCCATCTGGTTATCAGGTCCTTGCCCGGTATCGTTGGCTATGACACCTTCATCGGAGAGCGACGTGCTGCTGACCGCCTGTGGCGCTGCGACGCCGACCCCGGGGTGATCGACCGGATGGTCAGCCACCTGGCACGTGAGGCCGAGGTCGGTGGCTACGACTCCGCCGCCGAGCTGGTCGTGGCGCGTCGGAGGGTGGCGTCGCTGCTCGGGCTGGAGCACGGCAACGTCTCCCTGAGCGACTCGGGCACTTCCGCCACCGTGTCGCTGTTTCAAGCGATGGCTACGGCAGGTTCGAGCCCGTCCGGCGGTTTCATCGTCACCGACCCGAGGGAGTTCGGGCCCAACCACGAGCTGTTGCGGCGGCTGGCGGCCCGATCGGGTGCGGGCATTCGGTTGCTGGGTCTGACGCCGGAGGGGCGCCTCGACATCGATCAGCTGGGGCAGCTGGTGAGCGCTGGGCGGGTGGGCCTGGTTTGGCTCAGCCTGGCCCACGCCCATGCCGGTTCGACCAATGCGGTGTCCGAACTCGTCCGTGCGTTGGATGGCCGCCCGACAGAAACGTGGGTGGTGCTCGATGCATGCCAGTCCTTCGGGCAACTGGACGACGATCTGGCTGCACTCGACCCAGACGCGGTGATCGGGACGTCGCGCAAGTGGTTGCGTGGCCCTCGAGGGGTGGGGTTCGGCTGGGTGCACCCTCGGCGGCTCGGGGTGCGGGCCACCCACGAGGCGATCGTCGAGCGGGCGGTTTGGCTTCGTCACGAGCTCGGGGAGTTGCCGGGATGGCGCATCATCGACGACCCGGCCACGGCCTCGGGCATCGTGTCGCTGGCGCCGAGCGGAGCGATCGGCACCCACGCCGACACGGTGGGGCGTACGCAGCGGGAACTGGCCGAACGCGGGGTGCGGGTCACGGCATCCCAGCTTCACCATGCCCCGATTGCGATGGAATCGCTCGGGGTCGGAGCCGCCTGGCGCCCCAAGCCGATCAGCCCTGGAATGACCTTCGCCGTGCGGTGGAGGTGCTCGGTCAAGCGACCGACTGACCGAGCCGGCTCGATCGTTGGGCCATACCGCGATGGACTTCGGCATCGACCTCATGTACATGTCAACCAACACAGATGTACGCTCTCGGTATGTCGAACGTAGGCGTTGCGGAAGCTCGAAAGAACCTTGCAAGCGTGATCGAGCGGGCTCAGCGCGAGCCGGTGGTGATCGCCCGCCGTGGCCGGGCTCAAGCAGTGGTGGTCAGCCCCGAACACTTCGATGCCATGCGCGAAGCCTTGGAGGAAATCGAGGACGCACGCGCGTTCGACGAGGCGATGGAGGAGGAGGGCGAGAACCTGCCGTGGGAGCAGGCGAAGGTCGACCTGGGCTGGGAGTGAGCTACCGGATCGAACTGCGGCCCGCAGCGGTTCGAGCGTTGCGAAAGGCCGATCATCAAGACCGTTCTCGCATCAAGGCAGCGATCGCGCTGCTTGCACGGGGTCCTCGACCGCCACGTGCGACGGCGCTGCGGGGACGCGAGGGGTTTCGTGTGCGGGTGGGCGACTATCGAATTCTCTACACGATCAACGACGACATACTGCTGGTCGTCGTGGTAACCCTCGGGCACCGTCGCGAGGTTTATGACCGGTGATCAGCGGCGTTCCTCCTAGGATTGAGCTGTGAGCAACCTCTTCATTCACGGCGGATGGCCGACCCTGTTGAGTCGGCTGGTCGACGGCTCCGACCTGACCACCGACGAGGGCCGCGACGCGATGGCGGTCGTGCTGGCCGGCGAGGCCACCGACGCCCAGCTGGCGGGGTTTCTGCTCGGCTTGCGGGGCAAGGGTGAGGCGGCGGCCGAGATGTCGGGCATGGTCGACGCCATGTTGGATGCTGCAGCGCCGCTCGAGCTGTCCCAGCACAACGTGATCGACATCGTCGGCACCGGTGGCTCGCCCCGCCGCCGTACTCGGGCGCTCAACGTGTCGACCGCCGCCAGCTTCGTGGCCGCGGGCGCCGGGGCCAAGGTGTGCAAGCACGGCAATCGCAGGGCCAGTTCGACCAGCGGATCGTCCGATGTGCTCGACGAGCTGGGCATCGCCGTCGAGCTCGACGGTCCCCAGGTGGCGGCGTGCGTCGCCCAGGTGGGCATCGCCTTCGCATTTGCCCGCATGTTTCATCCGGCGATGCGCCATGCCGCCACTGTGCGGGCCGAGCTGGGCATTCCGACCGTGTTCAACATGTTGGGCCCGATTGCTCACCCGGCCCGGCTGAAGCGAGCGGTGATCGGCGTGAGCGATCCGTCCCGGCTGGAGCTTCTCGCCGACGTGATGCGCCGTCGAGGTGTCGATCGAGTGTGGTTGGTGCACGGGCAGGACGGGCTGGACGAGCTGAGCACGTCGGCGCCGTCCCAGATCGTCGACGTCACCGCCGATCGCGTCGAGCGGCGCACGCTGCACCCGTCCGAGGTGGGCATCACCGAAGTGCCCGGCGATGAGATCGGCGGGGGAGACCCGGTCGAGAACGCCCGCATCATCACCGAGGTCCTCGCGGGGAAGCCGGGGCCGGATGCCGAGCTGATCCTATTGAACGCTGCGGCCGGCCTGGTCGTGTCAGGGCTTCACGATGACCTGGGCGAGGCGCTGGAAGCGGCACGTACCTCGATCGCCTCCGGCGCTGCCGAGCGCACCCTGACCGAGCTGCGTGCGGTGACCGCAGAACTCATCGCCGGCTGACGTCTCACAACAGCACACCAGGCGGTCAGAGCAGCGTCGGGTTGGTAACACTGCTCGGACCCGTGAAGCCGTGTGCCCCGAAAGACGCGCAGGACGAAACGATCGACCCGATCGGCTGCCAGGACCCCGGTCTAGAGTTCTGCACAAGGCGGGCCTCCGTGCCGGACTCGCCGGTTTCTACTTGAGCCGCCAGCAACGGTTGGCCAGCATCGCAAAGGGAATGCCATCTCCACTCGTCGAGTTCTGAGCCTGACAGTTGCAGCGGTCGGCGTAGCCGGTCTGATCGGTGCGACTGGCGGGACTGCCAGTGGAAGCCAGATGCCCGCTGCACCGACCTCCGGGCAGTTCCGGTCGCTGAGCTACAACGTGGCCGGGTTGCCCGAGGTGCTGTCGGGCTCGGAGCCCGCCACCAACACCCCGTTAATCAGCCCGTTGCTCAACGCCTACGACCTCGTACTGGTCCAGGAGGACTGGGCCAACCCGGATCCGCCGCTCGAGGGGACATCGGTCTTCCACGAGATCCTCGTCTCGCAGGTGGACCATGCCTACCGGTCCAACCCTCAGCCGGTACCCCTCGGTTCCGATCCGGCCCGACCCTCTGCGCTCCTGTCTGACGGGCTGAACCGCCTGTCGCGCTTTCCGTTCGGCCCACTGGAACGGGTGATGTGGCCCGACTGCTTCGGCGGAGGCGACACGAGCGATGGCGGCGCCGCCGACTGTCTGGCGACGAAGGGGTTCTCGGTGGCAACTACGGAACTGGCCCCTGGGGTGTCCGTCGACGTGTACAACCTGCACGGAGAGGCGGGCAACACCTCAATGGATCGCCAGTACCGGGCCGAAGGCTTTGCGGTCCTGGGGGAGTACATCGCCGACCGGTCCGCTGGAAACGCCGTGATCGTCGGGGGCGACTTCAACCTGCACAGCGATGACGACGCTGACCAGCAGATCCTGGCCGACCTGCTCGCAGCCACTGGCCTGACCGACACCCGCTCGGTGGTTGACGATGATCCCGGGTCCGATCAGATCGACAAGTTCCTCTTCCGCAACGGTGGCGGGTTGACACTGCAGCCGCTGACCCACGAGTTCGAGGCCACCACGTTCGTGCGGCCCAGCGATGGCGTTCCGCTGTCGGACCACGATCCACTCAGCGTCGACTTCGCCTGGACGTTCGACGCTCCTCCGCCCAGCACGACGGTCACGACGGTCACCACGGTCACGACGGTCACGACGGAGGGTCCGGTGGCCACGACGACCCCACCAACAGCCTCCCCTCCAACCACAACCACGGTCACGACGGCGTCCCCCGCCATAGCGACGGAGCCGTCGGCGCCAGTGAGTTCGGCGTCCACTGTCCCGGCGACCGCCCCAGCGGCTCCGGTGGCCGGGCCGTCTTCGCTACCGACCGTTGCTGCCCGGAACGCGCAGCCGGCGGCGGACCTCGCCCGGACGGGCTCCTCCACCGTGGTGCTTGCACTCTTCGGCGGTGCGTTGCTGGTGGCCGGTGCCGCACTGGCGATGTTCGGACGAGGTCGCCCCCGCCACAACTAGCCCAACGGTTGGAGTGCTCCCAGCGGACGAGGTGACCGCTCAGGCGCAGGCACCCGCCGCAACGGCCTTGTCGATGTCCCCTGCGCTTTTCACGACCTTGGGGCTGAGCGTCGATGGGCCGATCAGCCCGTCCTGGGACAAGTCGACGAGGCTTGCGGTGAACTTGATGGCCGCTTCGTAGGGGCCGAGCCGGGTGTAGGCGTCCTCGTAGGTGCGGTAGGCCAAATTGATCGCCAACAATTCCAACGGCAAATCGGTCGGCTTCTTGGCGCCCCGCTCAAGGAGAGGTTCGAGGAGGAACTCCTTGGGGGCTTCCGCTTGGTCGAGCGTCGGAGCAAGCACATTGCACAGCTGTTCGTTCGGCGATGAGCCGACGTCCTCGCTCATCGAACATCCGACGGCACCGATGACGACCACAGCGGCGAGAACCCGAGCCGCCCTGAAGGCGTTCATGTTTCGCAATCAGTAGTCATAGAGTTCCACCGTAACGAGACGACGCCTCCACATGGCGCCGCCGGGTAGGTTGGGCCGTTGGTGGCGATGGGGCTCGCCCTCAACTGCCGGACACCTCCGGCTGACGGTCCCTGCGAACGATCGAAAGGACGGTCTTCGTGGCAGCCGCATGCCCCAATCCACTCGAACCCGCCGAGGATGATGCGCTCGCTTCCGGCGACCATGCGGGTTCCGGCGCCGGTGCGGTCGATCTACTGGGTGCGGTCGGGTTGCTTCGCGAAGCTGCATCCGAGCTGGATGCGGTGCTCGAACGGCGTGCCGACGAGTTGGCCGAGCGCCTGAGCGAAGGCGATTTTCGCGTTGCGGTGTGCGGCGGGTTCAGCAATGGCAAGTCGTCGCTGATCAACGCCCTGATCGGCGAGGACCTGTTGCCCGTCGGCGTGTTGCCGGTGACCTCGATCGCCACCGAGGTGCGTCACGGGGCCACGGCCGCCCTGATCGAGTTGGACGACGGCACCCGTCGCTCCGTCGCCGTCACCGAGCTGGCGGCATGGGTGAGCGAGGCCAACAATCCCGACAACGCCAAGGGGGTCGCCCGGGTTCTTGTGGAGACGCCGGCACCCTTGTTGGAGCCGGGCGTGACGTTGGTGGACACCCCCGGGCTCGAGTCGATCTTCGAGCACAACGACACCACGGCGATGGCGACGATCCGCGACGCGGAGGGTGCGCTGGTGGTGCTGTCGGCCGATGCGCCGCTGACCGCCGCCGAGCGGCGCCTGCTTGACGTGGTTGCCGAGCGTGCCTCGGCCACGTTCTTCTCGCTCAACCGTGCGGACCACCTGAGCACCGCCGAGATCGACCAGGCCGTGTCGTTCGTGAGCGATGCGGTTGAGGCGGCGACCGGATCGGACCACCAGGTGTTTGCCACCTCGGCCCGACGCGCCATCGAGGCCCGGTCGAGCAGCGATCAAGCCGCCCGGGATGCGGGCACCGACGCCCTCCACCAGGCGCTGACGAACTTCGTCGACCGCGAACTGGTGGCGGTGCGACAGCAGGCGTTTGCCTTGGCGGTGCGTCGCCTTGCCGACGAACTGGCAGACGCCGACGCACTCACCACGGCGATAGCCGGGCTTGCCGCAGACGAGCTGGCCGACCGGATCGGTCGCTTCGAACGCGCCGCCGACCTCGCCGACTGGCTCGCCCGTCAGGGCGTCGCATCGGCCGAGTTCGCCGGACGGGTCCAGGCCCGTGCCGATGCGATTCGAGCTATCGCCGAGGAGACCTTCGGTGCTCGCCTGGCGCCGTTTCCCATTCCCGCCGTCGCCGACGAACCCGACCGGTTTTGGTACCTGTTCTTCCGGCCGGAGTTGCCCGACGCCCCGTTGTGGCGTGCGCTTCGCCTGCTGCTGCCTCATGGGTGGTTGCGGCGACGCCTGATCGCCGCTGCGCATCGGCGCCTGGTCGAGGAGCTCGACAAGCACGCCGGCCGGGCCCGCTCGACGTTGAACGAGCGGCTCGCCGGCACCCACCGCCGCTTCGTCGACGAACTCAGCGGCCACGTGGAGGCCCTGATCGCAGACATCGGGCGCGCCACGCAGGCGACGCGTCGCCAATCGACCAGCGCCGAAGCACGAACCGCCGCCGATCGTCAGCGGCAGCAACGCCTGAGCGTTGCGCTCGGCGCCGCCTATGCCGCCACGGCACACCAACAGCGCACAGAAGCTCGCCGGCAATGACACCGATAGCGACACCAACATCAACCCAGGAGCAGCCATGACCCACCAGATCGCCGCCGTCAGCGCCCAGGAAATCCTCGACTCACGAAGCCGCCCGACGCTGTCGGTCGCCGTCGATTTGGTCGGGGGAGCGGCGGGCACCGCCGGAGTGCCGTCGGGCGCATCGACCGGATCCCGCGAAGCGGTCGAACTTCGAGACGGCGACCCCGGCCGGTTCGGCGGCGAGGGCGTGCTCGGTGCCGTGGCCAACGTCAACGGCGAGATCGCCACGGCGCTCGACGGCCGGTCGTTTGAGTGCCTGGCCGACCTCGACCGGGCGCTGTGCGACCTCGACGGCACCGACACCAAGGGGCGCCTCGGTGCCAACGCGATCGTCGGTGTGTCGATGGCAGCGGCGCGGGCGATGGCCACCGCCGGCCAGGTGCCCCTGCATGAGTGGCTCGCACCGGCCGGGGTGCAACCCCGTTTGCCGGTGCCCTGCTTCAACGTGATCAACGGCGGCCGTCACGCCGCCAACGCGCTCCAACCCCAGGAGTTCATGATCTGTCCGATCGGCGTGCCCAGCTTCGCCGAGGCGCTGCGCGCCGGCGCCGAAATCTACGCTGCGCTGCGATCGAGGCTCGGTGCCTCGGGCCTGGCGATCGGCCTCGGCGACGAGGGCGGCTTCGCGCCGGAGCTGCACACCATCGAACATGCCCTCGACCTCATCGTCGACGCGATCGGCGATGCCGGCTACAGCACCGGCACCGATGGCGTCGCCATCGCCCTCGATCCCGCAGCGAGCGAGTTCTGCAACGAGAACGGCACCTACCAGCTGAGCCTGGACGATCCGGCCCTCACCGGCAGCGAGCTGATCGACCGGTGGGAGAACCTCATCGGCCGCTACCCGATCTGGTCGATCGAGGACGGCCTGGACGAGGGGGACGATGACGGCTGGAAGCTGCTCACCACACGGCTGGGCGATCGGATCCAGCTGGTCGGCGACGACAACTTCGTCACCAACCCGGCGATCATCACCGACGCCATCGCCGGCGGCATCGCCAACGCTGCGCTGATCAAGCTCAACCAGGTGGGGACCGTCACCGAGACGCTCGCCGCCATGGCCGTTTGCCGCGAGGCCGGCTACGCGCAGATGATCTCGCACCGGTCAGGGGAGACCACCGACGCCTTCATCGCCGACCTCGCCGTCGCCACCGGGTGCGGCCAGATCAAGTCCGGCGCGCCCGCCCGAGGGGAGCGCGTCGCCAAGTACAACCGGCTGCTCGCCATCGAGCGGGACAACCCGGGCCTTGGGTTCGGCCTGGCTCGGTGACGTAGGTTCGGCGCTCCGACGAAGGTCGCCCCGACATTCCTCCCGAGTCTCATCCCCGTTTGCCGGGTCATCGCAACACGGCCGGGGTACGATTGCACCATGTCGGATGCACCCGAGTTGCTCCTGGAACAAGCTTTGGAGCTCTCGCCTTCCGAGCGCGCGCAGCTCGCATCGGGGCTGTTGGCAAGCCTCGACGACTCGGTGGCGGACGGCTCGTTGGTCGAGCAGCTCTGGTCCGAGGAGACTGCACGACGCGCCTCGCAGATCGCCGCCACTAGCGTGAACCTCGCTAGCTGGGATCAAGTAGTTGAACGGGTTAACGGTCTCCGGTCGTCGTCTGCGGAGTGAGTTCCACCCGTCTGCCGAGGATGACCTCACTGAAGCCTGGTCCTGGTACGAAGAGCAGCAGCCGGGATTGGGCGACCGCTTCCTTGATGCAGTCAGGGCTGCGCTGGACAACGTGGCACAGTGGCCAAACTCCGGAACATCGGCAATCGAAGATCCTGACGGCGGCATCGTAGAGAGGCGGGTCGCCACTTGGACGTTCCCGTACGCCATCCGCTACCGGACGATCGGTGAGTCAATCGTAGTTATGGCCATCTACCACCAACGCCGGCACCCTGATTTCGGCACCGACCGGACTCCCTGATCACGCGTTGGGACCGTCGGCCACAGCTGAGGAGACCTGACGTTTGGTTATCGCTTTCAACGTCTACCGATTAGGCGGGAGCGAAGCCGTGGGCCGGAAGGCTCACGAAGCCGCGTACGAACGGCGAGCGGTGACGCTCGGCGCCCGCCACGTCGACGCTGATATCCGGGTGGAGCGCCAACAGCTCCTCGAAGGAGACCCTGGCCTGCAGGCGGGCCAGGTGGCTGCCGATGCAGAAGTGCGGTCCGCTGCTGAAAGCCAGGTGTCGGGGGATGTCTCGGCGCACGTCGAGCTGGTCGGCGGCATCGCCAAACTCGCGTGGGTCCCGGTTGGCCGAGCCGTAGAGCATCATCACCTTTTCCCCCGCAGGGATGGTGGTGCCTCTGATCGTGACGTCCTGAATCGTCGTCCGGCACAGCCCCTGCACGGATGACTCGAGCCGGAGGAACTCGATGAGCGCGTTGGAGATCAGTGCCGGGTCGTCGAGGAGCAGGGCGCGCTGGTCGGGACGGTCGGTCAAGAGGGCGATGCCGTGGGAGATGAGCGACGCGGTCGTGTCGCTGCCGCCGGCGACCACGACGAAGCAGAAGCCGAGGATGTCCCAGTCGGTAAGGCGTTCCCCTTCGATCTCGGCGGCGACCAGGGCGCCGATCAGGTCGTCGGCGGGTTCGCTTCGGCGTGCTTTGATCTGCTCGCTGAAGTAGCCGAGCATCTCGGCCACCGCACCCTTGCCGTCGAGCTGTCCGATGCGCAGGCCGTCGTTCTGGATGGAGGTGAGCGCCTGCACCCAGGGCCCGAAGCGGTGGCGGTCCTCCTCGGCGAGGCCGAAGAGCTCGGCGAGCACGTAGGTGGGGATCGTGCTGGAGAACTCCTGGTGCAGGTCGACGTCCTCGCCGTCGGCGGCGCGTTCGCCCAGCTCGGTCAGCCGGCGGCGGGCGAAGTTGCGGATGATGTCTTCGAGTTCCGTCACCCGTCGCGACGTGAACCCGCGTCCGATCAGCGCCCGGCGCTGGGTGTGCACCGGCGGGTCGAGCATCACCAGGTTGGGTGGGAGATTCAGCTGGTCGATCTCGTCCGGGTAGAACGTCAGGCCCTGGGCCGACGAGAAGTCCTTTTGGCTGCGCACCGCGTCCCAGATGTCGGTGAAGCGTGACAGTGCCCAGAACGACGGAACATCGTCGGTGCCGGCGTAGTGGTGCACCGGGTCCTCGTCGCGCAGGTGGGCGTATGTGGGGTAGGGATCCTCGAGGAAGTCGAGGTCCACTGGGTCGTAACTCAGGGTCATGTAACAGCCTTTGTTAATAACAGGGACTGTTAGTATGCGTCCCCGTGGCCCGCGACGCAACCGAAACCCGAAACAAGCTGATCCGCGCAGGCGAACAGCGCTTTGCCCGCAACGGCGTGGACGGCGCAACGCTGCGCGACATCGTGCGGGCCGCCGGCCAGGCCAACGACGCTGCGGTCGGATACCACTTCGGTTCCCGCGACGGTCTCGTTCGGGCGATCGTCGATCGGCACATGGAGGCGATGGAGGCCCAACGGAGCCAGACGCTGGAGACCCTGGGTGACGCCGACCTGGTCGATGTGGTCGAAATGGTGGTGCTGCCGATCGCCGAGCTGCTCACCTCACCCGAGGGCCGCGACTTCCTCCGCATCGCTGCGCAGCTGGCCGAGTTCTCCGGCGTCCGGGCGGCGCAACCGTCGACCGACATCGAAGACACTGCCCTCGCCGCACAGCTGGGCCGGCTCGAGACCCTGATCGCAGAACGCATCGGCCGTCAACGGGCCCGCGAGCGGGTGGCCTCGCTGGTGACGTTCCTTACTGCAAGCCTGGCCGAACGGGCCCGTGCCATCGAGCGCGCACCCGGGCCGGCCACGGACCGCCAGCGCTACGTCGGGGAGCTGGTCGCCATGCTGGCCGCAGCGATGGCGGCCTGAATCGAGTGGGGCCGTCGGATCCGCGGGAGGGCGGTCGCCGCGCTCAGCCCACCCTCGGTTTGGTCCACCACATCTCGAGCTGGATCTGGTCGGGGTCACGGAAGACGAGCG
>ERZ724504.397-NODE-397-length-24948-cov-20.335355_pt1 | contig 24948 bp, 22 predicted proteins | sample MGYA00376037_ERZ724504 | MGnify/ENA primary metagenome ERZ724504 (study PRJEB28724, sample SAMN07190888) | wastewater metagenome | isolation source: influent of sewage treatment plant in Hong Hong | place: USA: Christiansburg, Virginia | collected 2016-03-01 ... | reverse complement strand
AGAGCGGCCGCATCGTCATGGAAGGCGACCGCGAGAGCCTCATGAACAACGAAGCGGTCCGCAAGGCCTACATCGGCGCCTGATTTCCCCTTTCTTTCCACCACTAGGAGACAGCATGAAACGCAAGACCATTCTTCGCCTGTGCGCCAGCACCTTCGCCGCCACGCTGCTGGGCGTTGCCCCGGCCATGGCCCAGCAGGTCGTCAAGATCGGCTACTCCGGCCCCCTGAGCGGCGGCGCCGCGCTGTACGGCAAGAACGTGCTGAGCGGCATGGAAATGGCCATCAAGGAAATCAACGAGGCCGGTCTGGAAGTGGCGGGCCAGAAGGTGAAGCTGGAAGTCGTCGCCCTGGACGACAAGTACAACCCGTCCGAAACCGCCATCAACACCCAGCGCCTGGTGCAGGAGCACAAGGCCGCCGCCGTGCTGGTGCCGCACTCGGGCGGCAGCTTTGCCGTGCAGGCCATCAATGAGCAGCAAAAGGTGCTGCTGCTGTCGTACACCAGCGTGCCGCAGATCACCGAGAAGGGCAACAAGCTCACGCTGCGCATTCCGCCCGAGTTCACTTCCTACATCAAGCCTTTCGTGAGCCACGCCATGGGCAAATACGGCAAGAACGTGGCCGTGGCCAATGCCGACCACGACTACGCCAAGGCCTGGACGGCAGCGTTCAAGCCCGCCTGGGAAGCGGCCGGCGGCAAGGTCGTGGCCGAAAACCCGATGTCGTACAACCGTGCCACCGACTTCTACAGCGGCGTGAGCCGCGTGCTGGCGTCCAAGCCCGATGTGCTGTTCATCGGCGGCGCCTCCGAGCCCACGGGCCTGGTGGTCAAGCAGGCGCGCGAGCTGGGCTTCAAGGGCGGCTTCGTCATCATCGACCAGGCCAAGATGGACGAGATCGGCAAGATCACCGGCGGCTATGGTCCGCTGGAAGGCTCCATTGGCGTGCTGCCGGTGGTGGAAGACAGCACGGCCGTGACCAAGGCCTTTGTGGAGCGCTTCCGCAAGCTCAACCCGGGCCGCGACCCGAGCTCGGAGGTGTCGCTGAACTACTCTGCCGTGCACGCCACTGCGCTGGCCATGAAGATGGCCGGCAGCACCAGCGATGCAGCGGCCATTCGCGCCAACCTGGACAAGGCGTTCAAGGCCCTGCCCGATGCGCACAACCCGCACGACATCAACGGCGTGAACGAACGCGGCGGCTCGACGGCCAACACCCGCGTGGCCGTGGTTGAAAACGGCAAGATCCGCGAGATCCGACTGAGCGATCTGGCCAAGTAAGCCAGGCGCGAGAACACAAGGCCCGCCATCGCAAGATGGCGGGCCTTTTTTTCAGAGGGCGGCGTACACGAGGGCCGGGTACAGCTCGCAAAGGTAGCGCAACTGCCCGGGGGCCTGGGTGAGGATGATGGCAAACAGGTTTTCGGCCGGGTCCACGAAGAAGAAGGTGCCCCCGAGGCCGCTCCAGCTGTACTGCCCGGCCGAGCCCGGGCGCGTGGCCAGGCCGGCTGCTGTGCGCACGGCCACGCCCAGGCCAAAGCCGTGGCCGGTGGGCAGAATGTCGCCCGCCACGGGCAGGGAGCCCAGGTGGTCGGCCGTCATGAAATCCACCGTGGCGCCGCCCAGCAGCCGCACGGGGCCGTGCGGGCCCGGTGCGGTGCCCCGGCCCAGCATCAGTTGCAGAAAGCGCGCGTAGTCGCGGGCGGTGGACACCAGCCCGCCGCCGGCCGACTCGAACACGGGGGGTGCGGTCACGTCGATCAGCGCCACTTTCAGGCCGGTCTGCGGGTCGAGTGCAAAGGGCTCGGCCAGGCGGTGCTGCTGCGCTGCGGGCACCGAAAAACCGGTGTCGTGCATGCCCAGCGGGCCGAACACGCGCCGCTGCAGGATGGCGCCCAGCGGCTCGCCCTCGATCACCTCCAGCACAGCGCCCAGCACATCGGTGGCGCGGCTGTATTCCCAGCAGGTGCCGGGGGCGTGTACCAGCGGCAGCGGGCCGAGTGCGGCCGCCAGCTCGGTGTTGTTGTGGCGGCGCGATCCGATGCGCGCGGCGCGGTAGGCGTCAGGCACGGTGCCCAGGTCCCAGGCGTAGCTCAGGCCGGCGGTGTGGCGCAGCAGGTCGTGCACGGTGGCCTCGCGCGGGGCGGGGGTGGTGGCGCCCGTGGCCGGGTCGTACACCTGCTGCGCGGCAAAGGCGGGCAGGTAGCGGGCCACCGGGTGCGACAGCAGCAGGCGGCCTTCTTCCATCAGCATCATCGCCACCAGCGAGGCGATGGGCTTGGTCATCGAGTAGATGCGAAACACCGTGTCCGGCGCCATGGCGGGCGTTGCCGTTTCGGCGGAGGGCGGGCGCTGGTGGCCCACGGCCTCGTGCAGCACGGTCTGGCCCCGGTGGTGCACCAGGGCCACGGCGCCGGGCAGCAGGCCCTGGTCCACATGGGTTTGCAGCACGGAGCGCAGGCGGGCGAGGGCCTCAGGGTTCATGGTTTCAAGCATTTTTGGCCTCCAGCCCTTGATGTATAAGCGCTGACAGCTATCATAAAGAGAGCGATTTGCGATGGTGTGCGAGGCAGGTCACCCGGCGGTGCGTGCAGGCTCCTGCTCCTGCAATGCGCGCCACTGCACCTTGCCGGTGCCCGATTTGGGCAGGCTGTCGGCAAACTGCACGATCCGCGGGCTCTTGTAGGCTGCCATGTGGCCGTGCGCCCAGTCGACGATCTCCTGCTCGCTCACCTGGCCCTTGAAGGCCTCGCGCAGCACCACCACGGCCTTCACGGTCTCGCCGCGGCGCTCGTCGCGCGCGGCAATCACGCAGACCTCCTGGATGGCGGGGTGGGCGTACATCAGCGCTTCCACCTCGGCCGGCCACACCTTGAAGCCGCTGGCATTGATCATGCGCTTGATCCGGTCCACCATGTAAAAGTAGCCGTGCTCGTCGGTGCGGGCCAGGTCGCCGGTGCGCAGAAAGCGTTTGCCGTCCAGGGTGACAAAGGCGGCTTCGGTGGCCTGGGGCTGGCCCCAGTAGCCCTGCATGACCTGCGGGCCGTGCACGATGATTTCGCCCACCTCGCCCGGGGGCAGTTCGGCCAGGGTGGCCGGGTCGACCACGCGGGCGTCCACGTCGAAGATCGGGATGCCCAGACACTGCTTCATGGGCCGCTCGGGCGGGTTGATGTGCGTGGGCGCAATCGTTTCGGACATGCCATAGCCTTCGATGTAGTCGAGCCGGCACAGCTCCTTGAGCCGCGTGGCCACGGCCTCGGGCATGGCCGCGCCGCCGCCGCTCAGGCGGCAGATGCTGGAGAGGTCGTATTCGGCCAGGCGCGGGTTGGACAGCAGATCCACCACCATGGTCACGATCATCTGCGTGCCCGTGACGCGGTAGCGCTGGATGAGCTGCGCGGCGGCGTCGCGGTCCCAGCGCGGCAGCAACACGATGGTGGCGCCCACGTAGAGCGAGCCGTTCATGCCGTTCTGCATGCCGGTCACGTGGAACAGCGGCAGCACCACCAGCGACACCGCGTCCTGCGGCGTGCCCAGCCACTGCGTGCCGGCGACGGTGTTGTACATCACGCTGCGGTGCGTGTGCATGCAGCCCTTGGGGTGGCCCGTGGTACCCGAGGTGTAGGGCATCACGGCCAGGTCGTCGGGGCCGGCCTGTATGGGCGCGGGGCGCAGGCCGGCGGCCAGTGCGTCCGTCCAGGGCACGGCGCCGGGCTCGGTGACAGGCTCGCGCGGCGCATGCACGAAGGTCGGCACCGGCAGATCGGTGGGCGCGGTGGCGTAGTCGCTGTAGGCCGCCACCACGGCATGGCGCAGGCCGGGCGCGGCGGGATCGGCCGCGGCGGCAGCCAGGCCTTCGCGCAGCAGCGGCCGCACCTGGGCGAACAGGTCTTGCGGCGCAACAATGGTGCGGGCACCGGCGTCGCTCACGTAATGGCGCAGTTCCTCGGTGAGGTTCATCGGGTTCACCGGCACGACCACCGCGTCGGCACGCAGGATGGCGTAGAAGCCGATGACGAACTGCGGGCTGTTCTGCATGTAGAGCAGCACGCGGTCGCCCTTGCGCACGCCGCACACCTGCTGCAGGTGGGCCGCCAGGCGCTCGGTTTCGTCCTGCAGGCGGGCGTAGGAAACGACCGAATCGTAGAACACCAGCGCCGCCTTGTCGGGGTAGCGCAGGGCCGAGACTTCGATGTTGCGGTAGAGGTGCGTGGCGGGCACGGTGAGGTGGCGCGGCAGCATGCGCGGCCAGTGGGCGAAATGGCGGTCGGACATGGGTGATTCGTTGGCTATGGGGTTTCAGTGATCCGTGGTGCATCGCCGCCCGTAGGCGTGTGGCACTGGCGCCGCGCCACGGGTCAGAAGGCCGCGGAGCAGGCCATGCCAGCGGACGCCGTGGAACGGGCCTGGCCCGGCCACGGGCGTCGTCCCCCTGGGGGGAAGGCGCGAAGCGACTCAGGGGGGGTTACTTCAGGTACCGGGCCAGTTCCATCTTGCCGATCTGGTTGCGGTGCACCTCGTCGGGGCCGTCGGCAAAACGCAGCGTGCGCGCGCTGGCGTAGGCGGCGGCGAGCGGGAAGTCGTCGCTCACGCCCGCGCCGCCATGCACCTGCATGGCCCAGTCGATCACCTGGCAGGCCATGCTGGGCGCGGCCACCTTGATCATGGCGATTTCCTTCTTGGCCACCTTGTTGCCCACGGTGTCCATCATGTAGGCAGCGTTGAGCACCAAGAAGCGCGCCTGGTCGATCAGGATGCGCGCGTTGGCGATGCGCTCGCGCGTCACGCCCTGGTCGGCCACGGGGCGGTGAAAGGCCACGCGGCTGAGCGCCCGTTTGCACATGAGTTCGAGCGCGCGCTCGGCCACACCGATCAGGCGCATGCAGTGGTGGATGCGCCCGGGGCCCAGGCGCCCCTGGGCGATCTCAAAGCCCCGGCCCTCGCCCAGCAGCACGTTGCCCACCGGCACGCGCACGTTGTCAAAGCTCACCTCGCCGTGGCCGTGCGGGGCGTGGTCGTAGCCGAACACGGGCAGGGCGCGCTCCATGGTCACGCCCGGGGTCTTCATGGGCACGAGGATCATCGATTGCTGGCTGTGGCGGCTGGCGTGGTCGGGGTCGGTCTTGCCCATGAAAATCAGGATCTCGCAGCGCGGGTCGGGCGCGCCCGAGGTCCACCACTTGCGGCCGTTGATCACGTACTCGTCACCGTCGCGCTCGACGCGCGCCTCGATGTTGGTCGCGTCCGACGAGGCCACGGCGGGCTCGGTCATGGCGAAGGCCGAGCGGATGGTGCCGTCGAGCAGGGGCAGCAGCCAGCGCTGCTGCTGCTCCTCGGTGGCGTAGCGCACCAGGGTCTCCATGTTGCCGGTGTCGGGTGCCGAGCAGTTGAAGGCCTCGGGCGCCACATGCGAGCGGCCCATGATTTCGCACAGCGGAGCGTATTCGAGGTTGGTCAGGCCCGCGCCGTATTTCGACTCGGGCAGGAACAGGTTCCACAGGCCGGCCGCCTTGGCCTGGGCCTTGAGCTGTTCCATCACCTTGGTGGGCTGCCAGGGGTTGCCGGCCTTGCGGTTCTCGGCCACCTCGTGGTGGTACACGGCCTCTGCCGGGTAGATGTGCTCTTCCATGAAGGCGGTCAGGCGCTTCTGCAGGTCGACCACCTTGGGGGAGTAGGAGAAATCCATGTGCAATCCTTGGTGATCAGATAAGACTTGCGCCGCCGTCGATCACCAAGCCCTGGCCCGTGATGTGACGTGATGCGTCGGATGCCAGAAAAACCACGGCGCCCTTGAGGTCCTCGTCGCCGCCGATGCGGCGCAGCGGTGTGCGCTCGACCATGGCAGGGCCGAGCTTTTCGATCAGGCCATTGGCCAGCTTGCTCGGGAAGAAGCCCGGGCAGATGGCGTTGACGCGAATGCCGTAGTGGCCCCACTCGGACGCCAGCGTGCGCGCGAAGTGCAGCGCGGCGGCCTTGGAAGTGTTGTAGGCGATGGTGTTCATGCCGGGCGGCGTGCCCTTGATGGCGGCCACCGAGGCCGTGATGATGATGTTGCCCCGGCCCTTGGGAATCATCACGCGCTTGCCCACCTCGCGCGAGAGGAAGAAGGGCGCGTTCACGTTCAGGTCCATCACCTTGTTCCAGGCGGCGTCGGGGTAGTCCTCGGCGTTGGCGCCCCAGGTGGCGCCGGCGTTGTTCACCAGGATGTCGATGGTGCCAAAGCGCGCCAGCACCTGGTCCACCATGGCGGGAATCTGGTCGAACTTCGACAGGTCGTTGACCACGGTCTCGACCTCGTAGCCCAGGCCTTCAAGGTGCGCCTTGGCCTGCGCCAGTTCGTCGGCCTTGCGCGCCGAGATGGCGAGTTTGGCGCCCATCTCGCCCAGCGCCTCGGCCATCTGCAGGCCCAGGCCGCGCGAGCCTCCGGTGACGAGGGCGACCTGCCCGGTCAGATCAAAAAGTTGTTTCACACTCATGGCTGTTGCTCCTTGGTTGTTCATGGCCCGCGATGGGGCCGTTGTTTCAGCACACTTCGAAAAGACCGGCCGCGCCCTGGCCGCCGCCGCCGGAGAAGGCGCGCGCGCTGCCCGTGAGCACGATGGCCTGCACCTGCGGGTCGGCCAGCGCCTGGTCGAGCGCGGCGACGATGCCGCTGCGCAAGGCGTGGCCCAGGCCGTTGACGGGCGGGTTGTTCAGCGTCACCACGGCCACGGGGCCGTGCACTGCGTAGGAGGTGGAAGTGGGGGTGGTGCTCATGGGGAGTCCGGAAGTGGAGGGGCCAGTGACAACCGATGGTTCTGCATTGCAGAATCAACGCCCGGTCCATGCTATCGGCCACCCGCCGTGCTGTCTGTCACCTGCGAAACTCTGCGCCGTTGCTGGTTGCCCGGGTCGTGCCTACGATGGCGGGGTTTCGCGCCCCTCCGCTGGCCGCAGTGGTGGCGCCGTCTTTCCCTTAAATTCTGCAATGCAGAACACCGGAGGCCCCTTGCCCGAATCCCTGCTCATCAACCGCCGCGACCTCGACTTCCAGCTGTTCGAAGTGCTGCAGGCCGAGGCGCTGGCGCAGCGCCCGCGCCATGCCGACCACAGCCGCGAGACCTTCACCGCCGCGCTGGACACGGCGCACACCATCGCTGAAGAAAAATTTGCGCCGCACAACCGCGCCTCGGACGAGCACGAGCCGACCTTCGAGAACGGCCGCGTGCGCATGATTCCCGAGGTGCGCGAGGCGCTCGACGCCTTCTGCGCCGCCGGCCTGCTGGCGCCCACCAAGGATTACGAGCAGGGCGGCATGCAGCTTCCCGTGGTGGTGGCACAGGCCTGCTCGGCGCTGTTCAAGAGCGCCAACGGCGCCACCACCTCGTACGTGGGCCTGACGCTGGGCAATGCCAATGTGATCGAGCGCTTCGGCAGCGATGCGCAGAAGCCCAAGTACCTCGGCGCGCTGCTCTCGGGCCGCTTCTTCGGCACCATGGCGCTGACCGAGCCGCAGGCCGGCTCCAGCCTGTCGGACCTGACCACCAGCGCCACGCCGCAGCCCGATGGCACCTACCGCATCAAGGGCAGCAAGATCTTCATCTCGGGCGGCGACCACGAGCTGCGCGAGAACATCGTGCACCTGGTGCTGGCGCGCATCCCGGGCGCGCCGCCCGGGGTCAAGGGCATTTCGCTGTTCACCGTGCCCAAGTTCCGCGTCAACGCCGATAGCAGCCTGGGGCCGCGCAACGACGTGACGCTAGCGGGCCTGATCCACAAGGCCGGCTGGCGTGGCACCACGTCCACCCTGCTGTCGTTTGGTGACCAGGACGACTGCGAGGGTGAACTCGTGGGCCAGCCGCACCAGGGCCTGGCCTGCATGTTCCACATGATGAACGAGGCGCGCATCGGCGTGGGCATGGGCGCGGTGATGTACGGCTACCGCGGCTATCTGGCCTCGCTGCAGTACGCGCGCGAGCGCCTGCAGGGCCGCCCGCCCGCTGCCAAGGACCCGCTGCAGCCGCAGGTGCCGCTGGTGGCGCACGCCGACGTGCGCCGCATGCTGCTGGCGCAGAAGGCCTATGTGGAGGGCGCGTTTGCGCTGGGCCTGTACGCCGCGCGCCTGGTGGACGAGCAGCGCACCGGCACCAGCGAGGCCGCGCGCGCCGAGGCGGGCCTGCTGCTGGACCTGCTTACGCCCATTGTCAAATCCTGGCCCGCGCAGTGGTGCCTGGAGGCCAACAGCCTGGCCATCCAGATCCACGGCGGCTACGGCTACACGCGCGAGTACCCCGTGGAGCAGTTCTGGCGCGACAACCGCCTGAACATGATCCACGAGGGCACGCACGGCATCCAGGCGCTGGACCTGCTGGGCCGCAAGGCGGTGATGCAGCAGGGCGCCGCCATCGCGCTGTTCGGCCGCACACTGCAGGCCACCGTGGAACAGGCCCGCGCCCGACCCGCGCTGGCCCCCCATGCCGAGGCGCTGCAGGCGGCCTGGGGCGAGGTGCTGGCCACGCTGGCCGTGCTCACGCCGCTGCTGCGCAGCGATGGCGACCGTGCGCTGGCCAACGCCAGCGTGTTCCTCGAAGCCTTCGGCCACACCGTGCTGGCCTGGACCTGGCTGCGCCAGGCCGTGGTGGCCGACGGCGCGCTGGCGCAGGCCGCCACGCCGCAGGACGCAGACTTCTACCGCGGCAAGCTGCAGGCCTGCCGCTGGTTCTTTCACTGGGAGCTCCCTCGCACCGCGCCCCAACACGCGCTGCTGCGCAGCCTGGACGACAGCACGCTGGCGATGCAGGATGCGTGGTTCTAGCCGAGAATCTGAATGAAATTCGGCTCTAGCCGTTTAACGATAAGCGCTAACAGCTATTCAAACAATAGCAAAAAGGGGCTTCAGCGTACCACTGGCTTGACCAGCGGCAGCCCGCGCCGTGCCCATTCCGACATCCCGCCCTCGACGTAGCGCACATTGGTGTAGCCGCGCTCGCGCAGCGCCTGCCACACGGCCCGTGAGCGGTTCTGCGTGTTGCAGATCAGCAGCACGGGCTGGGCAGCGTCTTTGGGGATTTCGGCCAGACGCGCGCCGATCTCCCGCATGGGCAGCAGCTTGGCACCGCGCGCAACGCCGGTGGCGTGCTCGTGCGGCTCGCGGATGTCCACCAGCAGGGCGCGGCCTGCTTCGGCGTCGGCCCGGGCCGCCTCCAGGCCCACCCGTTCCGCAGGCAAAGAGGCACTGACAGGCAAAGCCATGGTCACACCCAGAGCAACGGCCAGGCGCAGAAAGGAACGGCGAATCAGCGGGGTCATGAAGAGTTTTCGGCGTAGTGACGGTAGGGTGATTGTCGCAGGGGCTGCATTGCAGGGGCGCGGTCACCGGTTCAGCGCCGCCTCGATGCGCGACACCATCTCGACCAGCCGGGGGCGCACTTCGCCCAGCAAAAATTCCGGCGAGACAGTGAATGAGGGGCCGCCACAGTTGATCACCATCGGCGGCAGGCCGCCGCCGGGCTGGAAGGCGCGGGCGATGGCGTTCACGTTCTTCTGCCAGTCGCCAAACGAGCAGGCCACGCCCAGGCTGCGGTAGTCCTGCAGCGCCTTGTCAACGCCGGCCTGCACCTCGGGCCAGGCCTGTTCGTCGCGGGCGCGCAGCTGCTCCAGCAGGGGGCGGCGCTCGTCTTCGGTGATGGCTGCGAGCCAGGCGCGCCCGATGGCTGAGGTGGCCAGCGCGATGCGCGAGCCCACGTCCAGGCTCAGCGTGAGCAGGGCCGAGCTGCGGCAGTTTTCCACATAGATCATCGAGAACCGGTCGCGTGTGCCCAGCGAGACTTCGGCCGTGGCGAAGTCGGCCAGCTCCTGCATCAGCGGGCGGGCGATCTGGCGCACGTCCAGCCGTACCAGCATGGTGCTGCCCAGCGAGAGCGTGGCCGTGCCCAGGCGGTACTTGCCAATTTCTTCGATGTGGATCAGGTACCCCTGCCGTGTGAGCGTGTAGGTCAGGCGCGAGACGGTGGACTTGGGCAGCTTGCAGCGCTGCGCGATCTCCTGGTTGCCCAGCACCTTGTCGCCCGAGCGGAAGCACGCCAGAACGTCCAGGCCGCGTGCCAGGGCAGTGACGAAATGGCGGTCTTCCTTGGTCCGGGGAGGCGCTGGGTGGGAAACGCGGGGCGCAGACATGCGCGGATTATCGTGGCGCCGGTGGTCTTATTTCTCGACGAATGCGCGCTCGATGACAAAGTCACCGGGCTTGGTGGTGTTGCCTTCTTCGAAATCGCGCTGCTCCAGCAGCGTCTTGAGCGAGGCCAGCATTTCGGGGCTGCCGCAGAGCATCACGCGGTCTTCCAGCGGGTTCAGTGCCGGGATGCCCAGGTCGGTGAACAGCTTGCCGTTTTCGATCAGGTCGTTGATGCGGCCCTGGTTGCGGAAGGGTTCGCGCGTGACCGTGGGGTAGTACTTGAGCTGCTTGCTCACCAGCTCGCCCAGGAACTCGTGCTGGGGCAGCTCCTGGGTGATGTAGTCGTGGTAAGCCAGCTCTTTCACCTCGCGCACACCGTGCACCAGGATCACTTCCTCGAACTTTTCATAGGTCTCGGGGTCGCGGATCACGCTCATGAACGGCGCCAGGCCCGTGCCGGTGGACAGCATGTACAGGCGCTTGGCTGGCAGCAGGTAGTCGATCAGCAGGGTGCCGGTGGGCTTCTTGCCGACGATGATGGTGTCACCCACCTGGATGTGCTGCAGGCGCGAGGTCAGCGGGCCGTCGGGCACCTTGATGGACAGGAACTCCAGGTGCTCTTCGTAGTTGGCGCTGACGATGCTGTAGGCGCGCAGCAGCGGCTTGTCGTTCACCTTCAGGCCGATCATGGTGAAGTGCCCGTTGGAAAAGCGCAGCGCCGGGTCGCGGGTGGTGGTGAAGCTGAAAAGCCGGTCGGTCCAGTGGTGAACGGTCAGCACGCGTTCTTCGAGAAATGCACTCATGGTTTCTTGGCAGGAATGAAAAAAACAAGGCCCCAACAGGGGGCGGGCTCAGCCTCTCAGGGCGGCGGCGGTGCTGGCGGGGCGAAGCCTGGCGGGCACCCCGGACTGCCGGGCAAACCCGCACATTGTCCGGCAAATGCGAGGGGCGGTACATTTTCCGGTTTCGACCTCTGTGATGTCGGACAAAGGATTATTGATGCGAAGCTTCTCTGCCGCCCTTGGGGCCCTGTTCGTGGCCGGTCTGTCGCTTGCCGCTGGCGCGGTGCATGCCCAGGGCGCGATCAAGATCGGTGAGATCAACAGCTACAAGGCGCAGCCTGCCTTCCTGGGCCCTTACAAAAAGGGGATGGAGCTGGCCGTGGCAGAGGTCAACAGCGCGGGCGGCATTCAGGGGCGCAAGCTGGAACTGGTGGTGCGCGACGACAACGGCAACCCCGGCGATGCCGTGCGGGCCGCCGACGAGTTGCTGGCGCGCGAGAAGGTGGATGTGCTCATGGGCAGCTTTCTGTCGCATGTGGGGCTGGCCCTGACCGACTTCGCCAAGCAGAAAAAGGTTTTCTTTCTTGCAGCCGAGCCGCTGACCGACAAGATCGTCTGGGAAAACGGCAACCGCTACACCTTCCGCCTGCGCGCCTCCACCTACATGCAGGTGGCCATGCTGGTGCCCGAGGCCGCCGCGCTCAAGAAGAAGCGCTGGGCCATCGTCTACCCCAACTACGAATACGGCCAGTCGGCAGCGGCCACGTTCAAGAAGCTGCTCAAGGCCGCCCAGCCCGACGTGGAGTTTGTGGCCGAGCAGGCGCCGCCCCTGGGCAAGGTGGATGCGGGCAGCGTGGTGCAGGCCCTGGCCGACGCACGGCCCGACGCCATCTTCAACGTGCTGTTCGCCGCCGATCTGGCGCGCCTGGTGCGCGAGGGCAACACCCGCGGCCTGTTCAAGGGGCGCGAGGTGGTGAGCCTGCTGACGGGTGAGCCCGAGTACCTGGACCCGCTCAAGGGCGAGGCGCCGGTGGGCTGGATCGTCACTGGCTACCCCTGGTATGGCATCCAGACCACCGAGCACCAGGCGTTTCTGAAGGCCTACAAAGAGCGCTTCAACGACCATCCCCGGCTGGGATCGGTGGTGGGCTACACGGCCATTCACTCGCTGGCCGCAGGCCTGCGCAAGGCCGGTGGCAGCGACACCGAAAAGCTGATCGCCGCTTTCAAGGGGCTGGAGGTGACATCGCCGTTTGGCCCCATTCGCTACCGCCCCGAAGACCACCAGTCGACCATGGGCGCGTTTGTGGGCCGCACGCGCCTGCAAAACGGCGTGGGCGCGATGTCGGACTTCCGCTACCTCGACGGTGCGCGCTTTCAGCCGCCGGCCGAGGAGGTGCGGAAATTGCGCGCAGCCGATTGACATTGGCCCCGCCCCGCTGCCGCATCGCCCGGTGAATTGCGCATGAGTTTTTCCGGCCTGCTCGTCCAGTTGCTCAACGGGCTGGCTTCGGCGTCGTCGCTGTTTCTGGTGTCGGCGGGGCTGTCGCTGATCTTCGGGGTCATGCGCATCGTCAACTTCGCCCACGGCTCATTTTTCATGCTGGGCATCTACGTGGCGTATTCGCTGGTGGAGCACCTGGGCGCCGCCATCGGTTTCTGGCCGGCGCTGCTGCTGGCACCGCTGGCCACGGCGGCACTGGGGGCGCTGGTGGAGGTGGTGCTCCTGCGGCGCATCTATCGCGCGCCCGAGCTTTTTCAGCTGCTGGCCACTTTCGCGCTGGTGCTGGTGATCAAGGATGCCGTGCTGTGGGCCTGGGGCCCCGAAGAGCTTTTCGGGCCGCGTGCGCCGGGGCTGGAGGGGGCGGTCGAAATTCTGGGCCGGCAGTTCCCGACCTATGACCTGTTTTTGATGGCGGTGGGCCCGCTGGTGCTGGGCCTGCTGTGGCTGGGCCTGCACCGCACGCGCTGGGGCACGCTGGTGCGCGCAGCCACGCAAGACCGCGGCATGGTGGGCGCCCTGGGCGTCAACCAGGCCTGGCTGTTCACCGGCGTGTTTGCGCTGGGCGCTTTGCTGGCGGGCCTGGCCGGCGCGCTGCAGCTGCCGCGCGAGCCCGCCCAGCTCGACATGGACCTGAACACCATTGGCGCGGCCTTCGTGGTGGTGGTGGTGGGCGGCATGGGCTCGATCCCCGGCGCGTTTGTGGCGGCGCTGCTGATTGCCGAGCTCAAGGCGGTGTGTGTGTGGGCCGGGCTGGTGGAGGTGGGGGGCATCAGCCTGTCGTTGTCCAAGATGACGCTGGTGGTGGAGTTTCTGGTCATGGCTGTGGTGCTGGTGTGGCGCCCCTGGGGGCTGCTGGGGCAGCCGCAGCCCCAGGTGCACGCGGCCGGCGTGGCCGAGGCGCCGCTGCATCCCGCCAGCCGGGGGGTGCAATGGTTGGGCTGGGCCGTTCTTGCCGCGCTGGCGCTGGTGCCACTGTTGGCGGGGGCCTGGCCCTATGCGCCGGTGCTGCTGGTGGATTTGCTGGTGGCGGTGCTCTTTGCCTCCAGCCTGCATTTCCTCATGGGGCCTGCAGGTATGCACTCGTTTGGCCATGCCGCCTATTTCGGGCTGGGGGCCTATGCGGCGGCTCTGCTGGTGCAGTCGGCCGGGGTGCGCATGGAAGTGGCCCTGCTGCTGGCACCGCTGGCCGCAGGCGTTGCGGCGCTGGTGTATGGCTGGTTCTGTGTGCGGCTGTCGGGCGTGTACCTCACCATGCTCACGCTGGCGTTTGCGCAGATCACCTGGGCGCTGTGCTACCAGTGGGACGCCGTTACCGGCGGCAGCAACGGCATTGCCGGCGTGTGGCCCGCGCCGTGGCTGGCCAGCCAACAGGCCTATTACCTGCTGACCCTGGCCCTGGTGGCGGCCGGCGTGCTGCTGCTGCGGCGGGTGCTGCTGGCGCCTTTTGGCTATGCGCTGCGCGCGGTGCGCGACTCGGCCCTGCGGGCCGATGCCATCGGCATGGACGGGCGCCGCCTGCAGTGGGCGGCGTTTGTGGTGGCGGGCGTTTTTGCCGGCCTGGCCGGGGCGCTGTATGTGTTTTCCAAGGGCAGCATTTCGCCCGAAGGGCTTTCGGTGGGCAAGTCGGTGGATGGGCTGGTGATGGTGCTGCTGGGCGGCGTGCAGAATCTGGCGGGCCCCTGGGTGGGCGCGGTCACCTTTACCTGGCTGCACGACACCGTGGCCCGCAACACCGATTACTGGCGCGCCGTGCTGGGTGGCACCATGCTGGCGCTGGTGCTGCTGTTTCCGCAGGGGCTGGCAGGGTTTGCACGGCTTCTGGCCCTGCGCTGGCAGGCCCGCAGGAGCGCACCATGAGCGCAGCGCCACCACTGCTGCAGGTGACTGGCCTGCGCAAGGCCTTTGGCGGTGTGCTGGCGGTCGATGGCGTGGATTTTGCGCTGGCGCCCGGCGAGATGCTGGCGCTGATCGGGCCCAACGGCGCGGGCAAGTCCACCACCTTCAACATGGTGGGCGGCCAGCTGCGGCCCGATGCGGGCACCATCGAGCTGGCCGGGGTGGACATTGCCGGCCTGCCGCCGCGCGCCATCTGGCAGCAGGGCGTAGGGCGCACCTTTCAGATCGCTGAAACCTTTGCCTCGCTCACCGTGGTGGAAAACGTGCAGATGGCCCTGCTGTCGGCGGACCGGCGCCTGTTTTCGTTCTGGCCGCGCGCGCAGAACCACCGGCGTGCCGATGCGCTGGCGCTGCTCGATCAGGTGGGCATGGCGGCGCAGGCGCTGCGCCCCTGCAGTGCGCTGGCCTATGGCGACGTGAAGCGGGTGGAGCTGGCCATGGCGCTGTCCCACGCGCCCCGGTTGTTGCTGATGGATGAGCCCACGGCCGGCATGGCCCCGGCGGAGCGCCTGGCGCTGATGGCGCTCACGCAGCAACTGGCGCGCGAGCGGGCGATGGGCGTGCTGTTCACCGAGCACAGCATGGATGTGGTGTTTGCCCACGCCGACCGCGTGATGGTGCTGGCGCGCGGGCGCCTGCTGGCCGAGGGCACGCCGCAGGCCATTCGCGACAACGCCCAGGTGCAGCAGGTGTATCTGGGCAGCGGCAGCATGTTCGGTCATGTGCCCACGGGCGGGAGCGCGCCGTGACGGCCCGCGCATCCGTGGTTGTGCCAACCGCAACGCCCCAGTCCGCCTTGTCGGCCCCTTTGCTGCAGGTGCAGGGGCTGGCCGCCTGGTATGGCGCAGCGCAGGTGCTGTTTGGCGTGGATTTGCAGGTGGGGCGCGGCGAGGTCGTGGCGTTGATGGGCCGCAACGGTGCCGGCAAGTCCACCACGCTCAAGGCCATCGTGGGCCTGGAGGTGCGCCGCGAGATTCAGCAGGGAGGGCAGTTGCGATTTTTGGGGCGCGACATTGCGCGCAGCGCGCCCTACCAGGTGGCGCGCATGGGGCTGGGCTATGTGCCCGAAGAGCGGCGCATCTTCACCGACCTGAGCGTGCTTGAAAACCTGGAAGTGGGGCGCCAGGGCGCGCGCCACTGGCCCGACGGCAGCGCCGCGCCGCACTGGACACCCGAGCGCCTGTTTGCGCTGTTTCCCAATCTGGGCGAAATGCCCCACCGGCCCGGCGGCCGCATGAGTGGCGGCGAGCAGCAGATGCTTACGGTGGCGCGCACCCTCATGGGCCAGCCGCTGCTGGTGCTGCTCGATGAGCCGTCCGAAGGCGTGGCCCCGCTGATCGTCGAGCAGATGGCCCGCACCATTTTGCAACTCAAGGCCCAGGGCGTGAGCGTGCTGCTGTCGGAGCAAAACCTCTACTTTGCCGAGGCGGTGGCCGACCGCGCCTATGTGCTGGAAAAAGGCCAGATCCGCCACCACAGCACCATGGCGGCGCTGGTGGCCGACCTGGCCGTGCGGCGCCAGTACCTCGGGGTGTAGCGACCGAATCCTCGGGGTTCTCGGGAAATATGAGTGAAATTGGCCTCTAGCCCTTTATAGTAAAGCGCAGGCAGCTATTAAACATATAGCATTGCCCTGCGGTTTTTGCGGTGTGTACGGGCCAGGCCCGGGGCCGTGCGCGGCGGCCGGGTGTTTCATGCGCCCGGGCTGCGCAGCACGCGCCGGTATTGCACGGCCTCGGCCACATGGGCCACCTGCGTGCTGGTGGCGCCCGCCAGGTCGGCAATGGTGCGCGCCACCTTCAGGGTGCGGTGCGTGCTGCGGGCCGACCAGCCCAGGCGGGCTGCGGCGGTTTGCAGAAACTGCGTGGCAGCGGGCTCCAGGGCGGTGTGGGTGTCGATCTCCTGGCCCTGCAGCGCCTGGTTGGACTTGCCCTGGCGTGCCATGGCCGCCTGGCGGGCGCGGGCCACGCGCTCGCGCACGTCGGCGCTGGCCTCGCCCGCTGGCGCGTCCAGCAGGTCGTTGGCTGGCAAGGCAGGCACCTCCACATGCAGATCGATGCGATCGAGCAGCGGCCCGCTGAGCTTGCCCTGGTAACGCGCCACCTGGTCGGGCGTGCAACGGCAGGCGCGCTGCGCCGACCCCAAAAAGCCACAGGGGCAGGGGTTCATGGCGGCCACCATCTGAAAACACGCCGGAAACTCCGCACGCCGCGCGGCGCGCGCAATGGTGATGCGCCCGGTCTCCAGCGGCTCGCGCAGGGCTTCCAGCGCGGCACGGGGAAACTCTGGCAATTCGTCCAGAAACAGCACCCCGTGGTGGGCCAGTGATATTTCTCCGGGCTGCGGCGGCGAGCCCCCGCCCACCAGCGCCACGGCCGATGCGGTGTGGTGGGGCTGGCTGGTGGGCCGCTGCGCCCACTGCGCGGCGCTAAAGCGGCCTGCCAGGCTGGCCACTGCCGCGCTTTCCAGGGCCTCTTCCATGGTCATGGCTGGCAGCAGCCCGGCAAAGCGCTGGGCCAGCATGGACTTGCCCGAGCCCGGCGGCCCCATCATCAATAGGCTGTGCCCGCCGGCGGCCGCGATTTCAAGTGCGCGTTTGGCAACCACCTGGCCCTTGACATCCGAAAGGTCGGCATAGACCGCTTGCGTGGCCAGCGGTGCGGGCTGCAGCAGGCACCAGCCGTCGTCAGTGGCAGCGCTGTCGTCGATGGGCTCCTGGGCGCCTGCCGGTAAAAAATGCCGCACCACATCCAGCAGGTGGCGCGCGCGGTAAACCTGGGCATCGGGCACCAGGGCGGCTTCTTCGGCGCTGCCCGGTGGCAGCACCAGCCGCACCGCCACCTGGTGGGCCCGCAGCGCCAGGCTGGTGGCCAGGGCGCCGCGCACGGGGCGCAATTGGCCGGACAACGACAGCTCGCCAGCGAATTCATGGCCGGCCAGACGGCTGGCGTCGATCTGTCCGCTGGCGGCCAGGATGCCCAGGGCGATGGGCAGGTCAAAGCGCCCCGAGTCCTTGGGCAGATCGGCCGGCGCCAGGTTCACGGTGATGCGCTTGTTGTGCGGAAACTCCAGCCCCGCGTTCTGCAGCGCCGAGCGCACGCGCTCGCGCGCCTCCTTCACCTCCACATCGGCCAGACCGACCAGGGTGAAGCTGGGGAGCCCGTTGGCCAGATGCACCTCGACGGTGACCGAGGGCGCCTGCAGCCCCAGAAGCGCGCGGCTTTGCACCAAAGCAAGACTCATGAGCGGTTTTCTCCCCAGATAGGTGCGGTGGGTGGATGGTTGTTGTCTGACGGCCGTGCTGCGCACCACTCGGGTGCGATGGCGCGGCGCCACCACCAATGTAAGGGCGAATGCAGACCACGGGCGCAGGGCGTGCCGTCGTGGTGTTTTGCGACATGGCACGGACCGTGCTTAACCGGTGTGTACCCACTTTAGACCTACCGGAGGAACCATGACCCGCGCATCCATCAAGTTCTTGAGCGTCGCCTTTATTGCCGCCCTGCCCATGCTGGCCAGTGCCCAGCTCACGGGCAATGTCAGCCTGACCAGCAACTACAAGTTCCGGGGCCAGGACCAGGACACCGGCAAGGTCAGTGCCTTCAAGCCCGCCGTGCAGGGTGGCTTTGACTATGCCTTCGGCGACTCTGGCTGGTATGTCGGCAACTGGAACTCCAGCGTGAACTGGCTGTCTGGCAACTCGCTGGAATCCGATGTCTACGGCGGCTACAAGTTCAAGGCCGGCGGAGCGGACCTGGATGTGGGCGCGCTGGCCTATCTGTATCCCGGCAACACCAGCGGCAACACCACCGAGCTCTATGGCGCCGCCACTTTTGGCCCGCTCACGGCCAAGTATGCGCACACGGTGTCCAAGGACTATTTCGGCTGGGCGGGCGCCAAGTCCGGCTCCGGTCTCAAGGGCCGCAACACCGGCTACCTGAGCTTCGCCGTGGCACAGGAAGTGATGCCCAAGGTCACGCTGAAGGCATCGGTGGGCTTCACCCGGTTTTCCAGCGACATCAAGGGTGCAGGCGTGCCCAACTACATGGATTACAGCGTCGGTGGTGTCTATGACTTTGGCGATGGCCTCACGCTGGGCGCTGCCATCGTGGGCGCCAACAAGAAAGACTTTTTTGGCCCCGTCAACAAAGCCCGCGTGATCGCCACGCTCACCAAAACCCTGTAATCAACGGAGGGCGCCCTGTCGGTGCCCTCAATCGGAGGAACTCAAAATGAAAATGGTGACAGCCATCATCAAACCCTTCAAGCTCGACGAAGTGCGCGAAGCCCTCTCTGACATCGGGGTGCAAGGCATCACGGTCACCGAGGTCAAGGGCTTCGGCCGCCAAAAGGGCCATACCGAGCTGTACCGCGGCGCGGAGTATGTGGTCGACTTTCTGCCCAAGGTGAAGATCGAGGCCGCCGTGGACGATGAGCTGGTCGACCGCGTGATCGAAGCCATTGAAGGCGCTGCACGCACCGGCAAGATCGGCGACGGCAAGATTTTCGTCAGCCACCTGGAGCAGGTGGTGCGCATTCGCACCGGCGAAACCGGCAAGGAAGCCCTTTAAGCACGGCCCCAAGCCCGCTGCATCCCACAGAGAGTACATGCCATGAAAAAACTGCTTGCCTCCTTCATTCTGGGACTGAGTCTGCTGTCCGCAGGAACCCTGTCCCTGGCCCAGGCACCCGCCCCGGCCGACACCACCATCGCCGCCCCGGTGGCCGATGCCGCTGCGCCAGCCCCTGCGGCTGCACCTGTCGCCGAGGCCCCAGCGCCCGCAGCCGAACCGGTTGCAGCCGCCGAAGCGGCCCCCACGGCACCCGCGCCCAAGCTCGACTCGGGTGACACCGCCTGGATGCTCACGTCCACCATGCTTGTGATCCTGATGGTCATTCCGGGCCTGGCACTGTTCTACGGCGGCCTGGCCCGTTCCAAGAACATGCTGTCGGTGCTGGTGCAGGTGTTCGTGATCTTTGCGCTGATCACCGTGCTGTGGGCCGTTTATGGCTACAGCCTGACGTTCGCCGGCGAGGGCCAGTTCTTCGGAGGGTTTGACAAGATCTTCCTGAAGGGCATCGCGCCAGACACGCTGTCGGGCCTGCTGCCAACCATTCCCGAATATGTGTTCGTGGCCTTCCAGTCCACCTTTGCCGCCATCACCGTGGCGCTGATCGTGGGATCGTTTGCCGAGCGCATCAAGTTCGCCGCCGTGCTGATCTTTGCCGTGCTGTGGTTCACCTTCAGCTACATCCCCATGGCCCACATGGTGTGGGGCGGTGGCCTTCTGGGCAAGGACGGCGCGCTCGACTTCGCTGGTGGCACCGTGGTGCACATCAATGCCGGTATCGCTGGCCTGGTGGGTGCCTACATGGTGGGCAAGCGCATCGGCTTCGGCAAAGAAGCGCTCACGCCCCACAGCCTGACACTGACCATGGTGGGTGCCTCGCTGCTGTGGGTGGGCTGGTTTGGCTTCAATGCCGGCTCGGCAGGTGCTGCCAACGGCGTGGCTGGCCTGGCCTTCATCAACACCATTCTGGCCACGGGTGCTGCCACGCTGTCGTGGCTGGCCGGTGAAGCCCTGCACAAGGGCAAGGCCTCGATGCTGGGTGCTGCCTCGGGTGCCGTGGCGGGTCTGGTGGCGGTCACACCGGCTGCCGGTTTCGTGGGCCCCATGGGTTCCATCGTGCTGGGCCTGATCGCTGGCGTGGTCTGCCTGTGGGGCGTGGGTGGCCTCAAGAAGATGCTGGGTGCCGACGATGCGTTCGATGTGTTTGGCGTGCACGGTCTGGGCGGCATCATCGGTGCCATCCTGACGGCGGTGTTTGCCTCGCAAAGCCTGGGTGGCACGGGCGGTCTGACCCCCGACACCTTCGCCATGGGCGCTCAGCTGTGGATCCAGGTCAAGAGCGTGCTGCTCACCATCGTGTGGTCTGGCGTGGTCTCCTTCGTCGCCTACAAGATCGCCGATCTGCTGGTGGGCCTGCGGGTGCCAGAAGAAGCCGAGCGCGAAGGTCTGGACATCACTTCGCACGGCGAAACGGCGTACAACCGCTGAACGCCCAGCGCTGCGGTGTCTGGTGGCGCCGCAGCGCCGTGCAAGACAGACGAGTTTCTTCAAGGTTTTGGCCCGCCCTTTCGGCGGGCCTTTTTTATGGAGCGATGCGTTGGCATCGCTGCCTGCGCCGGCCGGGGCTCCTGTGGATTGCACAGCCCCTGTTCAAAAAATTCATGCGACCCGCCCGGCCTGCCGTGGCGCTGTGCCGCTACCATGCAGACCATGGAATTCGCCCTTCGCCAGATTGTTGACCGTGTCCGCGCTGCTGCCGCCGCGCAAACCCCCCTGCGCATCCGCGGCGGGGGCACCAAGGACTTTCACGGCCTTGCGCTGCACGGCGAGGTGCTGGACACCCGCCCACTCAACGGCATCGTGAGCTATGAGCCCAGTGAACTGGTGGTGACGGCGCGCGCCGGTACGCCGCTGTCCGATCTGGAGGCCGTACTGGCCGAAAAAGGCCAGTGCCTGCCGTTCGAGCCACCCCATTTCGGCCCGGGTGCCACGGTGGGGGGCATGGTGGCGGCCGGGCTCAGCGGCCCCGCCCGCGCCAGCGTGGGTGCGGTGCGCGACTACCTGCTGGGTGTGGTGCTGATCAACGGGCGCGCCGAGCTGCTCACGTTTGGTGGCCAGGTGATGAAAAACGTGGCGGGCTACGATGTTTCGCGCCTGATGGCGGGCGCCTGGGGCACGCTGGGCCTGCTCACCGAGGTCAGCCTCAAGGTGTTGCCCGTGGCTCCCGCCGAAGCCACGCTGCGCTTCGAATGCAACCAGGCCGATGCCCTGCGCAAGCTGCACACCTGGGGTGGCCAGCCATTGCCGCTCAATGCCAGTTGCTGGGTGGAGGACGCGGGTGTGGGCCAGCTCTATGTGCGCCTGCGTGGCGCCGTGGCGGCGGTGGATGCGGCCTGCAAAAGCATGGGCGGCACGCGGCTCGACAACGCCACCGCGGCACCCGACTGGCAGGCCTGCCGGGAGCAGACGCTGCCCTGGTTCGCTGCCCGCCTGGCGCGGCCCGGGCAGGCGCTGTGGCGCCTGTCGCTGCCCGCCACGGCCCCCGTGCTGGCGCTGCCGGGTGGCGTGTCGCCGCTGGTCGAATGGCATGGTGCCCTGCGCTGGGTTCAGGCGCCGCTTGCGCACGGTGATGTGCTGCGCGAAGCAGCCCGGGCAGTGGGTGGGAGTGCTTCACTATTCATAGCTGACGGCGCAGGTGGGGAAAGGGCTGGAGGTCAATTGGATCTGAAATCTGCGGCATTGGAGCAGATCCACGCGCGCCTCAAGCACAGCTTCGACCCGGCCGGTATCTTCAACCCCGGCCGCATGGCGCCGCAGTGGTAAGGAGCGTGCGCGTGCTTGCCATCGCCGTCCGGCACGGGGCGCTTTACCCGTGCAAGGCGCAGCGGCGCGCGGCGCCTCGCCGGTGCTGAACCGGGATCTGAACATGCGGCGCCTGCGGCACCTCACCGGCCACCACCGCACGGGTACCAGCAATCGCGTGCTGGGCCTGTTGCTGGCCTTCAATGCCGGGGCGGTGAATGCGGGCGGTTTTCTGGTGGTGAACCTGTACACCTCGCACATGACGGGCTTTCTTTCCATGCTGGCCGACAACCTCGTGCTGGGCAACACGGTGCTGGTGCTCAGCGCCGTGGGGGCCCTGCTGGCCTTCATCAGCGGGGCGGCCACCACGGCGGTGATGGTGAACTGGGCGCTGCAGCGCAAGTTGCACAGCAGCTATGCACTGCCGCTGGTGGTGGTGGCCCTGCTCATGCTGGTGTTCGGCCTGGTGGGTGCCATCACGCTGGACTGGCGCACGCCTTTTTCCGTGCCCATGACGGTGCTTCTGCTGTCTTTCATCATGGGTCTGCAAAACGCCACGGTGACCAAGATGTCTTCGTCCCAGATCCGCACCACCCACATGACAGGCGTGGTGACCGACCTGGGCATCGAGCTGGGCAAGTTGCTCTACTGGAACCGCACCGGCACCGCGCTGGAAAACCAGGTGCGCTCCAACCATGCCCGGCTGCGTCTGTTTGCGGGGCTGGTGGCGATGTTCCTCATTGGCGGCATTGCCGGGGCGGCCGGCTTCAAGCATGTAGGTTTCGTTTTTGTGGTGCCACTGGCGCTGGTGCTGCTGGCCCTGTCGCTGCCCCCGCTGTGGGCCGACCGGGCGCGCCTGCGCCATCCGCTGCGCAAGGCCGCGCCTGCCCAGTTGCCCCCCGCCCCCTGATTTTTTCTGTTGACCTGTCCAGGCTGCACCCATGCAAACCCAACTCGCCCCTGAATACCGCGCCCGCCCCGATGGCCTGGAGGCCGAAGCCATCGTGCGCAAATGCGTGCACTGCGGTTTCTGCACGGCAACCTGCCCCACCTACCAGCTGCTGGGCGACGAGCTGGATGGCCCGCGCGGCCGCATCTACCTCATCAAACAGGTGCTCGAAGGCCAGGCGCCCACGCGCAAGACGCAGATGCATCTGGACCGGTGCCTCACTTGCCGCAACTGCGAAAGCACCTGCCCCAGCGGCGTGCAGTATGGCCACCTGATCGACATCGGGCGCAAGCTGGTGGACGAAAAAGTGCCCCGTCCCCTGGGCGAAAAGGCCCTGCGCTGGGCGCTGAAAGAGGGCCTGCCATCGCCCTTGTTTTCCCCCGCCATGAAGGTGGGCCAGGCAGTGCGCGGCCTGCTGCCCAAATCCCTCCAGGCCAAGGTGCCCGCGCCGCAAAAGGCAGGGGCCTGGCCCACTCGCGAACATGCGCGCAAGGTGCTCATGCTGGCGGGCTGCGTGCAGCCGGCCATGATGCCCAACATCAACACCGCCACCGCCCGCGTGCTGGACGCCGCGGGCATCCAGACCGTGATCGCGCCCCAGGCGGGCTGCTGCGGTGCCGTCAAGTTCCACCTCAACGACCAGGAAGGCGGCAAGGCCGAGATGCGCGCCAACATCGATGCCTGGTGGCCGCTGGTGGAGGCGGGCGGTGTGGAATCCATTGTCATGAACGCCTCGGGCTGCGGCGTCACCGTCAAGGAATACGGCCACATCCTCAAGGATGACCCGCACTACGCCACCAAAGCCGAGCGCATCAGCGCCCTCACGCGCGACCTGTCGGAGCTGCTGCCCGCGCTGTTGCCCGAGCTGGCGCAAAAACTGGCCGGCCGCGTGCAGCCCCCCGACGTGCTGTTTGCCTACCACCCGCCTTGCACCCTGCAGCATGGCCAGCAACTGCGCGGCGGGGTAGAGACGCACCTGAACCAGCTGGGCTTCAAGCTGCGCGTGGCACGCAACGAATCCCACCTGTGCTGTGGCTCGGCGGGCACCTATTCGGTGCTCAACCCGGACCTGTCGTACCAGCTGCGCGACCGCAAGCTCGGTGTGCTGGGCGAAGCCTTTGGCGAGCAGGCGCCCGACGCCATTCTTTCGGCCAACATCGGCTGCATCACGCATCTGCAAAGTGGCACGGCCACGCCCGTGAGGCACTGGGTGGAAGTGCTGGATGAGGCGCTGGGCGCGACTTGAAGTCCTGTCCGGTCTTTTCCCGCGTTGCCAGGATGGGTGATCCGGGCGTTTCGGGGCATGGCCGAGTGGCAGGCGAAGACAATGGCGGCAGAGGTGAAACCCCATGCACGCTGCGACGGAACAACTGGTTCGTATCCCGGTGGACGCTGGCCTTATCGAGGGCGCGCTGGATTGCCCGCCCGACAGCCAGGGCCTGGTGCTGTTTGCACACGGCAGCGGCAGCAGCCGCCACAGCCCCCGCAACAACCATGTGGCGCGGGTGCTGCGAGAACGCGGCCTGGCGACCCTGCTGGTCGATCTGCTCACGCCAGAGGAAGACCGTGTCTATGCCACGCGGTTTGACATCCCGCTTCTCACGCAACGCCTGCTGGATGTGACCGATTGGGCCAGGCGCCAGCCCGCAACGGCATTGCTGCCCATGGGGTATTTCGGTGCCAGCACCGGTGCTGCGGCGGCCTTGAGTGCTGCTGCCTCGCAGGGCGCAGGCATACGGGCCGTGGTCTCCCGCGGCGGGCGCCCGGATCTCGCCCCGGCCCGTGATCTTGCGCGGGTGCAGTGCCCCACCCTGCTGCTGGTGGGCGCGTGCGACGAAGAGGTGCTGGCCCTCAACCGGTGCGCCGCCGCGCACATGCCCGGGCCCACCCACCTGACCATCGTTCCCGGTGCCACCCATCTGTTTGAAGAGCCCGGAACGCTGGAGGCCGTGGCCCGCCTGGCGGCCGACTGGTTCGCGCAGCATTTGCCTACGCGCGGGGCACCCTCAGGCGCGCAGTAGCGCGATCACTTCCTCGTCATCCACCTGAGGGAAGTGGCGGTAAAACTGGCCTACCGCCTGAAAATCTTCCGGCGCCTGCAGGCACACCACCTCGTCCGCCATGGGCCGGATTTTCTGCAGGGCATCGGTTGATGCGACAGGGATGGCGCAGACCAGCTTGCCGGGTTGGCGCTGGCGCAGGCTGTGCAGCGCAGCCATCATGGTGGCCCCCGTGGCCAGACCATCGTCCACCACGATGACGACGCGCCCTTGCGGATCGATCGGTG
>ERZ724504.395-NODE-395-length-24982-cov-5.868336_pt1 | contig 24982 bp, 25 predicted proteins | sample MGYA00376037_ERZ724504 | MGnify/ENA primary metagenome ERZ724504 (study PRJEB28724, sample SAMN07190888) | wastewater metagenome | isolation source: influent of sewage treatment plant in Hong Hong | place: USA: Christiansburg, Virginia | collected 2016-03-01 ... | reverse complement strand
TGCGTATTCCACGCAAAGTGGCCACCCGTTCCACGGCAAAGTGGCCACCCAGTCCACGCCAAACTAGGCCACTCATTCCATGCCATGGCGGACAGTCGGAGCGTAGCGACGCGGGGGTGTGAGTTTTTACTATGATTGGCCGGTGCCGGTCAATCAATTTCAGGTATTCGGTGGGAGATTTCTGTAACGCTGGGATCGGCGTTAGCGGTGTGGGTGGCATCAGTCGCAGACTTGTCCACGGCGGCGGGCGTGGTCCCTACTCAGACCATGAACGCGCGCCGCGGTGGGCAAGTCGGGGCCGATAGTCGCGCCCCGCTGTGCAGCGAAATCAGTTCGGTTTGTCGTTCTTGCGCAGCGACTCACCGGACAGGTTGATCGAATGCGCCTGGTGCACCAAGCGGTCGAGGATGGCGTCGGCCAGCGTCGGATCGCCGATCGACTCATGCCACAGCGACTGGGGAAGCTGGCTGGTGATCACCGTTGATCCCGATTGATGGCGATCCTCGAAGATTTCCAGCAGGTCGCGGCGGCCTTCGTCGGTGAGCTTGGGCAGCGCCCATTCATCGATGACCAGCACCGCCGTCTTAGCCAGCTTCGCCAGGGTCTTGCTGTAGCTGCCGTCGCCGCGTCCGAGAGCCAAATCCGCGAGCAGGCGCGGCAGGCGCACGTACAAGGCGCTGTGCCCTTGCCGGCAGGCCTGGTTCGCCAGCGCGCAGGCCAGGAAGGTCTTGCCGACGCCGGTCGGGCCGCACAGCAGAACGTTCTGGTGGTCGGCGACCCAGCGGCCGGTCATCAGGCGGGCGAACAGGGCCCGGTCCAGTCCGCGTGGATGGCGGAAGTCGATGTCCTCGGGCGTGGCCGCCTGGCGCAGCTTGGCGCGCTTCAAACGCGCGCCGTTCTGACGTGATTCACGTTCGGCCAGTTCGGCGTCAACGAGCAGGCCAAGCCGCTCTTCGAACGTCAGTTGGCCAATCTCGGCATGCTGGTCTTGCTGGGCCAGCGCCTTGGCCATGCCGGCCAGGCGCAACTGGTGAAGCTTGTCATGGGTGGGATGATTCAACATGGTATTTCCTTCAATGATAGTAGTTGGGGCCGCGCACATTGGCGTGCTCGAATGGCAGGCTGATTTGGGTTGGCGCGCTCACCGGCTTGCGGTCCAGTCCATGCTTGAGGATCGACAGCAGGCTGCGGTAATGCGGCGTGCCCACGGCGATGGCGCGGTCGCATGCCGCTTCGAGCCGGTCGTCGCCGAACTCCTTGCCCATCCGTAAAATGCCCAGGCAGGCGCGATAGCCCTGCTGGGGATGGCGGCGCTGGCCCAACACGCTGGTGATGACGGCGCAGGTGTGCGGCCCGATACGCGCGGCCCAGTCGCTCAGGCGCTGCGGACTCCATCCCTTGACCGCCAGATGTGCTGCCGTCATGTGCGCGTCAATGGTCGTGTGGCGGCCTTTGAACGCGCTGCGCACATGGCTGGCAACCCGGCTGCCACGATGGAACAACTCGACGACCGAGACGGTCAGGCGCACGTCGACCTTCTCGCGCGCAAAGCGGTGCGGGACCGAGTAGTAGTGACCGCCGACGTCGACGTGATAGTCGATGCCGACGGTAGCTACTTTCCATTCGGCGTACTCGTAGCGCGTTGCCGGCAGGGCCTGCATGGCGGGCTTGTCGAGCTCATCGAACACCGATTGGCGGCAGCCTGGAAGTTTCTTGTATGGCCGCGTGTTCAACCTCACCAGCAAGGGCCGTATGCTGCGGTTCAGTTCATCGAGGCTGAAGAAGCGCTGGTTGCGCAGCCTGGCCAGTATCCATCGTTGCGCCAGCAATACCGCCGCTTCGGCTTTCGGCTTATCACGGGGCCGATATGGACGAGCAGGGAGCACCACGGCGCTGTAGTGCGAGGCCAGATCGCGGTAGGTCGGGTTCAGTTCCGGATCGTAGTAGCAGGGCCGGGTGACGCCGCTCTTGAGGTTGTCCGGCACAAGGGCATGAGGCGCCGCGTTCATGTATTCGAAGGCGCGCACATGGCTGCCTATCCAGTCGGGTAAGGACTGGCTCCAGGTCGCTTCGCAGAAGGTGTAGCTTGATGCCCCCATGGCGGCAACAAAGATGGCCGCTTCGCGTATTTCGCCGGTGTGGCGGTCGGTGACCGACACGGTGTTGCCGGCATAGTCGACGAACAGCCTGTCGCCCGGCGTATGGCTTTGACGCATCGTCACCGACAGCTTGCCGACCCAGCGCCGGTAGTGCTCGCAGAAGCCGCTGTACAGGTAACCGTCCGGGTGGCGCTCCTTGTACTCCTGCCACAACAGGTCCAGGGTTACGCCTTTGCGGCCCAGCTCCCTGTGCACCAGCGGCCAGTCCGGCAAGGGCCGGATCACGCCCGATGGTGCCGCCGGCGGATATAGCTTTGCCTCGAGCACCGCATTGTCCCAGTCGACCGGCAGCGGATAGCTTACGCCGGCAAGGTTGGCGCGGCGAATGATCTCGCCGACCGTGGTGCGCGACACGTCGACGATTCTTGCAATTTCCCTGATGCTGCGTCCGTCGTCCTGGCTCAACCTCAATATTTCAATAATATCTCGCATGGGTAACCTCCTATTTGCCATCAATTCCTCAGCAAAAATTGCCGAGGATGGCACAGTTACCCCGCGTGCTACGCTATTTCATGTCCGCCGACCGACCCACCAAAGGGTGGCCGGATTGCCGTGGAATCGGTGGCCGCTTTGCCGTGGAATGGGTGGCCGGATTGGCGTGGAATCAGTGGCCAGTTTGCCGTGGAATCGGTGGCCGCTTTCGCGTGGAATTGGTGGCCACTTTGCCGTGGAATACGCAGCCAGGCCCCTCGCTGAAGAGCTCGTCTACAGCCTACTCACTCCATTTGTTGTCGGCAACTTTGTGAGAGCGATCACCGTTAGCATTGGTACTTGTAACTTCCCTCGGGACGGCGTTGAAGCTGCGACGTTAGTCGTCAACGCCGAAGCTGCACTGTCTCGCGCTAAGTTCGCAGGGCGCGACTGCGTACGTTCGTTTCAATCGGAGATGATACATGCGATCCGACGCAGAGCACTGCTCGAGCCTGGCTTGAGACAGGCAATTGCAAAGGGGGAATTAAGTGTCTTTTACCAGCCCCAGTTTGATTGCGGCACTGGTGCAATGGCAGGAACAGAGGCGCTGCTCCGTTGGAACCACCCTGAACTCGGGCCCATCTCTCCCGCAGAATTCATCCCAATTGCGGAGAGAAGTAACCTGATAGTTGAATTAGGGAGCTGGGTCCTAATGAGGGCCTGCAAGGAAACGATGGCAATTGCAGCTCGTTCTGGTTGCGCTCTGAAAGTGGCAGTAAATGTGTCGATGCGTCAGTTCAACGATCCTCGTTTTCCGGAGGTTGTTCGTCACGCTCTAGAAGTGACGGGACTTCTACCGGAGAATCTTGAGTTGGAAATTACTGAAAGCGTGTTGGCACAAGACATCGAAGAGAGCGCGCATTCGATGAGGGCCATTTCGGATATGGGTGTCCAACTGTCGATTGACGATTTTGGCACTGGGTACTCTTCGCTTTCTTATTTGCAACGTCTTCCAATAAAAAAGCTCAAGCTTGACAGAAGTTTTATTCATCCCCTCACCGATAAGAAGAAGATTCTAGCTCAAGCGGTTTTCTCATTGGCCAGGGCATGCGGTCTCACCGTTGTAGCGGAAGGAGTAGAGGAGGTAGAGGAGTACGAATGGCTTTGCCACGCTGGATGTGATCAAGTGCAAGGCTACTTGGTTGGAAGGCCAATGCCGCTAACAGCGCTCGAAAGAATTCTGGCGAATCCACCCGCTAACTCTCAAAATGCTGCGTGACGAGTAAAACTTCATAACGACCCAAGAGTTGCTGTGGAGTGTGCGGAAAAACGTGTCTAGAGTCAAAAGATTTGAGCGTATGCTTGGCCGAGTATGAGTAGCACTGGCATGCGTAGTTTGATGTGAGTTCGATTGCTCAATGTACTAATCGGGATCAGCCAAGCTCCGGCGGCGGACGGCCGTGAAGTACACCGTCAGCCAGTCCGCCGTTCGTAATCCGCCAAGTTCCGTGGCAACTTGACTGCGGATTTCGTCGAGCTCAGCGATGGTAAAACCAGAATGCTTTGTCGGTGTGATGAATCCGATTTCGATGAAACGTGCCCGGCCGATGCGGGCAACATAGCACTGATGGTCAATAAGGCCGTGCCTCGTCACCAGGTCACCGGCGATGGCGCGCACTTGCTGGTCTAAATCGCGCGGAGCGACCTGCAGGATGCTGCGGCCTGCCCGATAGATCGCGCTAATCGGGTAGGGGAGCATTCCGCCAGTTAGCAAAATCAGTACGACAGGGTCGATGTAGGGCATCATCCACGCTGCGCTTGTACCCTCAAGCGCTTGCGCGAGTAAGAACGAGGCGCACAGGCCGCCGCTCATCAGCGCGCCGAATTGCCAACCGCGGGCGTCGGAATCGAGCAGGCTTGAATCAAGCCCACGCTTGTTTCGTTGAATATAGATAAATGCCACCACGCTTAGGCAGCTGCTGATTGCCGCAGAAGTGATCGCAATATCGTAGTGTATTACACGGCCTCCATTCATTAGGCTACTGACTCCACCCAGCAATCCGTAGGCGCACACGAAAAGCCGCACGGTGCTGCTGACGAGCGTAAGGATCGGCTCTAGGTGCCAGTAGCCAAATTGGAAGCGGCAGTCAGCTCCTCTGCCGATGAGGCGCGAGGCGTGCCAAGCGACCAACGACATACCTGTATCGATAGCGTCGAACATCCCGTCGAACACAAGTGACTGAGCACGCGATACCAGTCCTAGCAAGACGCCGAGAAGGGCCAATGCCGCAGTTAAGCACGCGGACCGTAGCAAAATTTTCTGCTCAGTTTTATGTGAGTCAGCGTCCATGGAGACGTGAGGGAGGTGGCCGTCGCCCCACATTAGTCTTTTTCTCCGGCGTTGGTTTGGCTCAGGCACGTGTAAACCCGCGTCGTTTTGTTCTGCATTTTTGTCCTCGTATCCGTGACTGAATCATATATGAAGCATGTTCCACGTGCTAATTTTCTTGGGGGCTGTTCCTCAGCGGGAAAGCACGATATCAATCGCTCACACTGTTGAAGGCTGATGTCTGGTAAGGCTGGTTTGTGTGATCGCGGCACGCAAGTCGACAGAAGTGCATCATGAATGATGGCGCGTGGGCCACACCGCAGGAAGTAGCGTCACTGGGTCTGAGATGAGGGTATCTGCTGAATCTAGAATTCTGCTGATGAAAAAAATCGTTTGATATATACTACTTATATGCTTCAGTCATCTAATTTTAGCTCCGCAGCAGGGGGCTTCCCACTAGATGATGATCTAAAGCAAGGGGGCGCGCTGTCCCAAAACCTATGGATTGAAACTGCCAATCGTTGGAATTTCCGCCACCAACTATTGATCGTTCCCACTCCACAACAATCTCTACAACTGAAGGGACTTTCCTATGACTTACGCTAAGACCGAAGAGGCCGTAAAACGGCTCACTCCGGAGCAATATCGGGTCACGCAGCAAAGCGGGACCGAACGTCCAGGAACTGGGGAATACAACGATCACAAGGAGGTGGGCATTTACGTCGACATCGTTTCGGGTGAGCCACTTTTCGCTTCGTCCGATAAGTTCGAATCCGGATGCGGCTGGCCTAGCTTCACCAAGCCGATCGTGCCGGCAAACGTGAACGAAATACGTGACACATCGCACGGTATGACGCGCGTGGAAGTTCGATCAAACTTTGGCGATAGTCATCTCGGTCACGTGTTCACGGACGGCCCCTCCAGCAAAGGCGGGCTGCGCTACTGCATTAACTCGGCGTCTCTCCGGTTCGTCGCACGCGAGAACATGATGGCCGAAGGTTATGGGGACTATCTCAACCAAGTGGAGGAATTATGAGCCGCAATCGAGCAATACTGGCCGGCGGGTGTTTTTGGGGCATGCAAGATCTGATTCGCAAGCGACCAGGCGTGTTAGAGACCAGGGTCGGGTACAGCGGAGGTGACGTGCCGAACGCGACCTATCGAAATCACGGCACTCATGCCGAAGCGATTGAGATCATTTTCGACGATGAAGTCACGGATTATAGGTCTATCCTTGAGTTCTTTTTCCAGATCCATGACCCGACGACCGCGGATAGGCAGGGTAACGACACGGGTAGTTCTTACCGGTCGGCGATTTTCTACGTTGACGATGAGCAGCGTCGTGTTGCAGAAGATACGATCGCTGACGTAGATGCATCGGGACTTTGGAAAGGCAAAGTGGCCACTCAGGTTGCGATGGCGGGCCCGTTCTGGGAGGCTGAGCCAGAGCATCAGGACTATCTGGAAAAACGTCCGAACGGCTATACCTGTCACTATGTTCGACCGGATTGGGTGCTCCCGAAACGAGCGGCGAAGTGACGCGTTAGGTAAAAAGGTTCGCTAGCAGTATAGGGACGGCAGATCTTTGATCTGCCGTCCCTACTTGAACAGGGCTCGCTCTGGCTTAATCACTACTACGGGCGGCTCCCATCCACTATGCCTGACGTGCTTCGCAGGATTTGATCAACGTGGTCAACCGCGCCGTGCATTGAGGCACAGCAATTGCTCTCTAAGCTCTTTCTCAATCGGACATCCGTGGTGCAGTGAGATATCGACTTTGGCTGTAGGGCATTCAAGGTGCGCTTGACCCCCATGACTTGATTGCGTGAGAAAGCTCGCTAACCTCCTTTGAGAGTTGGTCTGAGCGGATTTCGGAAGCGATATAGATCTTTGTAGTGATTGCCAGTTATTGATGTCGGCTTTTAAGTAGCGATATATTCAGGCAAACTGGAATTTGATGCCATTCCTCGGCCAAACGACTTGGCAGCGGCGAAGTTCACGTAAACTGCTTCACTAGCCTCCACAATACAGCCAAACCTGCGCTGTCTGCACATTTGAGCTCATAGAGTCTGACGGTCGCTCATCGTGGCCATTGGACAGTTATCTCTAAACTGCTGAGAGATTGTTGCACCAACTTCTATACGGAATTGTTTATGCTTGCCCAACAAAGACAAGATATCACAGCACTGTTCCATGCCGCCCTCGCGCCAATCCTGGACGGAACTAACGTTGTTAGCGACGTTGTTCTGGAGCGCCCGCGTGACCCCTCGCACGGTGACGTCGCGTGCAATATTGCCATGCAACTTTCGAAGCAGCTGAAAATCAATCCACGGGAGTTGGCCAAAAAAGTGGTCGAGGCTCTGCTCGCCAACCCGGCGAGTAAGGCTCTGGTGGATTCCGTAGACATTGCCGGTCCAGGGTTCATCAACCTGCGCATCACCGCGGCCGCCAAGCAATCTGTTATCAAAGCCGTGCTAGAGCAAGGCGCCGCCTATGGTAGAAGCAACGCTGGCGCAGGCAAGAGCGTCATCATCGAATTCGTATCGGCTAATCCGACAGGTCCTTTGCACGTTGGTCACGGTCGCCAGGCGGCGCTGGGAGACGCGCTAGCGTCGCTGTTTAGCACCCAAGGTTACGACGTAACCCGCGAGTTCTACTACAACGACGCTGGCGTGCAGATCCAGACACTGGCGAACTCGGTGCAGGCGCGGCTGCGCGGACACGGACCGGGCGATACCGCTTGGCCTGAAACCGCCTATAACGGCGACTATATCGCCGACATCGCAGCAGACTTTAATGCGAGAAAGACCGTCCTGACGTCGGATGGCTCGCCGGTCGTAGCTTCTGGCGACGTCAACGACATCGACTCGATCCGTCACTTCGCAGTGGCCTATCTCCGAAACGAACAAGACAAAGACCTGAAGGCATTCGGCGTCAAGTTCGATAACTATTACCTTGAGTCGTCCCTGTATTCTGAGGGCAAGGTCGACGCTGCGGTCGACATGCTCAACAAATCCGGGAAAACTTATGAGGAGGCGGGTGCGTTGTGGCTTCGCACCGAGGACTACGGCGACGACAAGAACCGTGTAATGCGCAAGTCCGACGAGACGTACACCTATTTCGTCCCGGACGTGGCTTACCACATCGTCAAGTTCCAGCGTGGCTTCGCCCAGGCGATCAATGTTCAAGGCTCGGACCACCACGGCACCATTGCCCGCGTACGCGCAGGCCTTCAAGCGGCCCACCCGGGCATCCCCCAAGGTTTCCCTGACTATGTGCTCCACAAGATGGTCACAGTCATGAAGGGCGGCGAAGAGGTCAAGATTTCCAAGCGCGCAGGCTCTTACGTGACGGTACGGGACTTAATCGAATGGTCTGGCGGCGGTGATATCGAAAAAGGCCGCGATGCAGTGCGCTTCTTCCTCATCTCACGCAAAGCCGATACCGAGTTCGTGTTCGACGTCGATATAGCACTCAAGACCTCGGATGAGAATCCTGTGTATTACGTACAGTATGCCCACGCCCGCATCTGCAGGATGCTCGAACAGTGGTCCGGTGACGATGCTGACCTCGCAGCAGTAGACCTGTCGCCGCTGACTGCACCGACCGAGGCAACACTGTTGGCAACATTGGCCGCGTATCCGGAAACGTTGGCACGTGCACAGGCTGAGTTAAGCCCCCACCAGATCGCATTCTACCTACGCGACCTGGCGGCGAACCTGCATAGCTTCTACTTCGCCGAACGCGTGCTGGTCGACGATAAGGCGCTTAAGGAGGCTCGCATCGCTTTGATGGTTGCCACCCGCCAAGTGTTGCGCAATGGTTTGGCGCTGATCGGCGTTTCGGCTCCTGAAAAAATGGAACGCGAAGGGCCAACCGCACCTTAATCAGTAAATTGTTCAACACGGTGGACCGTTGCGTGCCCCAATTCGCAGCGGTCCAGTTTTCAGTGCCATAGAATTAGTGTCCCTGCAATATCAACCGGAAAGTGGCGCGGTCCAAAGAGGCGCCATCCCAGATACAAACTGGTCACGGCCCCGGTTCTTAGCTTGATACATGAATGCGTCGGCGGCGGAGAGAAGAATTCCCGGCGCTTGTTGTCCGGGAACAATGCTAGCAACACCCAAACTGACCGTAACCCGGGAAGCCGTATCCGAAGTGCCATGAGCCAGGTTCAACCGTTTTAATCCGACCATCACTCGACGGGCGATTACTTCTGCACCAGGCAGGTCGACCTCCGGCAATAGGATGACAAACTCTTCCCCGCCATATCGAGCGACCAAGTCCCGCGGGCGTTGTGCTGCCTCTCTAAAAACCCCAGCCACAGCCCTCAGGCATTCGTCGCCGGCGGGGTGCCCATAGGCATCATTGAAGGCTTTGAAGTGATCCAGGTCGGCCAGAATCATGCTTAAGGGCACATGCGAGTCGCGGCAGCGTCGCCATTCCTCTAAAATAGTTTCATCAAAGGCACGCCGGTTGAGTAGCGCGGTTAAGGGGTCGGCAAGCGTCAGCGAACGTAAGAAGTCGCCTTGCCGCTTCGAGGCCAATTGAGTGCGCATTCGAGCACGCAGCACTGTGAGATTGACGGGTTTAGGCATGAAATCAGAGGCGCCAACGTCCAGGGCTCGAGCCTCATGTTCAGGTGACTCTAGCGAGGTGACGAAGATAATGGGAATTGCTGACGTCTTCGCGTGGGCACGAAGTTCAGTGCAAACTGAAAAACCGTCCATGTCAGGCATCAACGCGTCGAGCAGGATTAGGTCTGGTTGAAATCGATGTGCAAATTCGATCCCACCCTTTCCGCTTAGTTCGAAGCTAACGTTATAGTCTGTCCTCAGGGCGTCAAGCAGATACTTCACGTTTGTAAGCACGTCGTCAACAATGAGAATGCTTGGACGGTACGGCGCAAATTCGGTCATGTAATTGTTGTGCAGTCAATCGTCGTGGCTACGGTAACGTCTGTTTTGGGCTTGGAGGCCCCGACCAGGCGCGGATTAAATACTTCGAATATGGGACCCACAGGCCCTCCTGTTCACCCTACGGTCGGCACTCCTGCTCTGGAGTGCTGGAAACTGGCTTCGCTTCGGTTGGTGAGTTACGCTCACCATTTTCCACTAGCCACTAGATAGTCCGTCGTACGATGTAGAGGATGCCCGCTCGGAGTCGACTTCGATCTGGCAATATGCGCAGCCGTAGAATGATGGCATTGTAAGAGGCCTGAAACTTATAGCCATTTCGCCTTTTTGAAGCGGACGAATAATATGATGCAGGACAGCGTTATCAGGCCGAGCACTACGAAATATCCGTAAACCGTATCCAGTTCCGGCATGTTCTTAAAGTTCATCCCGTATATTCCGGCAATGGCCGTCGGGACAGCTAAGATTGCCGCCCAAGCTGCCAGCTGGCGAGTGATCACACCCGTCCGTTGCGCTTCTAGAAGACTGCTGAACTCAAACACCGATGAAACCACCTGCAGCAGACCATTGACCATGCCCTGCACCCGGTTGACGTGGTCCGCGACGTCGTTGAAGTATGGCCTCACTTCTGAGCTGATGCATGGAAAATGACCACGTACCAACTTTCTGACCAATTCGCTCATGGCTCCGAGCGTGCGTTGGAAATGCGTAAGTTCGCATCGCAGATGAAAAATGTGAGCCACATCGTCGCGTCCAAGAAAATCGTCTAGCGAGCGCTTCTGCATATCGAGAACGTCGTCCTCGATCATCTCAAATATTGGCAGATATTGGTCGACGATGCGGTGCAGTATGGCGTGCAGCACATAGTCGACCCCTTTTCCTAATAACGGCGGAGAAGCCTCGAGTTGGCTCCGAAGGCTGCCCAAGGCGCCTCCGTTGCCGTGCCGTACGGTGATTAAGTGATTATGCCCGGTGAAGATGGCCATCTTGCCGTAACAGATCCGGTCGCCGACTAGCTCGGCGGTCTGAGCGACTATGTAGAGCTCATCGTTGTAGACTTCGAGCTTGGGTGGGCAAAGTGGGTGCATCGCGTTATCGATTGTCAACGGATGGAGGTTATAGGTCACTTGGATTGCGCGCAGCTCGTCAGCGGTAGGATCATGCAGCGCAATCCAGCAGAATCCAGAACGGTCCCTATCTAGCTCAACGTGCTCGTCGAGCGCAATTTTCTGGATTCTCTTTCCCTTGTTGTAATAGTAGGCCGCGATGACGCTCATGCAGGCCTCGCAGGAATGAGCAGCCCGCGCTGTACCGCTGGTCGAGCTAACCCTCGTCCCAGCCAAGCACTAACGTTCGCAAAGTTGCTTAGGCCGAGGATGTCTGATGCGCCGTATGTTTCAATCAGCGCATTCACCCATCCGATTGTCGCAATGTCCGCAACCGAATAATCGTCGACGATCCAGTCTCGCCCTTCCAGCCGTCGATCAACGATGCTAAGTAGGCGTCTTGATTCGTCAATAAACCGCTGGAGAGGTCGTTTATCTTCATACTCTTTGCCACCCCAGTGCAAGAAAAAGCCAAGTTGGCCGAATATAGGTCCGATCGCCGACATTTGGAAGAACACCCAGGAAAGAGTTTCGTAACGTTTTGCGGGTGCGCTCGGAATTAGCTGGCCGGTCTTTTCGGCCAGGTATATGAGGATCGCACCGGACTCCCATACTGCGATAGGCGTCCCTTCCGGACCCGCGGGATCGATGATTGCGGGTATGCGCCCGTTTGGGTTCAACGACACAAAGGCCGGATCTTTCGACTCGTTGCTCGAGATATCAATAAAGTGGGGCTCGTATGCCAAACCAATTTCCTCAAGCATGATGGACACTTTGACGCCATTGGGCGTGGGCGCTGCATAAAGCTGCAGATGCTCCGGATGAGATGCCGGCCAGCGTTGCGTAATCGGAAACGATGAGAAGTCTGGCATTTTTGATCCTTGTTCTGGGAATTGAGGCTTACTGGAACGGCTTAATTAGTCGAAATTGCGTATTGCCCGCCGCTCTATGCAACGGTGCGACCAATAAGTCTTTGAACAGAGCGGCGCGCGTCAACTGATGCAGCGGCGGTGAACCGAAACGTAATGGAGTCACGGTTGGGCGATGTACATTGCCGGCTTTGCGGCGCCTGGGAGGTAATCCCTGCAGACGAGGGGATTGATAGCTATGGTTGCGATTTGAGAGAGGTGAGGGTCTTGCTGCATTGCCGTCTCCTTTAAATGTAAGATTGAATCATATAGTGAGCATATGTGACGGACAATAGATTTTGAAAATGAATTTCAATCGTGCGATGCGATCCGCTTGCGAGTGCACTCACCAGCGCTTGCGCTTGTATAGTGATGAGGGCGGATCAGGATACTGAGGTTTGACCGCTGGAGCGGTGGGGCTGGCCATGTAGGAGCCGCTTTTGGCGTGGGAAATAGACAAACAGGCAGCGTGGCGACCGTCTGCGCCACTGCCACCCAATGTGGTTGGGGATTCAAAACTCCCATACAGCCGCTACGCTGCTTAATCCTATATCCCGGTTGGCCGTACAAAGTACGCCGCAACGGGCCGCCCGGCTGGCTCAGCGACCCGGAGCGTCGGGATGATTGGAAGCGGACGCTTACTGCGAACGAGGGACTTGGCCGACATCGCATTCGAAAGTAGCGAGGCCGTCCACTCCTCCGCGAACGTGGTCGCCCGACTGCAGGGGACCAACGCCAGCAGGTGTGCCAGAGAAAATCAAGTCGCCAGGCGCTAGTGTAACGAAGCGGGAGATATAGCTGATGATGTCGGCAACGGGCCAGATCATCTCATCGAGCGTGCCTTGCTGGACGACGACGCCGTTGAATTCCAGCCTAATGCGGGCTCCGGTCCGATGGCCTACTTCGCTAACCGGGCGCAGCGCGCTGCGCGGCGCCGATCCATCGAAACCTTGGCGAAGTCCCATGGTCTACGCAGGTCCTTAGAAACTGCCTGGACGTCTCGCAAGGTTAAGTCGATGCCAACACCGTAACCCCACACGGTTGCCAGCGCGTCGGCCGGCTCAATGTTGGCGCCGCCGGCACCCAGCGCTACTACCATTTCCACTTCATGGTGCAAGTCGGTTGTTGCAGGCGGGTAGGGCAGTGTGCCGCGAGCCTCGACGACAGCATCGGCCGGTTTCATGAAAAAGAACGGCGGTTCACGGGTTGGGTCGTTGCCCAACTCGCGGGCGTGGGCAGCTTAGTTACGGCCGACACAGAACACGCGGCGAATCGGGAACCTTGCAGTACTACCGCCGACAGCAAGGGATGGTGTGGGCTGCGGTGTGAATACGAATTCGCTCATAGATTTCCTCATCAAGGCGGCCGCGGCAGTCAGTGCGCGCTTGACGATTCTACTACGCACTCGTGCTTACATTTCCAAAAAAGAAGCGCTTCCACGCATCTCAGATCACTAGTTGAAGGGGCACCAAGCACACGATTGCTTAGAGACCGGTAGCGTTGCTGCTTAAAGGTACGGCCCCGGATCTTGGCCAACGGAGTGGACGAAACTACCTTGGCAAATGCATTTCTCGGCGCACCTTTGTTCAATCCGGTATGCACGCGCTCGCGCAGCTCAACATCTTGCATTTATCCCGAGTTGCAAGTGCCTATTCACTGGCGACTAAGCTCACGAGACGCGACCGCTAGTCGCTTTAACGCGGACTCCTGTCCGATTTGCCGGAAATGAGCGAGTGCGAATGGACGGGCCAACGTCAGCCCGGTCCATTCTGGGCCGTGATTACACGGCCGCAGCCAGCTCCAGATCAGGCGCCAGTTTTGCCACGAAATCCCCCATCGTTTCATCGCGCAGATCTACGGCTTTGGCGCCGCCACCTGCGACGAACGTCACGTCAGTGATGCCGATGACGTTCAAGATAAGACGCAGGTATTGGGTAGCGATGTCGCGGTCGCGGATCGGCGACCCCTCTTTATAGCTCCCACCGGAAGCGATCAGTACGGTCGCTTTTTTGCCTGTTACAAGACCCTTGCCATCATGGCCGAGCGTCAACCCTTTACGCACGATGTGATCGATCCAGGCCTTGAGCGATGCGGGCACGTTGTAGTTGTACACCGGCGTCGCAATAACGATATGGTCGGCGGCTAGAAGTTCGGCGACGAGGTCGTCGGACAGACGCAGGGTTTCGACCATTTCCGCCGTGTGCTGGGGCGGTGGGGTAAAGTACGCCTGCAGCCATGCAGCGTCGACGAATTTAAGCGCCGTGTCGGCCAGGTCCCGGTTGACAATATTGCCGCTCGGATGGCGTGCACTCCACTCCTGTACGAAGCGGTCGGTCATGTTGCGCGATACGGAACTCTCACCGCGCGAACTGGTTTGTACTAGTAGAAGCTTACTCATTAATATTCCCCTTTAAAAATTACCGAATCGAAACCCTGAGATGGGCTTGCCAAGCGCGTGACCGAGAAAATCGACATGACCTTGCTCGCCAGGTGCTGCACCTGCCACAACCATGAGCGGCAAAAGATGATCCTCGTGCGGCTGGGCGTGGCGCGCACCAGGCGCTTGTTCCCAATGTGTTAGAGCAGACTCGCGCGTCGATGAACTGGCCATTTGCAAGCGCAACCAAGTATCGAACGCCTCGGCCTTTGGGTCACCCTGCGATGTGCCGACAGAGAAACCCTGCATGTTGTGATAAGTTTGTCCGCTGCCAATGATCAGCACACCTTCACTACGCAATGGCGTCAGAGCACGCCCAATCGCCAAGTGTTGGGCCGGATCCAGGCCCCTCTGCAGCGATAACTGGACCACCGGAATGTCCGCGTCCGGCAGGAGGACTTTCATCGGTATGAAGACGCCGTGGTCCCATCCGCGCGTCAAGTCTTCAGCGCTATCTATGCCAGCGTCGCCGAGCAGCGCGCGCACGCGTGCCGCAAGCCGAGGTTCGCCTGGTGCCGGCCATGTAAGGGCATATGTATAGTCAGGAAAACCAGCGTAATCGAACAACAGGCTCGGTCGAGCACCCGCGTTGACCGTCGGCTTAGACGCCTCCCAATGTCCCGACACAACCACGATCGCAGATGGACGCTCGGCGAGGCGTCCTATAAAACCTTGTAGATAGGTTTCCAAATCGTGCCAGGTCGAGCGCATCGGCCCGGGCTTAAGAAAAAAGCAGGGACCACCGCCGTGATTGATGAAATAAGTTGGTTGCATCATCCGAATATATGCCTATAAGTCCATCTCCGGAAGACATCAAATTATGATGAAATCTATCTATTTAAATGATGAATGCTACCAAGTTAAAAAGTCTGCCGGTTTTAGGAAGTACAAAGGTATTCGATTCCAACCGACCCGAAATCGGGGGGCAAGATCTAACGGTCGAGGCTATTGCGGGGCAGTCCACTGCTTGGTTCGGCCGGGATGGCGCGCTTGTGCGCAGTCCTGTCGTAGAAGCGATAGATGTTTCGTACACCGCTTCGCTCACAGGCTTTCCTTCCAAAAAGTCGTCAATTTGATCGTAAGTAATTCCGTAGGCGTCCTCATCCGGACGTTGCGGTGCTACGTTAGGTCTCGCGTTTCTGATTTTCGGGCAAGATGGGCAGGCTCGCGGCTTGCCCCAAGCCAACGGCCATAGTATATTTATCCGGGGATATCTGCCGTCAAACTGTTGGCGGCTTTTTCTCGCGGGAGGTACGGCCTGTGATTCACCAAGCTAGCGAAATCCCCGAAATCCCCGAAAGCTTCCTCGCGAGATGGCAAAACACCACCGATGTAATGGCCGGTATCTTCGACGTGCCTGCGGGATTGATCATGCGGGTGCTGCCAGGCGAGATCGAAGTTCTGGTATCGAGCCGCGGCGAGGAAAATCCTTACGAAGCCGAGGACAAAGCTAAATTAGATACCGGGCTGTACTGCGAAACCGTTATGTCCACGCGCAGGATGCTACACGTACCGTATGCGCTAGAGGACCCGGAATGGGCGCAAAATCCAGATGTGGCGATGAACATGGTGTCCTATCTTGGGGTGCCCCTATTCTGGCCCGACCAGCAGGTATTTGGCGCGATCTGCGTGCTCGATAACAAGAGGCACGTTTATCAGGATAAATATGTCGAATTGCTCCGGGAAATTAAGAAAAGCATCGAGCGGGATTTCGTAGTCATCACGCAGCAGCGACAACTAACCGCCAGCAACCGCGAATTGCAGCAGGCGCTGGTACGCCTGACGGCATTGCAGAACGAGTTGCTGCGCTCTGAAAAGCTGGCCGCGCTCGGTGCAGTGGTCGCTGGCATTTCGCACGAGCTCAACACCCCCATTGGAAACAGCTTGCTGGCGGCTAGCACGCTGCAAGACCACGCAGTCGATTTCTTGACCAACATGGAACACGGATTGACGCGTTGTCGCATGCAGCAATTTGTCCGTACGGTCGAACAGGGGGCTGCAATCTTGATGCGCGGCCTGGAGCGTGCAGCGAAACTATTAAACACTTTCAAGCAGGTGGTGGAAGACCAGCCGGTGAGAGACCGGAGCCACTTCGATCTTGGCGAAATCATGCGCGTTGTAGTGGCGCAACTCAGCCATGCGATCCAGGGCAGCGGCCACTCAGTCCACTGCGCGATAGAGCCCGGGATAGTGATGGACAGCTACCCGCAGCAATTGGCGCTTGTTGCGACGCAACTTGTGTCAAACGCATTGCAGCATGCCTTCCGGCCGGGCGCCGTGGGCACTGTGCGCATTTCCGCTCAATCTGACGGCCGAGGAAAGGTGACGCTGACCGTCCGAGACGACGGTGTGGGTATTCCGGAGTCCGATCTCGGCCGGGTGTTTGACCCATTCTTCAGCACGCAACTAGGGCAGGGGGGCAGTGGGCTGGGACTGCTCATCGTTTACAAGCTGGTCACTGCGACGTTGCACGGTAGCGTTGAAGTCAGCAGTGGATCGGGGCAGGGCACATGCTTCACCGTGGTGCTGCCGCTGTCGGCCCCCAAAGTCTTGAATAACTCCGAATGCCCGCTGCCCCAACCCACGGCAGTTTTGTGCGATCGCGTCAGACCATCTTAAAGGCCGCTGGAGATAATTCCACGTCACGTGGCGCCGCTCAGCTTCTCGAATTGAACTGGATAATTTGTCCGATCTTATGGCGCCCAATGGAAGTAACCTCTGGCGCTTTAAAAAAACTCAGACCTAAAAATAATATTGCATAGACTTTTTCTGCTCTTATCGCCCCCCCGCAGTCGGTCCGCGCTTCTGCCGCCACGCTGCGAGCGATACGATTGACCGCATGACGGCATCCATTGCGTCGCAGCGCGGCGGATTTTTGGCATTCAACGAGTTCGCGCTCCTGCTGTTTTCAGACTGGCTAAATGGTGAAGAATGCCCTCCGCAAAGTAGAAATAGCCCAACCGTTCAAATTCATAATGCGCGGGAGCCTCGAGTCCACGCTCTACGAGCATAGTTGTGCGCGTTACGCAATTAACGTCACACTCGCCGTCGACATCGAGTAACGGCCCGTAGTGCTGCGCGGGCACTGCAAAACTCTCTGCATCACTGAGCCAGTGAATCGCTGTCTTCGCTTTGTGACGAGCAGCCTTCAAGTCACGACTGCCTATGTCCGCTTCGCTGACAACGCGGACTATTTTCCCATCTTCAGTTTCTACGGCCTTGATCAGGACGTTCAAGCCATGTTTCAGCCGCACCCAGTTTCCTGGGTACACTCGCCAAAAATCCGGCTCAGCTTCAGTGCGAATATCAGCGCGGTCTATCCAGAGCTTCGCCGTGAAAAGTCGGCGACGCGTTCCAAAAGACGTGTCTTTTGGATGGTTGGGAACCTCTACCTCAAACGACTCTGGTAAGTTATCGATTACAAATTCAACGGGATCCGCTACTGCCATACGCCGTGATGCGACCGGGCTCAAGATATCGCGAACGACCTCTGCCATTGTCTCAGCCGGAACTGTACTATTCGCCTTGGTAAAACCGCACCGAACTGCAAACTCGCGCAAGACAGCCGGCGTGTAACCCCTTGCGCGCAGTCCAGCCAAAGTGGGAAGCGCTGGACTATCCCAGCCTGCCACGTGACCTGATTCAACAAGCGCATTTAATTTTCGCTTCGAAAGTACGATACCTTCAACCTCCAGCCTAGCAAACTCGATTTGAACTGGTCTCGCACCCAAAACGGCGAAGCAATGTTCGATTACCCAATCGTAAAGCGGACGGTGGTCCTCAAACTCCAATGTACATAGTGAATGTGTGACGCCTTCCAAGGCGTCCGCGATGGGGTGCGCGAAATCGTACATCGGGTAAATGGGCCAATCTTTCCCGGTTGCGTGGTGTTCTGCATGGGAAACGCGGTACAGCACTGGGTCGCGGAGATTCATATTCGGGTGGACCAAGTCAATGCGCGCGCGAAGAACCGCTGCACCTTCGGCCATCTCGCCAGCTCGCATGCGAGCAAATAGGGCTAGGTTCTCCGGAATCGACAAGGCGCGACCTGGGCTTGCTGTTCCGCCCCGCCCAAAGTCTCCGCGCATTAGGCGCATTGTTTCCGGGTCAGAGTCATCCACATACGCGAGTCCCCTTTCAATTAGGTGAACGGCGCATCGGTGTATGTCCTCGAAATATGCCGAGGTCCAGCGGGTGCGACTGAACCGCGGAGTAAGCCATGCGGCGTCATGCGAGATGGCGTCGACGTATTCGGTCGACTCCTTTTTCGGGTTAGTATCATCAAATCGGAGTGTCAGCTCGGCATCGAATTCCTCGGCCAAGAGGTCGTGAAGTACGATAGACTTAGCGTGACCGAGGTGGAGGTAGCCGTTGGGTTCAGGTGGGAACCGAAGTACAATTTTCGGAGTTCGGCCGGAAGCAATGTCGTCAGCGATTCGGTTCGCGATGAAATTTTTGTGTTCCATGTTTTGCTTTCCAAAAGAAAAGGGCACCTTTTCAGAGGTGCCCTTTCGGTAGAGGGGGGGATTTAAACCGTGCAGCTAAATGCAGCACGCGTTCCGTCTAGGCACATAGGCGAGTACAGCGCCGAGTTGGCGCTGGCTTAACTGCTGTCGTTGGGACGCGGCGTGAGTCATTGTGTTGCCTCAGAAGATTTCAAAAAATATAGCGCCTGGCTGTAGATTTAGCAAGTCGTTCAGCTAAAAAAATTGAATATTGCATTGACGCGTCGTCCCGGTTTCCAATTTGCCGCGGCGGTTCGCAACAGCACAAAGGACGCGGCGAGCAAGACAAGATCCTTCAACAAAAACTGCCCGATCGGCGCAGAAATTGCCGGAAAACCACCTGCAGTTGACTCCGCCACACCAGGAGTGCTTACGAAAAAAGTCAGCGTGAGGGCAAATGTTGCGCACGACATTGCCGCCCCCAGCACCAAGGCTCCGCGGCTAAATGTGCCCGTAGCGAGAGCAGCGGCCGTGGCCAGTTCAATGGCACCAATAAAGGTGCTTGCGCCGCGCACACCAAAGAGGCTGTGCAGCCAACTCATGACTGGGCTATTGGCGATGAATGGTGCTATGCCTTGCGCTTCGTAGTTCGTAAATTTCATCGCACCGAACCACAGGAATACAACGAATAATGACCACTGCAAAAACTTAGCGTTACTGGACGTGAAAGCGTTGTGTTGTGCCATTGTGAGGACATTGATAGGTTTCATGGGTGATTCCTGATAAAGAGGTGGTTGGCTCGGCGAAGCAGCCATATCGAAAGCCCGAAACCTGTGTGCAGTTGAGGACCTTCATCGTAGTCACGCTTGGACAAAGACGTACATGAGGACTTAAAGTGTTGATATATGTGTGCGGCATGCATATAATATAGCTTTTCCGATCAAGGAGCAAGAACAAATGAATGATACGCAAACACGCTTAGCTAACTTGCTGGGTGCCCTGGCTGTTGGCATATCGGATCGTATCCGGTTAGCAGCGGCTGAGAAGACTTCTATGGGAGGGGAGGCGGCGGCTGCGCTGATCGTCATCGGACACATGGTAGGCCTGTCAATCGACCAGCTGGGGCGAATACTGAAGCTCAGTCATCCTGGCACGGTTCGTGTCGTAGATCGGCTCGTCGCGGCTGGTCTGGCGGAACGAAAGCCCGCCTTAACCGATCGCAGAGTTTTGTCTCTGCACCTGACGCCGGCAGGCGAAACCGAGAGATCTGCAGTCCTGGAAGGCCGCCGAGTGGCCGTCTTTGCAGTGATGGACCACGTCTCCCCGGATGACTATCCCATCTTAGAATTGTTAGTGGAAAAAATGCTTGCCAGCCTGCCGTGCGACGCAACGTCAGCAATGAGCGTTTGCCGCTTCTGCGACCAGCAAGCATGTCCCGCTTGTCCAATGAGCAAATTTGAATCAAACGGTCCGCAAGGCAAATTGAGTGCCCCAGCGCGGCCCGCAAATCTCTCCTAAGCATCGGGACGATATAACACTCCGCATGCGGGGAAAGTCTGTCTCGCACGTCAGCTTAACTGCGCATGTAAAAAGGCCAGACATTAGCTTTTTAAAAGGAGTACAGGAGTGCGTGGCTGCTGCTCACTGGACTTTCGAGAAGCTCGCTTAGCTTTCAAACTTCACCCTAAGCTCATCACACAAAAAGTAGTGGTTGCTGTACTATATTTCAACTGTATGCGCGAATTATATAATCTCCGCAGCAGTCTCTGAAACCGTTGCTTTCAAGGAAGCTACCATGTGCCTTTTTAATCCGGCGAAGACGCCGATTTCAGTGTTACTCGCGCTGCTTTTAGGTGCGGTTACGGCTCAAGCAGGTGCGCAGGTAGTTCGCGAAGGGGCGCGGCTGTCACCAGTGACTAATCAACAGCGCACCGTGCCGGGGTTTTACAGGCTTATGCTGGGGAAGTTCGAGATCACCGCATTATCTGACGGTACGGTTACACTGCCGCTGGATAAGCTCCTCACTAACACCACGCCGGCACAATTGAAAAAGTTGCTGGGGCGCGCCGGGGTTGACCCTCAAGCGGCCGAGATATCGATCAATGCTTACTTGGTTCACACGGGCGAGCGCATCGTACTGATCGATACGGGGGCGGGAAGCTTGTTTCCCAACGGCGGCAGGATTCTGCAGAGCCTGTCCGCAGCGGGGTATTCGGCTGAAGATATCACCGACGTTATGATTACCCACATCCATGGAGATCACTCGGCGGGCCTCAGCCGTGAGGGGAAGCGTGTGTTTCCTAACGCGACGGTGCATGTGGACGGGCGCGATGCAGATTTTTGGCTCGATTCGAGCAATGCGGCGAAACATCCGAACCATGCTAGTTTCTTTGCTCAGGCAAAACTCGACCTCAGCCCATACTTGGCCAGCGGGAAGGTGCGCCGTTTCGGTGCGAGCGACGAGCTCGTTGCAGGTATTCGTGCTCTGCCAGCGCCCGGCCACACGCCGGGACATTCGCTGTTTGCGGTCGAAAGCGAAGGCAAAAAACTGGTCTTATGGGGTGACCTTATCCACGACATGGAATCGCAATTTAACGCTCCTGGGGTCGCCATTAGCTTCGACGTGAACCAGAGCGCCGCGATTGCACAGCGCAAGATCGCGCTGAATGATGCGGCGGCCAAGGGTTACCTGGTTGGCGCAGCGCACATCTCCTTCCCTGGGATTGGCCGAGTGCTCGCCGATGGGTCCTCATATCGCTGGCTGCCGGTTACCTACAGCGAGACCGGCCTAACATCGCAGGGCAAGCGGCGCTGAGCCTGGCGGCTGCTTTAATCAAAAAAGCGGCGGTGACGTAATTACTTGCGTCCCCGCCGCGAACTTATTCTTAACGCCTATGAGACCTCTTCTAGAAGCTTCACTTGCGCTCCTCTGCTCAACAACAGAAAACCGTACACGTTCTCGAGCTGTGAAATGGATGGAATCTCGGATGTGGCGTTAGCACGAAGTTGACCAGATGAGACGACTTCAGTCACGCAGCGAAGGAACCTCTTTACGTCTATGCTTCGCTCCGAACTGCACAGGGCCTTGATTTCCCTAGGTACGGTGGGGTAGTCGCGACCGAGGACCGCGAGCTTATCGCTCGTCTGTAACATGACTGACATGTACCCTGCATCTGCCCATGAATCCAAAAGTGCGTGAATTTCCGAGTCGTGGGGGTCAGCAAACCAATAAAACATCGTCTTACCGACTTGAAGGCGAAACGTTAGCAAGAATTGCTCTGCGCCCTGGACGGCACCGTGCCCAACATAAGTGGGAGTATTCGCTTCACCGTCCCACTTAAGAAAAGGCGCGTTTCCGAATACAGTGGCCAGATTCCCATTTGCTTGGCCGGGCGCCTTCGTGACGACGCCAAGCTCGCGCGGGTTTGTAATTTTACCGAGCATAGGTTGCTTAGTGTTCGGCGTTGTGTGACTCATAGATTCCCTTAGTAATATTGGTGTCTGATTAAAATTTGGACCTGTCAGAGCTCCTTGAAGAAGGGCTGTCGAACTTGTATAGGCATCGATCCGGGAAAAACTATTTAGTTTCGAGTAGATTTCATGAACACGCCAATGACATCGGTGTCAAGACGGCTAAGCTGAACCTCGCTACCTGAGGTAAATTAGTATTTTCTCGCGGCCCCGTGTCCCGACCCAACACACGAGTTCGGGGCGGGAAAACTCGTGCAATCTTGTTACTATCGCGCGTTCTGCAATTCGCCGATGCACGACCGCGTTTTCCGAATTGTCGGGTTCCGCGGTCGTGGAGATTTGCAGTCTGCTTGTATGGTGTGCCCGGCAGTTTCGACGCCAACCTTCGCGTCCCCGCATCTACAGCGGCATTGGGCACCGGCCGGGTTAATGCTCTCAGTCATGAAATCAAAAGTCCAGGTGTACGCTGCTACGCTCGGCGGCCTACGTTGGTATAGGTCCCTTCGAGAACGGAGCCTATGGGCTGACGTTCACGCTGGATTTTGCACACATAGACTCGAACCTAGTATATGATCGAAGCATACATAATAGTCAGTTTATGCTACTACGATGACTCTAGATTTACCTTCGAGCTCGCCTCGCTGAAATCGCCGGCTGCCACAAAGAACATCGGAGGAAGTTAAAGCTTCCGTTCTATCAACTTCCAACTGGGGGATTTAAATGTCCGATTTGCTGCAAGCACTGCAATGGCGCTACGCAACCAAGAAAATGAAATCCACAAAGAAGGTACCTCAGGACAAAGTGGACTACATTGCAGAAGCAGTTCGCCTAACCGCTACTTCGAGCGGCTTGCAACCGTACGAATTGCTGGTCATCACCAACTACGCACTCCGCGAGCAGATTCGAGCGGTCGCATGGAACCAAGCGCAGGTGACCGATTGTTCGCATCTACTGGTCTTTGCCGCGTGGGACAACTACACGCCCGAACGGATCAATCAGATGTTCGACCTTGTCAACGCAGAGCGCGGGATCATTAACGAAGGCTGGGAGGCGTATCGCCAGCAGGTGCTCGACACCTACCCGCAGCGCGATGCTGAGATCAATTACCAGCACGCTGCCCGTCAAGCCTATATCGGCGTTGGCACGGCCCTTATTGCGGCTGCGGTGCAGCAAGTTGATTCCACTCCCATGGAAGGGTTCGATCCTGCCAAGGTCGATGAGATTCTGAACCTAACGGAGCGCGGCCTACGCTCGGTCGTTATTCTGCCGCTAGGAGTCTGCGCGGCAGAAATTGATTTCATCTAAACGGAGTACCGGATAAACTTGTCACATGACGACGAGCTATCTTCCATACGATCCCCATCAACAGATGCTGCTGCCTCATGCCTTGCAAGACTGGCTGCCCGAAGGCCACTTGGCATACTTCATTAGCGACACGGTCGACTCGCTCGACCTGTCCGCTTTTCACGCGCGGTATGCGACAGGCGGGCCTCGCAACCAGCCATTCAATCCGGCGATGATGGTCAAGGTGCTGGTGTACGGTTACGCGACTGGCGTATTCTCATCGCGTAAGCTGGCCAGGAAACTGCACGAGGACGTAGCGCTACGGATGCTGGCTGCCGATAATTATCCGGCACACCGAACGATTTGCGATTTCCGCGCATTCCACTTGCAGGAGTTGTCGGAGCTGTTCGTCCAAGTCTTGAAGTTGGCGAAGGAATGCGGCCTGATCAAGCTCGGTACGATCGGTGTCGACGGCACCAAGATCAAGGCCAACGCATCTCGCAACAAGGCGATGAGCTACGATCGGATGCAGAAGGCCGAGCGCGAGCTGAAGGAACAAATCGATGCGCTTTTTGCCAAGGCCAAGGCGGCCGATGCGGCCGAGCGGAACGAGCCGGAACTCGATATCCCGGCGGAGATCGCCAGGCGGGAAGACCGCCTCGCTGTCATCCGCGCCGCCCGAGCGCGTCTCGAAGATCGCCAGCGCCAGGCCGATATCGCACGCGGACGCAACGACGATGATGCGCCCCCAGATGACTCGGACAAGCCGCAAAAGAAGTCGCGCTTCAAATATAAGTTCGGCGAGCCCAGACCCACCGCCCAGGAAAACTTCACCGATCCAGAGAGCCGCATCATGAAGCGCGCTGGCGGTGGCTTCGACTACGCGTACAACGCCCAGGCTGCGGTCGATGAACACGCCCACATCATCGTGGCGGCGGAGCTCGTCAATAGTGCGGCCGACAGCGGCCAATTGGCGACAGTGCTTGCCGCCGTTAAGCGGGACGTCGGTGACGACGCCAAGCAAGTCCTCGCCGATGCTGGCTATCGCTCCGAGGCTATGTTCGAACAACTGCGTAATCACCCATCGGAACTGATCGTGGCGCTCGGGCGCACCGGAAAAGAGGAAACAATTGTTGATCCGTCGAAGCGTCCGTTGTGCGCTGCCATGGCTGAGAAATTCAAATCTGCGAAAACACAGGCGGCTTATCGAAAACGAAAATGGATTTCGGAGCCGCCCAACGCTTGGGTCAAAAGCGTGCTCGGTTTCCGGCAATTTAGTATGCGCGGACTGGCTAAGGCCCAAGCCGAGTGGAGGCTCGTCTGCATGGCGCTGAACCTGCGCCGAATGGCAAAAATGATGTACGCGTAAGACGAATAAGGGCGAAAGACGACCAATTTAGCCCTTCAGTCTCAGGTTTCAACTCACTTTCGCGCGCGAAAGTAAATCAGCGACTGCTCCGTTCAAGAAGCCCGGCGCCATCACGTTCCAAAAACTGTCTGCCGCGCAGACTCCTAG
>ERZ724504.389-NODE-389-length-25057-cov-8.106192_pt1 | contig 25057 bp, 24 predicted proteins | sample MGYA00376037_ERZ724504 | MGnify/ENA primary metagenome ERZ724504 (study PRJEB28724, sample SAMN07190888) | wastewater metagenome | isolation source: influent of sewage treatment plant in Hong Hong | place: USA: Christiansburg, Virginia | collected 2016-03-01 ... | reverse complement strand
CAGGCTCTTACAGAGAAAAACCCCGTAATCGAAAGATTACGGGGTTTTTTATTTGCGGAATGCAAAGCAAGCACTGAAAACCGGGTCATCAAAAAGCAGAGCTGCTTGTACTGGCTGTGATTGGGATTTAGAGCCAAATAACCTGAAAACCCATAAAAAGAGAGCGCTATGCGCTCTCTTTTTATTTGTAGAGTGAGGCCTCAGATGTCGAGGCTCTGACCTTGTTTGAAGACCTTGAGCTCGCCTGAGCGGATGGTTGTCCAGGTTTCGTTGTGGGTCAGCGGTGTCGTGACGATGATGGCCACTTTGTCTTGTGGGGTCGTTTCGCGGGAGAAGTCCACGCTAAGGTCTTCGTCGCAGAGCTGGGCCTGGGCAAACGGGTGCTGCCGCTCTATGTAGCAAAGATGGGTGGTCGCGTGGGCCCAGAGTGCTTCGCCGTTGGAGAGCAGGAAGTTGAAAGTGCCGTGGGGCGCAATCTTGGCGGCCAGCTCGCGCAGGGTGAGGGTGAGTTCTTCAATGCTGGGGATACCAGCATGAGATTTCCACAGCTCTTGCATGATCCAGCAGAAGGCCAGCTCACTGTCGGTATTGCCGATGGGGTGAAAGTGCGCATGGAGTTTGGGAGCGAAGTTTTTGAGGTCGCCGTTATGCGCGAAGACCCAGTTGTGCCCCCAGAGCTCTCGCACGAAGGGGTGACAGTTTTGCAGGCTGACCACGCCCTGAGTCGCCTTGCGGATGTGGGCAATGACGTTATTGCTTTTGATGGGGTATTCGCGGATCAGCTTGGCGATGGGGGAGTCGATCGCGCGTTCGTGATCGACAAAGTGACGCAGGCCTTTTTCTTCAAAAAAGGCGATGCCCCAGCCATCGGTATGGTCGCCGGTATTACCCGCGCGCTGGGTGAAGCCCGAAAAGCTGAAGCGCACATCGGTTGGTGTGTTGCAGTTCATTCCCAGTAGCTGGCACATGCGATGCTTTCTCAAGGGCCTGAGCCCGTTAAACCTCAATGGCTTAATTATGCGCAACTTAGCTGGGGGGAGGACTGCTCGAGGCTTGTGGTGAGCGCAGCTGCATCGACGCAACCAGTGCAATCAGGCAAAGCAGGGTGAGCATGGCAAAGCACTCGTGAAAAGCCGCCAGTTGTGCCGCCTGAGGGCTGAGGCTGCTATCAGTCGCATGGACCGCTATACGCCACTGCAGCATGATGCCGGACAGGCCGACGCCGGCGGCACCACCCAGCATGCGGATGAAGCTGATGGTGCTGGAGCCTTGAGCGAGCAAAGAGCGATCCAGCGGGCGCATGGCCCCCAGGTTCAGGCTGGGCAGGATGAAGCCCAGACCGACTCGGCCAATGATGATGACGACGGCCAGCCACCACAGCGGAGTCGTTGTACCAATCCAGATATTGAGAGCAAAGGACAGGGCCAGCAGTGCAACGCCAATGCCGACCAGCCAGTGCACCGGGTGCTTGTCTGCCATGCGGCCAACGAGGGGGAAGGTAAAGGCCAGTACCAGCCCGGCGGGCACCAGCAGATTGCCGGCGTAGCTGGCTGACAGGCCCAGCCCCATCTGGATAAACAGTGGCAGCAGATAAGTGGAGCCGTACATGGCTGCACCGTAGACAAGAGAGACGATGCAGCCCATGACAAACGGGCGGCACTCAAACAGGCGCAGATCCATCAGCGGTTTCTGGCCCTGACACAACAGCCGCTGTTGCCAGCGCACAAAGGCGACAAGCAGCACAGCAGACGCCAGCAGCAGCCCGGCGGCTGCCCATTTGGAAGGGCTGTGCAGCTGTGCCAGACCATTGAGCAGGCAGACCGTGCCAGCGCCGCCCAGTGTCAGGCCCAGCCAGTCCAGCGGTGTTTTCTGCGCGCCGGCCTCTGCACCGCCGGGGGATGAATGGGGGACGAGCTTGAAGCCCAGCCAGATGGATACCAGTGCAAAAGGCACAACCATGAAGAAGGTGGAGCGCCAGCCCAGCCAGTCCGTCAGCACGCCGCCAAGCGCGGGGGCGAGAGCCGGGGCCAGCACCACACCCATGCCAAACAGTCCGCCAGCGCGGCCCTGCTCATGGGGTTTGAAGGCGCTCATCATGATGACGGCTGGTATGGGCTGGATGATGCCTGCGGCAATGCCTTCAGCGACGCGAGAAGCCAGAATCAGCGTGTAGTGCTGCGCAAGACCGCCCACCACGGCACCGATGGTGAGGAGTACGAGAGCGGCGACATAGGTGCGGCGGTAGCCAAAGCGGTGCAGCAGCCAAGGCGTGACCAGCATGGCGATGGTGGATGCCACCATAAAGCCAGAAGTGATCCACTGGGCCTGCGCCGGGCCGATGTGGAAATAAGCGCTGATGGCCGGAATGGCCACGTTGACGCTGGTGGAGGGGAGAACCGATGCCACCACGCCGACCAGCACGGCCAGCAAAAGCAGCCAGCGGTAGCGTTCTCCGTAACGGGCGCGCAGCTCGGCGGTGGATGCACCGCCTTGACTTGCGCCTGCGTTCATTCGCGTTCCAGCCAGAGTTTGCCGCCCGTGGCCCAGTTTTCGCGCTTGATGTCGGTGATCACGATGTCCACGTACTCGGGCGAGCCGCCGAGAACTTCAACGCTGACGCGGGTGATCTCTTCGACCAGCTTGCGCTTTTGCTCAACGGTGCGGCCTTCCATCATTTCGATGTGATAGGTGGGCATGTGCGGACTTTCTGGATGTATTTTTAAACATCAATCATAAATGGGCAGCTGTAAGACGGCATAAAAAAAGCAGCCCTAGGGCTGCTTGTGCGTGATGTGCAGCTCTCAGCTCTGCTCTGACCAGAGCTTGCCAGCCGTGGCCCAGTTGTGGCGCGGCACGTCGGTAATGATGATGTCCACGGACTCGGGCGAGCTGCCCAGCACTTCGGTGGTCACGCGGGTGATGGCTTCGGCCAGCTTGCGCTTTTCATCAACGCTGCGGCCTTCAAACAGTTCAATGCGATAGGTAGGCATCAAGGTCTCCTGGGTAGTTGGGTGCCTGACCTGCGCAGAGATGGGCCGCAGTGTCAGTCGGTCGTGAAATCGGGGTTGACGGGCTGGGCGCAGACCGGGCAGATACAGGACTTGCCGCGCGCTTCAGGCGGCAGCTCGGCCAGCGCGTCTTTGGACACCGGGGTCTGCATGCACCAGCAGCTCTCTGGCGGCAGACCAGCGGTAATGGCGCACTGGTTAGCCTGGCCACAGAGCGGGCAGAGGCTGGGATCGAGTGGCGTATTGCTTGGCATGGCGTCAGTGTAGAAGCCGTGCCGCATCAACCCAGCCGCGTCCAATAAAAATGCACTCGATGTACGGACATGGAGTGCATTTTTGATAGCTGCTTGCGCTTGCAAATCAATCAATCCCACTAAAAGTATATGTGGGGCTTATGAGTGGCAAGCAGTTGATGCTCTGAAAACAGAAGTGACCAATTCAATGCTTTTAGGCACACCGTAGCGGGTGTGACCCAACTGTGAACGACGCCAATTATTCGGGCGTAATGCCTGCAGCTTTGATCACCTTGCCCCACTTTTGCGTTTCTGCCGCCTGGAATTGCGACAACTCTTGCGGCGTGGTGGTCCAGGGCTCTGAGCCCGACATATCAAAGAAAGACTTGGCGGCGGTGCTGGCCACGGCGCTGTTCAGCAACTGGTTGAGCTTGGCGACCACGGGAGCAGGCGTATTGGCCGGGGCGTAGGCTGCAAACCAGTAGCCCATGTCATAGCCTTTGACACCGGCTTCGGCAATGGTGGGTACATCGGGCAGCTGGGCGCTGCGCTTTTGCGTGGAGTAGCCCAGGGCGCGCAGCTTGCCGGCCTTGATCTGAGGCACGCCGGTGGAGACATCGGTGATCATCAGATTAATCTGCCCGCCCAGCAGGTCGGTAATCGCCAGCGGGTTGCTTTTGTAGGGTACGTGCAAGATATCCACGCCCGCCAGCTGCTTGAGCATTTCGCCGGCCACACGGCTTGACGAGCTGCCACTGCCAAAGCTCAGCTTGCCGGGGTTGGCCTTGGCGAAGGCCACCAGCTCGCCCACCGATTTATAGGGCGCGCTGGCCGGTACGACCAGCACCTGACCGCCTTTGCCCAGACCGGAGAGCGGAGCGAAGTCCTTGACCGGGTCATAGGACAGCTTTTTGTACAAATGTTCGTTGGCTGCGTGCGTGGTGTTGGTGGTAATCAGCACGGTATAGCCATCGGCCGGTGCCTTGGCCACGGCCTGGGCGGCAATCATGCCGCTGGCCCCGCCCTTGTTTTCGACCACGACGGGCTGCTTGGTTTTCTCGGTGATGGACTGGCCCAGTGCGCGAGCCAGCTGGTCTGTGGCACTGCCTGCCGCAAAGGGCACGACAAAGGTGATGGGCTTGCTCGGGTAGTCGCTTTGCGCAAAAACCGTGGGCGCAAAGGCGAGGGCGATGCTGCTGACCAGCAGGCCGCGGCGTGTGAAAGAGGTCATGGTTTGTCTCCTGATCGGGTGTTTGTTGTGGAAAGGTCGAGGCGATCTATGTCGTCTATTCGTTGTCGGCCGGGCCGGCGAAATGGGGCCGCAGCCGCGGAATATGTTCGGCAGGGATGCGGATGGGCATTTGCAGCACGCGATAGCACAGGGTCTTGCCATGGCTGTCGAGGTTGAGGGCGTCGTTGACGCCGCCATCCAGCACATCGTCCAGCACCAGATTCATTGCCTGTAGTTGCGGCAGCAGATAGCGCTTGACCTGGCTTGGGCGGCGGTCGGAAAACAGTGCGCGAGTCGCATCCTCGGTGACCTGTTCGCAGATCAGCTCCCAGAAATCGGGGTGCCAGGCGATGACGCTGATGTTGGAGCGGTTGCCTTTGTCGCCGGTACGGCCGTGGGCCAGGCGGTATAGCGGAATGGCGATGGTGTCGCTGGGCTCAGACATGGCTAGCCTCCTTGGCGTTCTGGGCTGTTTGCGCTTCGGCCCAGATGAATCCGGTAGTTATCTGCTCCTGTGCCACCAGGCAGGAGGTCAGGCCCAGGCGCTGGCGCATATGAGTGCGCACGCCGCCGCCACCGGCGGGGCCGCAGCAATAAAGGGCATTGATCTCACGCGGCAGCCGGGCAGCGGTGGCGTGCTCCTCATGCTGCCAGGCCATGCGAAGGCGCACATCGGCGGTCGCCTGGCTGAGGTCGGCGTGGCTCAACCAGTCGCTGGCGTCATTGCCCCAGACGCTGGTGACGCCAATCAAGTCGGTGCGCAGCGCAGCGATGCCTGTCAGGCGCTGGGCAATGGTCTGCCCGGCTAGGCGGGCGCGCTCGGCAGCGCGTGGGCCGGCGTAGGAGATCTCGCCTTCGGCAAACCAGCCCGTGGCATAGCAGACGTTGACCTTGAGCGTGGCCGGCCGCGCATGACCTATCACCCCTTGCAAGCGCACCCGGTTGGGTGCCAGTGCAATGACTTCCGCCTGCGTGATATCGGCCACGACATCGGGGGTGAAGTACTGAGCAGGGTCGTGGATTTCGTAGAGCAACTGCTCTTTGACGGTGGCGGTGCTGATGCAGCCGCCCGTGCCCTGAGGCTTGAAAATGCTGCAATGGCCGTCGGAATCGATCTCGGCAATCGGGTAGCCCAGCTGATCCATGCCTGGCACATCTTTGTAGCCGGGATCGGCGAAGTAGCCGCCGCTGACCTGGGTGCCGCACTCGAGCAGATGGCCGGCCATGGTGGCGCGGGCCAGGCGGTTCCAGTCATCCCAGGCCCAGCCAAAGTGGGCCATGGCCGGGCCAACCACCAGGGAGGGGTCGGCCACCCGGCCACAGACCACGATATCGGCACCGGCCTGCAGCGCACCGGCAATTGGGCGCGCACCGATATAGGCATTGGCGCTGACCAGAGGCTGGCTGGGCATGTTCTGGCCCAGTGCTGCTTGCAGCAAAGGGCGGTGCTCGGGTGCGCTCAAATCATCGCCTTGCACCACGGCAATGCGCGGTGCTTTCAGGCCCAGTTCCAGCGCCAAGCGGGCAATGGCACGGGCCGCGCCTGCGGGGTTGGCGGCGCCGAAATTGCTGACGATGCGAATGCCGTGCTGCAGGCAGTCGCCCAGTACCGGGCGTAGAAAATCCAGCATCAGCGGCTCAAAGCCCGCATCGGGGTCGCTTTGGCGCGCCAGCTGGGCCAGAGCCAGCGTGCGCTCAGCCAGGGTTTCGAAAATCAGCACGGCCGGCTGGGCCTGGCGAATCAGCTCCTGGACGACCGGGCCGGCCGCATCTGTGCGATCACCGGAAAATCCGGCGGCGCAGCCAATCAGCAAAGGTGCTTGGGATGGGGTGGGGGTCACGGTGTTATCTCCTGCGACCCACTATAGGTAAAGCTACATCAGCAGTAAAATCGATTATTGAGATCAATTGATTTGCAATGCAGATGAATCTATCGACCCGGACGATTCAGGCTTTTCTGGCGCTGGTGGAGCTGAAAAACTTCACCCGTGCGGCCAGCCATTGCCATTTGTCCCAGCCAGCCTTCAGCGCCTTGATCAAGTCCCTGGAAGACAGCGTCTGCCTCAAGCTGTTTGACCGCAGCACGCGCCATGTGCAGCTGACGCCTGAGGGCGAGCGCTTTCTGCATTCCGCCTTGCGCATACAGGCCGAGCTGCAAGCCTGTGAGAAAGCCATGCGCGATACGGCTTTGCTGGCCCAGGGCCGCGTGGCCGTGGCTTTGTTGCCATCGCTGGCTGCAGGCTGGCTGCCCGATGTCCTGCAGCAGTTTCTGGGTCAGCATCCGGGGGTGGAGGTGGCGGTGCTGGATGTGCTTTCCGAGCCCTGTATTGCCGCCGTAGGCAATGGCGAGGCCGATTTTGCGCTGGCAGCCATCCGTGCCGACACGCCCGATTTGCAGGCCGAGCTGTTTTGCAGCGATGACTTTCACCTGGTCTGCCGTGAAGACCATCCCCTGGCGGCGCAAGAGAGGCTAGGCGTTGCCGATCTGCTGCCCTGGCCTTTTGTACATCTGGCACGCCACAGCAGCGTACGCCAGTACCTGGATGCCGCTTTTTTTCCGCAGAGCATGCATACCCTGGTCGAAGTGGAGCAACTGGCGACGGTGATGGGCCTGGTGCATGCGGGCCTGGGTATCAGCGTGGTGCCAGCACTGTCGCTGTTTCATTTCGACAAGCCGGGCTTGATCACGCGGCCGCTATCTTTGCCGGGCATGGACAGACAAATCTATTTGGTGCGGCGGCGAGAGCGGAGCCTGTCGCTTGCAGCGCAGGCGCTTTACCGCTTGATGTTGGACAAGGGCCCGGGGTTCTCATCGGCATAAAAAATGCACTTCCGAGGAAGTGCATTGATGACCAAGCAAATTTGATAGCTGTGTGCGCCTTGTTTCATTGAGTTTTCAGAGATAACAATCTCCGAAAACATCAAGAACGGGCGGATACAGCTATCTATTTGATAGTTTTACTGGCCAGCCTTGACCTTCAGACGCCAGGCGTGCAGCAGGGGCTCGGTGTAGCCCGAAGGCTGTTCCTTGCCCTTGAAGACCAGATCCAGAGCGGCTTGGTAAGCAGCGCCATCGGGGTTGGCCACCAGGCTCTTGTACAGAGCGTCGCCAGCGTTTTGCTCGTCCACGATCTTGGCCATGCGGGCATAGCTGTCGCGCACCATGGCTTCGGTCACGATGCCGTGCTGCAGCCAGTTGGCGATGTGCTGGCTGGAGATGCGCAGCGTGGCGCGGTCTTCCATCAGGCCCACGTTGTGAATGTCAGGTACCTTGGAGCAGCCGACGCCCTGGTCAATCCAGCGCACCACGTAGCCCAGAATGCCTTGTACGTTGTTATCCACTTCCTGCTGCTTTTCAGCATCGGACCACACGGGGTTGGTGGAGACGGGCACTTGCAGGATGGCGTTCAGCAGGTCGTCGCACTCGGCGTCGGCGTTGGGGCTTTCCAGGCCCTTTTGCACTTCGGCCACGTTGATCTGGTGGTAGTGCAGAGCGTGCAGTGTCGCACCGGTGGGCGAGGGCACCCAGGCGGTGTTGGCACCGGCCTTGGGCTGGGCAATCTTCTGCTCCAGCATGGCCTTCATCAGGTCGGGCATGGCCCACATGCCCTTGCCGATCTGAGCGCGGCCGCGCAGGCCCATGGAGAGGCCGACCAGCACATTGCTCTTTTCATAGGCAGGCAGCCAGGCGCAGGTCTTCATATCGGCCTTGCGAACCATGGGGCCGGCGTACATGGCGGTGTGCATTTCATCGCCGGTGCGGTCCAGGAAGCCGGTGTTGATGAACGCCACGCGTGCAGGCGCAGCGGCAATCGCGGCCTTCAGGTTCACGCTGGTGCGGCGCTCTTCGTCCATGATGCCCAGCTTGACGGTGTTCTCGGCCAGACCCAGTACTTTTTCCACGCGGCCGAACAGCTCGTTGGCAAAGCCGGCTTCGGCAGGGCCGTGCATCTTGGGCTTGACGATGTAGACGCTGCCGGTGCGGCTGTTCTTGATGCCGTTGGCGCCGCCCTTGAGGTCATGAATGGCGATGGCCGTGGTCACCATGGCGTCCATGATGCCTTCGGGGATTTCTTTGGCTTCGGTGCCCCACAGAATGGCGGGGTTGGTCATCAGGTGACCGACGTTGCGCACAAACATCAGCGAGCGGCCATGCAGCTTCACGCTCTGGCCGTCGGCACCGGTGTATTCGCGGTCGGCATTCAGGCCGCGGGTCACGGTCTTGCCGCCCTTGTCAAAGGACTCGGTCAGCGTGCCCTTGAGAATGCCCAGCCAGTTGGCGTAGCCGTTGATCTTGTCTTCGGCATCCACGGCGGCCACGGAGTCTTCCAGGTCCAGAATGGTGGACAGGGCCGCTTCCAGCACCACGTCGGCCACACCTGCTGCATCGGTGCTGCCGATTGGTGTGGACTTGTTGATGATGATGTCGGCGTGAATGCCGTTGTTCTTCAGCAGCACGGAAGTAGGTGCTGCGGCATCGCCTTGGTAGCCGACGAACTTGGCTTCGTCCTTCAGGCCGGTCTTGCTGCCGTCCTTCAACGACACGACCAGCTTGCCGCCTTCTACAGCGTAGCCTGTGGAGTCTTTGTGCGAGCCGCTTGCCAGAGGTGCAGCCTGATCCAGGAAGTCGCGGGCGAATGCAATCACCTTGGCACCGCGCACGGGGTTATAGCCCTTGCTCTTCTCGGCGCCGCCTTCTTCGCTGATCACATCTGTGCCATACAGAGCGTCGTACAGCGAACCCCAACGGGCGTTGGCGGCATTCAGTGCGTAGCGGGCGTTCAGGATAGGCACGACCAGCTGGGGGCCCGCCTGGACGGCCAGTTCGGCATCGACGTTCTCGGTCGTGGCCTTGGCATCCGCAGGCGCGGGCACCAGATAGCCGATCTGTGTCAGGAACTTGCGGTAGGCCACCATGTCGACGATGGGGCCGGGGTTGGCCTTGTGCCAGGTGTCCAGCTCGGCTTGCAGGCGATCACGCTCAGCCAGCAGAGCGGCATTCTTGGGGGCCAAGTCGGCAACGATCTGGTCGAAGCCCTTCCAGAAGGCTTCTTGATCTACACCAGTGCCGGGCAGCACTTGGGCGTTCACAAAGTTGTACAGCTCGGTGGCGACTTGCAGGCCGTGGACTTGGGTGCGATCAGTCATGTGGAACCTCGATTGATGTCTCAGATATTCAGGAGTCGGTGCCCATGAAGGGCAGCATGTAGGAGGACTTTATTTGAATTCTTTCAGTACATAAAGAGCCTAAATAGTTCGGAACTCATGATGTTTTTATATGGAGTCTGCCGGATTTATGCGTTTTACCCACTGAAATCATGATGCTGATCAGTTCTGATTGCTTCTGATTGGCACGAATCGGCAGAGTGCAACTCTGGCGTTACAGACTGAAGACGTGCTGGATGCAGGTCGACTCCTGAAAGAGTAGCTTCACACGCTATCTTGTATTGGGCTAAGACCTGATTTGATAGGCATTTTTACAGGTGAGTTGGTGTAATTTAAGTAAGCGTGCACTCGCGTAACGCGGGTTCTTGTCTGTCATAAATTGACAATCGAAATCAGAAATGATTTGTTAAACTTGCAACCAGCTGATCATTCTTTGATCTTTGTCAGTCAATTTTTTTACCAAGGAGCCCCCGATGGCGAATCTGAACGATAGCTTGCAAGATTTGATGACCCTGGATGGCGCTCTGTGCGCGGCTGCGGTGGACTACAACAGCGGCATGCTGCTGGGCAGCATCGGTAGCGGTGTGGATCTGGAGTTGGCGGCTGCTGGTAACACCGAAGTGGTGCGCGCCAAGATGAAGACCATGAAGTCTCTGGGTCTGAACGACAGCATCGAAGACATTCTGATTACGCTGGGCCGTCAATACCACATCCTGCGTCCTGCCGAAAAGATCAACGGCATCTTCATCTATTACGTGCTGGACAGCAGCCGCGCCAACCTGGCTCTGGCCCGTCGCAAGATTGCCGACGTTGAGTCCAAGATGGAAATGTAAGCTTCGCGCTTGGCTGAAACCAATGAGCCAACAAAAAACGGACCCTCGGGGTCCGTTTTTGTTTTTGGGGGCTAACTCAAGCCGCAATCAGCGGGGCGCGGAACTGGTAGCCCACTTTTTGCTGCGACTGCAGCGGCACGGCCACAGGCGTTGCGCGTTCAATGCGGCGGCGCAGGCGGTAGATGGTGGCGTGCAGGCTGTTGTCTGAATCGGCGGCACTGGTGTGGCCGAGCAGACTGCGAATGTGGTCGCGGCTGACGGTTTCGCCCTGCGCCTGCAAAAAACACTCCATCAGCATCCGGTCTGTGGCGCTCAAGTCTACGGTCTGCCCATCGGGCGCAGTCAGTACGCTGCGTCGGCTGTCCAGCTTCCAGGCCGTGGCCGTCTTGGCCGTGGTCATGATGCGGCGATGCACGGCGCGTACGGCCAGCTCCACCTGCTCAAAGGTCACAGGCTTGGTCAAATACATGTCGGCACCGGCGTTGATGACTTCGGCAAAGACCTCGGGCCCCAGTCGCCCTGAGACGATGAGCACCCCAGCCTGTGTGCGTTTGCGGATGATGCGGATCAGCTCGGTGCCGTCCACCCCCGGCAGCATCAGGTCGAGCACGTAAAAGTCAAAGCGGTAAGGGGCGACATCGGCCAGCAGGTCGCTGCTGTCGCTGTAGGCGGTGACAGCTATGCCCTGGCTGCGCAGGTGCTGGGCCAGAAATTCACAGTATTCGGTGTCGTCGTCAACCAGAGCAAGGGTGGCAGGCAGCATGGCGGCGGTTCTTATTCAGCAAGACCTTGGGGGATGACCAGACGCATGACCGTGCCATGCGGGCTGAGAGGCAGTGCCTCTACTGTACCTTGGTGTAACTGGAGTACGGAGCGCACGATGAACAGGCCCAGTCCCGCGCCCGGACGGTTGTGGCTGTGATTGCCGCGCGAGCCTTTGTCGAACAGTCGGGGCAGCAGCTCTGCCGGAATGCCCGGGCCTTGGTCAATCACTTCCAGAATCAGGGCCAGTGGCTCGTCAGATTCTGAAATGCGCAGCGCCACCTGTGTTTCTGCCGGGGCGTAGGCCAGTGCGTTGTGCAGGAGATTGCGAATGGTCAGCCGCATCAGCGCCGGGTGCAGCTGTACGGTACGCGGCTGGGCTTGCCACTGCACATCAATGCGCGGGCGCAAGTCGGCCGCAATATCGTGCAGCACCAGCTTGATAAGGGTGGGGAGATCCGTTTCACTCGACGCGCCAGCCTTGCCGCCCACGGCCAGAATGGTGCCAGCGGCCAGCGTGTTGTCCAGCGTACCAATCACTTGCTGCATCACATGCTCGGCGCGCAGCAAGGCCTTGGTGGCGGGTGTGGCGTCGGGCAGGTGCAGGTCGTCAATGGCTTTGAGTGTGGCCTGCATGGCCGCCGATGCATTGTTCAGCGGCTGGCGAATCTCGTGCGACAGCAGTTGCAGCATCTCGTTGTGCTCGGTCAGCATGGCGGTGCGCCAGTCCAACAGGGTGCGCAGTTTGTCCAGCTCAGCATCATCGTCGTGGCGGCTGCGCAATTGCTCCTGCAAGGTCTGCAACTGCTCGTGCTGGCGTGTGATGACGGTGCCGCGCGCATATTCACGGCCCACGTCGTTCAGCGTCATCAGCACCTCGTGCCGGCCCTGCGGATCTGCAGCGCCGGGGGTGAGTTGTATGCGGCGGTGGCGCTGGGCGCCAAAGTCGTCGTGCCGGGTGTCGTCGTATTCCTGTCGCTGGCCTTTGCATGCGGCGGTAAAGCGCTGGCTATGGGTTTGCCAGGCGGCATCACTGAGCAAGGGCTGCAAAGGCTGGCCGGTGGCGCTGTCTGGCGGTACATCAAACCACTGGCACCATGCAGGCGTGGCCATGAGCAGCTGACCTTCAGCATTCCAGAGCGCATAGCCTTGGCCGGACTGGCTCAGCAAATCGACGAGCTGGGCGGGGAGCATGCAGGGCTTGGCAGACAGAGGTGAAGGGGTCATGACTTTGGGTAGTGCAGATCGTGTAAATGTGTTTTACAACTCATCGATTTAAAGGCGCTGCTGGCCTGCAAGCTCATGGCGCAGGCGAATAAGCGATATTCCCCACCTAGGGAAAACGGCAAATTTTGCTATAAAGGTATATAAAGACTAAAGATTCCTTTGTAATTTGTGACTTATAGTTAGGCTATATCGAAATAAGTCACACAGGCGACAGGCATGTAGCACTGATTGCGCACTAGTTAAAGTGATAGCAGCTAGCGCTCTTGCTTAAAGGACTTTCGATAAAAACATTTAAATAATCAAGGCTGCTTGTGCAGTGGGTGCTCTTTTATTAATAGTGCACCCAGCTGACACAGGAGACAACACGGATAAGACAGGAGCAGCGGTCATGGACAAACTCAAAGCATTTGAGTCTTTTGTATCAGTAGCGACCCGAGGCAGCTTGACAGCTGCCGCCAAGGCCGAAGGCGTAGCGCCCGCCATCATGGGACGCCGACTGGATGCTCTGGAAGAGCATCTGGGCGTCAAGCTCATGGTGCGCACCACGCGCCGCATCTCGCTCACCCACGAAGGCAGCGCGTTTCTGGAAGATTGCCAGCGCCTGCTCTCTGATGTGTGCAATGCCGAGGCCAGCGTTTCCGCTGGCGGCGTCAAGGCCACGGGCCATCTGCGCATTACTGCCCCTGCCGGCTTTGGCCGCCGCCACGTCGCACCGCTGGTGCCGCGCTTTCATGATCTGCACCCCGATGTCACCATTTCGCTGAATCTGAGCGACCGCGTGGTTGATCTGGCCGGTGAAGGTTTTGACTGCGCTGTGCGCGTGGGTGACCTGCCCGACTCGGCTCTGGTCAGTGTGCGCATTGCGGACAACCGCCGCCTGTGCGTGGCCACGCCCGCCTATCTGGATCGCCGCGGCACGCCCAAGCACCCCAGCGAACTGACCCAGCACGACTGCCTGACGCTGTCCTCCGACGCGTCACAGACGCGCGGCTGGGCCTTCCGCATTCCTCACCCTGAAAGCGGCAGCAGCGAAGTGGTGCACTTCAAGCCGGGCGGCCCGCTGGACTGCTCCGACGGTCAGGTGCTGCACGACTGGTGCCTTGGCGGCTGGGGCATTGCCTGGCGCAGCACCTGGGAGGTCGAGGCTGAAATTGCCGCAGGCCGCCTCGTGCCCGTGCTGGAAGAATTCGCCGCGCCTCCCAACGGCATCTTCGTGGTCTTCCCCCAGCGCAAGCACATGCCTTTGCGCGTGCGCATGTGGATTGACTACCTCAAGCATCACTACAACCAGCCTGAATTTTTCCGCAACGGCTTGCTGGCATGATGTAAAGGTAAGGAGGGCGGAGTATGCATTCGTCGCCCCTGCGGAATGTTTCGGCAGGGTTTGATGAACATTCCTCCGCTGAGCCATGACCCTTGAAGCCGTTCTCGCCAGCGTCCACCTGCTGGCCATTTTGACGCTGGTGGTGTTTCTCTCCAGTCAGGCCGCCCTGTGTCGGGTGGAGTGGATGAACGCCGCCGTAGTGCAGCGCCTTGCCAGGCTGGACATGATTTACGGCATTGCCGCCATCGTGCTGCTGCTGACCGGCATTGCGCGTCTGGTCTGGGGCGTCAAGGGCATGGGCGGCTATGTGGCATCGCCGCTGTTTCATATCAAGATGACTCTCTTCGTCATCGCCGTGCTGCTCTCGCTCAAACCCACCTTTACCTTCCGCCGCTGGAAGAAGGCGCTGGACGCCACCGGCCAACTGCCCGCCCCCGAAGATGTCAAGCAAACCCGCAAGTGGGTGATGTGGCAAAGCCATCTGGTGCCGGTGATCGCCATCGTCGCCGTCTTCTGGGCGCGCGGCATGTGATTTTGTGGGGCTGCAACGACTTGTTGCGTCCCTGCAATCCAGCTTGGCTGCGCAGATCAAGGCAGCCACGTAAAATCACCGGATGCTTTCCGTCAAACAAGAATTGCTCGCAGCCCTGGCTGCTGAGCTCGAAACACTCTCGCCCGGCGCTGGCGCACGCGCTGCGTTTGAAAACCCCAAAGTGGCAGCCCATGGCGATTTCGCTTGTACGGCAGCCATGCAGCTGGCCAAGCCCCTGAAGGCGAACCCTCGCGCTCTGGGCGAACAACTCAAAGCCGCGCTGGAAGCCACACCCGCTTTCCAGAAGTGGGTGGATGCGATCGAGATCGCCGGCCCCGGCTTTCTGAACATTCGCTTGAAGCCCGCTGCCAAGCAGGAAATCATCCGCGAAGTGCTGGCGCAGGCCGAAAAGTTCGGCTACCAGGCTGATCGCGGCGAAAACATCCTCGTCGAGTTCGTCTCTGCCAACCCCACAGGCCCTCTGCATGTGGGTCACGGCCGCCAAGCGGCGATTGGCGACGCCATCAGCAATCTGTACTCCACTCAGGGCTGGAAGGTACACCGCGAGTTCTATTACAACGACGCGGGCGTGCAGATCGACACCCTGACCAAGTCCACGCAACTGCGCGCCAAGGGCTTCAAGCCCGGTGACGAGTGCTGGCCTACCGACAGCGACAACCCGCTGGCCAAGAATTTCTACAACGGTGACTACATTGCCGACATCGCCAAGGCTTTCCTGAACAAGGAAACCATCAAGGCTGATGACCGCGAGTTCACCGCCAATGGCGATGTGGATGACTACGACAACATTCGCCAGTTCGCTGTGGCCTATCTGCGCAACGAGCAGGACAAGGACCTGCAGGCTTTTCACCTCAAGTTCGACGAGTACTACCTCGAGTCGAGCCTGTACGAAAACGGCCATGTCGAGGAAACCGTCAAGCGCCTGATCGCCAACGGCAAGACCTACGAGCAAGACGGCGCGCTGTGGCTCAAGTCCACCGACTACGGTGACGACAAAGACCGCGTCATGCGCAAGACCGATGGTGGTTACACCTACTTTGTGCCTGATGTGGCCTATCACATCCAGAAGTTCAAGCGCGGCTTCACCAAGGTGGTGAACATTCAGGGCACCGACCACCACGGCACCATTGCCCGCGTGCGCGCTGGCCTGCAGGCTGCCGATGTGGGAATTCCAGAGGGCTACCCCGACTACGTGCTGCACACCATGATTCGCGTGGTGAAAGATGGCGAAGAAGTGAAGATCAGCAAGCGCGCAGGTTCTTACGTGACGCTGCGCGATCTGATCGAGTGGACCAGCAAGGATGCCGTGCGCTTCTTCCTGCTGAGTCGCAAGCCTGACACTGAATACACCTTTGACGTTGACTTGGCCGTGGCTCAGAACAACGAGAACCCTGTGTACTACGTGCAATACGCCCATGCCCGCATTCAGTCCGTGCTGCGCGCATGGCAAGAAGCTGGCGGCTCGGGCGTGCCGTCGCTCAAGGATGTGGATTTGTCCGCACTGGAAGGCCCACAGGCTCAGGCCCTGATGCTGCTGCTGGCCAAGTACCCAGAGATGCTCACCGCAGCTGCCGAAGGCAATGCACCACACGACGTGACTTTCTACCTGCGTGACCTGGCTTCGAGCTATCACAGCTACTACGACGCTGAGCGCATTCTTGTGGACGACGAAAAGGTCAAGCTCGCCCGCCTGGCCCTGGTCGCCGCCACCGCTCAGGTGTTGCACAATGGTCTGGCCGTGCTGGGTGTGAGCGCACCCGAGCGCATGTAATCAAAGCAGAAAGCGTTAAGCGACTGATATGAAGAACCAGCAACGCGGTGGAACCATCCTGGGGCTTATCTTTGGCATGGTCATCGGCCTGGCTGCGGCTCTGGCCGTGGCCATCTATGTGACCAAGGTGCCTGTGCCGTTCCTCAACAAGGGCGGCAACAACAACCAGCGCGATGCCGTCGAGGCCGAGCGCAATAAGAACTGGGACCCCAACGCCCCGCTGCAAAGCCGCCAGCCCGCACAGCCCCCCGTGGCCGTGCCTGCGCAGCCGCCCAGCGAAGTGACGGTAACGCCCCCCACGCCTGCGGTCCAGCCCACAGCGACGGGTGGCGTGACTACGCCTGAAGTGCCCGTAACACCTCCAAAGCCCGTGGCTGAAAAGGAAAAGCCCAGCAAGCCCGCCGCTGGCGACCCGCTGGGTGATCTGGTCAAGGAGCGCTCTGCTGCTTCTGAAAAGGCCGAAAAAGCGCGTGCTGACAAGGAAAAAGCGGCTGCGCAGGCACCAAGCTCTTCTGATACTGCCTTCAACTACTTCGTGCAGGCCGGTGCTTTCCGCGGTCAGAGCGAAGCCGAAGCGCAGCGCGCCAAGCTGGCCATGCTGGGCTGGGAGTCGCGTATCAGCGAACGTGAGCAAAACGGTATTACCGTCTTCCGCGTGCGTGTGGGTCCATTTAGCAAGCGCGATGACGCCGAGCAGCTCAAAGGAAAGCTCGATGGCGCTGGTGTGGATTCCACACTGGTGAGGTCGGGGAAGTAATCTTGCTCCTTAGCGGCTCAGCTGCTTCCCCCGAAGGGGGCCGCATCATCGCTGTGGGGCGGCCCTGGCTTAATGCTTCTGGCCTGCCCCATTGTTAGTTTTAGAGTTGGCTGAACTTTTTGGAGCTTGTTGGCTCTGATATTTCAGACCTGATACAGGAGTTTGTTTAGATGAAACGTCGCGAATTCTCTCTGGCTGCCTCGGCAGCTGCTGCCGGTACCCTGACTCTGGGTACTTCCTCCAGCTGGGCCCAAGCCGCAGCCCCCAAGGAAGGCAAGGACTACATCAAGCTCGCCAAGCCTGCCAGCGTGGGTGCACCTGCCGGCAAGGTCGAAGTGATTGAGTTCTTCTGGTACAGCTGCCCGCACTGCAATGTGTTCGAGCCCCAGTTTGAAGCCTGGGCCAAGAGCCAGCCTGCCGATGTGGTGGTGCGCCGCGTGCCTGTGGCTTTCAATGCCTCCTTCCTGCCCCAGCAAAAGCTGTACTTCACACTGGAAGGCATGAACCTGCTGCCCCAGTTGCACGCCAAGGTTTTCCGTGCCATTCACGTGGAGCGCAACGGCCTGAAGAACGACGATGCCATCTTTGAATGGATCGGCAAGCAAGGCGTGGATGTGGCCAAGTTCAAGGAGGTCTACAACTCCTTTACCGTAGCCAATCAGTCGCGCAAGGCGGCTCAGCTGCAAAACGAGTACGACGTGGAAGGCGTGCCCGCCATGGGCGTGGCCGGCCGCTACTACACTGACGGCACCAAGGCCGGCAATATGGACAACGTGCTGCGCGTCGTCAATGCGCTGATTGCCTCCAGCCGCAAGGCATAAGGTCGGTGACTAACGTCATCAAGCCTTGATGCTCAGCAAGCCCGCCGCCGTGCGGGCTTTTTTTATGGGTGTTTTTTACGCGAGTTTTAAAAAGGGAATGACTACAATGGATGCAAGAAACGTGCCTTCCATGAAAAAATCACTCCTACCTCTTGCGCTGGCCTGCGCCCTGGCAGCAGCGACCGGCATTGCGCATGCCGAAAAAGCCGACAGCGCCAAGCCCATGAATATTGAGGCGGATGCGCTGCGCCACGACGAGCTGCAGCAGACCAGCGTCTTCACCGGTAATGTGGTGATGACCAAGGGCACTATCGTGCTGCGTGGCGTACAGCTGGATGTGCGCCAGGATGCCGAGGGCTACCAGTTCGGAGTGATCAAGGCGGAGCCGGGCAAGCGCGCCTTCTTCCGCCAGAAGCGTGACAGTGTGCCGGGTCAGCCCGAAGAATTCATCGAAGGCGAAGGCGAAGTCATCGAGTACGACGGCAAGGCCGATATCGTCAAGTTCATTCGCCGTGGCGAGATGCGCCGCTACCGTGGCGGCCAGCTCAGTGACCAGGTCACCGGTTCCGTCATCGTCTACAACAACATCACGGACGTTTACACCGTCGATGGCGAGAAGACCAGCGGCGGACTGCCCAGCTCTTCCATCGGTCAGGGCGGTCGTGTGCGCGCCATCATGGCACCCAAGGAAGGCACGCCGGGCGCTCAGCCCAAGCCTGGGACACCGGCTACGCAATTGCGCCAGAGCATGACTCTGGGTGGCGAGAAGGCGGACGAGAAAAAATGATTGAGCCGACCTTCTCCAGCAGCCGCACCGGCGAGTCTACAAGCCGCTTAGAAGCCAAGCACCTGGCCAAGTCCTATGGCAGCCGCAAGGTGGTCAAGGACGTTTCCCTGACCGTGCAAAAAGGCGAAGTGGTCGGTCTGCTCGGCCCCAATGGTGCGGGTAAGACCACATCGTTTTACATGATCGTGGGTCTAGTGCGCAGCGATGGCGGCGAGATCTTCATTGATGGTCAGCCTGTTGGCGGCATGCCTATTCACCAGCGCTCGCGCCTGGGCTTGTCCTATCTGCCGCAGGAAGCATCCATCTTCCGCAAGCTCAGCGTGGAAGACAATGTGCGCGCCGTGTTGGAGCTGCAAAAAGACGAGCAGGGCAAGGCGCTGACGCGCGACGAGATCGAAAAGCGCCTGACCGGCCTGCTGCAGGAGCTGCGCGTTGAGCACCTGCGCCAGTCGCCCGCGCTGGCGCTGTCCGGTGGTGAACGTCGCCGCGTAGAAATCGCGCGTGCACTGGCGACCCAGCCACGCTTCATTCTGCTGGATGAACCCTTTGCCGGTATCGACCCGATTGCGGTGATCGAGATTCAGCGCATCATCGGCTTCCTCAAGGAACGCGGCATTGGTGTGTTGATTACCGACCACAACGTGCGCGAAACACTTGGCATTTGCGACCATGCTTTCATCATCAGCGATGGGCATGTGCTGGCCGAAGGCACCCCCGAGGAGATTGTGGAGAACGCCGATGTGCGCCGCGTCTACCTGGGCGAACATTTCCGCATGTGATGAGCGCAGGCTTTCGCTCTCTCACAGTCCCCCCGGCGCTGGCGTTGACCAGCGGTGCGGGCCAGCGCATTGAAGCCGCCCGGCGGCGAAGCCTGAGTAGCGCGAGCATTTGCTGCAGCCGCCGGCTGGAGGCATTTAGCTGATGAAGCCAGGTCTCTCGCTACGCGTTTCGCAGCATCTCTCGCTCACGCCGCAGTTGCAGCAGTCCATTCAGCTGCTGCAGCTGTCCACGCTGGAGCTGGCGCAGGAAGTCGAACAGATGCTGGTCGACAACCCATTTCTGGAACGCTCGGGCGATGAGGCCGATGCAGGAAGCGATGCTCCTGCAGAGATAGCGCCTACCGCTCATGAATACAGTGCTTCAGACCCTATTTCATCTGAAAAAGAGACAGGGCAGGCGCAAGCAGCTACTGACTCTGTAGCAGAGACCCCCAGCCCCGAAACCCCGGAAGCACTGAACTGGGAGGCCGACGGCATTGACGGCCAGGATGGCGAGTGGGGCGGTGAATCCAGCAGCGAGTGGGACTCCCCCTCGGGCAGCGGCTCCACCCGCAACCGCGATGGTGATGGCGAAACCGATGCCATTGATCTGGCCCGCGAGCACGAAAGCCTGACCGCATTTCTGCACCGGCAAGCGCTTAGCCTGCGTCTGGGTGCCGAAGACTGCGCGGCGCTGCGTTTTTTGATCGAATCACTCAACGACGACGGCTACCTTGAAGACCCGCTGCAGGAGCTGGCCCAGAGTCTGGCCGGCGACGATCTGGAAGAGCGCGAAGAGCTGGAGCAGTGCTTTGCCATTGCTCTGAAGCTGCTGCAAAGTCTGGAGCCTGTGGGCGTGGGCGCGCGTGACCTGTCCGAATGCCTGCAGCTGCAGCTGCGTGATTTGATTCACACCGCGGAGGACGAAGGCACGACCGAAGCGCACATGAACCGCTTGAAGCTGGCGCAGGCCATTTGTAAGCAGCCCATGGACTTGCTGGCGCGGCGCGACCTGCGCAAGCTCACCAGTCTGTGCGGTGCGCGCGAGGAGCCGCTGCGCGAGGCCATGAGCCTGATTGCCGGGCTGGAGCCGCGCCCCGGTCGCCGCTTTGTGGATGTGGAGCGCAATATCATCGTGCCCGATGTCATCGTGCGGCCGGTGCGCGTCAGCTCAGGGCGGGTCGATTTTTCTGTGCAGCTCAATGCCGATGTGATGCCGCGCCTGCGGGTGCATGATATTTACGCAGGCGTGCTGCGCCGCCACAAAAGCAGCGAAGGCCATGCCGCGCTGCAGCAGCAATTGCAGGAGGCGCGCTGGTTCATCAAGAACATTCAGCAGCGCTTTGACACCATCTTGCGCGTGTCGCAAGCCATTGTGGAGCGGCAGAAAAACTTCTTTGTGCATGGCGAGCTGGCCATGCGCCCGCTGGTGCTGCGCGATATTGCCGATCAGCTGGGCCTGCACGAATCCACCATCAGCCGCGTGACCACGGCCAAGTACATGGCCACGCCGCAGGGCACGTTTGAGCTCAAATACTTCTTTGGCTCGGGTCTGGGAACGGAGACCGGCGGCAGCGCCTCCAGCACCGCGGTGCGGGCGCTGATCAAGCAGTTTGTGGATGCCGAGAGTCCGAAAAAGCCGCTATCCGATGCCAAGCTGGCCGATATGCTCAAGGAGCAGGGCATTGAGTGCGCGCGCCGCACGGTGGCCAAGTACCGCGAGCAGCTCAAGATACCGACGACGACGCTGCGCAAGGCGTTGTAACCATCACTGGGAATAAAAAAGCCGCTGATGCATTGCTCAGCGGCTTTTTTTATTGGGGCAGAGAACCCCGGCAGGCGCAAAGCACCTCAGGGGTTAGTTGGGTATCAACCACCAGATAAACAAAGCCAGCACGCCAATCATCAATCCAAACTTGAGGATCTTGTAGAACGCCGGGTTCCAGCTGCGGAAGGCGCGGCGGTACTTGCCGGCGTAAAACGAGATTTTGAACAGCTTGCTGATCATGCCGCGCGGGTCGCCCTCGTTATTGGGTGAGCTGGCAGCGGCCACCACGTTCTTGCCCAGCCAATGGTTGAGCCACTGGGCAAAGCCGTTGGTCATGGGGCGTTCCACATCACAGAACAGCACGATGCGATTGCCTTCCGAGCGATTTTCAGCCCAGTGCATATAGGTCTCGTCGAAGATCACGCCTTCGCCCTCGCGCCAGCTGTAAGGCGTGCCATCGACCTCAATCATGCAGCGGTCGTCATTGGGCGCCAGCACGGCGAGGTGGTAGCGCAGCGAGCCCGCATAAGGGTCGCGGTGCAGGTTGAGCTTGGCGCCGGGCGGCAGCTCGGCAAACATGGCGGCCTTGATGCTGGGAATCGATTTGACGAGTGCCGTGGTCTTGGGGCACAGCTCCATGGCGGACGGGTGGGCATCGCCATACCACTTCAGGTAAAAGCGCTTCCAGCCGGTCTTGAAGAAGGAGTTGAAGCCTGCGTCGTCGTTGTTGGCGGCGGCCTTGATCTGCATGTTCTTTTGCAGATTGACGGCTTCTTCGCGAATCTCGCGCCAGTTGGCCTGCAGCGGTGCCAGCTCGGGGAAGGTGCTGGTGGGCAGGTAGGGCGTGCGCGGCACCTTGCTGAACATCAGCATGAAAACGTTGAACGGCGCTGTGAACGTGGAGTGATCAAACAATTGCTTCACCACCTTGTGGCGCACCTTGCCGCGCAGGTGCATGTACAGCCCGCAGCCAAAGAAAAGCAGCACCAGTGCCAGAACGATAATTTTTGCCATAAGGATCAATTTTACTGGGGGCTCCCCGGTGGCGACCATGGGGGCAGGTCAAACAGAAGTAGGGTAGGGGAATATCAATAACGATAGCTGCTAGCGCTTGATCAATAAGCGCTAGCGCCTTGTTTTGCATGAAATTCAAGGCAAAGCCAGCACCGCGCAGTTGCAGAGGTCGTCGCTTTCAAAGGCGGTTTTGTCGCCCGCTTTCAGCCCCGGAACGGGGAACAGGCGCACGGTCAGCGGTTTGTTGAGGCGAAAAGCCATGGTGCCCGTGTCGCGCATGACGGCGGCGATCTGCTCGTTGCTGCTGTCGCCGGGCACAGGCACGGTGTCGAGGCCAATGCCGCAGACGCTGCTATAGGTCAGCAGGGCGCGAATGTCGAATTCTTGGTTCAGGCTGGCTTGGGCCAGGCCTTGGTCTTCGGTCACGGCCAGCATCAGGCCGCTGAAGCCGATTGGCGTCACGCCCTGGACGGACTTGAACACGCGGGTCAGCAGGGCCGAGGCTTCCACCGTGCCGCTGGCGCCGAAATAGGGCACGCCCAGCAGCTGGTACACCTCGACCATGGAGGCGCAGGACTTGGAAGGTGCCGCTGAGGTGTCCATGCCCGCAATGCGCCAGCCATCGGCCAGTTTCACGCCATCGGCGCAGCGCTGGATGGCGGTGGCATGCGCTGTCAGCGACTGGCTCAGGCGCTCGAAGGCCAGCCTGAACCACGCGGCGTGATCCAGTTGCTGGCGCTGGGCTTGCAGTGCCGCGAGGTCGGCCACCATGAGGTCTGGCGTTTCCAGTCCCAGCACCAGTGCGCCATGGTGCTGGCCGCGGTGATAGCTGGCCGGAAAGTAGGGAATGCCAGGCGCGCAGTTGAAATTGACCGTGAAGTTGAAATTGCCTTCGCCGCGTGGCGTGGTGCGGGCAATTTCCTGAATCGCCTGCACGCTGTGGGCCAGCAGCTCGGTCTGCAGAAAGCCGTGCTCGTCCAGGTTGATGTTGACGCAGGCGTTGCACAGGTCGCCATAGGCGGCGATCAGCTGGGGCAGCAGCGCCACCTCCTGTGCGTTGCGCGCTTCGCCAATGGCAAAGCGAATGCGGCGAGCGCCGGTGTTGATGGCGGTCAGCAACTGCGTGATGTGCTGCAAATCGGCCAGCGCCGAATCAATCCCTGAGACATTGATGAACTCGCCAAACGGGTTGCTCACAATGCGAATCGACTGCACCCGGTAGCCCTGGGCCTCGATGGCGTCGGCGACCGCATCGCACTGCTGTTTGGCCTGGCTCAGACTTGCCTGCCACTGCGCACGCTCGGTGGGCATGTTGACGAAGGCGGTGACGGTACGCACGCGCACCAGAGGGTTGAAGCTGATCTTCATAGCAGTATCCGCAGTCTGTAAAAGGGCTGTCGGCCATTTTTGCATGCAGACGTCAGGGCTACAGCAGGCGCGTGCCCAGCGGCACCTCCTTGTCGGGCACGCACAGGGCCACGGCTCCTGCGGCATCGTGAAAACCGGTCACAAGACATTCGCTCATCAACGGGCCAATCTGCTTCTTGGGAAAGTTCACCACCGCGACCACCAGTCGGCCAATCAAGTCCTCGGGCTGGTAATGCTCGGTGATTTGCGCGCTGGACTTGCGCTGGCCCAGCTCGGGGCCCAAATCCAGCAGCAGTTTGTAGGCGGGCTTGCGCGCTTCGGTAAAGACCTCGGCCTGCAGCACGCGGCCCACACGCAGCTCCACCTTCATAAAGTCGTTCCAGCTGATTTCTTCCATTTTTGAGTCTCCTTTGGCCGTCATGATGACCGCGTCGCAGCGCGTATCTATAGCGCAACGCTTGCCGTGCGCTGGCACCGGAAAAGGCCTAGCGCGTATGCTTATGCCCTGTAACGCGCATATCGAGTGTCAGGCGCCTGACACCGCAGCTGGCGCGCATTGATTTTTATGAACCAACTGCAATTGTTTTTGCCCTGCGCCGCCGGCGTCGAGGGTTTTCTGGCCGACGAGGTCCATGCCATCACTGGCGCCACCGGGCAAGATTTGCTCGTGGGCCGGGGCGGCGTCATGCTGCGCGGCATGTGGCGTGATGCCATGCTGCTCAACCTGCACAGCCGCCTTGCGCAGCGCGTGCTGGTCGAGCTGTCGCACACCATGTACCGCAGCGAGAACGATCTGTACCGCGCCGCCAGCGAGGTGGCGTGGGAGATCTGGTTCTCACCCAAAGAGACTTTCAAGATCGAAGTCACGGCCCAGCACAGCCCGCTGACCAGCCTGAACTTTGCCGCCCTCAAGGTCAAAGACGCGATTGCCGACCGCTTCCGCGAAAAGCGCCATGGCGTGCGGCCCAGTGTGGAAACACACCATCCCGATGTGCGCGTGCACCTGCACCTGACGACTGACGGTGCGACCATCTACATCGACACCTCGGGCGAAGCGCTGTTCAAGCGCGGCTGGCGCGAGGATAAGGGCGATGCGCCGCTGAAGGAAACTCTGGCCGCCGCCATGATTGCGGCCAGTGGCTGGAACCCCCACGGCGATAACCCTCAGCCTCTGTACGACCCCTGTTGCGGCAGCGGCACCGTGCTGATCGAGGCGGCGCAAATTGCGCGCAAGATTCCGGCCGGCATCCTGCGCCGCTTTGCGTTTGAAAAGCTGGTGCCCTTCCAGCGCCACGTGTGGGAAGTGATTCAGGACGAGGCCGAGGCCGCCATCCTGCCCGAGTCGCCCGTGGGCATTTATGGCTCGGACATTTCCTTCCGTATGGTTGACTTTGCCCAGCGCAATGCTGAGCGTGCGGGCGTGGCCGAGACCATCAACCTGCGCGGTGGCGATGCGCTGCAGCGTATGCCCCCCACCGACCAGCCCGGCATGATGATTCTGAATCCGCCCTATGGCGAACGTATTGCCGCTGCTGGTAGCTCCGGCCGCAATGCCGCAGAGCGTATGGGCCAGGTCGAACGCGTAGGCCGCGAAACTGCGCAGACCGAAGACGGCGGCGAATTCTTCAGCCAGCTGGCCAGCCACTGGAAGAAGAACTACAGCGGCTGGAGCGCCT